>BNJV01002579.1_pt1 | contig 260172 bp, 444 predicted proteins | sample 8540591 | NCBI WGS metagenome assembly BNJV01 (sample SAMD00202457, study PRJDB9452) | human saliva metagenome | host: Homo sapiens
GTTCTTTCCAGAAATTAATTGGGTAGAATGGAACATCGAGTTTGAAGAATATCGTCAAGCGGATGCAGATAATCCCTATGATTGTCGTTTTTTAATTTTGCAACGTAAGAAAAATAAACTAAAAGCCTAATCTAAGCAGATAAAAATCGGGCTAAAACAATCATTGTTTTAGCCCGATTTCTTTTGTTTTAAATAACCTTTAAAAGATTATTCTAAGCGTTTAGCCATTTCTAACCAATCTGCTTTAAATTCACGACGCATATTGTTGATTGCATCAATAATATCATGGTGAACTAATTTTTCATTTTGAATACCCACACAGTAGCCACCTTTACCTTGTAGCAATATATCTACCGCATATACGCCCATACGTGAAGCCAAAATACGGTCGAAGGCACAAGGTGAACCACCACGTTGAATATGGCCTAATACGGTTGCACGGGTTTCATGACCTACGCGAGCTTCAATCTCACGAGCAAGAGAATGTACGTCTGTGATTAACTCAGTAATCGCAATGATGGCGTGGCGTTTTCCACGAATAATACTGCGCTCAATTTGGCGAATTAATTCTTCGCGGTTAAATTCCATTTCAGATGCCACAATGTATTCACAACCACCAGCAATACCTGCAGAAATGGTTAAATCACTACAGTGACGACCCATGATTTCCACGATAGAAATACGTTGGTGAGAACTTGAAGTGTCACGCAAACGGTCAATCGCATCCACCGCTGTTTGTAGTGCGGTTTCATAACCGATTGTGTAATCTGTTCCAGCCACATCGTTATCAATTGTGCCAGGGATACCTACGCAAGGGAAACCATGTTCTTCAGTAAGCAATTTAGCCCCCATGTAAGAACCGTCACCACCAATAACAACTAAGGCATCAATACCATGTGAACGTAAAATTTCTGCACATTTCTCACGTACCGCTGGATCCTTAAATTCAGGGAAACGAGCAGAACCTAAGAATGTACCACCACGGTTAATAATATCTGATACATTATAACGGTTTAACTGTTGGATTTTATTATTATATAAGCCTTGATAACCGTCATAAATCCCAAATACTTCAAGCCCTTCTGCAAGAGCTGCACGAACAACGCCACGGATGGCAGCATTCATACCTGGTGCATCACCACCACTGGTTAATACAGCAATTTTTAATCATATTTACCTACTTTGAATTCTTAAGAACAATTGGTGCTAAGATTACACTATCCATAATTTCTGCTCTAGCAAAATTTTGAAAATTTACTTGAGATTTGATCTAGTTATACATTTTTAGTGATTGAAATAACTTTCACACTTCCAAGAAAGATCGGCTTTTTGTAATGTTTTACTTTCTTTTGCGACAAGATACTTTTGTAAATTTTTCACAATTTTTACTTTGCTTAAGCGCTGAAACTTTTTCATTTCCATTTTTGGGAATATTGGTATTGCACAAAACCACAATGGGAAATATTTTTCCCTTTCGCAATATCCACCTGCCAAGACGGATTTTGTTCTGTTGGTGCATAAATGACATAACCGTTTAATTCTGTCGCGGGCTTTTTTTCGGATTCGTTGAATTGGCACGAATTTTGAAATCTTGCACACCCAAATTACGATACACTTTTTCACGTAATGCTACACGTTGCTCAATAGAACGGGTGACATCACGATCAAGCAATACTTCAATTTGAGATTTCCAATTTTCCAATGTTTCCGGCTCAGCAATATAAACGTAACGCGCAATCGTATCTAAATCTTGGCTTGCGGTAAGCTTATAGGTTTTTACCGTTATACTCAATTTTTTTCAGGTGTTTGAAGCTGACTCACTTTTGCCGCACAACCTGAAAGTAAAAGTGCAGTCAATATAACCAGGAATTTATTCATTGATATCTCGCTTAAATACAAATTCTTTTTCAGTTGAGGATGCTGAATCAAACCAATAACCACCAAGATCAAACTCTTTCAGTTGTTCAACACATTCCAAACGATTTTGAATGATAAAACGACACATTAAACCACGGGCTTTTTTGCATAAAAGCTGACCACTTTGTATTTACCATTCTTATTATCTAAGAAAACTGGCTTAACAATTTGTGCCTCTAATTGGCTCTCTTTCACTGATTTATAATACTCGTCTGAAGCCAAATTGATCAAAAACACGATCGCCTTGCTCATCAAGTGCTTGTTGTACGGATTGAGTGATGATGTTACCCCAAAAAGCATAAAGATCTTTTCCTTTTGGATTCGCTAACTTCGTGCCCATTTCCAAGCGGTAAGGTTGCATTAAATCAAGGGGTTTAAGTAAGCCATATAAACCAGAAAGCATACGTAAATGGCGTTGAGCGAATTGAACATCGTCATCAGTTAAGCTATCCGCATCCAAACCGGTGTAAACATCACCTTTGAATGCCCAAATGGCTGCGCGTGAATTTTTTTCGTTGTGAGATTTTGTCCATTCTGCAAAGCGAGCGGCATTTAATCCTGCAAGCTTGTCGCTGATCGACATTAAAGAAGAAAGATCTTGGGGAGATAATTGACGACAGATTTCAATCAGTTGCTCACTATAATCCGTCAAGTGCGGTTGAGAAACAGGAAGATTTCTGACCGCACTTTCAAAATCTAAGGTTTTTGCCGGGGAAATAATGGCTAACATAGGTTCTCCTTTCTAAAACTGAACCGTATCTTAGCACAGGATAGTCTCCTTACTCTACCCCGTTTATGCTATCCGCTTATAGAGTCCATTCTCATTGACGATTAAGTCTTGTAATTCCAAATCCAATAACTGCACTAAAAGCAAATCCACTGGCAAATTCAATGCAACCGATAAATCATCTAGGCTTATTGGTGCATAACTGATATGTTGATAAAGTTCGGGATGACTCGGCTCTACCGCAGGTGCTTTTGCGGTGAGTGGTTTAGTCATCGACTGATTGATTGGCGTATGTACTGGCGGCTGAAACACAACGCTATGGTTGAGGCTATCTAAAATATCTTTGACATTTTTCCACCAACATCGCACCTTGCTTAATCAGTTTATGACAGCCTTGACTGTATTCACTTTGAATATTCCCCGGCAACGCAAAAATGTCGCGGTTTTGTTCTAAGGCATAGCGTGCTGTAATGAGTGAACCGCTTTTCTCTGTGGCTTCAATGACCAAAGTCCCCAATGAAAGCCCGCTGATAATGCGATTACGACGAGGAAAATTTTCAGCAATCGGTGCTTGCGTAGGGATAAATTCGAAACTAACGCGCCGTTATTTTCGATAATTTTCTCGGCTAATCGGCGATGTTTCGCTGGATAAATGTGCTCTAATCCGCTGCCCAATACGGCAATAGTTTGTCCTTGAATGTCCACCACCGCTTGATGACTAAATCCATCGATACCTAATGCAAGTCCACTCGTCACCGTCAATCCGGCAAGAGAAAGCTCTGTCGCAAAATATTTTGCCCAATATTCACCATAAGCCGAACAATAACGGCTTCCAACCATGGCAATTTGCTGAGCAGAAAGTGTGGTCAAATTACCTTTCACAAATAATAAAGGTGGAAAGCCACTAATTTGTTTAAGTAAAAAAGGATAGTCATCTGAAAAACAGTGGATTAAATGATGCCCTTCTTTCTCTGCCCAGCTCAACGCAGGTTCAATAAATTTCATTTCTGGCTGAAACCAACGACGAATCTGCAAAGCATTCCAACCCATTTGTTGAAATGCCACTTCATCATAATTTAACAAGTCTTCTATATTCACATGGGCCAGAATTTGTTGAATTCGCACACCGCTCAATTTGGGCACTTGCGATAACCGCAATAAAATCGACGCAAAAATAGCTCATTTATTCTCTCCTTTAAAAAAGAGAATTATGACGAGATTGGTGTCAAAAAAATGAAAGATTTGTCTTAATTTTTTGCGATTCAGATCGCAAAAAGAGAAAAAAATTTTAGAAAAAAATCTACATACCAGAAACTGGGAATAAAACAGGACAAAAATAACTTCTTGAAAGCCATTTTTAGATATTAATTCTAGTAAAATCATTACATTTAGATAAATAAACTTTTAAGATTGTGCCGAGATATTCATTTTAGATATAAATCACTAAAAAAATGGTTTTGACAGTGAAACTTTTTATCCGTAATATGAACAGCGTTTTACAGAATTTTTTTATAGGATTATCTTTTTATGTACCAAGTTGTTTCTTTATCTCTCAACCTCCTGCTCTCACATTCTTTGTGCGGCTAAGTTGTGGATAAAAAAACACCTTTATGTAAAAGATCTATTATCAACCCGCACTTTCAAGATTGCGGGTTTTTTTGTTTCAAAAAAACAGTGCTAAAAAGCGACCGCACTTTGAGTGACAACAGAAGGAAATTATTATGTCAGATCGCGTTATTATTTTTGATACCACCTTGCGTGATGGAGAACAAGCATTAAAAGCAAGCTTAACCGTTAAAGAGAAATTACAGATTGCTTTGGCACTTGAACGTCTCGGCGTGGATGTGATGGAAGTCGGTTTCCCGGTTTCTTCTCAAGGCGATTTTGAATCTGTTCAAACTATCGCGCGTCATATCAAAAAAATAGTCGTGTTGCGGCACTTTCCCGTGCGGTAAATAAAGATATCGATGCGGCTTACGAAGCCTTAAAAAGTCGCGGAAGCGTTCCGTATTCACACCTTTATCGCGAGCTCCGCATTACACGTTGAAGCCAAATTAAAACGTACCTTTGATGATGTCGTTGAAATGGCTGTAGCCGCGGTAAAACGTGCACGTAACTACACGGATGATGTGGAATTTTCTTGCGAAGATGCAGGTCGTACGGGCATCGATAATATCTGTCGTATTGTTGAAGCGGCAATCAATGCGGGGGCAACCACCGTAAACATTCCAGATACCGTTGGTTTCTGCTTACCAAATGAATACGGCAATATCATTGCTCAAGTACGTAACCGCGTGCCAAATATTGATAAAGCAATCATTTCTGTGCACTGCCACAATGACTTAGGTATGGCAACGGCTAACTCCTTAACCGCAGTACAAAATGGTGCTCGCCAAATTGAATGTACCGTAAACGGCATCGGTGAACGTGCGGGTAATACATCACTTGAAGAAGTCGTGATGGCAATGAAAGTTCGCCAAGAATTTATGGGCGTGGATACACGTATCAACACGCAAGAAATTCACCGTGTCAGCCAAATGGTAAGCCAACTTTGTAATATGCCAATTCAACCAAATAAAGCGATTGTAGGTTCAAATGCTTTTGCTCACTCTTCTGGTATTCACCAAGATGGCGTGTTGAAAAACAAAAATACCTACGAAATCATGTCGCCAGAAACCATTGGTTTGAAGAAAGAGAAATTAAACTTAACCGCACGTTCTGGTCGTGCAGCCGTGAAAGGCCATATGGCAGATATGGGCTACACCGAGCAAGATTACGATTTGGATAAATTGTACGAATCTTTCTTGAAATTAGCAGACAAAAAAAGGCCAAGTGTTCGATTATGACTTGGAAGCGTTGGCGTTTATCGACATGCAACAAGGTGATGAAGATCGCTTAGTGTTAGATAAACTTTCAGCACACTCCACTAAAGAATATCCAGCAACCGCTTTTGTTCAAGTGGAATTGGATGGCAATAAATTAAGCACTTCATCAATTGGTGGTAACGGTCCAGTCGATGCAGTTTACAATGCTATCTTGAGCTTAACTGGCTTAGAAATCAAAAATGTCTCACTATAACTTAACTGCTAAAGGTGAAGGCGCTGAAGCATTAGGTCAAGTGGATATCGTGGTTGAACATGACGGTCGTAAATTCCATGGTGTTGGTTTAGCGACAGACATCGTTGAATCTTCCGCGCTTGCTTTTAGTTCATGCAATTAATGCCATTTATCGTGCACATAAAGTCGCCGATATTAAAAAGCAATAAACATCATTAATCTATTGAGTCCCTCTTTCGCAAAGAGGGGTTAGGGGACGATTTGGCAGAAGTAACATCAACCTCTGCAGTGAATTTTTATATCGTAAAAATCTCCCCAGCCCCTCTTTATAAAAGAGGGGAGAAAATTAACCGCACTTTGGTGTGACTGAAATAGGAAAAAAACAATATGCAATCATACAACATCGCTGTTCTACCGGGAGACGGTATTGGTCCAGAAGTGATGGCTGAAGCCATTAAAGTATTAAATAAAAGTCCAAGAAAAAATTCGGTTTTTAAACTTAACTTTCAATGAATTTTATGTAGGTGGTGCTGCAATTGATCATTGTGGTTGCCCATTACCGGCAGAAACCTTAAAAGGTTGTGATGAGGCTGATGCGATTTTGTTTGGTTCTGTAGGTGGCCCAAAATGGACAAATTTACCACCAGATCAACAACCGGAACGCGGTGCATTATTACCGTTGCGTAAACATTTCAAATTATTCTGCAATCTTCGTCCTGCAACCCTTTATAAAGGGCTAGAAAAAAATTCTGCCCATTACGAGCAGACATCGCAGCGAAAAGGGTTTGATATGGTGGTTGTGCGCGAATTAACGGGCGGGATTTATTTTGGTCAGCCTAAAGGTCGCGAAGGTGAAGGTGCACAAACCAAAGCATTCGATACTGAAGTTTATTACAAATATGAAATCGAACGCATTGCACGAGCGGCTTTTGATGCGGCAATGAAACGTCGTAAACATGTGACTTCTGTGGATAAAGCGAACGTATTACAAGCGTCAATCTTATGGCGTGAAACTGTGACTGAAGTGGCGAAGGACTACCCTGAAGTCAATTTAGATCATATTTATATCGACAACGCGACCATGCAACTCATCAAAGCGCCTGAGTCTTTCGATGTGCTCCTCTGCTCTAATATTTTCGGCGATATTATTTCTGATGAAGCGGCGATGATCACGGGGTCTATGGGGATGTTGCCATCTGCTAGCTTAAATGAAGAAGGTTTCGGTTTATATGAACCAGCTGGTGGTTCTGCACCAGATATCGCAGGCAAAGGCATTGCCAACCCAATCGCACAAATTCTTTCTGCCGCGATGATGTTGCGTTACAGCTTCAACTTAAATGATGCCGCAGATGCGATTGAAAATGCCGTGCAAAAAGTCTTGGCAAATGGTCACCGTACAGGTGATTTAGCCGATGATTCTGCCCCTGTTTCAACGGCAGAAATGGGTACGTTGATCGCTAACGCAATCTAATAAAAACAATTAAAGTGCGGTTTAAAAACACCTTGGATTTTAACCGCACTTACTCTAACAAAAGCCTCTAACGAATTGAGAAAAATTATGGCAAAAACTCTTTACGAAAAATTATTCGATGCCCACGTGGTGTACGAAGCTGAAGGCGAAACGCCGATTTTGTATATTAACCGTCATTTAATCCATGAAGTGACTAGTCCACAAGCCTTTGACGGTTTACGTGTTGCAGGCCGCCAAGTACGCCAAGTGAGCAAAACTTTCGGTACCATGGATCACAGTATTTCTACTCAAGTACGTGATGTAAATAAACTTGAAGGCCAAGCAAAAATTCAAGTATTGGAGCTCGCAAAAACACAAAAAGCGACCGGTATTCAATTGTTCGATATGACCACAAAAGAACAAGGTATCGTGCATGTCATGGGGCCTGAACAAGGCTTAACTTTACCTGGCATGACTATCGTTTGTGGTGACTCCCATACCGCCACTCATGGTGCGTTTGGTGCTTTGGCATTTGGTATCGGTACCTCCGAAGTCGAACACGTATAGCCACACAAACCTTAAAACAAGCTCGTGCGAAAAATATGAAAAATTGAAGTGCGTGGCAAAGTAGCACCAGGCATTACCGCAAAAGATATTATTCTTGCCATTATCGGTAAAACCACCATGGCGGGCGGTACAGGCCATGTGGTGGAATTCTGTGGCGAAGCGATTCGTGACCTTTCCATGGAAGGCCGTATGACCGTTTGTAATATGGCGATTGAAATGGGCGCGAAAGCCGGCTTAATCGCACCAGATGAAACCACTTTCGAATACTTAAAAGGCCGCCCACACGCACCGAAAGGTAAAGATTGGGATGATGCAGTTGCTTATTGGAAAACCTAAAAATCCGATGATGATGCGAAATTTGACACGGTCATCACATTAGAAGCGAAAGATATTGCGCCACAGGTGACTTGGGGAACAAACCCAGGTCAAGTAATCGGTATCGATCAACGCGTACCTAATCCAGCAGAAATGACCGATCCAGTGACTCGAGCTTCAGCAGAAAAAGCATTGAATTATATCGGTTTAGAGCCGAACACCGATTTAAAAGACATTCCAGTGGATCAAGTCTTTATCGGGTCTTGTACTAATGCTCGTATCGAAGATTTACGTGCCGCAGCGGCGGTCATGAAGGGCCGTAAAAAGCCGATAACGTAAAAACGTATTTTTAGTGGTGCCAGGTTCTGGTTTAGTGAAAGAACAAGCGGAAAAAGAAGGCTTGGATAAAATCTTTATCGAAGCGGGTGCTGAATGGCGTAACCCAGGCTGCTCAATGTGTTTAGGGATGAACGATGACCGTTTAGGTGAATGGGAACGTTGTGCTTCCACTTCGAACCGTAACTTTGAAGGTCGCCAAGGCCGTAATGGTCGCACTCACTTGGTGAGTCCAGCCATGGCAGCCGCAGCGGGAATGTTTGGTAAATTCGTTGATATTCGTGACGTCACATTAAACTAAGGAGCAGAAAATGGCAGGATTTAAACAACTTTCAGGCTTAGTAGTGCCATTGGATGCGGCAAACGTGGACACGGATGCAATTATTCCAAAACAATTTTTACAAGCCATTACCCGAGTAGGTTTCGGCAAACACTTATTCCATGAATGGCGTTATTTGGATGTAGAAGGCACCAAGCCAAACCCGGATTTCGTATTGAATTATCCACAATATCAAGGCGCGACCATTTTATTAGCGCGTAAAAACCTTGGCTGTGGTTCTTCTCGTGAACATGCGCCTTGGGCATTAGCCGATTACGGTTTCAAAGTGATGATCGCACCAAGTTTTTGCAGATATTTTTCTATAACAATAGTTTAAACAACCACATGTTACCGATTCGTTTAAGCGAAGAGGAAGTGGAAGAAATCTTCCAATGGGTGTGGGCAAATGAGGGCAAACAAATCCATGTGGATTTAGAAGCGATGACTGTCACAGTTGGTGACAAAGTCTATCACTTTGAACTGGATGAATTCCGCCGTCATTGTTTGTTAAACGGCTTGGATAACATCGGTTTGACATTACAACACGAAGATGCCATCAGCGAATATGAAAAATATTCCGGCATTTTTACGTTAATCTGTTTTTTTACTCGGACAGCAAATATTGCTAACCATTTGGCGGACAATTTGTCCGCCTTTCTTTTGAAAACATTCCATTTTTACCGCACTTTCTCCCCTTTTATTTGACACTCTGTGTGCTTATACCTATCATTCTCTTCAATATTGATTGATTTTTAAAAAGAGCTGTCTATGTCACATAATCAAACCGAATTACTGAAAAATCCCTCGCTGAACGCATTCTCATTTTAGATGGTGCGATGGGGACGATGATCCAAAAAAATACAAACTCACCGAGGCTGATTTTTAGAGGCGAGCGTTTTTAAAAGAAAGTGCAGTTGATTTACGTGGCAATAATGACTTGCTCACCTTAACCCAACCGCTGTTAATTTCTGCGATTCATGAAAAATACTTACAAGCGGGCGCCGATATTATTGAAACCAATACTTTCAGTTCTACCACCATTGCGCAAGCAGATTATGATTTACAATCTATTGCCTACGAACTAAATTTTTGCAGGTGCAAAACTAGCGCGTTTAGCCGCTGATAAATACAGCACACCTGAGAAACCTCGCTTTGTCGCGGGCGTGTTGGGAGCCAACCAACCGTACCGCCTCTATTTCTCCTGATGTAAACGACCCTGGTTTCCGTAACATTACCTTTATGGAACTGGTGGATGCCTATGCTGAAGCGACCAAAGGCCTAATTGAAGGTGGTGCGGATTTAATCATGATCGAAACCATTTTCGACACATTAAACGCAAAAGCCGCCATTTTCGCGATTGAAACCGTATTTGAAGAATTAGGGTGTGGAATTGCCGATTATGATTTCCGGCACCATTACCGATGCTTCCGGCCGTACCCTTTCTGGGCAAACCACTGAAGCGTTCTACAACTCACTTCGCCACGCTAAACCGCTGACGTTCGGTTTGAACTGTGCCCTTGGCCCGAAAGAACTCCGCCAGTATGTTGAACAACTGTCTAAAATCAGCGAAACCTATGTGTCTGTTCACCCGAATGCGGGCTTGCCAAATGCTTTTGGTGGCTATGATTTGGGTGCAGAAGAGATGGCGGCACACCTGAAAGAATGGGCTGAAAGTGGCTTTGTGAACATTGTCGGCGGTTGTTGTGGTACGACGCCAGAACATATCAAAGCCTTTGCGGATGCAATGCAAGGTATTGCGCCGCGTAAATTGCCTGAAATTAAAACTGCGATGCGTTTATCGGGTTTAGAGCCACTCAATATTGATGATGAAAGCCTATTCGTGAACGTGGGTGAACGTAATAACGTGACAGGTTCAGCGAAATTTAAGCGCTTAATTAAAGAAGACAAATTTGCCGAAGCCATTGAAATTGCTATCGACCAAGTGGAAAACGGTGCACAAGTGATCGACGTCAATATGGACGAAGCCTTACTCGACGGCAAAAAATGTATGACCCGTTTCCTCAATATTATGGCGACCGAGCCTGATGCGGCAAAAAGTGCCAGTGATGATCGACTCGTCTAAATGGGAAGTGATTGAGGCTGGTTTGCAGTCGGTGCAAGGTAAACCGATTGTGAACTCTATTTCGTTGAAAGAAGGCGAAGAGATCTTTATCGACCACGCTAAACTGGTGCGTAAATACGGTGCAGCTGTGGTGGTGATGGCGTTTGACGAAGTGGGTCAAGCCGATACTGAGGATCGCAAAGTCGAAATTTGTAGCCGTGCTTATGATATTTTGGTGAACCAAGTCGGCTTCCCGCCAGAAGACATTATTTTTGACCCGAATATTTTTGCCATCGGTACGGGGATTGAAGAACACAACAACTACGGTGTGGATTTCATCAATGCTACCGGTCGCATTAAACGTGCCCTACCACACGCGAAAATCTCGGGTGGGGTGTCGAATGTGTCTTTCTCATTCCGTGGTAATAATGTGATGCGTGAAGCCATTCACGCTGTTTTCCTTTATCACGCCATCAAACAAGGCATGGATATGGGGATTGTGAATGCGGGGCAGCTCGCAATTTATGACGATCTCGATCCTGAGTTACGTGAAATTGTAGAAGATGCGGTATTAAACCGTAGCCCAGATGCCACCGAAAAACTGCTCGATATTGCAGAAAAATATCGTAATCAAGGCAATGATGAAAGTGCGGTCGATTCTGTCGCAGAATGGCGCACTTGGCCAGTGGAAGAACGTTTAAAACATGCGCTTGTGAAAGGGATTACCACTTACATTGTGGAAGATACTGAAGAAGCCCGCCAACAATTACCAAGCCCATTAGATGTCATTGAAGGGCCGCTGATGGAAGGGATGGATGTCGTCGGCGATTTATTCGGTGACGGTAAAATGTTCCCTGCCACAAGTAGTGAAATCTGCGCGCGTGATGAAACAATCTGTGGCGTATTTAGAGCCATTTATCAACGCTACCAAACAAAAAGGTTCAAGCAACGGTAAAGTGGTGATCGCCACCGTAAAAGGCGACGTGCACGACATCGGTAAAAACATCGTGAGCGTGGTGATGCAATGCAATAACTTTGAAGTGATTGACTTGGGCGTGATGGTGCCTGCAGACAAAATCATTCAAACCGCTATTGATGAAAAAGCGGACATCATCGCGTTAAGTGGTTTGATTACCCCTTCTTTAGATGAGATGGAATACTTCTTGGGTGAAATGACTCGCTTGGGCTTAAATCTGCCTGTGATGATTGGCGGTGCAACCACCTCTAAAGAACATACAGCAATTAAACTTTATCCTAAATATAGAGAACACGGCGTATTTTATACTTCTAATGCCTCCCGTGCGGTGACGGTGTGTGCGACATTGATGAATCCTGAAAGCCGTGCGGCATTGTGGGAACAATTCAAGAAAGATTACGAGAAAATTCAGCAATCTTTCTCTAACCGTAAACCACTGCGTAAACAGCTTAGCATTGAAGAAGCGCGTGCAAACCGCTTTGATGGCTTTAGTGGTGAATGGACAGATTACGTGCCACCAAAACCAAAACCAAACTGGCATCGTGGAATTTAAAAAAACGTACCGATTGCTACATTACGTAAATTTATCGACTGGTCGCCATTCTTCCGCATTTGGGGGTTAATGGGTGGCTATCCTGATGCCTTTGATTATCCAGAAGGCGGCGAAGAAGCACGCAAAGTGTGGAACGATGCACAAGTGGTCTTAGATGAATTAGAGCAAAACCATAAACTCAACCCAAGCGGTATTTTAGGTATCTTCCCTGCGGAACGTGTGGGCGATGATGGTACTTTTCGCTGATGAAGAACGCACAAAACCTATTGGCACGGCCTACGGCTTACGTCAACAAACCGAACGTGGCAAAAATAGCAAAAGCCCGTTTAACTTTGCCTTAAGCGACTTTATTGCCGATCGCGAAAGTGGCAAAAAAGACTGGATGGGTATGTTTGCAGTCTGTGCGGGAATTGAAGAAATGGAGTTAGTAGAAGGCTATAAAGCGGCAGGCGATGACTACAATGCTATCTTGCTACAAGCTGTGGGCGACCGCTTAGCAGAAGCTATGGCAGAATACTTGCACTTTGAGCTTCGCACTCGTATTTGGGGCTACACGCAAGAGGAATTCGACAACCAAGGTTTAATCAATGAAAACTATGTCGGTATCCGCCCGGCTCCAGGTTACCCAAGCTGCCCAGAACATACCGAAAAAGCCTTGATTTGGGATTTATTAGAAGTCGAACAACGCATCGGCATGAAACTCACTGAAAGTTACGCCATGTGGCCAGCAGCTTCCGTCTGCGGTTGGTACTTCACCCACCCTGCAAGTAACTATTTCACACTTGGTCGTATAGATGAAGACCAAGCTCAAGATTATGCCAAACGTAAAGGTTGGGATGAGAGAGATGATGAAATGGTTGGGTGTGGCGATGAAGTAGGATTAATTGCTATTAAGGAACTCTTATGACTTTAAATGTATTTATTAGCTATGCAAAAAGAAAAATCAAACCATAGCAGAAAGCTATTATACTTGGTTAGAAAAAGAAGGATTTTTCTCCTGGTTAGATATAAAGAAACTAAAAAGGAGGACAAAATTGGGAATTAGAAATAGATAGAGCATTTAAGAAAAGCCAATGTCATTATGTTATTGATGTCTTCAACAAGCATTGATAAACGAGGATTTGTTCAAAGAGAAGTAAAAGATGCTTTAGATAATCTAAGATATAAGAGACCAGAAGATATTTATATTATTCCGGTAAAGATAGATAAGTGCAATATTCCTGATTACATATCTACGAAATTACAATTTATTGACAATACCAATAATACAAACTTTGATCATATTAGAAGTTCATTATTGTTAGCGGCAGAGCAACAAGCAATATCTATAAATATTGGAACAAAGTTTGAACCATATCTAATTCAAAATAAAGAAATTAGAGAATCTTGGGAGGATAACTCCGGATATGATATTGATATAAGTTATCCATCATTCAATGATGGTATAAACAACACATTATTATCTGAATTAAACTCATTTTTAGGTAGAGCTGTTGAAAAACTTATTGAGTTAAGACAAGAAAAGCTTGAGCAACATAATTACATTGGTGAGGATCATAACACTTTAAAAACGAGTATTCTGAGGATTTTTGGCGTAGCTTTTTACATCTAAGAATCTTTTTATCTTTATCGTTCAATACATGGCGATACTTTTCTGGCGCTGCATATGGAAACTTTGACTTCTCAACATTTAATTTTTGATACAAGAGATAAATTAATAAAATTACGACTAGGAAATTTATTTAAATCTGGTACAAATTATCTTGAAAAATTAGTGAGTTAATTCTTAGTAAACTTCACCAAGAATATCTTGATAGAACGGGAGAAAATGCAAGAGAAGAAGATATATTTAAAGGAGCTACATATCCAGATGAAAGTAATTTTAAAAATTTCTTAATAACCGAGAATGGTATTACTTTTTTTATTTCCAGCAGGTCAAGTAAGCTGTCATGCAATGGGAGCATGGTCTATTGAGATTTCTTATTCTGAACTAAAAGATTTATTAAAAAGATGGTATACCTAAAATATATTTAGAGTAAATATCAAAAAAAGTAGGCACACTCTATTTCTACGTGCGCCTAGCTTTAATAAAACACCTAAAATCAACGCACTTTTACTTCCAAACTGCCCATAACTAATCTCATCCCTTGCACAATCCCTAATTTTCCGCTATCATACTCCCTTTCTTATTCACTCTACTCTCGGAACTTTATCGATGAATAAATTTAAATTAGCATTACTAACGGCGGCATTCGTAGGTTTGTTTGCTTTGTACAACAACACAACAACCAAAGAAAACCGTTAAAACACGATACCTTAAAAATAACATTAGCCAAGCAGAATTAAACAATCCAAAAGACTACAAGCGTTATTATTATTCTTGCCACAATTCAGAAACGGGTTCAAGTTCGTATTTAACCACTTACTTCCCGCTTTCAAGAGAAAGCCGCATGAAAGATAACTTTGGTATTTATTTCCAATTAGATGGTGGAAAAGCAGTGCCGTTTGATCATGTGGAAAATCGTACCTTAAATGCACGTGGAAATCGCTTTGAAGTGATTTATCGCTCTTATGAGCCGATTGATGGCAGTTATATTGATTTAATCGCACGTGAAAATAATTCTGTGTACTATAAGAATAATCAAGGTATGAGAAGCACTTGGTTAAACTGTCGAGAAGGCTAATTCTCACTGAAAGTACGGTCATTTTTAGACGTATTTTTCCAAATAAAAAAAGCACGAGCTTAAACTCGTGCTTTTTCTTTTTTATCTCAATTAGGCTTTTGCTTGTGCGCGTTTCACGAAAATGACTGAAAGCGTGAATGCTACCACAAATGAAATCACCATACCGATGCTGTACATCGCAAGGCTATCTGGTTTGATAGATGGAATACCTAAGAAACCTGCTGCGCCTAATGCAATGGCTTTTTACATTAAAGAACGCGATAAAGGCGACTTGCTAAGCCTGAGCCAATCATCGCCGCAAAGAAAGCCTGACGATAGCGTAAGTTCACCCCAAACATCGCTGGTTCAGTAATCCCTAATAATGCAGAAATACCAGATGGCACCGCTAAACCGCGTACTTTTGGATCTTTTAATGCCACTGCCACACCTAAACAGGCTGCACCTTGTGCGATGTTTGACATTGCGGCGATTGGGAAAATAAAGGTACCACCTGTATTTGCCATTTCAGCTAATAATTGTGTTTCAACCGCAATGAAGGTTTGGTGCATACCGGTGATCACGATTGGCGCATAGAATGCCCCGAAGATCGCGCCACCAACAAAACCTAAAGTGTCATATAACCAAGTTAAACCTGATGCAATTAATGAACCCGCTTCACGACCGATTGGACCGATTACGGTAAACGCTAAGAAGCCCGCAATAAAGAGCGAGAATAATGGGGTAATGAGGTTATCTAAGTAAGAAGGCACAAACTTACGGAAGGTTTTTTCTAAGGTTGCTAATACCCAAGCAGAAACTAATGTTGGGATAACGGTACCTTGATAGCCGACTTTTTCAATTTCAAGACCGAATACATTCCAGTATTGGATTTTTCCTTGAGCAAGGGTTAATGCATAGTTCCAACCATCTGCTAATGCAGGGTGAACTAATAACATCCCAAGCGCAGCCCCTAAGAATGGGTTACCGCCAAATTTACGGGTCGCAGAGAAACCAAGTAATACTGGTAAGAACACAAACGGTGCATTCGCGATGGTGTTAATAAAATCCACCAAATCCGCAAGACCTGGGTGCATATCAATCACGCTTAATTCATCAACGAAGAAACCTTTCGCTGTCAGCATGGGTGAATACCCATTAACAAACCGCCAGCCACGATTGCCGGAATAATTGGCACAAAAATATCTGCTAAGCCTTTCACCAAACGTTGCAATAAGTTTTGATTTCCAGATGCTGCTTCAGCTACTTCAGCTTTACTCACATCGCCGATACCAAGCAATTTGGTGAGTTCAGCATGGACTTTATTCACTGTGCCTGAACCAAAGATAATTTGATATTGACCGGCGACAGCAAACTGCCCTTTCACGCCTTCAATGTTATCAATACCTTCTTTGTCCACTTTGCTTTCATCGTTTAGCACAATACGTAAACGCGTTGCACAATGTGCTGCTGTGGCGATGTTTTCTTTGCCGCCAAGCTTATCAATCACTTGCTGGGCGATTTGAGGGAAGTTCATAGTGCTCTCCTAATGGGTTTCTAGAAAAAGAAAATCGACAGATTGTAACCAAAACAGGGGATAATAACTAGCTATTCAAGCAAATTTTTAGACGAAAAACCGACTTAATTAAGTCGGTTTATATTTGATGCTCTGGGCGAGACTTGAACTCGCACGGCCTGCGACCACTACCCCCTCAAGATAGCGTGTCTACCAATTCCACCACCAGAGCGTTTATTCTGTTTTTATTCCTTATTGCGGAATATCGTTATTTTTGTTTTCAACTGCTGGAGCAGCTTGTTGTTGCTGTTGTTGAACTTGTTCAGCAGTTTGAGATAAATCGTCAAATGAACCTTTTTGTACGTTACCACGGTGAGAGTTGATATTACCCAACACTAAAGCAATCACAAAAAAAGCCAGTTGCTAAGATTGCGCTGGTACGAGTTAAAAAGTTACCTGCACCTGCAGAACCAAACATAGTACCTGATGCACCGCCGCCAAATGACGCACCTGCATTCGCACCTTTACCTTGTTGAACAAGGATAAAGCCGATTAAGGCGATACAAACTAATACATAAATAAATAATAAAATATTGTACATTATTCTTTCTTCTCTAAATTGCGATTTCGCAAGAAAACTGGGAGCAAATGTTATATAAAATTCATGCTTTTTCATAAAGCGCTTTTCCCATTTTTACTTAATTGTATTAAGTTTAATCAATTTTTCAGCGTTTAAATCTTCCGATTTTTTTGACCGCTCTTTTTCGTTTCGTTGCTGGTGAGCTTAAACCTTTTTGAAATCTGACTTAAACGACGTAATGCAGTGAAATCAACAAAACGCACTAAATCCGGCAACATTTGATTAAGCGTAAACATAAATTGCTGATAACTCGCCTGTTTTTTTGACTGATATCCGTTAATTGCGCTTCCCAATGTGCTGTCATATCAGGTTGCGTAGCAATATCAGGTAAAAAGCAGAAATGAGGATCCGACCCGTTTCTGTGCTGTGAATATTACGCCCTTTTTTCGTCAAAAAACCGCGTTTAAACAACAATTCAATAATGCCTGCTCGGGTGGCTTCTGTGCCAAGTCCATCCGTTTCGCGCAGAATTTTTTTCAATTCTTTTATCTTGCACAAAGCGCGCAATCCCTGTCATAGCGGAAAGCAATGTCGCATCAGTAAAAGGTTTAGGCGGTTGTGTTTTTTTGCTTACCACTTCGCCTCGTTCGCAGTACAGGATCTGTCCTTTCTTCACGATCGGCAATAGCGGCTCTAGATTTTCATCTTCGTCTTCTTTACCAAGCAATTCTTTCCAACCCGCGGTTTGCAAGTTGCGCGCTTGCGCCACAAAAGTACCGCCCGCAATACTTAAGGTAATTTTACTTTTTCGATATTCCGCATCTGGACAGAATTGCAATAAATACTGGCGTGCAATCAATTCATAAATACGTTGTTCATCAATGCTTAAATTGATCGAACGTGTGTTAGCCGTTGGAATGATCGCATGGTGTGCTTCCACTTTTTTTATCATTCCAACAACGATTACGTTGCTCAGTATCTACCACCAATGGCAAGGTTTGATAAGTCTGACAATGCTGTGAAATCGCATTCATCACTTTATGTCGTTCAGCAAAATGCTCTTCTGGCAAATAGCGACAATCAGAACGTGGATAGGTAATCAAACGATGGGTTTCATATAACCGCTGACAGGTATCCAACACGCTTTGCGCTGACATACCAAAACGTTTTGCCGCATCAATCTGCAATGCTGACAAGGAATAAGGTAAAGGGGCTGTTTCTTTTTCGCGCTTATCTACATATTCTGTCACTTCGGCAGGTTGATCCGTAATGCGTTTCACCACATTTTCGGCTAAGCCTAAAGACAGCACGACCATCTTCATCTTGGTAGTCTTCGCAAGCTTTTACTCGGTTGCCAAAGTGCAGAAAAAGTGCGGTCGGATTTTTCAGACGTTTTTTCGTCTTTCACCCATGCCAACACTTCATAGAAATCTTTTGGTTGGAAATGTTCAATTTCCAAATCACGTCGAACAATCAAGCCTAATACGGGAGTTTGCACTCGACCAACGGAAAGCACACCATCATAACCCGCTTGGCGACCGCGAATGGTATAAGCGCGAGTCATATTAATGCCATAAAGCCAATCGGCACGAGCACGCGCCAGTGCGGAGGTAGCCAATGGAATAAAGTTACGATTCGGTTGGAGTTTTTGTACCGCTTTTTCGACCGCACTGGGGTTAAGATCGCTAATCAAACAACGCAAAATGCCATCACGTTTTTCGGCTGATAAATTGGCATAGCTGAATACTTCATCCACCAGCAACTGCCCTTCTCTATCTGGGTCGCCTGCGTTAACTAAAACATCGGCTTGATGAATGAGTTTTTCTACCACGGAAAGTTGTTTTTTACTTCCTTTCGCGGTAACAGAATCCATTTTTCAGGAATAATGGGTAAATGTTCTAAACGCCATTGTTTGAATTTAGGATCATAGGCATCGGGTTCCAGCCTGTTCGAGCAAATGCCCCACACACCAAGTCACAACATCATCATTGCCACATTTAATAAAACCATCACCCCGTTGATGAGGTTTTGGCAATACATCGGCAATAGCTCGCCCAAGACTGGGTTTTTCGGCAATAAATAGGCGCATAAGATTAGTCGATCTGACGACGACCTAAGAAAGAGTGGGTTAAGGTAGTACCGTCCACGGTTTCTAATTCCCCACCGACAGGGATCCCCATGAGCAATACGACTCACTTTAATATTATGTTGATGGCAAATTTCCGCAATATAATTGGCTGTCGCATCGCCTTCCACCGTTGGATTGGTCGCTAAAAATCACTTCGTGGAAAGATTCTTCTACCAGACGTTTTTGCAATAAATCTAAACCAATTTCTTTCGGACCAATACCATCTAAAAGGCGATAAATGCCCCATTAAGACAAAATAACGCCCAGAAAATTGGCCTGTTTGCTCAATGGCCTGAATGTCTGCCGGCATTTCCACCACGCAAAGCAAACCTGAATTTTGACGACGAGGATTGTTACAAATATTGCACGTTTCCTCTTCGGTAAAATCACGACATTGTGAACAATGCCCAATTTTTGAGACATTGCTTCCGTTAACGCGCGTGCTAAGTTCATCCCACCGCTACGGTTGCGCTGTAAAAGATGATAAGCCATACGCTGCGCTGATTTCGGACCGACACCCGGCAAGCAACGAAGATTTTCAATAAGATGTTCTAAAAGTGGACTGCTTTGCATAGTATTTATGATGGGAGAAAATGGATGGTGTGTGAATCGATAAACTCACACACCCGATGAATTAAAATGGAAGTTTTCATTCCTGGAGGTAATGGCATGCCTGCGGTTACAGAAGCCATTTTTTCTTTTTGTAATTCTTCTGCACGACGGACTGCATCGTTGAATGCGGCAGCGATTAAATCTTCCAACATTTCTTTATCGTCTTCCATTAAAGAAGGATCGATCTCAATACGACGACAGTTGTGCGCACCATTAATGGTGATTTTTTTACTAAACCCGCACCGCTTTTCGCCAGTTACTTCTAATTGGGCAATTTCTTCCTGCATTTTTTTGCATTTTTTTCTTGCATTTGTTGGGCTTGTTTCATTAAGCCGCCTAAACCGCCTTTTTCCGAACATTGGATTTTTCCTTCTTAAGTAAACTAAAACGAGCCGCATTTTAGCGAAAAAATTTGCCTTTGGGAACAGAGAAATTTATTATTCCACACATCAAAACTGGGTCAAAAACAACCGCACTTTTATTTAGGAATTGCAGATGGAAACTCGTTATTACTTTTATATTTACGGCAGCTATTATTTTGTTACAACTGCTGATTTATATTTTTTTAATAAAACGCTGATTTGGTGGCTTAATAAACCGCTCTCCCCAAAAGACAAGACGAGCAATTACCTTTTGTCAGCTTTTTGCTTCCTAATGTCTTGGTTATTTGCCATTTTTTAAAAGCTTTTTACGGTATTTCGACTTATTGCTTTAATGCTCGCACTGCTCCTTTTTTTCAGCCTTTTGCGAGCATTGCCGTTGGATGTATTCATTTTCTTTTCCGAAAATCTAAATCCATCACCCAAATCGACCGCACTTTACGCATTGCTTACCCGATTTTATTTATTGGTATCACTGCCTTAAGTGTGTATAACGCCTATGTCACACGTGTTATTCATTATGAAATCACACTAGATAAGCCCATTAAACCGCTGCGAATTGGTATGGCAAGCGATCTCCATTTAGGCAAATTATTTGGTGGGAAAGAATTGGATAAACTGGCTGATATTATGCAGCAGGAAAAGGTGGATATCATTTTACTGCCTGGCGATATTATGGATGATAACGTCAATGCCTATTTAGCCGAAAAAATGCAACCTCATTTAGCTAAAACTCAAAGCGCCAATGGGCGTTTATGCCACACTAGGCAATCATGACTTATTCGGTGATCAAGATCGAATTGATCGAGAAATTAGCAAAGCCGGTATTACGGTATTAAGAGATGAAACATTAACATTAAATAATGAATTGGTACTGATTGGACGAAATGACAATCTTGCTCACGATAGACCAAGCACCGAGACATTGTTAAAACAAGTGAATACTGACTTACCGATTATTCTATTGGATCACCGTCCAACAGATATCGAAAAACATGCTTCACTTCCGCTTGATATTCAAGTTTCAGGGCATGCACATAAAGGGCAAGTATTCCCCGCCAGTTTAATCACAAAAATGATGTATCGTCTGGATTATGGTCATGAAAAAATTGGCAACCCACATGTTTTTGTCACTTCGGGTTACGGCTTTTGGGGCATCCCAATGCGCTTAGGATCTCAATCAGAAGTAGTAATTATTGATGTGAAAGGAAAATAAAAAAGAGCGGTCAAAAATGACCGCTCTTTTATTATCAATGAAATCTTAAGAACAGACTACTTTCACCGCTAAGCCACCTTTCGATGTTTCGCGATATTTGGCATTCATGTCTTTACCTGTTTCATACATGGTTTCGATCACTTTATCCAAGGTTACGCGAGGATTAGTGGTTCGGCGTAATGCCATACGGCTAGCGTTAATCGCTTTTACTGAAGCAATGGCATTACGTTCAATACAAGGTACTTGTACTTGACCACCAACTGGGTCGCAAGTTAAGCCCAAGTTATGTTCCATCGCAATTTCTGCTGCGATACATACTTGTACTGGTGTACCACCTAAGATTTCAGTTAAACCTGCGGCAGCCATTGAACATGCCACGCCCACTTCACCTTGGCAACCGACCTCTGCCCCCGAAATAGATGCATTCATCTTATAAAGGGAACCAATCATACCGACAGCCAATAAATAGCGTTCTATGGCTTCTGGCGTTAAAGGTGCGACAAATTTTTCATAATAAGAAAGTACCGCTGGCACAATACCGCATGCACCATTAGTTGGCGCTGTTACGACGCGACCACCTGCCGCATTCTCTTCATTTACTGCAAGGGCAAACATATTCACCCAGTCGATCACATACATTGGGTCATGGGCTAAACGGCCGCTATTTGCCTCCAAGAGACGATAAAGTGATGGCGCACGACGAGCAACTTTTAAAGGCCCTGGTAACACACCTTCTGTTTTAATACCATGTTTAATACAATCTTTCATGGTTTTCCAAACATTCTGTAAATGTAGCTTCAACCTCTTTTTTTATCACGCAATGCTAATTCATTTTTTTCATCATCACTGTTGAGAGCATTAAGCCACTCTCCTGACAATGTTTCAAAATATCTTCAGCATGTTGATAAGGATACGGCACAGTCACCGGATTTTCTTCCTCTTGACCAAAATGCGCTTCATCTACAATAAAGCCACCACCGATAGAATAATAAGTTTGGCGGTAAAGCACGTTACGATCAGCATCTAATGCAGTAATGGTCATACCATTTTCATGCAATGATAAAAAGGAATTATGGAATACCATATTGGCATCCCAATCGAAATTAACCGTTTTTTTGCCCTGAGCAATCGAGAGTTTTTTGGTTTGTTTAACCTGTTCGATAAAGGTTGGGATTAAATCAATATCCACATCATGCGGTAGATAACCGGCCAATCCCATAATGATCGCAATATCTGTATTATGACCATGTCCCGTCATTGAGAGAGAGCCATACACATCAACATGCAAGGTTGCAACAGCATCAAATTTACCTTGCTCGATTAAATCGTCAATAAACTGCTTGCCTGCTTTCATCGGGCCAACAGTATGGGAGCTGGATGGCCCAACTCCCACTTTAAACATATCAAATACACTAATCATATTATTTTAAATCCTAAGCTAAACTAAAAAGCCGCTTATAATAATCCATATACGACCGCGGAGATAGCAATTAATCCCATAACTGTAACAAATACATTGCTAAAACGGCCTTGATAGCGTTTCATTGCTGGAACATTGCGAATCGCATACATAGGCATAATGAAAAGGATCATCGCAATGATTGGGCCGCCAAAGGGATTCGATCAAACCTAAAATACTTGGATTAATGATCGCCCCCCCCCATAAAGTCAATAAGAAGAAAACTGCAGTACCGTAATTTAATTTTTTACGATTCACGCTCTCACCTTTCATTTTGAGGTATAAACCTTCTAAACCTTCACGCGCCCCTAAATAATGACCAAAGAATGAGCTTGTAATCGCGAAGAAAGCCACTAATGGTGCGAAATAAGAAATGTATGGGTTATCAAATTTGTTAGCAAGATAAGACAAGATACTAATATTTTGTGCTTTTTGCTTCTAATAACTCTGCTGGTGTTAAGGTTAATACACAGCTAAACACAAAAGAACATCACGAAGAAAAAGTAATACGGTTGAAGTGCCTTTTTCTGTACGACCGATGTGATATTCCGTTGTATTAAAATCTTTATATTCATGTTGTTGAGAAAGCGTGAAAGAGGAAATTGCCGGAGAATGGTTAAAAGAGAAAACCAATACTGGGATGGTTAACCATAATGTCGTGATAAAGCCGCCAGCAGTCGGGAGCTCATAAAGCATTGAAGCATTCCATTGTGGAATGAGATAAATCGATAGCGCAAAGAGAATCAACACCAATGGATAAACCAGTAATTCAGTGATTTTCAACATCACTTTTTCACTGAACAACATGACTGAAATCAATATCGCAATTAATACAAAAGAAAGAATCACACGGTTTGGTGAAGCCATGCCCTAATTGGTTGACGATAAAAGAATCGACCGTATTAGTGATCCCGTTTCCATAAATCAATAAAATTGGGAAGATCGCAAAGAAATATAATAAGGTAATTAATTTCCCAGCGGTCGGGCCGAAATGTTCTTCGACTACTTCGGTAATATCACTGCCGGGTTTAGAAGAAGACAAAACGAAATAAGCCAAACCACGATGCGCAAAATATGTCATCGGTCCGACTAAAATCGCCATCACAACCAATGGCCAGAAACCGCCCATCCCTGCATTGATTGGTAAAAATAATACCCCTGCCCCCACCGCAGTTCCAAATAAGTTTAATACCCAAGCTGTATCAAATTTATTCCATTTTTTATTAGTTGTAGTGTCCATACATTACCCTCTAAAGTTAAATTATAAAATCTTTACCCAATGAATATTCATTCATTAAATTAATGGTGGCATTATGATAACGTTAGGGGTGATCGTAAAAATGCAAAATAATAAAGTGTGATCTTACTAACAATTTTTATGTAACTTTTTACATAAATATTTATCTAAATCAAAAAGTGCGGTACAAATTGAAATCATTTTTAGGTAAGAGTGAGTAACGCACACTATATAAACTTAAGCACATTCCACCGAAAATGAAATCACTTCTTTAATACTTTCAGCGCCTAATGCAATCATAATCAAACGATCCACACCCAAAGCCACACCAGAAGTATTTGGAATGCCTGCTTGTAAAGCGCCTAGAAAACGATAGTCAATTTCACGCTGTGGCAAGCCTGCTTTTTCCCGTAGGCGATTGTCTTTTTCAAAGCGATATTGTTGTTCGCGAGCATCCGTGAGCTCATGAAACCCGTTGGCTAACTCTAAGCCTTTATAATAGAACTCAAAACGTTCTGCCACACGGCTATCTTCTGGGCTAAGTTGTGCAAGTGCTGCTTGAGAAGAAGGGAAATGATAAACCGCAACAGGGGCTTCTTGCCCAATTTTAGGCTCTACCACTTCACTGAATAGAAATTGTAATAAGGTATCACGATCTTCATCTTCATCTGCCATAAAGTTATGTTTACGTGCGGCTTCCACCAGTTCTTGACGAGTCGCTGATAATGGATCTAATCCGACATATTCTTGGAAAACAAACTGATAACTTAAGGTTTCTGCCGGTTTACAATCGAGGATCTGTTGTAATAAATCATCCACTTCATTCATCAGACGATACATGTCAAAGTGCGGTCGATACCATTCAAGCATAGTAAATTCCGGATTATGACGATTCCCTGCTTCTTCATTACGGAACACTTTACCAATTTGAAAGATCGGTCCACTGCCAGCTGCCAGTAAACGCTTCATATGATATTCAGGACTTGTAGAAAGCCAGAGCGTTTTCGAGAGCTCATCAAAAGGGCAACAAATTCTGTATTAAAGGTGGAAAGGTGAAGATCCGTTACGCCAAATTCACTTAAAACGGGCGTTTCCACTTCTAGTAATCCACGTTCAGTAAAGAACTGGCGGATATCTGCAATGATTTTTGGCACGCGCCAATAAGTTTTTGAATTGATGCAGAAGGTTGCCATTCTGTTTTTATCGCTAAGTGCGGTCATTTTTTTCTCCGTTTTCACCTTTAAAATGAATAAGACTATTGTAAACAAGAGCGATTTTTAACTCAATAATCCGACTAAATCATTCTTAAACGAAAAACGGTTATCATCTAAAAAAATATAAAAAAAGTAACTTTTTGAGTTAGAATCACACTTTTGATATTTTTATCCGTTTATTCCGGAAAAAAAGGTTACTAATTTGTAAAACAAAAATGGCAGAATGGCAATATATCCCCTATTTATTTAGGGCATTTTATTTTTTTACTTTCTATTGATTGGAGGATATCGTGCAAAACGGTTAATGTCGATATTGCTATTGTTGGTGCCGGTGGCGGCGGTTTACGTGCAGCAATTGCAGCAGCAGAAGCAAACCCTAACTTAAAGATCGCATTAGTTTCTAAGGTTTATCCTATGCGTAGCCATACGGTTGCAGCAGAAGGTGGTGCGGCCGCAGTAATTAAAGAGGAAGATTCCTACGATAAACACTTCCACGATACCGTTGCCGGTGGTGACTGGTTATGTGAACAAGATGTGGTGGAATACTTCGTTGAACATTCTCCAGTGGAAATGACTCAGCTTGAACGTTGGGGCTGCCCTTGGAGCCGTAAAGCAGATGGTGATGTGAACGTGCGCCGTTTCGGTGGGATGAAAATCGAACGTACTTGGTTCGCGGCAGACAAAACCGGTTTCCACTTATTACATACTCTTTTCCAAACATCCATTCAATATCCACAAATTCAACGCTTTGACGAGCACTTCGTTTTAGACATCTTAGTTGATGATGGTCATGCTCGCGGTATGGTGGCGATGAATATGATGGAAGGTTCACTTGTTCAAATCAACGCAAATGCAGTTGTGATTGCAACGGGTGGTGGTTGTCGTGCATTTAAATTCAATACCAATGGCGGTATCGTAACTGGTGATGGTTTATCAATGGCATATCGTCACGGTGTCCCTCTTCGTGATATGGAATTCGTCCAATATCACCCAACCGGCTTACCAAACACCGGTATCTTAATGACTGAAGGTTGTCGTGGTGAAGGCGGTATCTTAGTGAATAAAAACGGCTACCGTTATTTACAAGATTATGGTCTAGGTCCTGAAACTCCAATCGGTAAACCTGAAAACAAATATATGGAACTTGGTCCGCGTGATAAAGTTTCACAAGCATTCTGGCAAGAATGGAGAAAAGGCAACACCTTAAAAACTGCAAAAAGGCGTAGATGTGGTTCACCTTGACTTACGTCATTTAGGTGAAAAAAATACTTACATGAACGTCTTCCATTCATTTGTGAATTAGCAAGTGCTTATGAAGGTGTAAAACCCAGTTAATGAACCAATCCCTGTTCGTCCAGTTGTTCACTACACCATGGGGGGTATTGAAGTGGATTACAACAGTGAAACTCGTATTAAAGGGTTATTTGCTGTGGGTGAATGTGCGTCTTCTGGTTTACACGGCGCAAACCGTTTAGGTTCTAACTCGCTTGCAGAATTAGTGGTTTTAGGCCGTGTTGCAGGTGAATATGCCGCACAACGTGCAGCAGAAGCGCAACCTGCAAACCGTGCAGCAGTTGATGCACAAGCTCAAGATGTTGTCGCTCGTCTTGAAGCACTTTATAACCAAGAAGGTAATGAATCTTGGTCTGAAATCCGTGATGAAATGGGTACCGTAATGGAAGAAGGTTGTGGTATCTACCGTGACCAAGAAAGCATGCAAAAAGCAGTAGATAAAATTGCTGAGCTTAAAGAACGTTATAAACGTATCCGTGTAACAGACCGTTCAAGCGTATTCAATACCGATGTACTTTACACCGTAGAATTAGGTTACATCCTTGATGTGGCACAATCTATTGCCAACTCTGCAATTGAACGTAAAGAGTCTCGTGGTGCACACCAACGCTTAGACTACACTGAACGTGATGATGTGAATTATTTAAAACACACCCTTGCTTACTACAATGGCGATGATGCACCGCGTATTGAATACAGTCCGGTGAAAATCACTAAATCTCAACCAGCAAAACGTGTTTATGGTGCTGAAGCAGAAGCGGCAGAAGCGGCTGCGAAAGCTAAGGAGCAAGCAAATGGCTAATTCACCGGTAATGACTGTAGAAGTATTACGCTACAACCCAGAAAACGATCAAGAGCCACATTTAAGCTCTTACCAAGTACCTTATGATAACCAAACCTCTCTTTTAGATGCGTTAGGTTATATTAAAGATAAACTTGAACCGTCTCTTTCTTATCGTTGGTCTTGCCGTATGGCGATCTGCGGTTCTTGCGGGATGATGGTCAATAACAAACCAAAATTGGCTTGTAAAACGTTCTTACGTGATTACAGCGGCCATATGCGTATTGAACCATTAGCAAACTTCCCAATTGAACGCGACTTAGTGGTTGATTTAAGCCACTTTATCGAAAGTTTAGAGGCGATTAAACCTTATATTATTGGTAACGAAGCACCAGCATTAGATGGTAAACCACATCCATCAAAAGAATTGCAAGTAAGCCGTACTAAACAAACCCCGGCACAGCTTGAAAAATATCGTCAATTCTCAATGTGTATTAACTGTGGTTTTATGCTATGCCGCTTGTCCGCAATTTGGTTTAAACCCTGAATTCTTAGGCCCAGCTGCAATTACAATGGCACACCGTTACAACCTTGATAACCGTGACCATGGTAAAGCACAACGTATGCCATTATTAAATGGTAAAAACGGTGTTTGAGCTGTACTTTCGTCGGTTATTGTTCTGAAGTGTGTCCAAAACACGTGGATCCAGCTTCTGCAATTAACCAAGGCAAAGTGGAAAGTGCCAAAGATTATGTTATCTCAATGCTAAAACCAAAAGGCTAAGGGGAAGAATATGTCAGTAACAGTAAGTAAACGTAAAAAATATGTTCGCCCAATGACGGCTACTTGGTGGCAAAAATTGGATTTCTACAAAGCTTATATGGTACGCGAAGCAACCTCTATCTTTGCTGTATGGTTCTGTATCGTATTGCTTTACGGTGTACTTTGCCTGGCAAGCAATCCTGTACCAGGCTTAGGCATTGTTGATTTTCATTGCCTTCTTAAGAAATCCAATTGTGGTGTTCTTAAATATCATCACATTAATTGCGACCTTATACCACACTGCAACTTATTTCGTGATGACACCAAAAGTGATGAACATCATTGTCAAAAAAATGAACGTTTACCACATCACGTATTAAGAAATGCACTTTGGGCAGTTACGGCTGTAATTAGTGTTGTCGCATTAATTTTTAGTTTATATGTAGGGAGAGAAAAAATGGTCGATCAAAATCCAAAACGCTCTGGTGAACCACCAGTATGGTTGATGTTTGGTGCTGGCGGGACTGTCAGTGCGATTTTCTTCCCTGTTGTGATCTTAATCCTTGGTTTATTGTTACCATTTGGATTAATTAATCCGCATAACTTAATTACATTCGCTTATTCTTGGATCGGAAAATTAGTTATCTTAGTTTTAACCATTTTCCCAATGTGGTGTGGTTTACACCGTATCCATCATGCAATGCACGATCTTAAAATCCACGTGCCAGCTGGCGGATTTATCTTTTACGGCTTAGCCATGATTTACACAATTTGGGTGTTATTTGCTGTATTAGGTTTGTAATTTAAAAAAACATGAAATTGATAAATGAAAAGTGCGGTCAAAAATGACCGCACTTTTTTTCTTGAATTTTTAATTCATCTCTATAAGATCTGCGAATATTTATTCTAAAAATAACTTAATATGAAAGAAAAATCTCAATTAACCAATTTTACAAACAGAAATACAAACTCGTTACGATAGTTTAAGTAAAAAGACTTAAACAAGTTGCAAAAATATATCCTAGATAATAGCGACAGCATTGTCTTTTGATACTGTTGCTGTTATTGCAGAAAAAGCTGATGTTCCCCTTCAACGCTTATTCGTTTTGCTGCTGAATTCGGTTTTTTTCCGGTTTTAACGAAATGAAACAAATTTTCCGTGAAAAATCTTATGGAAAAACCACTAATTATACGGAAAGACTTCAACTTTCACATAAAAATTGCTAAATCAGAAGGTGAAGAATCACCAGAAGATATTTTAACTATTTTCTCACAAGCAAATAGCCAAGCATTACATCAGTTAGCCGAACAAACCACAAACGAACAAATTAATGACGCAGCTAAAATCCTCAAAGAGGCCAATAATATTTTTATTATTGGATTAAAGCGTTCTTTTAGTGCAGCATGCTACTTAAACTATGCCCTACAACACTTAGATTGTCGTTCTTTTTTAATTAATGGATTAGGTGGAATGTTTGATGAACAGCTTAACCAAGTCAAAGAAGGAGATGTTGTTGTCGCAATTAGTTTCTCACCTTATGCAGCTGAAACAGTTAATATTAGTAAGGTTTGCGCGAGAAAAAGGAGTGAAACAAATTTCTATTACAGATAGCCAAATTAGTCCATTACTCGCATTTAGTGATATTGCATTTGTTATCAAAGAAGCACAAGTACTTGGCTTCCGTTCTCAGTGTTCAACAATGACCTTAGTACAAACACTTGCTATTGTATTAGGTTTAGAAAAAGAAAAAGATAAAAACACAAAATAACGATCCGCACGTAAAATGTGCTGTTTTTAGTCTACCCTATAAGGAAATATTAATTCTACTTATTTATAATCACATAATTGTCATAAGATTTGTCCTATACTTATCTCAACTTTCTATAAATATCTTTTCTTCTGTATTTAGGCGTAATGACTATATGATACTTACTGCTCAATTTTGTGTGAAATAGACTTGAGTCATTGTTGGTTTCATTAACTATGATGTCCATCTATATTTTTAAATTTTGGTTGACAGTCATATTCATTATATATTGAGGATTTTTATACTCACCGCTTAAGTTTTCTAATTTCATACGCATAGCGCATGTTTTTTATTCCTAGACTTTGTCTAGGGCATAAAAAAGAAAGGCAGTCATTACCTGCCTTTATCTATTTTAATTATTATAAAATCTCTTTTGCTTTTGCCACCACGTTATCCACGGTGAAACCAAAGAGTTTGAATAATTGATCTGCAGGAGCTGATTCGCCGAAGCTATTCATACCTACCACGCGACCTTCAAAGCCGACGTATTTATACCAGAAGTCTGCAATACCTGCTTCGATTGCAACACGTTTGGTTACGGCCGCAGGTAACACACTTTCACGGTACGCTGCATCTTGTTTGTCGAAACGGTTAGTACTTGGCATAGAGACGACACGTACTTTTTTACCTTCAGCACTCAATACCTCTGCTGCTTTCACTGCTAATTCCACTTCAGAACCTGTCGCAATGAAGATTAACTCTGGTGTACCCTCACAGTCTTTTAACACATAAGCACCACGCTTAACTGCATCTAATTGTGCAGAAGTGCGGTCCATTTGGGCTAAGTTTTGACGGGTAAAGATCAACGCACTTGGGCCATCTTGACGCTCAACCGCTTGTTGCCATGCGATGGCTGATTCTACTTGGTCACATGGACGCCATGTTTCAAGATTTGGAATTAAGCGTAATGATGTAGTTTGCTCAACTGGTTGGTGAGTTGGACCATCTTCGCCTAAACCGATCGAGTCATGAGTATAAACGAATAAAGTGCGTTGTTTCATTAATGCCGCCATACGCACTGCATTGTGAGCATATTCATAGAACATTAAGAAGGTTGCACCGTAAGGAATGAAACCGCCGTGTAAAGCAATACCATTCATGATCGCTGACATACCGAACTCACGTACACCATAGTTAATATAGTTACCACCTACGTTTTCGTGTGCACGAATTGGTTTAGACCCACTCCATAACGTTAAGTTAGAGCTTGCTAAGTCTGCGGATCCGCCTAAGAATTCAGGTAACACATGTGCATAAGCTTCGATTGCATTTTGTGATGCTTTTACGGCTTGCAATGCTTGCAGGGTTAGCTTGTAATTTTTCAATAAACGCTTTAGATTCTGCAGCCCAATTTGCTGGTAATTCACCGTTTACACGACGTGTAAATTCTGCCGCAAGTTCCGGATATGCTTTTGCATAAGCGGCAAATTTTTCTTCCCAAGATTTTTCAGCTACAGCACCTTTTTCTTTCGCTGACCATTCAGCATAGTACTCATCTGGAATTTCAAATGGACCATATTCCCAGCCAAGTGCTTTACGGGTTAATGCGATTTCCTCATCACCTAATGGTGCACCGTGGCAATCATGAGAGCCTGATTTATTTGGTGAACCAAAACCGATGATGGTTTTTACAAATAATTAACGTTGGTTTTTTTCTTTTTCAGCTTGAGCAAGAATGGTTGCGGCACGAATTTGTTCTGCATCGTGGCCGTCCACATTACGGATTACTTGCCAGCCATAAGCTTCAAAAACGAGCAGCTGTATCATCACTGAACCAGCCATCTACATGACCATCAATCGAAATGTTGTTGTCATCGTAGAATGCGATTAATTTACCAAGGCCTAATGTGCCTGCTAAAGAGCAAGCTTCGTGAGAAATCCCTTCCATTAAACAGCCATCACCTAAGAACACATAAGTGTGGTGATCGACAATTTCATGGCCTTCACGGTTAAATTGGCCTGCTAAGGTTTTCTCAGCAATCGCCATCCCTACTGCATTAGTGATACCTTGGCCTAACGGACCAGTTGTGGTTTCAACACCTGGTGCATAACCATATTCTGGGTGGCCTGGGGTTTTAGAATGTAATTGACGGAATTGTTTTAAATCTTCGATAGAAAGATCATAGCCTGTTAAATGTAATAAGCTATAGATCAACATTGAACCGTGGCCGTTAGAAAGCACAAAACGGTCGCGATCAGCCCCATTTAGGGTTGTTTGGATTGTGTTTTAAGAAATCGCGCCATAATACTTCAGCGATATCCGCCATTCCCATAGGGGCACCTGGGTGGCCTGATTTCGCTTTTTGTACTGCATCCATTGATAGCGCACGAATTGCGTTGGCGAGTTGTCTACGAGTTGCCATGTTTTTCTCCTATCTAAATAATTCTCAGTATTCTACCCTATTTACTGATTGGCTTAACCAATATTTGCAATTTTATTTAACTTGATCAAATTCTTCGACGACGTTGATGAAAAACGTTGGCTACTCGATTTACCTTGTAAATTAACCACCGTTTTAGTTTCCACTGGTTTTCGATATGTTCGACGATAATGACTTAAAAAAATAATGAATGGAACTGGCGAATAAAGCGCCTAATAAAAAGACTCACGACAATTTCACCATATAAGCGGTGAAAAACTTGATTGATTTTTGTTCTGTGTTGTTTGAGCATATTGGGCGTCAAAGGTCACACGCAAAAAGCCTCGAACCGCGTTATTAGAAGCAGAATAAATAGGCTCAACAATTTGTTGTGTTGAAAAACTCACCTTCATTTTTTTATGTTCTAGGCCAAGTTGCTCACGAAGGTTGCCAGTATTGGTACTTTGTGCCAATTCTTTACCGTTATAATCATAAATGGTCGCATCGAGCACAAAGTCTTCTTTGACTAAATTATCTAAATTTTCGACCAGCTGATCAGATTTCGCATTATTGGTTAATAAAACTGAAAATAAATTGGCTTGCTGACGAACCAAAGTATGCGATAAATTCGCTACTTGATTCACACTTGAAAGCTGTGAACCAATCTTAAATTGTTTCACACCAAATAAAATCACCGTCATGGCCGCAATACAAAGCAGCACGATGAGTCCAAACATCAGTGATTTTTGAAGTTTTTCTTTAATTAATTGCACGTTGTTTTTTTCCATTTTTCGCCAAGATCGGCTAGAATAGACGAGTATTCACAATTTACAGGATTTTCTATGCAAATTCAAAACCTTGCAAGCATTACCCAAAAATATCCCCAATTTCCCACCGCACTTTCGTCTGATTTGCAACATTCCGATGAAACGCAGGCGTTTATTTTATACGGCACAACGCTGAATTTAGCCAAATTACTCGAATTCCAACAAAAGTGCGGTCAATCTTTTCTGTGTTTTGATGCATGGAACGTTGAAAAAAATACCGTTGTCCTTTTAAAAGGCAAATGGCTAGCTGATTTTATTGCCCATGCTCACGACCTGCAATTAGACATCGCTAAACTGGATTTTGATGCAAAATTATCAGAAAAAGGTTTATTGGTGATGGATATGGATTCTACGGCAATTCAAATTGAATGCATTGATGAAATCGCCAAACTGGCTGGTACAGGTGAGTTAGTTTCTGCCATTACTGAAAGTGCCATGCGTGGCGAGCTCGATTTTGAACAAAGTTTGCGTCGCCGTGTGGGAACACTTAAAGGTGCACCAGAAAGTATTTTACAACAAGTGCGTGAAAAATTACCTTTAATGCCTGGCTTAATTGAAACCATTAAGACATTACAACAACATGGTTGGAAAACTGCCATCGCTTCCGGTGGCTTTACCTATTTCGCCGATTACTTAAAAAGCTTATTAAACCTCGATTTTGCGGCGTCCAATCAATTTGAAATTATTGATGGCACGCTGACTGGAAATGTAAAAGGTAGCGTAGTCGATGCGCAATACAAAGCGAATACCTTGCAAAAACTCGCTGAAGAATACCATATTCCACGCAAAAACACCCTTGCTATTGGTGATGGAGCCAATGATTTGGCGATGATGAATGTCGCAGGATTAGGCGTGGCATTCCATGCCAAACCGAAGGTGCAACAACAAGCACAAATTGTGGTAAACTTTGCTGACTTAACCGCACTTTTATGTCTTTTAAGTGCAAGTGATCGAATTTAATTCATTTTGGGAGAAAACTTATGCCATCTTTTGACATCGTATCTGAAATTACTATGCACGAAGTGCGTAATGCGGTTGAAAATGCAAACCGCGTATTAAGTACACGTTATGATTTCCGTGGTGTGGAAGCCGTCATTGAATTAAATGAAAAAAGCGAAACAGTGAAAGTGACCACAGAATCTGATTTCCAATTAGAACAATTAATTGAAATCTTGATTGGTGCGTTTGTAAAACGTGGCATTGAGCATAGCTCATTGGATATTCCAACAGAAAGTGAACATCACGGTAAACTTTACACCAAAGAAATCAAATTAAAACAAGGGATTGAACCAGAGATGGCGAAGAAAAATCACTAAATTAGTGAAAGATTCAAAAATCAAAGTTCAAACTCAAATTCAAGGTGAACAAGTACGCGTAACCGGAAAATCTCGTGATGATTTACAAGCTGTTATTCAATTGGTGAAAGGCGCTGAATTAGGCCAACCATTCCAATTTAATAACTTTAGAGATTAATTTAATGAATAAATATCTGTGGGTATTTTTTGGCTGCCATTCCACTATGTTCGTTCGCAAATGAGAATGCTATGAATCTCGGTGATAGCGTCATTGATGTTGTAAAATGTGAAAGCACCAAAGGGGAAAAACTTTGGGTCGCACTAAATAATCTAAAAACATTCACTTATATGAAAAATGATGCGAATGTGGCTCATCAAACGATAGATAATGCTTACTTACAAGCTTTATGCCACAGAAGCGACGCTTTTTCCTTCCACCAACAGAAAATAATCAGTTGTGGACGATAATAAAAGAGAACGCAGCAGATAAGACGGGCATCAATCAAGTTACTATCGATTTGCGTGATGAGAAAGGTAAGCTAATTTCTCATGCTGCTTGTAAACGAAATGACGAGACTTTTTCATTATTAATGGAATCGAGTTTCGATATAAAAGAGCCTACAGATAAAATCCTTGAATTAATGGATCCACCTACACTCATAAAATGAAAGAGCGGTCAAAAACACAACATTTTTTGACCGCTCTTTTTTCTTTGCGCTAATTAAGCCAATCTCGCTTTTTGCTTCTGCAATCGCTTCTGCGACACGAAGTGGTGAAACCCCACCTTTCGCACAACGTTTATCTAAACAAGATTGTAGCGAAAGAATGTCATAGACATCATCCCCTACTACATCACTGAATTGACGGAATTCAGGAATGGTTAAGTCTTCCAAGGCTTTACCTTTTTCAATCGCATAAACCACGGTTTCTCCGACAATATGGTGCGAATCACGGAATGGTACACCTTTTGCTACAAGATAATCTGCTAGCTCTGTTGCATTTGAGTAACCTTTTAAGGCTGCTTCACGTGTACGGTCAGTATTCACTTTTAATTCATCTAGTACAAAAGTCGCCATATCTACGCAATCTTGCCAGGTATCTAACGCATCAAAGATCCCTTCTTTGTCTTCTTGCATATCTTTGTTATACGCTAACGGCAAACCTTTTAAAGTCATCAACATACCGGTTAATGCACCCATGACACGGCCCGCTTTACCACGAATCAATTCACAAGCATCTGGATTTTTCTTTTGCGGCATTAAAGACGAGCCTGAAGTCACACGATCTGACAATTCCACAAAATTCGCTTCACCACTGTTGAAAATAATCATATCTTCTGCGAAACGAGAAAGGTGCGCCATACTTAAAGACGCCGTTGAAAGTAATTCCACAATATGATCACGATCAGAGACGCTATCCAAACTATTACGCGTCGCAAAAGCAAAACCAAGATCGGTGGCTAATTGTTCACGATCGACTGCATAGGCTGTTCCTGCAAGTGCGCCACTGCCTAATGGGCAGCTATTCATGCGTTTATAAGCATCAGTGAGACGCGAATAATCACGCTCAAACATTTCCACATAAGCCATACACCAATGAGCAAAAGTGATGGGTTGTGCACGTTGTAAATGGGTATAACCCGGCATCACCGCATCTTGCGTATTTTCCGCAGTTTGCACCAAGTGGCGTTGAAGATTACGAACTGACTCTTGCAACTCGACTACACGCTGTTTGCACCACATTTTAATATCAAGTGCAACTTGGTCATTACGGCTACGACCCGTGTGTAATTTTTTGCCCAAATTACCCACTTTATCAATAAGCTTACTTTCTACCCAGCTATGAATATCTTCTGCATCATCTTGTAAAATCGCTTGTGGATTTGACCGCACTTCGATTAATAATTCATTTAAGGCAACCTCTAGCTGTTGTTGCTCTTCAGCACTTAATACACCAACATTCACTAAAAGCTTTAGACCAACCAATTGAGCCTTCAATATCTTGCTTTGCCAAGCGATAATCAAAAACGCAGGCTATCATTAAAATCTTTAAAACGTTTGTCTGCCGCTTGTGTAAAACGACCACCCCAGAGAGCCATAAGTTATCCTTATCTCGATTATAAAAATGATTAATTATTCAATTATCACGCATAATTAATCAATATGCAATGATAATTCTATATCGTCCGCTATTTTACCCTGTTTTTCTAACAAAAAAACTAGACAGTACTGCATTTTAGTGGTAATTTACGCAGCATTCTTAAGGGCATTGCCCACCATTCAAACAATTCAGTATTATCAACTCTTATTAGTTCCAACATTATTAATTATGCATCTTACAGAACTTAAAAATACGCCTGTTTCTGATCTTGTGAAACTTGGCGAAGAACAAATGGGTTTGGAAAATCTTGCCCGTTTACGTAAACAAGATATTGTTTTTGCTATTTTGAAACAGCACGCCAAGAGCGGTGAAGACATTTTTAGCGGCGGCGTATTGGAGATTTTTACCCGATGGTTTCGGTTTCTTACGCTCCGCAGACAGTTCCTACCTTGCTGGTCCTGATGACATCTACGTTTCCCCAAGTCAAATTCGTCGTTTCAATCTACAAACTGGTGATAAAATCGAAGGTAAAATCCGTCCACCAAAAGAAGGCGAACGTTATTTTGCACTTTTAAAAGTCGACCAAGTCAACGATGACAAACCTGAAGTCTCTCGTAGCAAAATCCTTTTCGAAAACTTAACCCCATTACATGCGAATTCTCGCTTAAGAATGGAACGTGGTAATGGCTCAACCGAAGATTTAACTGCGCGTATTTTGGATTTAGCGTCTCCGATTGGTAAAGGCCAACGTGGTCTTATCGTGGCTCCACCAAAAGCCGGTAAAACCATGTTGCTACAAAACATTGCACAAAGTATCACGCACAATTATCCGGAATGTGAACTTATCGTGCTTTTAATCGATGAGCGTCCAGAAGAAGTAACGGAAATGCAGCGTTCGGTAAAAGGTGAAGTAATTGCCTCTACCTTTGATGAACCTGCAACCCGTCACGTTCAAGTAGCAGAAATGGTTATTGAGAAAGCAAAACGTTCTGTTGAGCACAAAAAAGATGTGGTGATTTTACTCGACTCTATTACTCGTTTAGCGCGTGCTTACAATACCGTGACACCAGCGTCTGGTAAAATTCTTTCTGGGGGTGTGGATGCAAATGCTTTACATCGTCCAAAACGTTTCTTTGGTGCGGCGCGTAACGTGGAAGAAGGTGGTAGCTTTAACCATTATTGCAACCGCACTTTGTGGATACCGGTTCAAAAATGGATGAGGTTATCTTCGAAGAATTTAAAGGTACCGGTAACATGGAATTACATCTTTCTCGCAAAATTGCAGAAAAACGTGTGTTCCCAGCAATCGATTTCAACCGTTCTGGTACGCGTAAAGAAGACTTACTTACCACACCAGATGAATTACAAAAAATGTGGATTCTGCGCAAAATCCTTAACCCAATGGGTGAAGTGGAAGCGATGGAATTCCTCATCGACAAACTTATGGTGGCGAAAACCAACGATGAGTTTTTTGAAATTATGAAGCGGTCTTAATTTTGACTGCATCTTATAAAACAAAAAAAGGCTTGGAAAAACCAAGCCTTTTTATTTTGCGAATTATTCGCCCAAACGCTCTTTAATACGAGCAGATTTACCTGAACGTTCACGTAAGTAGTAAAGTTTAGCTTTACGTACTGCACCTTTACGTTTAACAGCAATAGAATCCACAGCAGGAGAGTGAGTTTGGAATACACGCTCAACACCTACGCCGTTAGAAATTTTACGTAAAGTGAATGCTGAGTGCAAGCCACGGTTACGAATTGCAATAACCACGCCTTCGAATGCTTGCAAACGACGTTTGCTACCTTCAACTACCCATACTTTAACTTCTAAAGTATCACCTGGGCGGAAGCTAGGTACGTTTTGTTTTAATTGTTCTTGTTCAAGTTGTTTGATAATGTTAGACATTGTTTGATCCTTTATTGATCCTAGATGTAACTGAAACTAACTGTTATGCTCGGCTTGCGCCTCTTTTAACAGTTTACGTTGTTCGTCAGTCAGAGCTAGGCCTTCTAAGAGCTCAGGGCGTCGGAGCCACGTTCTTTGTAGCGATTGTTTTAATCGCCATTTCCGAATTTCTTCGTGATGTCCCGACATCAGCACGGGTGGTACAGCTAATCCTTCCAACACTTCCGGTCTGGTGTAATGCGGGCAATCTAATAAACCGTCTGCAAAAGAATCTTCTTCTGCGGAGGCTTGCTTGCCTAATACACCGGGAATAAAACGCGCAACAGCATCAATTAATGTCATTGCCGGCAATTCTCCACCGGTCAGAACATAATCCCCGATTGACCATTCTTCATCGATTTCAGTTTGAATCAATCGCTCATCAATACCTTCGTAACGTCCACATACCAAAATCAATTTCTGATTTTGAGCAAGCTCAGTTACGCCGCCTTGATCGAGTTTACGTCCTTGTGGCGAAAGGTAAATCACCTTTGCGCCTTCTCCTGCCGCTGCTTTCGCAGCATGAATCGCATCCCGTAAAGGTTGCACCATCATCAGCATTCCCGGACCACCACCATAAGGACGGTCATCCACGGTTTTATGCTTGTCGAATGTAAAATCTCTTGGATTCCAACATTCCACTTGCAGAAGATTGTGTTTTACGGCTCTACCTGTAACCCCAAATTCCGTAATCGCTTTAAACATTTCAGGGAATAATGATATCACCCCTATCCACATAAAAAGCCTACTACATTACGTTTGTGCATACTTGAGATTAGAAACCAGCGTCCCAATCCACTTCAATTGTTTTCGTGGTGAGATCGACTCTTTTAACTACTTGTTCATACAAAAACGGAATTAACCGCTCTTGTTTTCCAAAAGCATCTTTAGTATTAGCTTTAACCACTAACACATCATTAGAACCGGTTTCCATCATCTCTGTTACGGTTCCCATTGTATAACCTTCTAGGTTGACGACTGAACAACCGATTAAATCGTGCCAGTAATAATCGCCCTCTTCCAGTTCAGGGAAAACAGATAAATCCACACCAATTTCAACATTTGCTAAAATTTGTGCAGCTTCACGATCATCAACGCCTTTTAATTTAACGATGATTTCGTGATTATGATGGCGCCAATTTTCTAATTCTGTTGGCTGCCATTCACCTTTGATTTTTAAAAACCAAGGTTGATAATCAAAAATGCTTTCAGCTTGTTCTGTTGATGAATAAATACGTAACCACCCACGGATACCGTAGGTTGAGCCTAATTTGCCCACAACTTCAATACGTTGTTGTTCCATATTTTTCACCTATCTTAGTTTAAGAACTAAATCAAAAAGCGAGATTATGCTTTTTGAGCTTCTTTACCAAAGTTGCAACACGATCTGAAAGTGATGCACCTTGAGCAACCCAGTGGTTTACACGCTCAAGATCAACACGAAGACGCTCTGCGTTACCTTGTGCGATTGGGTTGAAGAAACCCTACACGCTCAATGAAACGACCGTCACGTGGTGAACGACTGTCAGCTACTACGATTTGATAAAATGGGCGTTTTTTTAGCTCCGCCACGAGATAAAACGAATGGTTACCATAACCTTCCTCTAAATGTTTAATTACTAAAAAGAATATTCTCAAACTCGAAAAATGATTTAAGAATATAGCTTACTTTTTCTCTGTATATATAGACAAAAAGCCTGAAGATTTTACACTTTTTGAGCAAAAAAGCAAGCCAATAGCCTATTCCTACTTGAGAAATTCACCATAAAAAATGACCGCACTTCATCACAAAGTGCGGTCAATTTTTTATTCATTTTGTGAATTAATAAACGCCTTGCGCTAACATCGCGTCAGCCACTTTCACAAAAGCCTGCTACGTTTGCGCCCACTACATAGTTAATGTTTGCTTGGCCTTCTGCTGAACCGTATTTTTTTACAGTTTGCATGAATATCTAACATGATGCGATGAAGCTGTCTATCCACCTCTTCAGCTGTCCAGTATAAACGTTGTGAACTTTGCGCCATTTCTAAACCTGATGTCGCAACACCACCTGCATTAGCCGCTTTACCTGGGCCAAATAATACACCAGCCTCTAAGAATGCATCTGTCGCTTCGATAGTAGTTGGCATGTTTGCCCCTCAGCGACTAATTTCACACCGTTTGCAATTAGAGCTTTAGCGTCTGAAATCTCTAATTCGTTTTGGGTTGCGCAAGGAAGTGCAATATCTGCTTTCACTTCCCAAGGGCGTTTACCTGCAAAAATATTGAAGACCAAATTGTTTTGCAAACTCTTCTACTCGACCACGTTTTTACATTTTTAAGCTCTAATAACGCTTCTAATTTTTTTCACGATCGAATCCTTCTGGTAAATACACGTAACCCGCAGAGTCAGAACAGGTTTACGACTTTCGCACCGAGCGCCATCGCTTTTTTTCAATGGCATATTGCGCCACGTTACCCGAACCAGAAACTAAAACTGTTTTACCTGGAAGCTATCCCCTTTCTCTGCAAGCATTGCTTGGGCAAAAATAAACCAATCCATACCCCGTTGCTTCTGGGCGAATTAAGCTCCCACCGAATGAAAGACCACGACCAGTAAAGACACAAGCCGCTTGGTTTGATAATTTTTTCATATAGCCTGCAAGATAACCGACTTCGCGACCACCTACACCGATATCACCGGCGGGCACATCGGTATCTGGGCCAACATGACGATACAATTCAGCCATTAACGCTTGGCAGAAACGCATCACTTCAGCATCTGATTTTCCTTTAGGATCAAAATCTGAGCCGCCTTTTGCACCGCCCATTGGCAATGTGGTTAAGGCATTTTTAAAGATCTGTTCAAAACCTAAGAATTTTAAGATTGATAAGTTAACGGATGGATGGAAACGCATGCCCCCTTTAAAAGGGCCAATTGCACTGTTGAATTGCACGCGGAAAGCACGGTTTACTTGAACTTGGCCTTTATCATCAGTCCATGCCACACGGAATTGGATTGCGCGCTCTGGCTCAACTAAACGCTCTAATAAAGCTTCTGAACGGTATTTAGGGTTTGCTTCCAAGAAAGGCCAGATTGACGTGAAGACTTCACGAACGGCTTGTAAAAATTCAGGTTGGTGGCCGTCACGTTGAGCCACTTTTTCAAGAAATGCGTCTAATGATGCTACTGCTGACATAGGATTTTCCTTCTAGTAGTGAGTTAATATGATGTGTGTAATGTTATTTTTATTTATCACCGTCTTGTTGCGGCGTGTCATCAATATAACAATAGAAAAAATCAACTAGGCAATAGTTTTTTTATAGAAAAATGAAGAAAAATAAAAAAACGAGAAAACATTTAATATTTTTCTCGTTTTTTATTAGATGAGATCTAAAATCAGCACCTAGATTAGCACTTCAAGTTAAAAGTGCTTATTTATTTTTACCTTCTAAGTAAAAGCCATTCAGCGACTTGCTTCGCAAAATACGTCAAAATACCATCCGCACCAGCACGTTTAAAGCAAAGCAATGATTCCATGATGCATTCTTTTTCTTTCAACCAACCATTTTGAATCGCAGCCATATGCATCGCATATTCACCAGAAACTTGATAAGCAAAGGTTGGCACGCCGAAATAGTCTTTCACACGATATACCATGTCTAAATATGGCATACCTGGTTTCACCATCACCATATCTGCCCCTTCTTGTAAATCAAGAGCCACTTCTTGCAAGCCTTCATTACCGTTGGCTGGATCAAGTTGATAGGTTTTCTTGTCACCACCTTTCAGGTTGCCGGCAGAACCGACTGCATCACGGAATGGACCATAATAATTAGACGCATATTTTGCAGAATACGCCATAATTTGCGTATTGATATGACCATTTTCTTCCAATGCCTGACGAATACGACCAATACGTCCATCCATCATATCACTCGGAGCCACAATATCAGCACCTGCTTCAGCGTGTGAAACAGCCTGTTTAATCAGGATATCTGTTGTGATATCGTTTAAGACATAGCCTTTCTCATCAATGATCCCGTCTTGTCCATGTAGTAGTATAAGGATCAAGTGCGACATCGGTTAATACACCTAATTCTGGATAAGCGGCTTTCAGTGCTCTCACCGCACGCTGTACCAAACCATTCGGGTTAAATGCCTCATCTGCCATTAAAGATTTTTTTATCTTGCTCAACTACAGGGAATAATGAGATCACTGGCACGCCGTATTTCACTAAAAGGCCTGCTTCGATTAATAACTGATCGATCGTTAAACGTTCAACTTTAGGCATAGAAGGGACTGGTTCACGATGATTTTCACCTTCAATGATAAATACCGGATAAATTAAATCATTCGCGGTTAAAGTATTTTCTGCCACTAAACGGCGACTAAAATCATGTTTACGTAAACGACGAAGACGACGGGTTGGAAAACCGCCTAAAATTTGTTGAGTCATAATAATATTCCTGTTTTTTATGATGTTAAAAGGGCGTATCACCTACGCCCATTTTTCTTAATCTTTGTGATTCAAATCACCCTGATTTTTCTACCGCACTTTCTTCATCAGTTGTCTCTTCTTCATCCTCTTTCGGTTGATAGAAACGAGCAACTAACAAGCCTAATTCAAAGAGAAGACACATTGGTACAGCAAGTAAAGTTTGAGAGAACACGTCTGGTGGCGTTAAGATCATACCAACAAAAGAATGCTCCCGACAACAATATAAGGGCGTTTTGACGCCAATGCTTTCGTGGTTGTGACACCTGTCCAACAAAGCAAAATAATAGCAACAGGTACTTCAAAACACACACCGAAAGCCAAGAATAACGCTAAGGCAAAATCAAGGTAACTGCTGATATCTGTGGCGATAGCGACCCCTTCTGGTGCAGTTTGCGTAAAGAAACTAAACACGAAAAGGGAAAACAACATAATAAGCAAACGCTACACCGCAATAGAATAAAACGGTACTGGAAAATAATAACGGATAAATTAAACGTTTTTCATGTTGATACAGCGCCGGTGCAACAAACGCCCAAATTTGATAAAGCAAATAAGGCACCGAAATAAATACCGATACAATCGCGGTTAATTTAATTGGCGTAAAGAATGGCGTTTGAATATTGGTTGCAATCATGGTTGCACCCTTTGGCATGACAGCCGTTAAAGGTGCGGCGACAAAATGATAAATATCATTAGAAAAATAAACCAACGCCACAAAAACCACTAAAAATACAAATTACACAACGTAATAAGCGGTTTCTGAGTTCAACAAGATGGGTAATTAACGGTTGGGAATCGTCCGTCGTATTGCTCATAATTATTCTCTAGGACTTCGCTTCAGATTTGGGTGCTGGCTGTAGCTCCACATCATCCGGCGAATAGTAATCGGATAAACGCTCAGTTAATTCAGCTTGTTCATGAGGTTCAAGTGCGGTCAAATCCACTTCTGTTTTTTTCAGATTCCAAAACTTCGCCAGTTTCATTCTCTGCATGTTCTGTGGATGCTGTTTCAACCGGTTTTATCTGCTGTTTCTTGTGCGCTTACCTCAAGTTTTTCCGCAGAATCAGACGGATTTTTCAGCCGCACTTTTTAATTTCTTTAATTTGCTCTTCCACCGTTGTACCTGCTGCAGCTGCTTTTTCTTCTAACTCTGCGCGCATTTTTTGAGCCTGTTCTTTCAGCTCTTCAACGGTTTTACTTAAGTCTGGGGAAAGCTGTTTTAGATTAAGTTGTTCCGCTTTCTTAATGCTATCTTGCAACTCTTGCAATTTAAGCTCTTGTTTTAATTCATTTTGAACATTAGCTGCCAACCCACGGATCGTTTTCACCCAGCCCATTACCGTGCGAATAGCCACAGGTAAACGCTTAGGGCCTAGTACCACTAAGCCCACAAGCATCAATAAAACAAGTTCGGAAAAACCAATATCAAACACGGTTATGCCTGTTCTTTATCTTTTACAGTTTCAGTTTTTTCAGCGGTGGTTGTACCGTCTTTAATTTGAGTAAACTCAGCATCTTTTTTCGGCTCATCATCAGACATCGCTTTTTTAAAGCCTTTTACTGCTGCGCCAAGATCAGATCCCGCATTGCGTAATTTTTTAGTACCGAATACTAATAAAATCACAACTAATAAAATAATCATTTGTGCTGGGGATAAACCAAACATAGAAAAACTCCGTTAGAATTAAATTGAAAATTTGGGCTTGAATATACTCTTTTTATGCATTTGTCTCAAGAGGTAATTTTAAAAGTGCGGTCAAAAAATTAGAGGATTTTCAACCGCACTTTAGTCTTATTATTCAGCCAGTTCTGTTTGCTCATGAGACAGGAATTATGAAATAACAAAATCCAGTTCTTTCATGTATCGCTCATAACATTGCAAGATGTCCACGATCAAATCCTCTTCATTTGTAATACTCAAAGGATAACCTTCCAATTGAATATTGGTTGAAACCATTAATGCATGATGAACTTGTGCAGTTTCAGGCTCAGGCTTCTCGAACAAGGTAATTTGGTAAAAAAAATCTTCTGCTAATCCATTTTCAATAGAAAGAACCAGTTGATTATTATCACGACCAAAATGTTGCTGTAAGGTCACATTTAAACCATAGGTACCAATGAGTAACTGGCGCAACTCTCTCATTGCCTAAAAGCGCCGTTGTTTTTAAATGTAAAATGGCATCATCTCGCTTAGGTTCAATCACTAGCTGTCTTAAACGACTACGCCAGTTTGCACCTGTCCACAAATCTGAAACCTCTGTGGAATAATATTGTCGTTCAAATCGTAAACCTTTTAACAAACTCCATGCCATCACTGACATCAACAGAGCAAAAGGTAAAGAGAAAAACAACATCGTTGATTGTAGTATTTCAATACCGCCAAAAAGATAAAGAACAAATGTAACAGCTGACAATAAACCACCCCAAAACATAGATTGCCAACGAGGTGAAACCTGGCTTTTGTCTTCAATTGCGATATTATTAAGCGTATAAATACCAAAGTTAATAGTTACAATAAAAAAAGAGTGTGATAATAAATAAAGCTAACGTTTTAGTTAAGCCGGAATAGGGTAAATAACTCAGAAAATCAAAAAGGAGTGACCCCACATTATTTACAGCTTGACCTAATGCTCCCTTAGCAAGATGTTCATTGACCCAAATGGCTCCCATTACCAAATACAGTGAACCATAAAACGAAGAATAAACTTGGCACCATCAATACGCCGAAAATAAACTCCCGCAAAAGTTCGTCCACGAGAAATCCGTGCGATAAAAATTCCAAACCCAGGCGCCCATGAAAACCACCATGCCCAGTAAAAAACCGTCCAATCCATAAACCAGTCTAAATGTTCTACATCATAGGCATAAGCCTTGAAACCGACTCTAATTAAACCGCTTAAGTAGGTACCAATATTTTCTGTAAACGCAGAAATTAAATATATCGTCGGACCGAATAGCAAAACCAGTAGCATAAAGAGAAATGTGACGCCTAGATTAAGCTCACTAAGAATGCGGAATCCCTTAGCTATGCCCTGCAGTGAAATTAAAATAGCAATGATAAAAACACTCACCAAAATAAGGGGAACCAAATACGGTGAGTTATCCAATAAATGCATGGAATGGAACGCTGCAGCCAACCGAATTGCACTGTAACCTAAGGTTGCGACCACGCCAAATAAGGTAGTGCAAATTCCGAGAATATCAATGATATCCCCTGACTCTTTCCATTAATCTTTTCTTTCAGTAAGGGGATATAAAAACAAGAACGTAAAGAAAACGGTAATTTATAGCGAAATCCGAAGTAAGCAATCGTAAGTGCGATCAATCCATAAATAGCCCAAGCACTGATGCTCCAATGAAAAATACTAAAAAATAATGCCGTTCTAACTTTCTCATATTCACCTATTGGTGAAAGAAAATGTGAAAGCGGTTCAGCAACACCAAGAAAAACAATGCCAATACCAATTCCAGAGGTGAAGAGTAATGCAATCCAAGAGCCTAATTTAAACTCTGGTTCTTCCTCATCACTACCAAGTTTAATATCGCCGTATCGTCCTAACGCCAAGAAAAGTAAAAAGAATAGAAAAAATGCACTCAGTAAAATATAAAACCAGCTAAATTGAGAGAAAATAAAGGCTTTCGCCGCAGCAAGATAAGATATCGTTTGCTGCGTATCAAATAAAAGGGCTGCAATAATCGCTAAACTAAAACCTAAACTGCCCCAAATAACATTTGCTTTGAAAGTATTTTGTATCTTCATATTTGTTTTAAGATAAAAAGTGCGGTTAAAAAATTAAGAGGATTTTCAACCGCACTTTTAGTCTTATTATTCAGCCAGTTCTGTTTGCTCATGTGCCATCAATTCTTGACCCACATCGTCTAGCAAACTTAAGTAACGTTCATAATGTTTCAACATATCGGCAATCAATTCATCTTGGTCCATATATTGCACATCATAACCTACTCGTCCATCAAAGAAATAAGTGTATGGTTCATAGGTCATACTATGTTGGATATGTGGCAAGTTATCATCATTAATTAATTGCTCTGACACCTCACGACCGATAGATTTCACCCCGTACATAAAGTCTCGCATCAAATCTTTTTGAATGACTAACTCGACTGCAGGTTCATCTTGATCAAATAACGTGTTAATTTGCACACTCAATTCATATTTACTAATTAACTCTTGGCGTAGCTCACGCATTGCCGGCAATACCGTATGTTTAAGGAAACGTAAAATATCTTTTTCTTGCGTTTGGTTCATCATTTGTTCCAAACGTTCTTTCCACTTATCCCCTGTCCAGAAAATACTGGTTGGATTAACTTTGGTATCAAAATATTTTTTATCCGCATTCAAGCCTTTCCATAAACTAAAACACATCAACAACATCAACATGGCGAAAGGTAACGCCACTAATAGCGTCATTGCCTGTAGATTAGCCAAGCCGCCTGATTGCATCAAAACAATGGCGACAACTGACATTAATACGCCCCACATTACGGCCTGCCAACGAGGTGCTACAAGGCTTTTATCGCGTGATGCAATGTTATTTAATACATAAATACCAGAGTCTGCCGAGGTGATAAAGAATAAAGAAATCACCACCAAACTCACTAAACCCGGTCACACCAGAAAGCGGTAAATAATCTAAGAACTTTAAAGAGCAACGTTTCAGGCGAGGAAATCATTTGTCCTAACGTACCTGCAGCTTCACCATCATTCAACCAAATGGCTGTATTACCAAATACGGTAAACCACAAGATACCGAACATGCTAGGAATCACCAATACGCCGAAAATAAATTCGCGAATGGTGCGTCCTTTTGAGATACGAGCAATAAATAAACCTACAAATGGTGCCCAAGAACACCACCATGCCCAATACAGAATCGTCCAACCACTAAACCAACTAGTATGTTCTTGTTCATAAACATAGGTTTTGAAGCTTAATTGTACTAAGTTGCTGAGATAAGTTCCGATGTTGTCGCTGAACGCTGATAACAAATAAAGTGTTGGCCCCGCCACTAATACGAAAATCAACAAACAGAAAGCTAATGTTAAATTCAGCTCACTTAAGATTTTTACCCCTTTCCCTACACCAGAAATCGCGGAAAATATCGCTAAACTCATTACCACGGCAATTACGACAACTTGCAAGCTGAAGCTATTTTCGCTAATCCAGCCTAATTGATGTAAGCCTGCACCCAATTGTGATGCACCAAAACCTAATGTTGTGATAACACCAAATAAGGTGGCAAGTAACGCCATAATGTCGATAAGATCGCCTAACTTGCCATTAATACGCTCTTTCAATAACGGATAGAAACAAGAACGTAATGCCAAAGGTAATTTGTAACGGAATCCAAAGTAAGCCAATGCCAACGCAATCGTGCCATACACCGCCCAGGCATGAATTCCCCAGTGGAATAAGGTGTGTAACAAGGCTTCTTGTTGCTTATGCTCTGCGCTGCCTGTGGTAATATCAGATAAGTAATGCGTCAATGGCTCTGCTACACCAAAGAACATCAACCCTACCCCCATACCGGCAGCAAATAACATCGCCAACCAAGACAGAAAACCAAATTCAGGCTCTTCTTCATCATTGCCTAATTTGATATTACCTAGGCTACTGACTGATAAAATGACTAAAAAGCCCAAAAATACTGAGAATGCTAATACGTAAAACCAACTAAAGTTGGCAAAAATGCCCGATTTAGCAGCATTTAATAAAGTTTGTGTTTGTTCAGGGTGCGATTAAAATCATCGCGACAAGCAACACCACAAAAAAATAACGTTGCACCAATCACTAAAGGATTGAACGACGTTTGCTTTTCCATAAATTTAGATAAAGACAACGCTTCCCCCTTAAAAATTAAGTGAATAAAAATAAAAATCAGATTAAATAAAAATAAGGCCTTAATCCCTAAATGGTGAGATGGAACCATCGCAAATGATAGCACGGAGAAGTGCGATTTTTGAAGGAAACGCTCAGTAGGATTTGAGTGGATTGTTTCCAAATGTGAAATATATATTATCAAAAATATCAATATTTTTTTCAAATTGCCGAAAAATTGAAATGCGATAGAAGAAAAAGTGCGGTCAGAAAAACCTTTAAATTTCTGACCGCACTTTAACTAATAATATTCATATGAGTTTTTTCATATATTGAACTTGGTTGATTAGCATCATCAAATTCTTCAATCTTCACCACGTACCATGATCATCTACCGTATTTTTTTCCAACGCTTTTATGGCAGATATCTGAACCATCACCAAATCCCATAAGGTGGGAAAGTCTTCAAGTTTGATGATATCCATTTGCATCAAAACGTTCTTACCACTTTTTCCACCATACATGTATTCTGTTTGCTCAACTAGTTTTGCCATCAACATATTTGTTGATATATTTGATCAGACTCATGATTAAAAAGCTCATTTCTAAATTTCTACAAGATTGCCCTGTTCATCATAATGGTGACTATATTTATTCATGCTATTTTCAAGTTTTTCTCGCACCCTTCCTCACAAGACTCATCTTCCGGTTTTTCAATGATGAGCAATCCATTTTTATCATAGGTATTTTCAGATACGATGATATCAGGCATGTCTTTAGCTTTATACTTATGGATTACTGTCAATGAACCATCAGAATTCGTGTGATAAAGATATTCGATAACATTATCATCACCTTCTATAAAAGATTTAATCAAACGTCCTTTGTTTCGTCATACACAAAGTTTTTGTGTGAGCAAAACAACATCTAAGTTTTTCTTTCTTTTGAGTTTTTAAATCCCTGCGAATTAAAAAAAGTAATCTTATGCTCCAAAATCAAAGAATCTTTGGGATTGATCAATTTCATTTCCCATTTTTTTACAGAGCTTTTCAAATTTAATAAGGCCAAATCTGTTTTCATCTGTGCAAAAACATAGCCGTATAACATAGGGTCAAAACATACATCCGAATATAATACGTCGCATAAAAACTCCTGTAGGCTAAATAACTAAAAAGTGCGGTCAGAAAAAAATCGTTAAATTTCTGACCGCACTTTATTGAATGTTGATTAAATTCGTTCTTCGATAATTCCGCCACCCAAGCAGACTTCATCTAGGTAAAACACGGCTGATTGACCTGGAGTGACCGCGGCTTGCGGTTCGTCAAAAATCACTCGAATGCAATCGTCATCAATTGGCTCAACTAAACAAGCGATATCCGTTTGGCGATAACGAGTTTTTACCGTACAACGGAACGCTTCACGCACAGGTTCGCGACTCACCCAATGTAGCTGCTTGGCAATTAAGCCTTTGGAGAACAAACGTGGATGATCATGGCCTTGTGCGACAATCAATTCATTATTTTTCCACATCTTTATCCACCACATACCAGGCTTCATCACCGGCATTTTTAATCCACCGATCCCTAGCCCTTTTCGCTGCCCCAGGGTGTGGTACATCAAGCCTTCATGGCGACCAATAATCTCGCCATCTACGGTTCGAATGTCACCTGGTTGAGCCGGCAAATAACGCGCCAAGAAATCTTTAAATTTACGCTCACCAATAAAACAAATACCCGTAGAATCTTTTTTCTTCGCAGTAATTAAACCTAAATCTTCCGCAATAGCACGTACGATCGGCTTTTCAATTTCACCGACAGGGAAAAGGCTTTGACCTACCTGATATTTACTCAACGTGTAAAGGAAATAGCTTTGGTCTTTATTGCTATCTAAGCCGCGCAATAGCTCTGCTTGATTATCTGCACCACGACGACGCACATAATGGCCGGTAGCAATATAGTTAGCGCCCAAATCTTCCGCTGCATATTCCAAGAAAGCTTTAAATTTAATTTCTTTGTTACAAAGAATATCGGGGTTTGGCGTACGACCAGCTTTGTATTCTGTTAAGAAATGTTCAAACACGTTATCCCAATATTCTGCCGCAAAATTGATTTTTATGTAGCTTAATACCTAGCTTGTCACATACTGCTTGCGCATCAGCAAGATCCGCTGCGGCTGTACAATAATCGGTATCATCATCTTCTTCCCAGTTTTTCATAAACAGGCCTTCCACTTGGTAACCTTGCTGTTGAAGAATAAACGCGGAAACGGAGGAATCCACTCCTCCTGACATACCACATATCACTTTTTTAGTGGCATTTTCGGCAAGTTGTTCTGCAGAGAGTTTCGGAAAATGTTTTTCGTAGGTTTGTGATTTCATAGTTTAGTAATAAATGTTCCACTAAATAAATATTGGGCATTCTACCGCAAATCAAGTAAGAGTAAAAATGCCCGACAATTTTCGAGCACTTTTCATACAGGTTACGGCATGATCACTTCATTGAACGTCGAGAAGTTACCGTTTTTCCTCAATCCCCCAGTTATCCATATCGACTTCGTCAATAACCACCACTGTCGTTTCGGGATTTTTGTTTAACACTTTCTGTAATAAATGGGTGACACCTTCAATTAACTCTGCTTTTTGTTTAGCTGTCAGCGCCTCTGCTCCACCGGTCACTTTAATATTGACATAGGGCATACTGTTCTCTATCACAACGTTAAATGGAACTACTTCACTTCATAAAATTGCGAATCATCGTCTTTCTTCGCAAATTTTTGTTCGTACTCAGCTTTGGCATTTTCATCGCCAGCATCTAATTTTTCTTGCAAAGTGTCACGAGGTTTATCGCAGTCACAAGCTTTGGCAATACCGAGTGAGGAAAGTCCGCCACAGCTGCCCCTTTTAAGCTTTGTTTTTTTAAAGATAAAGCCCACAGACATTAATACAATAATGGCCACAAAAGCGATTAGGGTAAAAAATAAAGTTTGCATGATTATTCCTTATTTGCGATTAATTTTTGGAAGGCTGAGGACATTTTCGTTTCAAAGCCTTGTTCGGTTTTCATAATTAAATAAAACCGGAATATTTCTCTTTCTCGGCCACTTCAAGTGCTTTATTTTCACCGAGTACAAATAAACCTGTAGATAAACCATCAGCCGTCATTGAACTTGGTGCAAGCACGGTAATTGAGGCCAAATGATGCTGAATTGGATAGCCGGTTTTTCAGGGTCAATTTCATGTGCAAAACGTTGGCCATTTTCCTCAAAATAAATACGGTAATCGCCTGAAGTGGCCATCGCCATATTATTTAAACCTATCACTTCTTGAACGGCTCTTTCACCGGTATTATTCGGTTTTTCAATAGCGATTTGCCACGCTTTATTTTCGGCATTTTTACCTTTTGCACGGATTTCTCCGCCAATTTCCACCATATAGTTCTGTACGTGATTTTGCTCTAAGACATCCGCGACTTGATCCACACCAAATCCCTTAGCAATGGATGATAAATCAATATAAACCTGTGGCACAGCTTTACTTAAAGTTGGGGTTTTTACCGCTCATATCAAAGGTGAATTTTATCAATTCCGACCCAACTTTGACGTTCAGCAAGTTGCTCTGGGGTCGGTTTACGTTCTGGACGTTTTTCTGGTCCGAAGCCCCATAAATTCACTACAGGCCCTACTGTTACATCCAATGAACCCTCAGTAACCTTATTTAAACGAATCGCTTCTTGTAATACTTTGGCAAAATCAGCTGATATTTCAATTGGTGTGTTCACTTGTGTATTTTGGTTAAAAAGACTTAATTCAGAATCCTTAATATAAGTGGACATTTTCTGATTCACATCTTTTTAAAAACCACTTCAATCTGCTCATGTGTTTTTTTCAGCATTTTTCTTTAACTGAACCGTCATCAATATAGCGGATATGGTAAGTGGTTCCCATGGTTTTGCCGCTAAGTGAAATAATTTCTGGATCTTTTTTACAAGCACTTAATGAACAAGCCAAGGCAATTGCAATCAATCCGCTTAATATTTTTTTCATCTATTCCTTCCTAAATATATGAATTACAGGCAAACCGACGCGTCTATCAGCTTGCCTGTAATCCATCTTAAATATTGACCGCACTTCATCACAAAGTGCGGTCAGTTTTAATGATGTTTTGATTAACTAAAATCAACCACCGAAGTCATCTAATAAGATGTTTTCATCTTCAACACCGAGGTCTTTCAACATTTTGATTACCGCAGCGTTCATGACTGGAGGTCCACACATGTAGTATTCACAATCTTCTGGTGCTTCATGATTTTTCAAGTAGTTTTCATAAAGTACGTTGTGAATAAAGCCAGTATAACCTGTCCAGTTATCTTCTGGTAACGGATCAGATAATGCCACGTGCCATGTAAAGTTCGGATTTTCGGCTTGAAGCTGATCAAAATCTTCTACATAGAACATTTCACGTTTAGAGCGTGCACCATACCAGAATGACATTTTACGTTTAGAGTGTAAACGTTTTAATTGGTCAAAGATATGAGAACGCATTGGTGCCATACCTGCACCACCACCGATGAAGACCATTTCGTTATCAGTTTCTTTCGCGAAGAATTCACCGAATGGACCAGAAATTGTCACTTTATCACCTGGTTTTAATGACCAAATGTAAGAAGACATTTGACCTGGAGGCGCATCCGGTTGACGTGGTGGTGGCGTTGCAATACGCACGTTAAGCATAATGATGCCTTTCTCTTCTGGGTATGAAGCCATTGAGTAAGCACGGATAATATGCTCATCCACTTTAGACACATAACGCCATAAATCGTATTTGTCCCAATCTTCGTGGTATTCTTCTGGAATATCAAAATCTTTATAGTAAACCGTATGTGGATCAGCTTCGATTTGGATATAACCACCTGCGCGGAAAGGGACTTCTTCGCCTTCAGGAATCGCTAATTTAGCTCTTTAATGAAGGTTGCTTTGTTATCATTAGAAATAACGGTACATTCCCATTTTTTCACGCCGAAGATTTCTTCTGGAAGTTCAACGTCCATATTGCCTTTTACATTCACTTGGCAAGCTAAACGATAACCTTCTTTTGCTTCACGTTTATTAATGTGAGAAAGTTCGGTTGGTAGAATTTCACCACCGCCACTTTTTCACTTTCACTACACATTGACCACAAGAGCCACCGCCACCACAAGCAGAAGAAACGAAGATACCTTTACTTGCTAATGCACCAAGCAATTTGCCACCAGCAGGGTAAAGTGATCGCTTTTTCAGGATCGTCATTAATAGTAATGGTGATATCACCAGAATCCACTAATTTTGATTTAGCGAATAAAAATAATCGCAACGAGCACTAAAAGGATAACCGTAAATGCCGCAACACCTAATAATAAAATTGAAAGATTCGCTCATTTATGCCTCCTTATAACTGAATACCAGAGAATGACATAAAAGCCAGCGCCATCAAGCCCTGCAGTGATAAAGGTAATCCCTAATCCTTTTTAAGCCTGCCGGTACATCGGCATATTTCATTTTTCGGTTAAGCCTGCAAGCGCAACGATTGCTAACATCCAACCAAGCCCCGCACCCACACCGTAAACTGCAGATTCTGCAAACGTGTATTCACGTTGTACCGCAAAAGAGACACCACCAAAGATCGCACAGTTTACGGCGATAAGTGGAAGGAAGATACCTAATGCGTTATAAAGTGCTGGGAAGAATTTATCTAAAGTCATTTCAAGAATTTGAACGATACCTGCGATAATCCCGATAAACGTAATAAAGCTTAAGAAGGATAAATCTACCCTTCAACTCAAAGGCGCTATCTTTTAACACATGTTCAAACACAAATTGGTTCGCCGGCACAGAAATACCAAGCACCACTGTTACTGCAACCCTAAGCCGAATGCTGTTGACACTTTTTCGATACGGCAAGGAAAGTACACATCCCTAGGAAGAAAAGAGCGCCATATTTTTCAATGAAGATCGCCTTCACAAATAGGCTAATATAATGTTCCATTGATTATTTCTCCTGTTGCTCAGGTTTCCACGTTCTTAAGCCCCAAATGATGAAGCCGATAATAAAGAACGCACTTGGTGCAAGAAGGAATAAACCGTTCGGTTGATACCAACCACCATCTTGAATAGTTTGGAATACAGGAAACCAAATAAACGACCAGAACCGATTAATTCACGTAATGTGGCGACAATTAATAAGATCGCACCATAACCTAAACCATTACCGATACCGTCTACAAAAGCTTTCTAACGGTGGAGTTTTCATCGCAAAACGCTTCTGCACGTCCCATTACGATACAGTTTGTAATGATAAGACCGACGAATACAGAAAGCTGTTTAGATAAACCATAAGCATAAGCTTTTAATACTTGGTCAACCAAGATTACTAAAGATGCGATAATTGCCAGTTGCACAATGATACGGATACTATTTTGGAATATAGTTACGAATCAATGAAATGAACAAACTGGAGAAACCGGTTACCAAACTTACTGCAATCGCCATAACGATCGCAGTTTGTAATTGGGTCGTTACCGCTAATGCAGAACAGATACCCAAAATTTGCAAGGCAATCGGGTTATTTTTAACAATAGGATCGAATAAAAGACCTTTTAAGTTTACTTTTGCATCAGCCATTATTTGATTTCTCCTGCTTTAAATTTCGCTAAGAATGGACCAAAGCCATTTTTGGCTGAACCAATAATCAAATGAACCTGAACACCGTTACTGGTTAAAGTTGCACCCTGATAAACCATCTACACCGTGCTCTTTATCTGCAGCAGAGCTACCTTTATAGATTTTGAATTTTTGGTTACCTTGTTCATCGAATAATTTTTTATCAACGAACTGTGCTTGCCAACGTGGGTTCGCAATTTCTCCCCCAAGACCAGCTGTTTCACCTTGATCATAGTACGTAATACCTTTGATGGTATTCGCATCTGGTGCAACAGAAACAAAAACCATACATGGTTGACCATAAACCACGACCATACATTGGTAATACAACTTGGGTTACATTGCCTTGTTCATCTTTTACAAGATAAACACGTGCTTGGTTTGCACGAACCTTGATTCCTGCTTTATCAGCCTCAGCTGGGATAGCTTGGCTCTTAGCTGGATCTTTAACGGCATCTTTAGGTTCAAATTTATTAATTTCTTCTGCTGAAGCTTGAACGTAATCACCACTTTGCAAATCAACCAAACGTGGCTCAATAAATTTGTTGTAAGTGTCTTTAATTACTGATGCATTATCTTCTTTCATTAAGCCAGCAACAGTTAAAATGTTACGTTGAACGTCGAGTGCTTTTTGTTCATCTTGTTTGGATTTTAATGCTACTGCAGCACCAGAAACCACGATAGAACACACTAAACTTAGCAACACAACAACGGTAACTGTACCGCTAACGCTATCTTTATTAAATTTAGCCATTTGTTCTTGCTCTCCGACGTTTGATATTTGCTTGAACCACGATGTAATCGAAAATTGGTGCAAATAAGTTTGCAAATAAAATCGCTAACATCATCCCTTCTGGATAAGCTGGGTTCACTGTACGAATTAATACCGCCATCACGCCAATTAACGCACCGTACCACCATTTACCCGTGTTGGTAAATGAAGCTGATACTGGGTCGGTTGCCATAAAGATCATACCAAGTGCAAAACCACCTAATACAAAGTGCCAATGCCAAGGCATTGAGAACATTTGGTTAGAATCAGAACCGATTAAGTTGAATAAGGTTGCAGTACCAATCATACCGATCATGACACCAGCCATAATGCGCCAAGAAGCAATTCGAGTGAATACAATCACTGCACCACCGATTAATAACGCAAGGGTTGAAACCTCACCCATTGAACCAGGGATATTACCAATGAATGCATCCATCCAAGTAATAGGTTGACCGGTTACAGTGTGTTGTAATGCAGCTTGACCACCTTGAGACCATTGTGAAAGTGCGGTTGCGCCTGAGAAACCATCTGCAGCAGTCCATACTAAGTCACCGGAAATTTGAGCCGGATAAGCGAAGAATAAGAATGCACGACCAGCAAGTGCAGGGTTCATAAAGTTACGACCTACACCACCAAAGATTTCTTTCGCAACCACGATACCAAAGGTGATACCTAGTGCGGCTTGCCATAATGGCAATGTTGGTGGAACGATTAACGCAAATAAAATGGTTGAAACGAACATCCCTTCATTTACTTCATGACCACGTACCACTGAGAATAATAATTCCCAAATTGTACAAACGGTAAATACCACTAAGTAAATTGGTAAGAAGAAGATCGCCCCTAACGCCATTTTGGAGCCCCAAGTTGCATTATTGGTTAAATCTAAACCTAATGAACTTGCAAGCGCATAGTGCCAATCGTTAGCAATTAATTGATCTAAATTGCCTAATTGATTTAAGGCAGGGATCGCTTGGTTACCCACATTGTACATCCCATAGAAAATCGCTGGGAACAACGCAAGGAAAACCGTAATCATCATACGTTTTGAGTCTAACGCATCACGAACGTGTGTGTTTTTGTGCGTTACCGTACCTGGTGTATAAAGCAAGGTATAAATCGATTCAAAGACCGGATAAAGCTTGCTGTATTTACCACCTGGTAAAAACGCGGGTTCCATTTTTTCAAAAAGATTTTTTAAACCCATTTTTAACCTTCCTTCTCAATCTTATCTAATACTTGACGCAAGATTGAACCGTATTCATATTTGCCCGGGCAAACGAAAAGAACATAATGCTAAGTCTTCTTCATCTAATTCAAGACAACCTAACGCTTGTGCGCCATCGGTATCGCCCACGATTAAATCACGTAATAATAATGTCGGTAAAATATCCAACGGCATTACGCGCTCATAGCTACCGATTGGTACCATTGCACGCTCACCACCATTTTCTGCAGTAGTGAAGTTGAATAATTTCTTACCAAAGTGACCTAATACGGTACGGGTAATCGAATATTTGTTCGATTGTGGTGTGATCCAACCTAAGAACTCTTTCTCATTACCTTCTGCAATCACAGAAACTTGTAATGCATAACGACCCAAATAGTCGTGAGCATCTTTTGCTGTTTGACCACAAAGTACTGAACCAGAAATCACACGGTTATTACCGTCTTTTAATTCACCTGCGGTTAATTGAGAAAGGTTAGCACCGATTACGGTACGAACTAAACGAGGCTCTTTCACTTGCGGACCAGCAAGAGAAATAATGCGTTCTACATAAAGTTCGCCCGTGGTGAATAATTTACCTACAGCAATCACATCTTGGTAATTGATATGCCATACGGTTTTATTCACACCAACTGGATCGATAAAGTGAATATGAGTCCCCACTAAACCAGCAGGATGAACACCGCCAAAATCATGTACTTTTAGGTTAGGTAAATCCACGGTTGGGATATTGCTATCACCCGCTTTACATAGATTTAATGGTTTATTTGGGAATAGACGACTTAATACCGTTAAACCGTCAATAAAATCTTGCCAATGCTCTTTTAATACCACCTCTGGATTTGCTGCCAAAGGATTGGTATCCATCGCATTTACAAACAGAGAAGAAGGTTCTGCATCTAAGGCAGGCACTTTGCTGAACGGACGGGTGCGGAACGCTGTCCACAAACCGGATTCAACGAGGTTTTGTTTAACTTGTTCAGAAGAAAGCGTATTGAGCTCACCTGCGTTATATTTAGCGAAAGTAACTTGATCGTTACCTTGCACATCAATGACCACAGATTGTAATACACGTTTTTCGCCACGATTAATTACAGTGATAGTACCACTCGCAGGGGCTGTGAAAACCACTCCTGGGTTTTTCTTGTCTTCAAAAAGCACTTGGCCTTTTTTCACGACATCGCCTTCACGTACCTTCATAGAAGGACGCATACCCACATACTCTTCACCAAGAATCGCAACCTGATTCACAGCGTTACCGCTATGGATTACTTGTGCTGGTTTTCCTGCAATAGGAAGATCCAAGCCTTTTTTGATTGTAATCATACTGTTTGCACTACTTTTCTAGGTTAAAAACACGATTGCGATTAAAGCATACACTCTAAAAGCAATCTCGCGATTGAGCGTGACAGAAAACACTTTTAAGATCAAAGCATTATTAACTGACACATAAATTTAAAAACTCAAATCTATTTAATTCCTCGACGAGTAAGGAATGACTTACACAACCAGAAATTGAAATTCGAAAATTAAAAGCGCCTTATTCTATCGAAAAATGGGCTTTTATTCCACTTTACGCCCTCACTTTTTGTGAAATATTTGTGAACCTTTTAGGCTTATACTTATTAGGAGTTAAAATAAATAGGAATTAAAAATAAAAGAGAGAATGTCTCTCGCCTTCTCTCTTCTTATGAAAATCTAATATAGGGAACGTAAGGGAATACTTACTGTCCAACACCAAGACAATTTGGTGATTTTTGGAAATGCTTCGCCTAGGCTCTCCCATTCGCTTTTTGTATAAAGATGAAGAGCTAATGCGTGAATGCCATTTTTTAAATCATCGGCAAAAGTTGATAAAGTTTTTGATGACGTTGCACCTTGCGCATGCCTTCAAAAGCATCGCTAACAATCACTAATTTAAAATGAGAATCAGCCCCTCGACCAGAACTATGCATATGGCTTTCATTTTTCCACGGTAACAAAGTGCGGTTGAAATTCGGCTTGAATTCTCTAATAACTCTTGCTGTTTTGACATAAATAAACTCCCTAACTTTTTGCTATACATTCAGCGTTAAGTTTGTAAGAATAACACAAATTAACCCTAATTCAATGAGGAAATTATGAAAGTAACAAACAAAATCAAAGCATTATCAACAATGACGTTGGCCGCTACGACATTATTTTTAGCGGGTTGCCAAGCGCAATCTAATACCTTAACTTTTACCCCTCAATCACCGACTGCATCCATGAATATTAACCAATCAGCAGTGGTGACCGTCAATACTCGCGATTCTCGTCCACAACAAGAAATTGCAACTTATACTAAATCAGGTGAGCTGATTAAATTAAACGCATCACCAAGCGTTACTCAACTTTTCCAACAAGTGATGCAACAAAATTTAGTCAGCAAAGGTTTCCGTATTGGACAAGCTAATAATGCAAATGCTGGCGTAACTGTTGATGTAAAAGAATTCAACGCTAAAGTTGAGCAAGGCAATTTACGTTATACCTTAAACAGCAAAATTCAAGCGGTGGTTTATGTACAAGGCCCACGCGGACAATACAACAAAACCTTTAATGCAACCCGTTCACAATCTGGCGCATTTAATGCGAGCAATGATGAAATTCAAAAAGTGTTAGGCGAAACCTTCAAAGATATTGTTAATAATATTTATCAAGATCAAGAAGTTACTAACGCAATTAATCAATATACCAATTAATTAAAAGTGCCGTGTCCTTTTCAATAATCACTTGACGAATACGCCTTTTCAAGCGTAACATTCGACCGATTTTTTAACGAGAAGGACACACACTTTGGACAGTCATAGTCGATACCGAATATCGCTTTAGACTCTCGCCTCTTATCAGCGAGAGTTCGCTGGTAATCAATTTACCTTTCTTCGGCATCTTTTATCGAACGAAACCCATTTTAAAAACATACAAAAATTTGACCGCACTTTTTCTCTCGTGCCAATTTCGTTTGATCTTTTTGTTCACAGTTGGATCTTCATAATCCCAAAAGGAGTATGACCAATGATTAACGCTTTTGCCATTAACGATTCCCGCTTGCTTCGTATTGATGACGAACCAGCCGATCTCAGTTCTGCCATTTGGCTAGATTTACTGGAGCCGACAGGGGAAGAACGTGAGATGTTGCAAGAAGGCTTAGGACAAAGTCTCGCCTCATTCCTCGAATTGGAAGACATCGAAGCATCCGCGCGTTTCTTCGAAGACGAGGACGGTTTGCACTTGCACTCATTCTTTTATTGTGAAGACGAAGAAAATTACGCCGACCTCGCAAGCGTGGCGTTTACTATTCGTGATGGGCGCTTATTTACCCTACGTGATCGTGAATTACCCGCATTCCGTTTATATCGTATGCGTTCCCGTAGTCAACGATTATTAGAATGTAATGCGTATGAAGTTTTGCTCGATTTATTTGAGACCAAAATTGAGCAATTAGCAGATGTTATCGAAAACGTTTATGCGGATTTAGAAAAATTAAGTCGCGTGATTTTAAATGGTACACAAGATGAAGCTTTCGATGAAGCCTTAAATACCCTAACAGAACAAGAAGATACCAGTTCTAAAGTGCGTTTGTGTTTGATGGATACACAACGCGCATTGGGTTTCTTGGTACGTAAAACGCGTTTACCGGCAAATCAGTTGGAACAAGCTCGTGAAATCTTACGAGATATCGAATCCTTACAACCGCATAATGAGTCTTTATTCCAAAAAGTAAACTTTTTAATGCAGGCGGCAATGGGTTATATTAATATCGAGCAGAATAAAATCATGAAATTCTTCTCGGTGGTATCGGTTATGTTCCTACCGGCAACACTTGTGGCATCCACTTACGGAATGAACTTTGAATTTATGCCGGAGCTTCATTTTTAAATATGGCTACCCAATGGCTATTGGCTTAATGATTGGTGCGGCACTTACACCTTTACATCTATTTTCAAACGGAAAGGTTGGTTATAATGGAAATTTCCCAAACTGCGTTATTTTTAGGATCGATTATCGATCTGTATTGTTTAGTATTAATTTTACGCGTATGGCTACCATTAGCGAACGTGGATTATTACAATCCCATTTCTCAATTTACGCTGAAATTAACCCAGCCGGTTATTGCGCCATTGCGTAAAGTTTGTCCTGTTGTGAAAAAAGTGGAAACCGCTGCACTGCTTTTTAGTCTTCTTGCTTTGCGGATTAAAATCGGTTCTATTTAGCGGATTAAATCTCAACTTATTCCTACTATTGGGCATATTAGGGCTGATTAAAAATATTGGTATAGCCATTTTTATGTGTTAATCGCCGGTGCAATTTTAAGTTGGTTTAATCGTGGCAATAACCCTGCATTCTACGCGTTATATCAACTTACTGAGCCATTATTGAAACCAATTAAACGTATTTTACCAACCGTGGGCGTCATTGATTTTTCACCGATGGTTATCGCCATTGTTCTATTATTTTTGAATAATCTTTTTTACGACTACTTCCAGGTTTTATGGGCAATCGCCGCTTAAAGTGCGGTCAAAAATAATGTTATTTTTCGGGCTGGATTTTCCAGCCCTTATTGTAAATGTGGTAAGTGAATTTAGTTATGTCAGCAATCGAACAAACACCTGAAGGACTGCGTCTTAAAATCATTTTGCAACCCAAAGCTAGCAAAGATCAAATCGTGGGATTACATGATGATGAGCTCAAGATTACAATTACAGCTCCACCAGTTGATGGTCAAGCAAATGCTCACCTGCTGAAATTTTTGAGTAAAGCATTCAAAGTACCTAAAAGCTCGATAGTTCTTGAAAAAGGTGAATTAAACCGACATAAACAAGTTTGGATTCCTTCGCCCAAAATTAATTCCATCTGAAATTCAAAATCTCTTATAAAATCAGCATCACCGCGCTTTCTACCAATTTTTCCCTGTTTTTACGCTATCCTATATCACATTTTACAAAGCAAAATATGCCGCAAAGTGCGGTCAAAATTTAAGGTGATTTTTCTATGCAACAACATTACCGTCCCGATTTGATTGAACCCGCTGTTCAACAATATTGGGCTGAAAATAAAGTCTTCAAAGCTATCAAAGATACGTCTAAAGAAAAATATTACTGTCTTTCAATGTTCCCTTACCCATCTGGTCGTTTACACATGGGCCACGTGCGTAACTACACTATCGGTGATGTGGTTTCTCGTTATCAACGTATGAACGGTAAAAATGTGTTACAACCGATTGGTTGGGATGCATTTGGTTTGCCGGCTGAAGGTGCTGCGATTAAAAATAAAACTGCGCCCGCAAAATGGACCTACGAAAACATCGAATATATGAAAAACCAGCTCAAAATGTTGGGCTTTGGTTACGACTGGGATCGCGAAATTGCGACTTGCCGTCCAGAATACTACAAATGGGAACAATGGTTCTTCACTGAGCTTTATAAAAAAGGCTTAGTTTACAAAAAAACCTCAACCGTAAACTGGTGTCCGAACGATGAAACCGTATTAGCTAACGAACAGGTGCACGACGGTTGTTGTTGGCGTTGTGATACTCCAGTAGAACAAAAAGAGATCCCTCAATGGTTTATTAAAATCACTGATTATGCAGAACAACTATTAGGTGGATTAGACCAACTGCTACAATGGCCAGACATGGTTAAAACCATGCAACGTAACTGGATCGGCCGTTCTGAAGGGGTGGAAATTACGTTTGATGTAGCAGATACCTCAGAAAAAGTTGCGGTTTATACCACCCGCCCAGATACTTTCTATGGTGTGAGCTATTTAGGTATCGCAGCTGCTCACCCATTAACAGAATTAGCGGCAGAAAAAAATCCTCAATTGGCTGAATTCATCCGTGAAGCCAAAAATGCCAAAGTGGCCGAAGCAGACCTTGCCACTATGGAGAAAAAGGAATGGCAACCGGCTTATTCGCTATTCATCCATTAACCGGTGAAAAAAATTACCGATTTGGGTCGCTAACTTTGTATTAATGCATTACGGTACTGGCGCAGTAATGGCGGTTCCTGCACACGACCAACGCGACTTTGAATTTGCTCAAAAATACGATTTACCAATTAAACAAGTTATCGCACCGCTTGCAGATGAAGAAATTGATTTAACTAAACAAGCTTTTGTTGAGCACGGTAAATTAGTGAACTCTGCTGAGTTTGATGGTTTAGATTTTGATAGCGCGTTCAACGGTATTGCGGACAAATTAGAAAAATTAGGCGTGGGTAAACGCCAAGTGAACTATCGTTTACGTGACTGGGGCGTTTCCCGTCAACGTTATTGGGGTGCACCAATTCCAATGCTCACCTTAGCAAACGGTGAAACCGTACCGGCACCAATCGAAGATTTACCGATTATTCTGCCGGAAGATGTGGTCATGGATGGCGTGAAAAGTCCAATTAAGGCGGATCCGAACTGGGCAAAAAACCACCTTCAATGGTGAGCCAGCATTAAAAGAAACCGATACCTTTTGATACCTTTTTTATGGAATCGTCTTGGTACTATGCGCGCTACACCTCACCAAGCTATGCTGAAGGCATGTTGGATAAAGAGGAAGCTAATTACTGGTTACCGGTGGATCAATATATCGGCGGTATCGAGCACGCGACCATGCACTTGCTCTACTTCCGTTTCTTCCACAAATTATTGCGTGATGCAGGTTTCGTAACGAGCGATGAGCCGGCACAAAAATTATTATGCCAAGGCATGGTATTAGCGGATGCGTTCTACTACACCAGTCCGACTAACGAGCGTATTTGGGTAAGCCCAACGCAAGTGACCCTTGAGCGTGATGAAAAAGGTCGTATTATCAAAGCGACTGATCCGGAAGGGCGTGAATTAGTGCATACCGGTATGACCAAAATGTCGAAATCCAAAAATAACGGTATCGACCCACAAGAGATGGTGGAAAAATACGGTGCAGATACTGTGCGTCTCTTCATGATGTTCGCGTCTCCTGCAGAAATGACGCTTGAATGGCAAGAATCTGGTGTTGAAGGGGCAAAACGTTTCTTAGGTCGCGTATGGAATTTAGTGTATGAATACAGCCAAAATCCTGCAAAAACCGCTTTAGATGTGAGCGCACTTTCAGCTGACCAAAAAGCACTTCGCCGCGATGTGCATAAAACGATCGCCAAAGTGAGCGATGATATTGGCCGCCGTCAGACTTTCAATACCGCTATCGCAGCAGTAATGGAGTTAATGAACAAATTAACTCGTGCACCATTAGAAAGCGAGCAAGATCGCGCTGTGATGGCAGAAGCATTAAGCGCAGTCGTACGTATGCTTTACCCAATCACACCACATATCTGCTTTGAATTATGGAAAGCTTTAGGCAACGAAAGTACCATCGACAATGCAGAATGGGTGAAAAGCCGATGAAGCGGCGATGGTAGAAGATGAAAAAAACTTATCGTGGTACAAGTCAACGGTAAAGTTCGTGGTAAAGTGACTGTTGCAGCTGATGCGGATGAAGAAACTGTGAAAAACGGTTGCATTTGCAGATGAAAATGTGAAGAAATTTACTGACAATACACAAATCGTAAAAGTGATTTATGTACCAGGTAAATTGTTAAATGTGGTGGTTAAACCGCAATAGTCCATAAAATAACCGCATTTTATTTCCAAGCGTTGCATAAACGACTCTTAAACAAAAATAAAGTGCGGTGAATTTTTACAGGTAATTTTTATGATGAAATCAATCAAAACGATCTGCTTTGTTGGGGCAACTGCCTTTTTAACTGCTTGTGGTTGGCACTTCGATAATGGTGCGGCTGTTCCTGCAGAATTAAAAAACAATGGCCCTTGAAAGTAGCGACCCATACAGTGAAATGTCTATGGCAATGCGTAAGCAACTGCTTAGCAACAACATGAACCTTGTTCCTGCAAAACAAGGTGTGCCAGTGTTGCGTTTAAATAAACAGACTTCAAGCGATAAAGTCGCATCTGTCTTTAAACAAGGCCGTGAAGCAGAAAAAGTATTGACCCTTGATGTTGAAGCAAGCGTACGTTTGGCAAACGGAGAAACCTATCCCAATCTCTGCAAAAATCAACCGCACTTTCTTTGATAACTCGCGTGCTGCATTAGCAAAATCAGCTGAGCGCGATGTGATTTGGAATGATATGCGCGAACAAGCTGCTCGCCAATTAATTAATAAAAATGGCTGCCTTGCAACATCAAGTTCAAGGAAAATAATGAACCGCATTTTTTCCTGAGCAACTGGCCTCTAACCTGAACAGCCATTTTAGCGAAAGTCTATTTTTGGTTGGGACAGATCCTGTTGCTCGAGTGAAAGTGAAGACCTCATTCATCAAGCCGCCCTTCTTCAAGGGTTTTGATGAAAAATCAAATCACTATAGATACTAATACTGACTGGCCCTGCATTAATCGAGGCCAGCCAGTCTATGGGACTCTTCTTTAATAAGCAAATTTTCATTCTCAATTTACCCGAAAATTTGACCGCACTTTTGCAGAAAAACCTTCTGCAATTTATCAGTGGATTAAATGAAGATAGCTTACTTGTTCTCACCTTACCTAAATTGTCTAAAAGCAGCCCGAAAAACAAGAGTGGTTTATTCAGGCAAATCAACTTGATCCGCAATCTGTTATCGTGAACTGCCTAACACCGAATTCAGAACAGCTTTCTCGTTGGGTGAAGCATCGTACAAAAAACATGGGGTTATCAGCGGATGAGGAAGCCGTTCAACTACTTTGCTACAGCTATGAAAATAATCTACTGGCATTAAAACAAGCATTACAGCTTTTAGATTTGCTTTATCCTGATCAAAAACTCACTTATAACCGCGTTAAATCAGTGGTAGAGCAATCTTCTGTCTTTACCCCTTTTCAATGGATTGATGCATTGTTATCAGGCAAAGCAAACCGCTCAAAGCGGATTTTGCGTGGTTTACAAGCTGAAGATGTGCAACCTATCATTTTATTGCGTACTTTACAGCGTGAACTGCTCACGTTGTTAGAATTAACAAAACCACAGCTACGTAATCCCTCTCTTAACACGAGTTTGCCTACACAGACACTCAAAGCGGATTTTGACCGTCTCAAAATTTGGCAGAATCGTCGTCATCTTTATACAGCAGCAATACAACGACTCACCTATCAAAAGCTCTTTGAAATATTGCAAGAATTGGCCGATATTGAGCGCATCACCAAACAAGAATATGGTCAAGACGTGTGGGTAAAATTGGCCGACTTATCGGTTAAAATTTGTTTATAAAAATCTCGGCGTTAACCGAGATTTTTTATTATTGCGCAATTTTTAAATCTTGATACAGATAATTTCGATAGCTATTCACTAAATCCATATCCTCTGCATCTTCGAGCTTACCTTGGCTTAGCTGACGCATAGCGATATTCGCTCGCATAAAGTCATCTTTCGGTGATAAACCTGCCACATCAAGTAATATGCCACCAACAAAGGCTAAATCTAAGAAATCTTGCTGTTGAACAAAGTCAGTCTTACGATTAGTTCTAACCACAAATTGAGTCACATAATCCGGGTTCTGCAAAAGTTACCTTTTTTTCGGTGGAAGCTGATTATCAAAAAGCGACTTGGTGATCACCAAAATAACCGAATACATAAGGCGTTTCACGTGATTTTAAATAATCATTTAAACCTTCGATTGCCTCATTGAGGCTAGCAATACGATCAATATAATCATTTAGGCAGGAAATCGCTTTTTCCCCTAAACGCTTACTCGCCAAATTAAAATGGTTTGGCATATTTGTGTTGTAAGGGCCGTGCTCTTTCATCGTGAGCACATAGACAAACATAGGCTGTTTCACATTTTCCAATGATGGATGCTGTTTCTGCAGAATCAGTTTGGTGTAATACATCATCTCTTCACTGCTAATATGCCAGAGATTTTTGCTAATTGATGCCGGATAGCCTAAATCTTGTGGTTGTAACATCAAGTCAAAACCAAAGTGGTCATAGGCAGGTTTTGCGTTGTAGTTACCTTTCGTAAAAGGCGATAATGCCACACAAAAATAGCCTTGCTCACGAAGATTTTTAATAAAACCCGTCTGTAAGTGTGGCACAACCGAATAAAACACCCCACTTGCTAAAGCACCAAAATCGGTTGAAGGCACCCCTGCAAGGAAAGCAAATTCAGATTTCCACGTTGCGCCGCCCACCGTATGTACACGCAATGGACTTACAAATGCGGTATCTTCTTGCTTATTAAACATTGAAAATGGCGGGATGGTTTCTGCATCAAAATCAAATTGATGCGGATTCAAGGTTGATTCTTGTAGACACACCACTATGTCTGGCTTTTCTGCGTCTGGCTTTTCTGCACTTTCAGTTTTACTCTCAGCCTTTTCACTTAAAAGTGCGGTCATTTTTTCTTTAAATTTTTGGCTATTACCTTCAAATTCTGGCACTTTAAAGAATACGCCACGACAAGACATAGGCAGGTTTAAGAAAACATCTCGACCATCATCCGGCAATGAATCTAACCAGACTTTTGTTGCATCTGGATCTTTAGAATAATGCCACATTAAACCAAAACTCGTTGCTGCAAGTATTGCTGCAAATACGCGAAATCCAGTAGAGGCAGTTTCCACATCTGACCAACCAAAGACAGCATAGCAAAGTAGGCCTAATAGCCCTAACACACCGAAAATGGCCCCTTTATAATGTAAAAGGGTTTCCCAATTTCGCCAGTCTGTCACGAGCCAAAAATCTGAAATGAGTAAAGGTTGTTTGTAGTAATGAATTTTCATTCGATGGAATAACATCAACACCACAAAAAGCACGGACGCAAAATTCAATCCGCGTTGCCATTGACCAGTTATCGTAAACATTGCGCTAAACAATAAGACGAATAATGCAATTGCAAAAAAATATGTCCAACGATAGTGCGAATTGACGATAAAAATCACCGTCGCAATAAAAAATAAACTCAGAAAAATACTTGGAATCATAGTAAATAAATTTGATTAAATGTTATTTGACACTTTCAGCCACTAAACGCTGAATCAGCTTTAAATTGGCTGGGGGAATTGCCCTGCATCAAGCTCCCCTTGTTCAAGCCAGAAGCCTTCCTGGCCTTCGCGTCCAAAAGGCTCGCCAATCCATTCAGTGACCAAGTAAAAACTAAAATCTAAAATTTTGGTTGGATATTCAAATTGAAAACGTTTCGTACAGTTCAGCATTTAAAATATGAATGCCAATCTCTTCTTCCAATTCTCTTTTTAAGGGCTTCTTCAGGTGTTTCACCTGCATCAACTTTGCCACCCTGGAAATTCTAATGCTTGTGCAAAATCTTGCCCTTCTAAAGCGCTGGGTCAAATATAGCTGCCCAAATTCATTACGTATAATCCCTGCCGCAACTTGAATGATAGGCTTACTCATCGTTTTTCCTTATCTCAAAAGTAGAAAGAGCGGTCATTTTTAGCGGTGTTTTAAAACACGCAAAAATTTAACCGCTCTTTTTCCTTAACTAAGCATATCGGGCTTTACTGCCGTGACAATGCTTGTATTTTTTACCTGACCCACAAGGACAAGGTTCATTACGTCCAATATGGCGATCTGAATAGTCCTCGCTTTGAGCTTGCTCTGTGTTTTCACCCTACAGGATGATGAGTTTGAGCTTCACGCTCAGCCATTGCTTGACGTGCACGTTCTGCTTCTTCCATCTCTTCCTGCGTACGTACTTTCACACGAGTGAGTGTCGTAATTACATGATGTTTTAAAGAATCTAACATTTCAGTAAACATACGGAAAGATTCTTTTTGTACTCTTGTTTTGGATCTTTTTGCGCATAACCACGTAAATGGATACCTTGACGTAAATAATCCATTGCAGCCAAGTGCTCTTTCCAAAAGTTCATCAAGGGTTTTGTAACATCACGCCTTTTTCGAAATGACGCATGGTTTCTTCACCCGCAAGCGCTTCTTTCGCTTTGTATTCATCTTCCGCTTCTTGAATAATGCGCTCACGCAAGTTTCTCTTCGTGAAGATTGTTATTTTCTTCAACCAATGTTCAATTGGTAACTCAAGACCAAACTCTTGCGCTAAACGCTCTTCTAAGCCTTTAATATCCCATTGTTCTTCCAACGATTGTGGTGGAATATACTGGTCAATCACATCGTTAAATACATCGCTGCGGATTGCTTTGATAGTCTCTGAAATATCATCGTTATCGAGCAAGTAATTACGTTGTTCGTAAATCGCATGACGTTGGTCATTAGCCACATCATCATATTCAAGCAAGTTTTTACGACCATCAAAATGGAAGGCTTCTACTTTCGCTTGCGCCGATGCGATCACTTTAGCAAGCAACTTAGATTCCATGGCTTCACCTGGTTGAGTGAAGGCTTTACGCATCATATTTAATTTACCTTCATTCAGATAAATACGCATTAAGCCATCTTCTAAAGAAAGGTAGAAACGTGAAGAACCTGGGTCACCTTGACGACCTGAACGACCACGCAACTGGTTATCAATACGACGTGATTCATGACGCTCTGTTCCGATAATGTGTAAACCACCAGCTTTCATCACGATTTCGTGATTTTTCTCCCACTCAGCTTTGATTGCTTCAATTTGCTCTGGTGTTGGATTATCCAATTTTGCCACTTGGGCTTTCCAGTTACCGCCTAGGATAATATCGGTACCACGACCCGCCATGTTGGTTGCAATGGTTACTGCACCTGGCGCCCCTGCTTCCGCAACAATTTCCGCTTCTTGTGCATGGAATTTTGCATTCAATACGTTGTGTTTGATGCCTGCTTTATCTAACGCTTGAGAAAGCATTTCAGATTTTTCAACGGATACGGTACCGACAAGAACCGGTTGATTGCGAGCGACACAGTCTTTTGATATCTTCAATAATCGCATTGAAATTTGTATTCTTCATTTTCAAACATGACGTCCGTACGATCATCACGAATCATTGGACGATTGGTTGGGATAACGACAGTTTCAAACCATAAATTTGTTGGAATTCAAAGGCTTCGGTATCTGCTGTACCTGTCATACCCGCTAATTTGTCATAAAGACGGAAGTAGTTTTGGTAAGAAATCGACGCAACAGTTTGGTTTTCGCTCTTAATCTCCACCCCTTCTTTTCGCTTCGATCGCTTGGTGTAAACCATCAGACCAACGACGACCCGCCATAGTACGACCAGTATGCTCATCGACGATCACGATCTCGCCATCTTTCACGATATAGTCTACATCGCGCTCAAATAAGGTGTTTCGCACGTAATGCCGCCATAACGTGGTGTAACAATACAATACGCGCAGGTGAATAAAGTGAATCACCTTCAGGCATTAAACCTTGTTCGATTAACCAATTTTCAACTTTTTCTTGACCACGTTCAGTCAAATACGCTTGTTTGGTTTTAAGATCTAAGGTGTAGTCGCCTTCACCGGTATATTCTTCCGTATCTTCTTTTTCTTGCTTAATTAAATTCGGAATTAATTTATTTACCGCAATATAAAGCTCAGAACTGTCTTCCGCTTGCCCCGAAATAATCAACGGCGTACGCGCTTCATCAATTAAGATAGAGTCCACCTCATCCACTAAGGCATAGCCTAAATGACGTTGGAAACGCTCTTCTTTGGAATGCGCTAAGTTATCACGAAGGTAATCAAAACCCTAACTCGCTGTTTGTCGCGTATGTAATATCTGCCGCATAAGCTTCACGTTTTTGCTTCAGGCGGTAAACCAGGGATATTCACCCCAACAGTCATACCCTAAGAATTCAAATAATGGGCGGTTAGTTTCCGCGTCACGACGTGCTAAGTAATCATTCACTGTCACAACGTGTACGCCTTTACCTTCCAACGCCATCAAATAACAAGGCAAGGTTGCGGTTAAAGGTTTTACCTTCACCCGGTACGCATCTCTGCGATACAACGGTTTGTTAGCACCATACCACCGATTAATTGCACATCGAAATGACGCATACCGAGTACACGTTTACCCGCTTCACGCACGGTAGCAAACGCTTCAGGTAAAAGTTGTTGCAAGGTTTCACCGTTAGCTAAACGGCTACGGAATTCTTCTGTTTTTGCTCTTAATTCATCATCACTTAATGCTTCAAAAAGCTGGCTCCATTTTTGTTGATTTTTCGCAACTTGTTTTTCTTAATCTGCGTAAAATACGTTCGTTACGGCTGCCAAAAATTTTTGTTAAAAAACTCATAATTTCTCTTTCAAATAAAAAATAAAAAGGATCATCCGATTAAAAAAATCGGTTCGTTCAAAAGATAAAAAGAAAATTAAATGATGGCTGGGACCGGCACGAATAGGGGCAAAAACAGGAAATTCTGCCGCAATAAAGTGCGGTTGAATTTTTTTCGTGTTTTTTTGATTGGAATGGGTTTTTGTGATTTGTTGGCTGAGGTTGAGCCTGCAATGCTTGACGAATTTCACGCACCGCAATCAACATATGTTGTTCAGATGATGTTTGGTAATTTCTCGCCACTCATATTTGATGAAGGCTGAGCCTCCAATCCCTGAGCAACAGGCAAAGCAAAAATCGCAATCATGCTTAACAGCAACTGCGACCAGAAATTTGTTTTACCTTTGTTTGATTTCATCATCTTATTGTCTCTGACAAAATTTGTGTGTATTGTATCGGAAAATTCAACGTAAAAGTCATTATTGGGGTATTTTTTTGTGGAAAAACAAGCATGAGCGTTATCAAAAAGCCATGAATATTATTGATGTGCTAGAAGGATCACAATTTGCCAAAATCATGCAGAAAGGGTTAATGTTGAATGAACTGAACCAAAACATCAGCCGCCTTTTTCCCTCAAGAATTTCAAAAGGGCTCTTCCGTTTAGGCTCCATCACAGATGGGAAACTCTTTATCGAAGTCAAAAGTGCGGTCGTTCGCCAAGGGATTTTATTTCGCCAAAGAGAATTACTCGCCGCAATTCAACCCACCTATCCCGAAGTAAAAGGCTTTGAGATTAAAATCAATCCAGAATTAACCTGCTAAGTTAACCTTTAAAGATAGCGATTAATTCTTTTACTTTAACTCGTTTTTCTGAAGATTGACTGATCGAGCGCTGTACTTTAACGCGTTTAAATTTTTGCCCCTTTGTAAATCTCACGTGTGAATTTTGTATCGTGGTTAGAAATCACGACGGAAATTTGCTTTTCTTTTTGTGCTTTTTTGGCGCATTCTGCTAAATTCTTTTGATGTTCAAGGCCAAAAGCATTCCCCGCATATCCAGTAAAATTAGTATCTTGCGGAAGCGGTGCATAAGGCGGATCACAATAGATCACGCTGTGTTTATCCGCTAATTCAAAGGTCTGTTGAAAATCAGCACATAAAAAGACCGCACTTTGTGCTTTATGGGCGAAAATAGCGTAATTCATCTTCTAGGGAAATAATGGGTTTTATAAGCTCCAAATGGCACATTGAACTCATTTTTACTGTTATAACGGCACAAGCCGTTAAACCCAAAACGATTCAAATAAAGGAACAACACGGAACGCTCAAAAGGATCGGTTGATTGATTAAAGGCATCTCGCTGTGCGTAATAATAGTCAGCTGTATTCGCATTTTCAGCGAAGAAAATTGGCTTACAAGCCTCAATATAGGCATCCACATTTTCTTTGACGATATTAAACAAGTTAATCAAATCAGGATTAATATCCGCCAAAAATATAACGTTCAAAATGGGAATTTCAAAAACAGCACCCGCGCCCAACAAAAGGGTTCAATCAAACACTGTTTTCTTTTAGGAAAGACTCGATTGAGATCGTCCGTTAAACGAAATTTACCGCCCGCCCATTTTAAAAACGGGCGGTGTTTAATTCGAGATTTTGTTTTGTTATTTTTCGGACGCAACATGAGAGCAATGACAGTTAGTCATGTTGTGTGCAACGCTCAATCGCGTTTAGCACAAGAGATTTGTCAGTATCAGTTGCCACGTAGGCTTGACCAAGCGCTTTTTAGCAACACAAGACGCAACTTTGCCTGCCAGCACTTTTTTTATCACGCATCATGTGCGGTAAATAATCGTCTGGCTGCATGGTATCAGGCGAAACAGTCGGCAAATTAGCACGCGCTAAAAGTTTTTCTAAACGTGCGACATCTTCAAAAGAAAGATCGCCTAATTGTTCAGATAACACCGCTGCCATCATAGTTCCAGCTGCAACAGCTTCACCATGTAACCAGTTTCCGTAGCCTAAATGTGTTTCGATCGCATGCCCAAAAGTATGACCGAGATTTAGTAATGCACGATCGCCTTTTTCAGTTTCATCGCGCGCAACAACATCGGCTTTGATTTGGCAACAACGCGCAATGCAATGCTGCAGTGAATGTTGATTTAACGCGACTAATTCATCAATATGCGCTTCAAGCCATTCGAAAAAGGTATAATCTAAAATCGCCCCATATTTAATGACTTCCGCCAGTCCCGCATTTACTTCACGTTTTGGCAAGGTATTGAGTGTAAGGGTGTCAATGATCACCGTAGAAGGTTGATAAAACGCCCCAATCATATTTTTGCCTAACTCATGATTAACGGCAGTTTTGCCACCAACAGAAGAATCCACTTGAGCCAATAATGTAGTAGGAATTTGAATAAAACGCACACCACGCTGATAACTTGCTGCAGCAAAACCTGCTACATCACCAATCACGCCACCACCTAATGCAATAATGGTGGTATCTCGCCCATGATTATGCTTTAAAAGTGCGGTAAAAATAAGGTTTAAAGACTCGAGCGTTTTATATTTTTCGCCATCAGGCAATAATACCGATTCAACCTGACAACCTATTTTTTCTAACGTTTCTGTAACGGGCTCAAGATAATATTGTGCGACAGTTGGATTAGTCACAATCATCACTTTATCCCCTTTCTTCAGCGGATAACAGGTTTCATCTTTAAGTAAACCTTCGCCAATATAAATAGGATAACGACGTTCTTTTAATTCAACATTTACGCACAACATTTTTAAATCCTTAGAGTGAACCGTTTAAGCCGTTTAGATTATCAATTAAATCAACAATTTGATTAACCATTACTTTGGCATTTTGCTCATCTGTTGGTAAGGTAATATCAGCAATTTCTTCGTATAACGGATTGCGTACTTTGGCTAAATCTTCCAACACTTGGCGTGGATCATCTGTCCCTTGTAATAAAGGACGTTTTTTATCACGTTGCGTACGTTGATATTGTTTATCTACTGAGGTTTCTAAATAAATCACAATACCACGAGCAGAAAGATAATTACGATTCTCTTTTGACATCACTGCTCCACCACCAGTGGAAAGCACAACGCCCTGTAATTGAGTTAATTCATTGATAATACGCTCTTCACGCTTACGAAAACCTTCTTCGCCTTCTAAATCAAAAATCCAGCTAATGTCTGCGCCCGCACGTTCCTCAATTACTGCATCTGAATCGACAAAAGTCCATATTCAATTGTTGCGCAAGCTGACGGCCAATGGTGCTTTTACCCTGCGCCCATTGGACCGACTAAAAAAAATATTACGTTTTTTTCAGCCATTGTTATTCTTCTAACACTTAAATAATGTTCAAATTAATCTTTCCTAATAAAAACTGGCCACCTGAAAAAAATGGCAGCCCGAAAAGATCACCCAAAAAAATAATGAGAGATTATCGCAATAAATCCCCCTATGTTTCAACCTTTAGCAGGAATTTATTTTTAAGAAATGCAAAAGTGCGGTCAGTTTTTGAGGGGATTTTTTTATGTTTCAGACTAAATCTCACTTTTCTAAAAGTGATAGAAAGACCACCTTTATAAGATGAGTTTTAATGCCTCGTTTTTTTCAGCTAAAATATCGCTTTAGATCGAGCCTTTGAATAGGCTATAAATCAAACATTAAATAATATATAATGCCGCGTTAAATTACATTCTACGTTTAATTATGTCTCAATCGCAAAAAGCACATTTTTAGTTATTTCTTATTCACAAACAGGGTCAGTTAAATGAGCTGACTCAACATTTTTCTTCAAACCATTAAAGCAACAAGAAAAATATTGTCATTGAAGAATGTCAAATTAAACCGATTCAACCCTATTCTTTTCCTTGGAAATTTATTCCCTTTTTTAATCAGTTTCCAGAATCGGTTCATCTCAAACCCGCGCCGATTGAAAAGCCAATATTACAACGTGAAAAATATGATTTAGTCATCATCGCTTACAGCGTATGGTTTTTATCGCCTTCACAACCTATCACCGCATTTTTGCAATCTGAACAAGCTAAAATCTTAAAAAACACGCCTGTCATTACCCTGATTGGCTGCCGTAATATGTGGTTGATGGCGCAAGAAAAAATGAAAAAAATGCTGACCGCACTTGATGCTAATTTAATTGGCAATGTGGTTAAAACGGATCAATCCAATGCTTGGGCAAGCTTTATTACGACTCCAGCATGGATGTTCAGTGGAAAAAAACGTTATTTTTCATGGCTACCGAGCGCAGGAATTAGTGATGCAGATATGCAAGATATGCAACGTTTTGGATGCCGTTTAGTACAAGTTCTGAACGAAAATCAACATCTAGATAAATCACTTTTCAAAAACATGGGCGCCGTCAAAATTGATGAAAAATTAATGATGAGCGAAAAAGTCGGTCATCGCAGTTTTTCTATATCTGGGGAAAATTGCTGTTAAAGTGCGGTCAAATTTCGCCTGTTTTTCGTCAAGCCGTACTCTATTTTTATATCGTATTTTTGATTATACTAATTCTCACTGTTGTACCACTTTCAGCCGTGGTAAAACGCTTATTAAAACCATTATTAAAAGAAAAACTGGCGCGCCAAAAGCGCTATTTTGCTGAACCGTCAGGGGAATAATTTTGACTTCACTACATGATGTTTATATTAATCGAGTTGCTGCATTTTTACCAAATGAACCCGTAACAAATGATCAAATGGAACAAGTACTCGGTATGATTGGTAATACACCATCCCGTGTACGTAAAATGATCTTACGTTCGAATGCGATAAAAACGCGTCATTATGCAATTAATCCGGAAACCCGAGAAACGACACATACCAGCACTGAGCTTGCAGTGGAGGCCATTAATGATTTAATTCGCCAAGGGATGAATGTCAATGAGGTGAGCTGCTTGGCATGCGGTACCTCTTACCCCGATCAAATTATGCCGGGGCAAGGTGTCATGGTGCATGGTTTAATTCCCAATGCCCCACCTTATGAAGTGCTGACAACCGCGGGAGTTTGTGTAGCCGGTATGGCTGCAATGAAGCATGCTTATAATGCCGTTCGAACTGGTGAACATCAAAGTTCAATTGCCGTGGCATCTGAAGCGGCATCTGCCATCATGCGTGGTGAACATTTTCAAGCCGAAATTGAACAAAGACTGTTAGATGAAGCTAAACCGGAAATTGGTTTTGAAAAAGATTTCCTACGCTGGATGCTTTCTGACGGTGCTGGCGCTGTACAATTAAGTAATCACCCCAATCAACATGATCTCAGCTTAAAGATCCACTGGATTGATCTCATTTCTTACGCCAACGAAATGCCTGTTTGTATGTATGCAGGCGCAGAAATTCGCGATGAACAATTTGTGAGTTGGAAAAACGTCACTAAAGAAGAGCGTGAAGCGCGCAGCCTGATGGCCGTTAAACAAGATGTCAAATTACTCAATGAAAATATTGTGCGTTGCACGGTTGAAAATGCACTCTTACGCTTAATTGATAAATATGATTTAAAAGCGGACGAAATTGATTATTTCTTACCTCATTATTCTTCAGGCTTTTTCCGAGATAAATTATTAGATGGTCTGAAAAATATTAATTTTGAGATTCCACAAGAAAAATGGTTCACTAATCTTGAAAGCAAAGGAAATACAGGCTCGGCATCGATTTATATCATTTTGCAAGAGTTTCTAGAGAAATTCCCACTCAAAAATGGGCAAAAAGTATTGTGCTATATTCCAGAGAGCGGTCGTTTCTCCTCTTGTTTTATGCTACTTGAGGTCGTGAAATGGACATTAATGAAATCCCACAGGATGACAGTAAAATTTTTCGAGGGCAAAAAAAAGTCATTTATGCCACTCAAAATGGTCATTATAAAACTGGCACCACGACAGGTTGGGATACGGAAGCATTTGTTACAGAACAAGCGGTTGAAGAATTTAACCAACTAACCAATGAAGCCTTAGATGCGGTAAAACGCGGTGAAAAATCACCGCTCTTTTATTATATGTACCGTTATCGTTTTCGATCTTCAAACGCTCGCTCAAACAACAGGGCTTTTGGCAGTGGCAAATTAAACGACATTTTAAACCGAGTATCTTTGATAAACTGTCGGATAGCGTATTAGCTAAATATGCCGAAGCGTTTGGTGTATCAACCTCAACATTAAAAACGATCTAAAAAATAACAGCGATATATTATTCTTATGAACAATTTCCAGCATCAGCACACGGCTCACTGCGAAAGTGGTGTCATGTCCACTATGTTGAAAACACAAGGTGTCGATTTTAACGAAGCGATGGTTTTCGGCTTAGCCTCAGCGTTGACCTTTGTTTATATTCCATTAGTCAAAGTTAATGGAATGCCACTTATATCCTACCGCATGCCCCCAAAATCTATCATTAAAAATGTGGCAAAACGTTTAAAAGTGCGGTTAAAAATACAAAAGTTTCGTGCACCACAAGCTGGACAAGATGCACTCGATCTCGCATTGACTGAAAATAAATTAGTTGGTTTACAAACCTCTGTTTCTGGTTGCCTTATTTCCCACCAGAAATGCGTTTCCATTTTAATGCTCACAATTTAATTGTGTACGGCAAAGAGCAAAATGACTACTTAATTAGCGATCCTGTCTTTGAAACGGTACAGCGTTGTGCTACTGAAGATTTACAACGCGCGCGTTTTGTGAAAGGCGTACTGGCGCCAAAAGGGTTGATGTATTACTTTGAAAGCCAACCTGACTTAACGAAGATTGATTTACCAAGTATTACCCGTAAAGCGATTCGAAAAAATGCGAAAGCAAATGTTAGCGCCACTCTTTTTCGTCGGTGTAAAAGGCATTCGTACTGTTGCAAAACAAATTGAAAAACTGGCCAATCATCCTTCGGACAAATACAAACGCTTATATCTGGGCCACATTGTGCGTATGCAAGAAGAAATCGGCACTGGCGGTGCAGGTTTCCGCTATTTATACGCCTATTTCCTTGAACAAGCCGCTGATATCTGCCAAGAACCCAAATACAAACTTGCCTCAGAACACATGACGGAAATTGGCGATATGTGGCGTCAATTTGCAGGATTATGCGTGAAACAATGTAAGAAGCCTACAATCGAAGGCTATCATACTGTAGCGGAATATTTGCGTGACATTGCAAATAAAGAACAACAAATTTGGCAGACATTACGTAATTTATGATTCAAATAAATAATCTTAGCCATCTCTACCCTAACGCAGAAAAAAATGCATTAAGTGCGGTCAATTTTGATATTGAATCAGCCTCCACGATTGGACTTTTAGGTCCGAATGGTGCAGGTAAAACGACCTTAATGTCTCTACTTGCTGGGTTACAATCTGTGCAACAAGGCGAAATTTATTTTGATGGTGTACCTTTTGCAAAATTAAGTAAAAAACAGCGCCATCAGATTTCGTTAGTACCACAAGATTTTGCATTTTATCCCTTGCTCACGGTTTGGGAGAATCTGAAATTTTTTGCGTCATTGTATGATGTTCGAGATAAAGGTTATTTATTAGAGCTACTCGCTAAAGTCGATTTAACCTCTCATAAAAAAATAAGCTCGCTAAAACATTTATCAGGCGGATTAAAAACGACGTCTTAATTTTTGCTATTGGCTTAATTAACCGTCCGAAAGTGATTTTTTTCTAGATGAGATAACGGTGGGTATTGACCCTCAGTCCCGTCAATTTATTTTAGATAGCGTAGCGGCGTTGAAACAGCAAGGTGTGACGGTGATTTATACCTCTCATTATTTGCAAGAAATTGAGCAATTATGTGACAAATTAGTGCTGTTAAATGAAGGTAATCTCATTTATCAAGGCACTGTGCAAGGCATTTTAGAAGAAGGACAAAGTTTGGAACGTTTTTTTATTTAGATTTTTTTAAATCAGGCGGGAAAAAAACATGTTAATTGCATCAATTTTTTAAAGAAATGCGCCTATTAAGCCGCGATCTACATGGTGTTGCTGTGTTATTCATTATGCCAATTCTGTTTATGTTGATTATGTCGGCGGCATTGAGTAACGATAATGCATTAAGCAATCGTTCAGAGATTGTACTATTAAGTGAAAAAAATCAGCTAAACGATGATTTCCTCACTCAACTCAAGAAGGAAAATCTTGCGGTTAAACAAGCTCCGTTGTCTGAATTAGCTCAATATCAAGCTGATTTACAAGCGGGTAAATTTGACCTATTGATTTTAAATCCTAATCAAAAACAGACCGCACTTTCAGAAGAACAGGCCTTACAACTTTGGTTAAATCCTAGTGTAGATCGCAGTTGGCTACTGAGTGTGAAAGGCGTATTGCAAAAACATTATTCACAACTACGTTTAAACAGCTATTTAGCTGACAATCACATCACGTTAGAAAATAATAAACGTAAACCAATCAAAGATATTCAGAATAAAGTCAATAAAGAGTTAGATAGCAAATTTGCTCAAATTAATGATTATCTTCTAAAGATTTGTGGCAAGAAATTTATGTCAATCGTCATGGTAAGGAAGTGAGCAAACCAAGCTCTGTACAACATAGTTTACCGGCTTGGCTGATTTTTGGCATGTTCTTTATTATGATTCCTCTATCTAACGTGATGGCAATGGAACGTCAGACCAATACGCTAACTCGTTTACGCATGGCGCGGGCTTCTGCATTGAGCTTGATTATCGCCAAATTAATTCCTTATTTTTTTGATTAACCAGTTACAATTCGTCGGCATGGTCGCGCTGGGTTATTTTGTCCTCCCTGCACTTGATATGCCCGCATTTACACTCTCTGGAAGCTGGTTACCTTACATCGTATTATCCAGTGCAGTAAGTCTTGCAGCGCTAGGATATGGTTTGTTAATTAGCGTGGTAGCGAGAACCACTGAACATGCGGTCGTGTTAGGCGGAGGCGGCATCATTATCATGGCAGCCATTGGTGGTATTATGGTGCCTGTTTATGTGATGCCAGAAATCATGCAAACTATTTCACAATTTTCGCCTATGGGCTGGGCATTAAGTGGTTTCCAAAATTTATTATTAAATCACTATCACCTTAACCAAATACAACAACCACTCTATTTATTAAGTGGATTTGGGACCATCACATTACTTTTAGCGACTTTCATTTATCAACGACAATTAACTAAACAAGCGAGATTCTAATGGCTTATACTTTTACACTGGAAGCACCGGCACTTGAGCTGGAACTCAAAAAACTCATCGTGCAAGAAACAGAAAAAGATGAATTTGATCCTGCCGAAATTAGTGATGATGAATGGCTATTTGGAGAGCAAAGCCGTATTCAATTAGATTCATTAGATGCGTTGCAAGTTGTTGTAGCACTACAGGCTCATTTTGGTGTACGTTTACAGGGTGATCGCATGGTGCGTAAACATATGATGAACGTACGTGATCTTGCAGCATTTATCCGCGAACAGCATAGTAAAATCTAATGAACGTTTATATCAACGCTGTTTCTGCTCGATTTGCAGAAAAGCTTGGCTCAAGAACCTCTAATATGCTAGGCCAACTGCTTAGTTTTCCTTATTTCAACGCATTTAAGGAACCGCTGTTGTCACTAGAACGACTCTATCACTATATTGACCTCGAAATTGACCGCACTTTGCAACGTGCGGGTTGGGATAAATCTGAGCTAAAAAATATTCCCATTCTACTTGGTTCTACCGCTTATATGATCAGTGATTGTGAAATGCGCGTAGCTCATCATCAAGCATTACCGAAAGAATATAACCTTACTGCCATCGCCGAGGATTTAGGAAATCGCTATCAGACAGAAGTATTTAGTTTTGCCACTTCTTGTACCTCTTCAGCACAAGCCATTGGTTATGCATACAAAATGCTGAAAGCTGGTATGTATAAAAAGGCTTTGGTCATTGGTTTTGAGATGTTTAATCGTCTTACCTTTTGAACATTTCCAATCCATGAACCTATTATCACAAGCCAATGAATATCAGCCTTTCATCAACTCTACAGGCATTGTATTAGGAGAAGGTGTTGGGAGTGTCGCATTATCAACAGAAAAAAACGAGTCATTCCCATGCGAAATATTTGGGATAACGACGATCACAGATAATGAAAATCTGACAAACAGTAGCGAAACGGCATTACGTCAATTGCTCACCAATTGTTTAGCGAAAACAAATCTAAAAACAGAAAACATTCAAGGCGTTAAAGTACATGGTGTTGGCAGTAATAGCGATGAGATGGAACAATCTGTTTTACAGGAACTCTTCCCGAATACCGAAACCATTTTAGTTAAACCCTATATGGGGCATACGCTTGGTGCCAGTGGTGCATTAGAAACCGCATTTTTAATCGAACACTTACAAAAAACTGATGTGAAGTGCGGTCACTTTTTAAATTATTTTTTAGGTTTTGGCGGTAGCAATATTGCATGGATTTTAAAGGTGGGTGAATGACATTTTATATAAAACAAACTAATCAGTTCATCGCCAATGGCGTGGATGATAAAACATTACGCCTGCGACTCAAAGAACAAGGTCTCGATGCTCGTCGTTTAAGTCGTTTCACTCAACTCGCTTTACTTGGTGCGATACCATTAAACCCCTATATTGATGAAAATACAGGAATTTATTTAGGATCGTTTTTTAATTCGCCGAGCAAGTTCGATAAAATGTTTCATCAACTGATGGAGCAAAATTTGCCTAGTCCCTTTTAGATTTTTATGGCGAATATCAATAACGCAGCGACGTTTCAACTGACTCAAACCTTACAAACCTCAGCCAACTCCGTATTTTTAGCAATTAACCATCAAACCATTTGGCAACCACTAAAACTCGCCTTATTGGATCTTGAAAATGATGAAATATCATCCGCATTAATCGGTTGGACTCTAGAAAAAAAGTGAACATTCTGAGCAAACTGAAGGGGCCGTATTTTTGGCTTATTTCTAAAAAAATAAGGAAGATGCAGAAAGAAAGACTTTAATCTCTTATCTCTTGAGAATTCAATGTCTGAAAAACTTAGACTTTTCTCGCAAATCAAAAAAAAATAACACCTTAATTTATATCAAATTAAGGTGTTATTTGATGAAAAATTACTTAACAATATCGCCTTTTTAATGCCACACCACTCATTAAGTTACCCGCATGGCATTCATATTGCGTTGTAGCTTTGGAAAGTGTTCTTTTTGTAATAGCTGACGATATTACCGACTTTGCTCGCACCTTGTGATTTTGCTCTATCTTGGAATTGTTTCACTGTAGAAAGGAACGCCCACTGACAAGATTTTTCATCTGTTTTATTTGCCGCATTTGTTTTCTTATTGCTCACCACACCAGCTTTCACTACTTTACCAGGTGCAGACTTACCAAAGTAAAGCTTAACCGATGGATCAACGATTTCTTTTGCTTCAGGGGAATTTAACGCATCCTGAATAGAATAGTAATGCGTAGTATCTCTTGGCGCACAAGCAGCCATAAGCATAGCCGCAGCAACAATACTCAATTTAGATACTAATTTCATTTTGACTCCTTTGTGATTTGAATGAAATAAATAATTTCTCTTTATTACATAGAGGTAAACAATATACCAGATTTTTAACAGTCCTGTGACTATTTTATTGTGAATAGAAGTAGTGTAAAATCTCACCTAAATTATAATTTATCATATTAAGGTTTCAATTTTATGAAGAAATTATTACTTTCCTCACTTTTTATTTGGCTCATTTGTTCTTTCCGCATGTTCTTCAGGTGTCAACGATGTAAAAACCTGTGGAAAGCAAAAAAATATCAAAAGAAGTATGCTTGAAAAGGTTCTATTCGTAAAGCACCAGATGAAATTGTTGAGGCTTTTAACAAAAAAAGCTTTAAAACAAAAAAACGTATCACAGCAAGACTTGTTAAAAAAAGATGAAGGCTGTAGCCATATTTTTACACTTCAGCGTAAAAGGTAACTCTAAAATTATTGCAAGAGCAAGATTAGATTTAAGAGATTCAAATAAACTTTCTCTTGGATCTGTTTCTTATAAACACCGCGGTGACGAAGCCGATCGTGTAAAAACAAGTTGGTTTACAAGGCCAAACAGATTTAATGATTAATGAATTATTCAAAAAAACAATTAATTTTTAACCATATAACATGACTGAAATCTGTAATTTCTCTTTCTCACTTCAAGGGTGGAATATTGTTTGCAATAAATCGCTAACCGCAGATGATTGGAAACAAGGCTATGCTTATTTGCGAAATCAATGTGAAACATTTGAAGACTTTGCACCTAAATTAGCCTTTTTACCCCCGCTAAAACGCCGTCGTTTAAGTGACTCTGCGCGTCTCTTTTTTTGAGGCTGCATGGGATTTGGTAGGAGAAAAATGCAGATATGCCTGTGGTTTATGCCTCATCAAACAGTGAAATGAATCGTAATTTTGCGTTGTGGCATTCCTTATTAAAAGAGGGGGATGTTTCTCCCACCTCTTTTAGCCTCTCAGTTCATAATGCATTAATTGGACAATGGTCTGAATTACGTCAAGTTAAATCAGAAACCACGTCGATTATGGCTCGAGTGGACAACCTTGAAACCGCACTATTAGAAGCGACATTATTGCTTAATGAAGGGCATGAAAAAGTGCTTGTTGTTATTGCTGAATCACCGCTTGAAGCAAAATATAATGCTCAACCAGTCATTCGTACACCTTTAGGTTATGCTTTGGCTTTAGTCGTCACTCAAGGAGAGCAATATCAATTAACGCTTACAGATTCCCCTTTTAATCATGATGTTACCGATAATGCACTAACTTGGGTTTCTCACCAATATCTTGAAAGTCGCACTTGGCACACACCGAGTAGTTCAAATGGAACTTGGCTATGGCAGAAAAATTAGATTTTCTTAAACGTTGGCTGGCTACCGCCATTGCCTTTTTATTTTGGGCTGTGGCAGGCACACTATTACAACTCGTTTTACTTCCTTTTGCCCAAAAAAAGGAAAGCACGCTAATTTATCTACCCAGTTAAAAGTTCGTCGTTTTGTTGGCGGAATTTGGTATTATTTTATTCGTTACCTGTCTTGTGCGGGTGCTTTAAAAGTGACTTATCAAGGGTTTGAAAAATTGGGACGTCCAGGTCAATTAGTTGTGGTCAATCACCCATCTCTACTTGATGTAGTACTGATTCTCAGTAAAAGCGCCTTCACTTAACTGTATTGTGAAAAAAAGATCTTTTACACAATCCCACGATGAGGAATCAAATTCTCGCTTGTGGTTTTATCCCCAATACCGAGTCTCTAGAACTCTTGGAACATTGTGAGCGTGTATTGCAACAAGAGAGTCTCTTATTGTTTCCAGAAGGAACAAGAACTGGCTGGGATGGCATCGTAAAATTAAATCGCGGTGCTGTTTCAATTGGTTTACGTAGTGCAAAAGTCATTACCCCTGTCACGATCAGGATGAATCCATTAAGCCTAAAAAAAGGTCATCCATGGTATAAAATACCAGACAAACAAATTCATTATGAATTATTCGTTGGCGATGATATTAATCCACAAGAATGGATAGAAAAATCAATCTATCCCGATGGCATCTCGTCGTTTAACAAAATATTTAGAAGATTATTTTAATTCTCAAACCTCACAAAAAGGATCGCAATAATGCAACTTGAACAACAATTAAAACAACTTATCATTGACAGCCTGGCATTAGAAGACATCAGTATCGACGATATTGAAACTGATATGCCTCTTTTTTTCATCTGAAGGGCTAGGGTTTAGATTCAGTTGATGCCTTAGAACTTAGGCTTAGCTGTTCAAAAAACATTTGGTCTACAATTAGACGGTGAACAAACTCAATTAAGAGATCACTTTGAAAGCGTAGCAACACTTGCTCACTTCATTCGCACACAAAAAGGTGAGGCATAATTCATGACTGAACAGGAAATCAGAGATTTATTAACGGAAGCTCTGGAATCTTTATTTGAGATTGAACCAGAAAGAATTAAGCCGGAAACTAATCTTTATGAAGATTTAGAGATCGATAGTATCGATGCTATCGACTTAATCGATCATATTAAACGTAAAACAGGGCATAAACTTCAAGCGGAAGATTTCCGCAATGTGCGTACTGTAGATGACGTGGTTCAGGCGGTTCTAAAACTTAGTCAAAACGCACAATAATGACACCTTACTTACCGACTTATCTTATTGCTCAGCACCCAAGTTGGCTCTATGCTGATTTTGAGTGCCGAGCGTTTCAAATTTCAGCTGAATTGCAACAGCGTCAACTTCGATCCGTCACGGTATGGCTAGAAGATGGTGCAACATTGGCATGCCTACTGCTAGGTGCTTGGCATGCTAATGTTCGTGTTCTTTTTCCACCCTAATTTCACTGAAGAAAGTATTCAGTGGGCAAATGAGCATTCTGAACTTTGGCTTACTGATCGTGATATTGAACTCGAAAAATGCGAGCAAATCTCTCAATTTGGCATAATACAAGATTGGGAAAAAGTTGCTAAAAATCGACCGCTCTTTGACTTTAGTAACCAAAGTGAAATCTGGTTGAAAACCTCAGGTAGCACAGGTGAAGCCAAAACCATCATTAAAACAGCAGAACAAATGTGGTTAGGCGGAGAAGTATTAGCCAAAGGTTTACCATTCCCTGCCGGAAATAACATTACGGCAATTAGCACTGTAAGCATTCAGCATATTTACGGCTTAACCGTGCATATTATGATGTCACTGGTTAACGGCTGGCAAATTGGTCGAAAACAACTTTTCTATCCTGAATGTGTCATGCAAGAAGCGAATAAATCACAATCGGCTGTTATTGTGAGCAGTCCCAGCAATGCTTTCAGGCATAGACTGGCAGCAAATGAAAATTTCTGAAAATATTGTAGGTATTATTTCTTCTGGTGGCGCATTAGCTGAAGAGCTATCTGAGCAAATTAGAGCAAAAATCCACCATCCTGTTATCGAAATTTATGGCAGCACGGAGACGGGCCCAATTGCTATTCGGGATGATATTTCCCTTTGGCGACAATTACCTAATAGCCAACTTGGCAGCAATGAGCAAGGCGAGTTATGGATTGAAGGTGTTTGGCTTGCCAAACGCGAACAAACCGCAGATGTGGTTGAGTTTGAAGAAAATGGTTTCCGTTTATTAGGACGAGCAGATCGCATTGTCAAAATAGGGGATAAACGAATTTCCTTATTAGGCGTAGAAACGGCATTGAATAAACACGAATTTATTGAAGATTGTTATATTGCTCAACATCCTGAGAAATCTCGTCTTGCTGCCTGGATTGGCTTAACTGAACAAGGCATTCAATTTTTTAGAGAGAAAGGTCGAAGAGCGCTTATTCATAAGCTAAAACTTTTCTTAGAGCATTCTACAAGAAAAAGCAGCCATCCCTCGTTTCTGGCGATTCACTTATCAATTACCACGTAATAGTCAGTCAAAAATAAATAAGCTGGAATTTAACCGCACTTGTTTAGAAACCTGTAAGGATGCGATTTGGCTTGAACAAAGCAAAAATGAAAATTCACAAATCTCAACCGGTATTGTGCCGCTTGATTTAGTGTATTTAAAAGATCACTTTGCTGAATTTCCATTAGTCCCTGGCGTCATTGAATTACAATGGATTTCGGAAAAAATAAAGGCGTTTTTTTGGTAAAGAAGTCATTATTCGTTCATTCGATAAGCTGAAGTATCAAACATTCTTACGGCCGAATGATCGCTTTGATATTCAATTAGAATGGGATTCATCAAAAAATAGAATGGCATTTCAATTACTTGCCAATAATGAAACTTGCTGTACTGGATTAGCCATCATAGAGCATGAAGATCATCCTACTGATTGTTAATATATTGCTTGCGCTAACAGCCATAGCTTATCCCGATTATTTGGCTTTTCTTTCAAGCAGACCAACTCTTGCATACGTTACCTTATGTGATGAGTTTATTATGGTTGATTAAAAGCCTAATACACCCAAATAAGGGGCAAAGAATTTTTGCATTAAGCATGGCTGTCCTATTATTCCTTGTGGGGTGGCAACGCTCACTCGATATGATGTATTGGTACCCTATTTTAATGAATGGCATTATGTTGGTGTTATTTGGCGGAAGTCTATTCCAATCTCAATCATTGGTTGAAAGATTAGCTCGTTTACAAACGCCTAATCTCAATACTCAAGCTATTCAATATACTCGCCGAGTAACCCAAGTCTGGTGCGGTGTATTTTGTTTAAATATTTTGCTTTCAACGCTCTTTATTGCATTTAACTTATTAGAATATTGGGCAATTTATACTGGGGTTATTTCTTACATTATTATGGGCCTAGTTATGAGTATTGAATGGCTCATTCGTCAACGCGTAAAACGGAATCACTATGAATAAACATCAACCTAACTCACTTATTGCATTAAATCCAGAATGGCGCTGGCAAGATTTTACTTATCGTTGTCAACAAATCAGCCAACAACTCCAACAAGATAATATTCAAAGTGCAGCATTTTGGTTTGAAGATGCTGCAAACTATGCCTGTGCAATGCTTGCCTGTTTTGATGCTAAAACCCGAATTTTGCTTCCACCTAATCTTCTCGATGAAAATCAAGAATGGATTCGTGATAATGCTGATATGTTATTTGATGACAATAAATTCAACACCTACGGCATTTCACAAGTTATTGATAAAAAAAGATTTCTTTATTGATAAACATTGTCAAACCGAAATTTGGTTAAAAAAACATCAGGAAGTAGTGGTCAACCTAAAATCATGGTGAAAACAGCTGAAAAAATGTGGCAAGAATCTGAAGCAATCAGTCAGTCACTTCCTTTCCCTGAAGGAAATGGCATCCATATTGTCTCAAGCGTTTCTGCACAGCACCACTATGGTCTTATCCTATCGAGTCATGTTACCGCTGACAATGGGCTGGTCAATTGGTCGCAAACAGCTCCCTTATCCAGAATATATGATTGCAGAAAGCCTTATTGCGAAACAATCTATTTGGGTTAGTAGCCCTGCATTACTGACCCATTTAAATTTAGATGAACCTCAACTTCATCAATGTCGTATTTTAGGCATTCTGTCTTCCGGTGGGATGCTGCCAGAAGAAACCGCAACAGCAATGCGCACCAAGCTTAAAACTAAAACCATTGAAGGCTATGGTAGTACAGAAACGGGCGTCATTGCGTTTCGTGAACAAGCCGGGCTTTGGACCCCTACACCCGTAACTAAAATCGGGGTCAATGAAGAAAATGCGTTATGGGTTGAATCACCTTGGCTTGAACAGCGTGAGCAAACAGCAGATGGTGTTGAAATCATCGGTAATCAATTTAACTTATTAGGACGCATTGATCGCATCGTTAAATTTGGCGATAAGCGTATTTCTTTAGTTCGAATTGAACAAGACCTACTGAAACACCCTTATATTCGAGATTGCTATGTTGCACAACACCCTAATCATTTACGCCCTGCTGCTTGGGTTGAATTGAAGGAAGAAGGCATTTCCTTTTATCTACAAAAAGGACGGGCTGAATTATTAAAACAACTCCGTCTCCATTTAAGTAAAACCCAGGAACATTCAGGCTTACCACGCTTTTGGCGATTTACTAACAAATTGCCACGTAATAGCCAATTCAAGATTAGTCGAGCAGATTTTGATGCTATATTTTTACATGAAAAAGAAGAACAATTTTAACTTGCTATGATGGAACCGAAACTTATTGCGATTATCCCGCACTACAATCATTCCGACAAAATTGGCGATGTAATTAACCAATTACACAAGCTAAATTTGCCTGTATTAGTGGTTGATGATGGCTCATCTGAACAGCATAAACAAGCATTAGCTTCTCTTTCAGAAAAAGACAATCTACATATTCATTATTGCCCACAAAATCAAGGTAAAGGTGGCGCGATGAAAGTAGGTTTTAGATTAGCATTTGAGCAAGGATTCACACATGCCTTGCAAGTGGATGCAGATGGCCAACACAATCTGATTGATGCCCTTTCAATGCAACAAAAAATGCTTGAAAATCCGACCGCACTTATTTGTGGTAAACCCATCTATGGTGATGATGCGCCTAAATCCCGACTTTATGGGAGAAAAATTACAGATTTTTGGAATGCCATTCACACGCTTTCTCTCGATATTAAAGATGGCATGTGTGGCTTTTCGCTTGTATCCATTAAATCGTACCATTGAAATTCTCGATAATGAACATGTCGGAAACCGCATGGATTTTGATATCGAAATTCTCATCAAGGCTCACTGGTATCAAATACCGCTAATTTGGGTTGATACCCCTGTTTCCTATGATAAAAATGGTGTCTCACATTTCAATGCGTGGAAAGACAATGTGTTAATCAGTAAAATGCACATGTATTTATTTTTTGGTATGTTAAAACGCTTATTAACCGGAAAGCCGCTATGAATCAATCAACTGAGAATAGCCAACATTGGGCGAAACAATCTGAGCGAGGGAATGCGTTCTTCTTAAATCTCACGCGATTAATCGTGAAAATATTGCCCATTATGGTTAATTAAAATCGCCACATTTGTGGTGGTTTGTTATTTTTATCTCACGGCAAAAGAAGCGCGAAATAATATTAAAACTTACCAACACCGTCTCAAACAACAGTTTCCACATTGTCATTTACCCTCATTTTCTGTATTTCGTCAGTTTCTCTTTTTTGGTGAAATCATTTGCGACAATTTTGCGGTTTGGCAGCGGAAAATCCATTACACGGATTTAATTGTCGATGATGCTGATAATTTATATGGCGATGTAGATCAAGGTGGACGAGGTCAGATTCTTGTTTGCTCGCATTTTGGTAACATCGAGATTTGTCGAGCATTAGTCGATAGCGGACAACACAAAAACTTTCATTTGAATGTATTAGTACATAGCAAAAATGCTGAAGCTTTTAATAAAGCATTAGTTGAAGCCGGTGCAGATGCCTTACCCCTTATTCAAGTTGAAGATTTAGATGCGCAAAAAATGTTAGAGCTTTCTCAACGCTTAGAGCGAGGTGAATGGATTGCGATTGCGGCTGATCGCGTACCTATCCGTGGCGATAAAACACAATCAGTCAACTTCCTTGGCCATTATGCTGAATTCCCTCAAGGTGCGTGGCTACTTGCAAGTATTTTAAAAGCACCTTTAAATACAATTTTTTGCCTTAAAGAAAAAGGACAATATCGAATGAAATTGCGCCGTTTTTCTCCCCCAATTAGCGGGCGTGGCAAAGCGCGAGAAGAAAATATTAAACAAGTCATGCAACAATATGCAGACTTACTTGCCAAAGAATGTGCAGAAAATCCTCTACTTTGGTTTAACTTTTATAACTTTTGGAATGATAAAAAATGAAAAAACACGTTTTTTGCCGTCATAATTCTGAATTCGAAGTGCAATTCTTTGATGTCGACTCGATGGATATTATGTGGCATGGGCATTACGTCAAATACCTTGAGATGGCACGCTGTCAATTCCTAGAGGAAATTGGCTATACCTATGATGTTATGAAAAAACAAGGGTTTGGTTGGCCAATCGTTCAACTTAATATTAAATATGTTAACCCAGCATTATTTCGTCAAAAAATCCGAATTGAATTAAAAGTAGTCGAATATGAAACTTGTTTGCGCATTGATTATGTTATTTTTGATGCTAAAACCAATCAAAAATTAACCACGGCAAGTACCACCCAAGTAGCCGTTAGTATGCAAACACGCGAAATGCAATTACAAACACCACCATGTTGGCAAAGTGCGGTCAAAACTCATCCTACTTTTGTATCTGAAGGGGAATAATAATGCGATTGATGATCTTCATCTTAGGTTTGTTCCTAAGCAGCGTAAGCTTCGCTTTTTCTGAAGCTGATTTAGTTAAACAACTTCAGCAACCTCAAAGTGTTCAAGGAAACTTTATCCAACATCGCTATTTAAAGGCATTAAACAAGCCAATTGAAATGCAAGGTCAATTCGCTTTGTTAGCTCAAAAAGGGCTATTATGGCAGCTTGAAAAACCGTTTAATAACAGCTTAAGAGTCACACCTAACGGGATTCAACAATGGAATGGAACTCAGTGGGTGAATAGCGGTAATGTTGGGCAAAACGAGCAAATTGGTCTTTTTTTAGGGTTGTTATCCGGCAATATTGATGGGCTCAAATCTCAGTTTGATTTTGCATTATCCGGTAACGCTAACCAATGGCAACTGACCTTAACGCCTAATTCATTATTAATGCAGCAAATCTTCACAACTATTGAAATTTCAGGCGATCAAACTGTGAAAAAATTAACCTTAAATGAAAAACAAGGCGATCGCACACAAATTGAATTTAAACAAATCCAGCTTAATCAGTCATTAAGTCAGTTTGCCCGTTCAGCGCTGGAATAAACGATTGTAAAAGATGAAAAAAACAACCGCACTTTCCTTGTTATATGCTGTATTTATCTTGTTTGTTTCCCTCTTGTTTGGCTATTTTGTCAAACAAGGAAATTGGCTACAAACAGATTTACACACATTACTCCCCTCTCAACAAGAATGGGCGGATGTTCAAGTTCTCGCTGATCAACAGCAAGAAAAACAGCTAAACAGCCAAATTATTGCACTTATCGGACATGCTGATGAAAAACAGGCTTTTCAGCTGACTGACCATATTGCGCAAACATGGCGTAACAGTAAACTTTTCTCTCATATTACCGATCGCATTCAGCCTAATCTTACAGCGCTACAACAAGATATTCAGCTTGTCGCATTTGCTACTTTGCCACAAACTGTTCGTGAACAGTTGATTAACGATCCTAAAAGCTATTTTCAGCAATATGCGGAGGACATCGTTAACCCATTTAAGCGAAATAATTTACTTTCACTAGAACAAGATTGGCTTGGTTTTGGACGTTTTGCACAGCAAACACAACAAGGTAATGTACAATGGCACGCCGAAAATGGCATGCTCACGGTCAACCAAGATAATATGACTTGGGTTTTATTACGTGCTGAACTGCAACAAAATGATTTCATCAATCCATCAGAAAATTTAACCGCACTTCTGACAGAAAATCGCCAATATCTCACTCAATCTGGTGCACAATTTAAAATTACGGGTAGTGCATTGTTTGCCGCTGATGCAAAACAAAAAGCCGAAAAAAAGAAAGTACATTAATGAGCGTACTCGGCGTGAGCTTTAACGTTATTATTATTACTGATTGTCTTTCGCACTCCTCGTATTTTATGGCTATTTTTGCCTATTCTAATTGGGATGCTTTCAGGTGTTGTAGCAACGGTGTGGGGATTTGGTCAAATTCATATTCTCACCCTTGTTATTGGGACCAGTCTCGTCGGTGTATTAATTGACTTTCCTCTTCACTGGCTTGCAGGATCCCTTTTTGACCGAAAATGGTTGCCCCTTCTTGCGATGCAAAAATTGCGTTTTACCTTTTTCATCAGCTTGTTAGTTACCTTACTTGGGTATGGACTACTTGCCTTTACCCATCTGCCTATCTTGCAGCAAACCGCTCTTTTTTCGGCTGTATCCTTGATTACCGCATTACTTGCGACACAGTTATTCTTACCCTATTTATTTTATCGGTATCAGCCAACAACATTATTACCCGAAAGAAAAACATTTAATCTCATACAAAAAGGATTAAATACCTTTGCAAACAAACGCTTTAATAAAGGTACACTCCTTATTATCTCTCTTTTAGTTTTAGGAGGCGGGATTAAATCCTCATGGCATGACGATATCCGACAATGGGTCTCCATGCCTCAATCCATGTTAAATGAAGCCAAAACTATCGGTGAACTCACTGGGGTTGATTTAGGAAGCCAATATTTTTTATTGACGGCTGAAAATGAGGCGTTACTACTTGAAAAAGATGCGAAGTTAAGCAAGCAATTAGCTCAACGTAACATCACATTTAAATCATTAAGCCAGTGGATTTTGCCCCTCGCAGAACAGAAACAATTCGCAGAACACCTTCAACATATTTCTGCTGATGATTATGCGGTATTAAATGATATTGGCGTGCCAAATGAAAAAATTCAGCAAAATTTGACCGCACTTTCTCAAGGTAAACCCTTGACGTTATCTGAAGCGCTTAATACGCAACTTGGACAAGCGTGGAAGATGCTTTATTTAGGTGAACTAGCCCCTAACCAGGTGGCAAGTATCATAAAAATATCTCAAGCGGATAGTGCAACAATGCAAGCATTAGCAAATAATCGAGATATTTTCTGGCAAGATAAACGAGCTTATTTAAATCAAGCTTTTAAAGAAGCAAAAGAGCAAGCTGCCTGGCTAAAAATCATTTCTTTTGTTATTGCTGGATTGCTTTTATGGAAAGTATTTGAAACCAAAACAAGTATTCGAATCTTATTCATTCCTTGTATCTCAATCTTAGGAACGATCGCTATTTTTGGTTGGATAGGCCTGCCTATTGGTTTATTTTCAATGTTTGGATTATTACTGGTTTCGGCCATTGGTATTGACTATGCCGTTTATATGAAAACCGTACATGAAGAGCCATCTCATAAACGCATTACACTGACATTAGCCGCCTGTACCACATTAATCTCATTTTTACTGCTCGCCATTAGCTCCACACCAGCAGTGGCGACATTTGGTATAAGTGTCAGTATTGGTGTTATAATAAGCCTCTTTAACCACATTAAAACTCATGCGCTAAAAACGCAATAAAAATGACCGCACTTTATGATAAAAAAATACCTTTTATTATGGGCATTAACATTACTAACAGCTTGCTCAACTTTACCTAATATTGAGGCATTACCGGAAGTAAAAACAGATAGCCGAACCTTTAAAGTAGAGCAACTTGCAGAACAGCAAGTGAAACAAACAAGCTTGCTGACTGTTCAGTTCCAGCCTGAGCAATGGCGATGGGTTCAAACCGATCCTCTAGGCTCACCCATTGCTCGATTATTATTAACGAAACAAGGCTGGAAAAATGACGGCTTTGTGATGCCGAATAAACAAGCACAAGGTTTGTTCTTAGCACTGGCAACTGCATTTACAGAACAACAACCCGATGCAAAACACTTAACATTAATGAATGTGGATGTATCGCATCAACAAAATACGGCGATTTACCAACAGAATGGTCGTTTTTTATGGAACGTTCGCAAACAATCAAATCAATATTTTATTCAGCTAGCAGATGGCAGTCGTTGGCAAATTGAAGAACTTAACAATTAGGAATCTCTGTGCAATTATTTCTTTCTCAACCAGGCATTTTGAGTAGCATTGGCGATAGTCTATCTCAACATGTTCAAACTTTATTAGAAGGTGGTGACTCGCCACTGACTTTTTCTAACAAACATTTCCAAGAAAATGGCTTACAGGGTAAATATAATACTCTGGGTGAAGTCAACACATCCTTGCGTGCATTTCCAGCTGATTTACCCCAAAAACATCACAGCCGAAACAATCAATTACTCTGGCACAGCTTAGAACAAATTGAACCAACGATTCAGCAAGCTATTTCACGTTTTGGTCGTCACCGTATTGCAGTAGTTATCGGCACATCTACCACGGGTGTAGATGAAAATTTACCTGTATTTAAATATGCCGCAGAACATGAGGATTGGTCTGGTGCTGAAATTTAATCAACAACAACAATATTTTTCTGCTCCGGCTGATTTTATTGCCCATCAATATGGCTTAACCAATCTTATCTATGGCATTTCAACTGCTTGTACATCAGGTGCGAAAGCATTAATTAGTGCAGCTCGTCTATTGAATGCGAATTTATGCGATGCGGTAATTTGCGGCGGCGTCGATACTTTATCGCTATTAACCTTAGTTGGTTTTAACTCTCTCTCCGTTTTATCTGCTGAACAAACTAATCCTTTTTCTGCCAATCGCCAAGGTATCAATCTAGGTGAAGGTTCCGCTGTATTCGTGATGAGTAAAGAAAAATTAGATGATCATAATGTTGCGCTATTAGGCTATGGTGCTAGTAGTGATGCCTATCATATGTCCTCACCACATCCCGAAGGCGAAGGTGCGATTAAAGCCTTCCAAGATGCATTAAACTTGGCAAAACTTGCTCCAGAAGCCATCAATTGGGTTAATTTACATGGTACAGGCACCATTCATAATGATCAGATGGAAGCCTTAGCCATTCACCATATTTTTGGTCACGATACGCCTTGTACAACAACAAAACCTTATACAGGACACACACTAGGTGCTGCAGGCGCTATTGAAGCTGCTATTTTATGGGGGATGATTGACCGCACTTTTAATCCAACAGGTAAACTCCCTGCACAATTATGGGATAAACAAGCCGATGAAAAAATGCCACCAATTGCCATTACCGATCACACGAGTCATTGGGCATCCGAGAGACGCATTGGTGCAAGTAGCTCTTTCGCTTTTGGTGGGAATAATTCAGTACTTATTTTAGGGGAAGTGAATGATTGATTTAACCTGTCCTATTACTGATATCTCACCATTAATTCCTCATAGTGGGGAAATGGTCATGCTAGATAAAATAACTGAATTTGGCGAAGATTATTTGATCGCGGAGATGGTCGTAAAACCAGACTGTCTGCTCTTAAAAGACGGTAAATTGGCTACTTATATGGGCGCTGAAATCTTAGCTCAAGGCGTAGCAGCATGGGCGGGATGTAAATGTGTAAAAGCGGGTCAACCTATTGGATTAGGCTATTGGATCGGCTCAAGAAAACTGACATTACATCGTCAAGATATTTCAGTAGGAAGTTTATTACAAATTCAAATTAAACGTTCTATTGAAGACGCAACGGGATTTGGTGTTTTTGACTGTACGTTAATCGATCTTTCTAATCAGCAACCTTTAGTGGAAGGTGCATTAAACGTTTTCAGACCACAAGTATCACAGGAATAAAAAATGAGTGAAACCATTTTAGTTACAGGCTCAAGCCGAGGTATCGGTAAAGCCATCGCCTTACGCCTTGCACAATCAGGTTTTGATATTGTGGTTCATTGCCGCAGTCGTATTGAAGAAGCTGAAGAGGTCGCACAATCAATTCGAGAATTAGGTCGTCAAGCTCGTGTATTACAGTTTGATGTTAGTCATCGAAACGAAACAGCAGAAAAACTACTTGCGGATGTTGAATCTCATGGTGCTTATTATGGCGTTGTGCTCAATGCCGGATTAACACGAGATAATGCATTCCCCGCTCTAACTGATGAAGATTGGGATGTTGTTCTACGCACGAATTTAGATGGATTTTATAATGTTCTCCATCCTATTATGATGCCAATGATCCGACGCCGTAAAGCGGGTCGAATCGTTTGTATCACATCTGTATCAGGACTAATTGGCAACCGAGGACAAGTTAACTATAGCGCATCTAAGGCCGGTATTATCGGGTGCAGCAAAAGCGCTCGCCGTCGAACTCGCTAAACGTAAAATCACGGTAAACTGTGTGGCTCCAGGTCTCATCGATACGGATATCTTAGATGAAAATCTTCCCAATTGATGAAATTTTTAAAAAAATGATTCCAGTGGCAAGAATGGGAAGCCCTGAAGAAGTTGCGCATGCCGTAGATTTTTCTGATGGACGAAAAAAAGCAGCTTATATTACTCGCCAAGTTATCGCTGTGAACGGCGGGCTTTTGCTAAAAACATTTACAGTACAAAAATTGTTTGTACTAGTCTAATAATGAATAATTGAGATAAAAAAATGAAACGAGTTGTCATTACAGGTATTGGTGCGGTCACTGCCTTTGGAAAAACATGGGAAGACGTAAAAGCTGCCTTTCAACGCAAACAAAATGCCGTTCAAGCGAAAACTGAATGGGCTGAACGTTATCCAGAGTTAGGTGCAAATCTCGGTGCTGAAATCCATGATTACACCCCTCCTGCCCATTGGAATAGAAAACAACTTCGCAGTTTAGGCCGTGTCTCTCAATTTGCTGTTGAAGCCGCTGAACTCGCTCTAGCAAACGCCAATCTATTAGATGAAAATGGAGTCATTTTACCTTATTTAAAAGAAGGAATAATGGGTGTTGCCTGTGGTTCTTCCACTGGCTCAACAAACGATGTCAGAGATGCAGCAGAACTTCTCATGACGGGAAAATCAGATGGATTTAATGCCAACACCTATGTACGAATGATGCCTCATACCACTGCGGCCAAATATTGGCATTTTCTTTGGCCTAACTGGCCGCATCATTCCGACTTCTAGTGCTTGTTCTTCTGGTAGCCAAGGTATTGGCTATGCTTATGAATCAATTAAACATGGTTTAATCCCAATGATGCTTGCTGGCGGTGCTGAAGAATTTTGCCCATCTGAAGTTTATGTATTTGACTCTCTTTATGCGGCAAGTAGAAACAATGCTCACCCTAAACAAACACCTCGTCCTTATGATAAAGATCGTGATGGATTAGTGATTGGTGAAGGTGCAGGTATTTTTGTATTAGAAGAGCTGGAACATGCGCTTTCTCGTGGTGCCAATATTATGGCAGAAGTTGTTGGCTATGGTGCTAATAGCGATGGAGCTCATGTGACACGTCCACAAAAAGATACTATGCAGCGCTGTATGGAGTTAGCCTTAAAAGATGCTCAGTTATCTCCAGATCAAGTGGGATATGTAAATGGCCATGGTACGGCCACTGAACAAGGCGACATCGCAGAAACGCTCGCAACGGAAGCCGTGTTTGGGAAAAATACCACTTAGCTCACAAAAAAGCTATTTAGGACATACCCTAGGTGCTTGTGGTGCATTAGAGTCATGGTTCTCAATTGAAATGATGCGTGATGGCTGGTTTGCCCCAACCATTAACCTAGACAATATTGATGAACGTTGTGGTAAATTAGATTACATTCAAGGTGATGGCCGACAAATTCAAACGAAACTATGTTATGAATAATAACTTTGCTTTTTGGGGGCGTTAATACCTCGCTCATTTTTAAACGCTGGGAAGCGTAACAAAAAAGGCTATTCAAACGAATAGCCTTTTCTTTTATCTATTGTTAGTTATTATAGATAACCAAACAAGCTTGTGAAAATGTAACCAAAGATACATGAAGTGATTACACCGATTAAGCCCGGTAAAATAAAGCTGTGGTTAATTACAAACTTACCAATGTGAGTTGTGCCTGAACGGTCGAATTGGATTGCCGCAAGGTCACTTGGGTAAGTAGGTAAAATGTAGTAACCGTAACAAGCTGAAGCAAAGGCTAAGATAACAGCTGGATCAACACCGATACCTAAAGCTAATGGAACGAATGCCACCAATGCTGCAGCTTGTGAGTTTACGAATTTAGAAATTAATAACAACATCACGGCGTAAGTCCAAGGATGTGCTTTTACCACATCACCAAGTGCCGCTTTCATCATTGGCGTGTGAACAGTAAACATGGTTTCTGCCATCCAAGAAATCCCGAATACCGCCACTAACGCAATCATACCTGAACGGAAAATTTCATTTTTACTGATTTTACCCGCATCAGTTTTAGTAAAGATAACAATTAATGCGCCCGCTAATAACATGAAGATTTGAATAACGTGAACCATACTTAAATTCACTTTTTTCTTCGCAGTGTCTTTTAATACGATTGCAGCGTTATCGATAGTTTCAGTTTTATCACCCGCAGTGATGACAACATTGTTATCTTGAGCGGTAATTGTTTGAGCGACTTCACCTTTATCGTTATAAATTGCAACATTATTATAGGCTGTTTGTGTTTTCGCTTTGCTGTCTTTAACATCAAGCACTAATGTACCATCTTTTGCTAATGCAACAATTTTACCGTCTTTAACATTAAAAGATTTCACTGCTTTATCGGCAGAAACAATTTCAACCACTTGAGCTGGTGCTGATTTTTCGAAAGCTGGACGTAAATCTTTAAAGTAACCTAATACCGCTACTACTAAAATTGCACCAAAGAAGATCCACATCGCATTCCAGCTAGATTGTGGCAATTTTTTATCTAATAATGATGTGCTATCACCATAAACATATTTTTTGAATTCTGGATCTTTTAATTTCTCTTGGAATTCTGGGTCTTTATCTAAATCTTTACCGCGGAACCAGCTGAAAAATACCGATAGCTAATACACCACAAAGGGTTGAAGGAACGGTAATTTTTAATAAATCTAAATAACCATCAAAACCTGCTAATGGTGTTTTAGCATTCACTAAGAATGTGGTTAAAGTCACTACTGCCACAGAAACAGGTGACGCAATAATACCCATTTGAGAAGCAATTGAACTTGCCGCCATTGGACGTTCAGGGCGAATATCATTTTTGATCGCGATATCATAAATGATTGGTAACATGGTATAAACCACATGACCTGTACCACATAAAATAGTTAAGAAACAAGTGACGAATGGTGCCAAAATACTGACATATTTCGGATTACGACGAAGCATTTTCTCCGCAATTTGTAACATGACATCTAAACCACCACTGGCTTGTAATGTTGCCGATGTGACCACCACCGCAAGGATGGTTAACATCACATCGATAGCTGGCTTACCTGGTTCAATACCAAAGCCGAAAACAAGAACAATTAAGCCTACCCCACCAAGCATACCCAGTGCGATACCACCTTTTTTTGCCCCGTAAAACAAAACAGATAAGAACAATAGCAAGCTGAATAGCAAACTGGCTACCTTCACCTAGGTTCATTAGAAAATCCATAAGATACTCCGAATCATTTTATGGTTAATTAGAAAAAAATTTTGATCGAATACTAGCATCAAAAATTAACTCATAATAAGTACTTTTTAAGGTAAATCTTGTTTTAAATCAAAAAAATAAAGGGACTAAATAATAAAAAGCAAATCTGAGAAAGATTAAAAAAAGGAAAAGTGCGGTCAGAAATTTAAGAGATTTAGATATATTTTGTTTTATTTAAAGATAAAGAATTTAGAAAAAGAAATTTAAAAGAAAAAAATTAGGCGACCTAAAAGATCGCCCAACTTAAAAAAATTACTGATTGTTTTTGAACGTAGTCAATCGCAGATTGAACAGTTGTGATTTTTTTCAGCTTCTTCATCAGGAATTTCGATATCGAATTCTTCTTCTAAAGCCATTACTAATTCAACTGTATCTAAAGAGTCCGCACCTAAATCTTCAACGAAAGAAGCTTCTGGTTTTTACGTCTTCTTCTTTAACACCCTAATTGTTCAACGATGATTTTTTTCACGCGTTCTTCAATACTCATTTGTTTTTTTCCTATTGTTGTTTTTAACTCATTTAAGAGCGGTTAGTGTATGCATTTTTGATAAAGTTGCAACTATTTCTTAGGTGGTCGCACCACAAAAAACAGGCAATGTAAAAACACATACAGAGAAAAAGTTACATTGCGACTGGGATTTTATCATTAACTAAACTGCTTTGCTATATTTTATAGACAAAATCCCCGATATATCTCCCCTAAAGGGTTAGCTCATATATAAGCCGCCATTCACATGTAATGTGGTACCGGTAATATAAGCTGCATCATCAGAAGCTAAAAACGCCACCGCTTTTGCAATATCTTTTGGTTCACCTAAACGACCTGCAGGGACATTACCTAGAATACCTGCTTTTTGTTCTTCAGTAAGCACTTCTGTCATATCCGTTGCGATGAAACCTGGAGCCACAACGTTTACAGTAATACCACGTGATGCCACTTCTTTCGCTAAACCTTTAGAAAAACCAATCAAACCCGCTTTTGCTGCACAATAGTTAGATTGACCAGGGTTGCCCATTGAACCCACCACTGAACCGATAGTAATAATACGACCGAAACGTTTTTTCATCATTGAGCGTAACATTGCTTTAGAAAGATGGAATACAGAAGTTAAGTTAGTTTGCATAATATCAAACCATTCTTCATCTTTCATACGCATTAATAAGTTATCGCGTGTGATACCTGCGTTATTCACGAGGATATCAATATCACCAAATTGCTCTTTAATTTGTTCTAATACGGCATCAATACTTTCTTTGTCTGCCACATTTAATACTAAACCTTTGCCTTTATCGCCAAGGTAAGCAGAAATTGTATCTGCACCTTTTTCAGAGGTTGCGGTACCAATTACAAATGCACCTTTTGATGCTAATTCTTCTGCAATTGCGCGGCCAATACCACGTGTTGCACCTGTTACTAATGCGATTTTATTTTGCATTTTTAATCCCCTTTTATGCTAATAATGCTTCAACAGCATCTAATGATGCCACATCGTTTACTGATGTTGCTTGTAATTCTGCTACGATACGTTTTGTTAAACCGTTTAATACTTTACCTGGGCCGATTTCAACTAAAACCTCTACGCCATCTTGTGCCATTTTCTCAACGGTTTCAGTCCAACGAACAGGACTATATAATTGACGAATAAGTGCGGTACGAATTTCTGCACTTTCTGTTTCCGCTTTAACATCCACGTTGTTTAATACAGCTGTTGTAGGCGCATCAAGCGTAATCCCTCCAAGTGTTACAGCTAATTGATCAGCAGCTGGTTTCATTAATGCGCAGTGCGAAGGAACACTTACCGCTAATGGTAAAGCACGTTTTGCACCCGCCTCTTTACATAAAGCAGCCGCACGTTCTACTGCTTCTTTCGCTCCAGCAATGACTACTTGACCTGGTGAGTTAAAGTTTACTGCAGAAACTACTTCACCTTGCTCTGCTTGTTTACATGCATTGATAATCGCTTCATTGTCTAAACCAATAATCGCATACATTGCACCAGTACCTTCTGGTACTGCTTGTTGCATTAATTTACCGCGTAATTCGACTAATTTAATCGCATCTTTAAAATCAATGACACCTGCGCAGACTAATGCTGAATATTCACCTAAACTGTGACCAGCCATCACACTTGGTTGTAATTGTGGGTATTTTTCTTGCCATACACGGAAGATCGCAACGGATGCCGCTAATAATGCAGGCTGAGTTTGCCAAGTTTTATTTAATTCTTCTGCCGGACCTTGTTGAACCAAGTTCCATAAATCATAGCCAAGCGCTTCTGATGCTTGTTTAAAAGTTTCGGTGACTACCGGATATTCGTTAGCAAGATCAGCTAACATGCCAACAGCTTGAGAACCTTGTCCTGGAAAAACCATTGCGAATTTTTTCATGTTTTCTTCCTATTTCTTCATCGTTTAAATGTTGAAAGTGCGGTCAAATTTAACCGCACTTTTAAAATTCTGTCGGGATTCTAACAAATTAATTAGAATCGCACCAATGCTGAACCCCAAGTCCAACCACCGCCAAAAGCTTCGAGTAAAAGCAATTGACCGCGTTGAATTCGTCCATCACGCACCGCTTCATCTAAAGCCGTTGGCACAGTTGCCGCACTGGTATTCGCTGTACGATCAAGCGTCACTACGACTTGCGACATATCCATCTCTAATTTTTTCGCTGTCGCCGTGATAATACGTAAATTCGCTTGATGCGGCACAAGCCAATCGATATCTGTTTTTTGGAGATTATTGGCTGAAAGGGTTTCTTCCACCACATTAGAAAGCTCACGTACCGCTAATTTAAAGGTTTCATTACCTTGCATTTCAATATAGCCAGATTTCTCCACGCCACGCTCAGCTTGTGGAAGTAGTAATGCCGCATTGTTATCTGGCGATGCATGTAAATGCGTTGAAATAATGCCTTCTTGCTCTGATGCCTCTAAAATCACGGCACCCGCACCATCACCAAATAACACGACAGTGCTACGATCGGTTTCGTCTAATTTACGCGAGTTAAGATCTGCACCAATCACCAGGGCTTTTTTCACGCTACCTGAACGAATAAATTTATCCGCTACGCCTAAAGCATAAACAAAACCGGTACAAGCCGCTGCTAAATCAAAAGAAATCGCGTCTTCAATACCTAATAAACCTTGAACTTGGCAAGCTGAACTTGGATAAGCGTGAGAACCACTGGTTGTCGCAACGATGATCAATTCAATTTCTTGAGGATCAAGATTAGCCATTTCAAGTGCTTTTTTGGCGGCTTCACATCCCATTGTTGCAACAGTCTCATCTGCTGCAGCAATACGACGTTCACGAATCCCTGAACGTGTCACGATCCATTCATCTGAAGTATCAACCATTTTTTCCAAATCCGCATTGGTACGAATGTGGCTCGGCAAATAGCTACCGGTGGATAAAATTCTACTATTCATCATATCAAAACTTATTAATTAATAACGTTGTAAACCCGCCAAGATTTTTTTGTGGAATTTGCAAACGCGCTTGCAAAAGCGGCATCCGCACTGCACGAGCAAATGCATCCACATTTGCACTGCCATGGCTTTTTCACCACAACAGCCGTTAATCCAAGTAAAGACGCCCCATTATATTCATCAGGGTTAATGCGTTTCAAGCGATGATAAGCATCTTTAAAGAAAAAAACGCAGAATAAATTTGGCAAGCGATTTAAAAAAATAGGCTGTTTTTTTCTTTTCCTTTCAGAAGAGATAACAGATTTTTAGCAGCCCCCTTCAAGGGTTTTTTTAATGCAATATTTCCCGAAAACCCATCACTCACGATCACATCAGCCACACCATTTAATAAAAAGTTACCTTCAATAAAGCCGGTATAATTAAGTGCGGTCGATTTTTCTAATAAATTCGCAGCTTCACGAATGGATTGATGCCCTTTAATTTCTTCCACGCCAATATTGAGTAAGGCAATGCGTGGATAAACTAAGTTCAATCGGTTTTCGGCAAAGATCGAGCCCATGATGGCAAATTCATAAAGATTTTGAGCAGAACATTCTACGTTTGCGCCTAAATCTAACATCACGGTTTTTATCACCCGTCATCGACGGTAATAGGATACCAACGCCGGGCGTTGAATCCCCTCTAAAGGCTGTAAGAGAACCTTTGATAATCCCATCAATGCCCCTGTATTTCCTGCGCTGACACAACCTTGCGCCTCGCCTTTCTGAACCATTTCAATAGCTAAACGCATCGAGGTGCCTTTGCTATGACGCAATGCATGAGAAATACCTTGATTGTTATCAATAGCCTTCGTGCAATGATGAATTTGAATACGTTCTAAAAAGGGAAGAAGGGGCATTTTTCCAGTAAAGGGGAAATTTGTTGGCTATCGCCAAACAGCACTAAAGAGAGCATTGGATCTGCTTCCAACGCTGAAAGAGATGCGGGATAGTAATACGGGGACCAATGTCCCCGCCCATCACATCTAACGCTAAGGTTAGACGGTTCAAGTGAATACCTTATAAGTAAAAATTACTTATTGATCACTTTGCGACCACGATAGTAACCATCAGCAGTTACGTGGTGGCGTAAGTGGGTTTCACCGCTTGCTTTATCCACTGATACTGCAGCAGTAGTTAATGCATCGTGTGAACGACGCATATCACGACGTGAACGAGATTTTTTTGTTTTTGTTGAACAGCCATTGGCTATACTCCTAAATTTAATTTACTTTTGCTTTAAATTAGCTAATACAGCGAACGGGTTCGGTTTTTTTGCCAATTCTTCAGGCAATTCGCCAAAAACCTGTTCGTGCGCGGACACTTCACAGTGTTCAGATGAATGCATTGGGACAAGCGGTAGAGCTAAAATAAGTTCGTCTTCCACTGCACCAAGTAAATCTATTTCACCAAACTCATTAAATTCGATTGGCTCATAAATTTCCGGCAAGTCATCAGCCTGATCCCAATTAGCCACTGGACTATACATAAAATGACATTCCAATGTTTGTTTGAATGGCTCGCCACAACGTTGACACTCTAATTCAACATCAACTTGTACTTGCCCTTTCATCACCACTAATTTTTGTGGATCAATATAAAACGATAATGTTACCTGTGCATCGCTGAGCACTTTCCCCGTAGATTCAGCTAAACGCACTAACTGACTAGCGGTATAATAACCATCATAATCAATTCTTTGTTGAGCGTCTTTAACTGGATCAACGGTTAGGGGTAGTTTTACCTTTTGCATAGGGTGCGAATATTACCTGTTGTCAATAAAATAGTCAAAGGAAATTCGCACTAATTATGAGAAAAGTTCAATCGCTATCTAAACTCTCTCAAGATTTACACCTTTACAAAGTGCGGTCATTTTTTCCTGTGTTTTACTCGACATGCTCACTCAAGAAGCCACCACTTTGGTGTTTCCAAAGGCGAGCATAAAGTCCATTTTGTTCGAGCAATTCTGCGTGAGTCCCTTGCTCGACAATTTGTCCCTTTATCTAATACGATTAAACGATCCATTGCTGCAATAGTGGATAAACGGTGAGCGATGGCAATAACCGTTTTATTTTCCATCATTTTGTCGAGACTTTCTTGGATCGCCACCTCTACTTCTGAATCTAGCGCACTGGTCGCTTCATCCAAGAGTAAAATTGGCGCATCTTTTAACATAACACGCGCAATAGCAATACGCTGGCGTTGTCCACCCTGAGAGTTTCACCCCACGTTCACCAACATGGGCATCATAGCCTTTTTCTGCCTTGAGCATCGCTGAGATAAGGAATGAAATCTGCCGCTTCCGCACGTTTAGCCGCATTAATCATTTCTTCATCTGTCGCAGTTGGGCGACCATAAATGATGTTATCGCGGACAGAACGATGTAAAAGTGAAGTATCTTGTGTCACTAAACCAATCTGACTACGAAGACTTTCTTGGCTTACATCTAAAATATTTTGACCATCAATGGTAATTGAACCTTCTTGCGCTTCATAGAAACGTAGAAGCAAATTCACAATGGTTGATTTGCCCGCACCAGAACGCCCAATTAAGCCCACTTTTTCGCCCGGTTTGATGGTGAGATTAAAATGGTTAAGTAACGGTTTATTCGGATCATAGGCAAACGAAATATCGCTAAATTTGATTTCACCTTGTTTCACTTCTAATGCAACACAATTTGGCTTATCAACAATGGTGTGTGGTTTAGTCAACGTTGCCATACCATCATTCACCGTCCCGATGTTTTCAAATAAGCGAGCAGATTCCCACATAATCCAACGAGAAAGCCCGTTCACACGTAATGCCATCGCGGTTGCAGTCGCCACTGCGCCCACGCCCACTTGGCCGTTTTGCCATAACACCACACCTAAAATCGCAGTGCTTAACGTTAAGAAGATATTGGTTGCGTAAGTTAAGGTATCTAATGAGCTCGCCAAACGCATTTGTGCATGCACGGTGACCATAAATTCTTCCATGGAACGTTTTGCATAATTCGCTTCTCTCGCATCATGTGAAAATAGTTTTACCGTTGCAATATTTGAGTAAGCATCCGTAATACGACCCGTCATGAGAGAGCGCGCATCAGCTTGTCGTTGTGCGGTTTTCGCTAAGCGTGGAATAAGCAAACGTAAAATAGTCACAAATGCCACAATCCATAAGAAAAACGGCACTAAAAACCAGGTATCTAAAGCCGCAAGCACCAAACCTGACGTAATAAAATAGACGGCAACATACACCAGCATATCCGCAATGGTCATCACGGTATCACGCACTGCAAGGGCGGTTTGCATTACTTTCGCCGATACACGACCTGCAAATTCATCTTGGTAGAAGCTTAAGCTTTGCCCTAGCATCAAACGGTGGAAATTCCAACGCAAACGCATTGGAAACACCCCTTGTAGTGTTTGTAAGCGTACATTCACGCCCACAAATGACCATACAATACTGAAAATGAGCAAGGCAGCCATACCCGCGAGCAAATGCCCTTTTTCCTGCCAGAGTGTGGTTGGTGTATAAGCGCCTAGCCAATCCACCAATAATCCCATAAATTGGAAAAGCAAGGCTTCCATTACACCAGTACCGACCGTCAATACCGCGAGTAAAAAGATCCAGCCCTTCATGCCATCAATGCTTGACCAAATAAAACGGAACAAGCCTTTTTCAGGCGTCGTTGGATTGCTTTCCGGATAAGGATTTAAACGGTTTTCAAACCATGAGAAATATTTTTATTAAACATAACAATACCTTAAAAAATTAAAGGCGACAGAGCCGCCTAAAGTGCGGTCATTATAGCGTAAGTTTTGAACGATGGGCTAGGTTTTGCGAAATTGGCTCGGTGAAAGCCCATAAATTGCTTTAAACGCCTTACTAAAATGTGCTTCTGATTGATACCCTACTTCAAGAGCGATCGCTAAAATGGTCTTTTGCGTATTTTTTTCAATAAAAACAGCCGCCATTTCTAACCGCACTTGTGTGAGAAATTTTCCTGGTGGCATCCTGAGTTGCTGTTGAAAGATCCGCATAAATGTTGCACGAGACATGGAGGCCAACTCTGCTAATTGCTCAATATTCCAATCTAATTGAGGTGAAAACAGGATCTTTTCAAGGACTTGATTCAGCCTTTTATCCTGCAATGCAGCTAATAAGCCTTGATTAAGCAAATCTATTTGCTGTGCATGACGCAAAATATAAATAAACAACACATTTGATAGTGCATCAATCACAGATTTTGTGCCTTGCTCCGGTTTCTCGGCTTCTTGTAAAAAAAGTGAAACCAAGGGCTGCACGGGCGTATTTTGCAGCGAAAGATGTAAATAGTCTGGCAACGAATCAATTAATAATGATGGTTTTTGGTAATAAAATGTCCCACAAAACATCTTCAGATCGGGCGTACCTGCCCCTATTTGATGAACATGAAAAAGTGCATTTGATTGCTCTCTCTGTTGGCTATTCTCTCTTTTTTGTTGAGAACTGCCCAAAAAGTGCGGTCGATTTTGAGGGAGAAAAAAGAGAGCGCCTTTCTTCAAATGAAACTGTTTTCCCGCCAAGGTTACCCAGCACTCACCTTGCTCGATTAAATGAAATAAACCTTGATATTCCGCCACATCTGGCTGATGTTCAACTTGCCAATCCCCTTGAAACAAGCAGCGAATATTGATTTCCCCGCGCACTTGTGCCAGTTGTGTTAATTTATCTAAATAATCCATTGTGAGATTTTTCCGTCTAAAAAGTTAAGACAATTTGACAAGTATCATACGCTAATCTGCTTATAATTCCTCTCGAAATTTGTACTAAATTTAAGGAGAAGAAATATGTTTGCAGATTGGAAAAAAATGATGTAGCACACGTTAAAAAAATCATTCGGTGCATTAGGTAAAAAAATACCCTAAAATGTTACAAGCTTACGGCGCATTAGGTGCGGCGGCGGCAGAAGGTAACGTATTAGATGCCAAAACCCGTGAATTAATTGCATTAGCAGTTGCCGTAACAACACGTTGTGAAAGCTGCATTGGCGTACATGCTGATGAAGCAGTGAAAGCAGGTGCAACTGAAGAAGAAGTGGCAGCAGCATTAGCGATGTCTATCGCATTAAATGCAGGTGCAGCTTACACCTACCTCTTCGTGCATTAGAAGCTTACAACGCACAAAAAGGCGAATAATTCGCAAGGAACTTTATGATTCTTTTAGCCCTCATTTGAGGGCTTTTTATCTCTAAAATTGACCGCACTTTTAAAATAAATTCAAGGCTCTCATCTGAGCTACCACTTGCTCTACCTGAATTTCAGCCATTAAATTTTTTTGCCTTTTAATTTAGTCGCCCAAGGCAGTTCGCTTGAAGGTTTTTCCTTGTTCTTTTTTGCACATTTTTTTCATATACCGACACCACATTATCCAGATTATGATAAGGTGCGGTGCGCAATGGATTGTGATAAGCATACAACCCAATCACTGGTGTACCTTGCGTGGTGGCGATATGAGCCGGACCAGAATCGGGCGAGAGCACTAAATTTGATTGATGAATTAATGCAGCAAGTTGTTTCAAACTGGTTTTTTTCCAGAGGCATCAACTGGTTGAAAAATCACAAAGTGTGATAATTTTTTTCACCATTTCTAATTCCCATTTTGCCGGCGAGCTACAAAAAAATCACATTCACATTATGTTGATGAGCAATATTTGCTACTTTCCGCATAACGCTCCACCAACCAATCTTTCTCGGCTTTACTAGAGCAAGGAGAAATAATCAGATTTTTGCGCGTTGGATCAATAAACTGTTTGACGTATTCTCGATCTGAATCAGAAATTGCCAATTGCCAAGAAAGCATTTTCGCCGGTGGCACGCCTAGATAATCCGCAAAAGCCATGAAACCATCTAGCACATGCGGCGTGTCCGGATCTTGAACTCGACGATTTACAACAACCACTGCCCTTCTCGAGAACGTTTTTTTGCCAAACCCAATTTTTATATTTTGCTTGAATACCAAGAGAGATAATCGAAGCACGAAATGCCGTCTGCATATTTAAAAGCGCATCAAATTGATTGTTTTTCAAAAACATCCATAAATTCCATACGCCTTTCCAACCGCTCTTTTTATCGTAAGGAACTAGTTCCACGCCTTCAATACCAGAAAGCAGGCCCATTTCTGTTTTCCCCACAATCCACGTTAATTTCGTTTGTGGCCAATGACGTTGAATATGCTGCACTACAGCAAGTGCATGACAAACATCGCCCACAGCAGATAAACGCAAAATACAAAGTGATTTAGGAGGAGAGATAAAAAGTGGAGAATGGGACATTTGAGTTCCTCGCGCATTTAATTTCCGTCTATTTTAAAGTAGAATGAGGGCATTTTCTATTATTCGGTTCAACTAAAATGCTTGAATTCCAACAAGATAATCAATTCTTTCTTTTTAATCTCACGGAAAAACCAACCGAACCCGCTTCATTTTTTGAATCGGCTTTTTGGGAAAGACAACAACGTATTACCGGTTCAGCCAAAGGACGTGGCACAACCTACTTCCTGAACACAAAAGATCTGTTTGGGGTAAATACTGCCCTTCGTCACTATTATCGAGGCGGTTTATGGGGAAAATTCAACAAAGATCGCTATCGTTTTCAATCATTGAGTGAAACTCGTAGCTTGGCGGAATTTCAGCTGTTAAATCAACTCCATCAAGCTGGTGTAGCTGTGCCAAAACCGATTGCTGCACGTGTTAAAAAAGGCAAATTAGGTATTTGCTACCAAGCGGATATCTTGATTGAAAAGATCGAAAATGCCCAAGATCTGACCGCACTTTTACAAACCCAACAATTGCCGAATGACATCTGGCAAGCTATCGGTAAATTAATTCGCCAGTTACATGATTTGCAAATTTGCCATACGGATCTCAACGCTCATAATATTCTCGTTCAACAACTCGAAAATGAACAAAAATGTTGGCTCATTGATTTCGATAAGTGCGGTCAAAAATCAGGAGATTCTTGGAAACAAGGCAACTTGGAAAGATTACACCGCTCTTTTGTCAAAGAAGTCGGCAGAATGAATATTCAATTTAATGAAGAAAATTGGACTGAATTGTTGAAAGGTTACAATCACTAAAACCTGCAAAAAACAAACCGCACTTTTGTGCGGTTTGTTGCATTTTAAGCTTCAGGCTCTTCTAATTCTTCATACTTAGGTTCAGTACTTAAAATAATCTCTTGAATATGCTCTGCCATTTTTTGATCGCATTCACGAGCAATATCAACCATCGCCGGATTTTTAAATATGCCTTTGTCAGGATCATAAACCTGTGACATTAAGGCCACTTCATGGCGATCTGCATCAAAATAATATTGACTGATTGCTTTAGCCATTTTAGGAGCCATACCTAAATTGATAAGTGCTCGTTTTTCCTGCGCGGACTGCTGAATCAAAAGTTTCACGAATCACATCATCAGCTCCCTGCTTGATATAGCGCAAAGGTATCAAAACGGTCGAATGCTCGTGCGATGATTTTTATGCGAGGATTAATTTCTCGAGCAAAATGGACGATTTGATTTGCTTGTGCCGGGTTATTGATCGCGACGACAAGCAAATCAGCCTTTTCCAATCCTGCTGCAATTAAAAATTCTGGACGAGAAGCATCACCAAAATAGGATTTTATTCCATAATCATTAAAGCCTTTAATCATGGTAGGATCTAAATCAACGACAGTAGTATCGTAACCACTTAACCGCAGTAAATCATTCACAATTTGGCCAAAACGCCCCATCCCCAGAATTAAGATTGGATGCTGTTCATCAATTTCATCCGGCTGAATATCATCTGTCTTCGGTTTAGGCATCAGTTTTTTCATAAAGAATTAATATAATCGGCGTAAACACCATCGAAAGCACAACAATCGCGGTCATATTCGCATTCACGGTTTGATCAATTACGCCTTCTGATGTAGCAGCAGCAAATAAGACAAATGCAAACTCCCCACCTTGTGCCATTAAAAATGCTCGTTCCAATGCGGTTTTATGTGAGCTTTTTGCTACGCGAGCAACCAAGTAAATACAGAGACCTTTTGGTGAGCATGAGAGAAATCACGCCCAATAAAATCAATGACCAGTTTTCAATAACCACATCGAGATTTAATGACATTCCCACACCAAGGAAGAAAAGACCAAGTAGCAAGCCACGGAAAGGCTCGATATCGGCTTCAAGTTGATGACGGAAAGAGGACTCGGATAGCATGACACCTGCAACAAAAGCGCCCATTGCCATCGAAAGCCCGGCTTTTTCCATTAACAATCCCGAACCTAATACGACAAATAGCGCAGCAGCAGTCATCACTTCGCGTGCTTTAGAGTTAGCGAGAATTTTGAAGACTGGATTTAGAATAAAACGCCCAATGAAAACCAACGCACCTAATGCCACCATCGCAATAAGCGCAGACTGCCACCAAACGATTTGTGATTCACGTTCAAAAGGTGATAAGAATGTAATAATCGCTAATAAAGGTACAATCAGTAAGTCTTCAAATAATAAAATTGAAACCATTTTTTGACCCGGTTTTGTTGAAAGTGCTTTACGTTCACCGAGTACCTGCATCACGATTGCAGTCGATGTTAAAACAAACCCCGATGAACAAACAAAAGCGACTTCCCAAGACAAACCAAATTGAGTCGCGACAACGGTCATCAGTACCGCAGAAATGACAACCTGCGAGCTACCTAATCCAAAAATCTGACGACGCAAACTCCAAAGATGAGAAGGCTTCATTTCAAGCCCAATCACGAATAAAAACATCACGACGCCAAATTCAGCAAGATGAATAATCGCTTGTGGATCATGAATAATGTGCAATCCAAAAGGCCCAATAACTAATCCTGCCGCTAAATAACCTAATACCGAACCTAATCCGATGCGTTTAAATAACGGCACGGCAACAACTGCAGCACCCAATAGTGCCACAACCCGAATGAGATCCCCTGCTCCTTCCGCAGCCATAGTTAACTCCTCAAATATTTTAAATATAAAAAAAGACCGCATGGTGCGATCTCAATAAATGGTCCCCCCTACCGGACTTGAACCAGTGACCAAGCGATTATGAGTCGCCTGCTCTAACCGACTGAGCTAAGGGGGGAAAGTGCGGGTGATTATAGAGAAATAATCCTTTGAAGTCTATATACAAAAGGATGGTCGTTGGAAAATTGACCATCCTTTTTTAGATCCATTATTGCAATACCGAAATATCCGCCACTTGTAAGAACAAGCCTTGTAACGTATTTAAAATCGCTAAGCGGTTTTTGGCGTAATGCTGGATCTTCCGCATTTACCATTACGTTATCAAAGAAGCTATCTACCGGTGCGCGTAAGTTCGCTAATTTATCTAACACCGCAGTGTAATCGCCTTGTGCGATAAGCGGTTGTACTTCAGTGCGTAATGCAAGTACCGCTTCAGCAAGGGCTTTTTCTGCTGGCTCTACGCAAGCGGTCAAATTAATCTCGCCGATTGCCGCATCTGCTTTGGCTAAGATGTTGCTGACGCGTTTGTTTGCTGCTGCTAACGCTTCCGCTGAATCTAAAGTACGGAAGTGTGATACCGCACGCACGCGAGCATCAAAATCAGCAGGGCGAGTCGGACGACGAGCCAATACCGCTTGAATCACATCCACCGCAATGCCTTCATCTTGATACCATGCACGGAAACGACCGAGCATGAAGTCCACTACATCGGCAACCACGTTTTTATTCGTGAGTTTATCACCGAAAAGTGCGGCTGATTTTTTCACTAAATCCTCTAAATCCAGTGGCAAGTTTTTTTCAACAATAATACGTAATGCCCCTAATGCTGCACGACGTAATGCAAATGGGTCTGCGCTACCTTTTGGTGCTTGGCCGATACCGAAGATACCCGTTAAGGTATCAAATTTATCCGCTAAAGCGACCGCACTTGCAACAAGTGATTTAGGTAATTCATCACCGGCAAAGCGTGGCATATATTGTTCGTTTAATGCCACAGCTACTTCTTCATCTTCACCATCATGACGAGCATAGTGCATGCCCATTACCCCTTGGGTGTCAGTGAATTCAAACACCATATTGGTCATCAAGTCACATTTTGACAGTAAACCCTGCACGTTTTTGCTTTTCGCTTCGTCTGCACCAATTTGTTTTTGCAATTTCGCCTGCAAGTTGTTCGATACGATCAGTTTTGTCTTTTAATGTACCGAGTTGTTGTTGGAACAACACAGTTTCTAAACGTGGTAAACGATCAACCAGTTTTTTTGTTTTAAGTCGGTTTTTGAAGAAGAATTCCGCATCGGTTAAACGTGGGCGAACCACTTTTTCGTTACCTTCGATAATCGCGGTTGGATCTTCTGGGTTGATGTTCGAGACAAAAATAAAGTGCGGTAATAATTTGCCGTCTTTGTCATAAATCGGAAATATTTTTTGGTCACCTTTCATGGTGTAAACCAAAGGCTTCTGCAGGCACCGCTAAGAAGCGCTCTTCAAATTTAGCCGCTAATACATTCGGGTATTCCACCAACGAGGTCACTTCTTCAAGCAAGCTTTCTTCAATGTCCGCCACGCCGCCAAGTGCGGTCGCTTTTGCTTGCGATTTTTGCAAGAATTTCTGCTTTACGCTCGTTGAAATCTGCTACGACAGACCCTTTTTTTCACGTAATAATTGTGGATATTGGTCTGCATGTTGAATTTCAAATTCTTTCTCGCCTAAGAAACGGTGACCGCGAATAGTGCGAGCACTTGCCACACCTAAAATTTCGCCTTCGATTAACTCATCACCTAACAGCATAGTTACCGTGTGAACCGGGCGAATAAACTGCACGGTTTTATCGGCCCAACGCATTGGTTTTGGAATTGGCAATTTCGCCAACGCATTTGCCACAATGTCGTTTAATAAATTTTTGGTCGGCTGACCTTCAATTTTTGCACGGTGAACAAGCCATTCTCCTTTATCAGTTGCAATGCGCTCTGCTTGATCAACGGTAATACCACAACCGCGCGCCCAGCCTTCTGCCGCTTTAGTTGGTTTACCTTCAGCGTCAAAAGCTGCAGACACTGCTGGCCCGCGTTTTTTTCAATTTCTTTGCTTGGCTGTTGTGTGGCTAAGTTCAATACTTTCACCGCCAAACGACGCGGCGCCGCAAACCATTCGATTTTATCGAAGGTTAAGCCTGCTTGGTTTAATTCCGCCTCAACGTTATCCGCAAAAGAGGTCGCTAATGTTTTGAGAGCTTTTGGTGGCAGCTCTTCTGTGCCGATTTCTACTAGGAAGTTTTGGGTTGTCATTTTGTTTTTCTCTGGTAAGGTGCGATTTGGCACCATTTTATTTTTAATTTAATCTTTTTTTCAATCAGTGCTTCACATTTCACAGGAAATTAAGTGAATTTGCGATAAAACATGCCCGATGCGCATTTTCATGTAATGCCAATGCCTTAACTGCATCCGACTCGCTTGAAATTCTCACACGAGGTTTTAATGTTGCCGAAATAAAGCGTCCTGCATGCCCAGAACTGCCTTCATCCATAATCGCTATTGCTTCATCACGGTATTCTTGCACAATAATGTTATTAACGGCACAAAAAAATGTAAATACCATAATTTATGACAGGCAGAAATGGAGGCTAATAACATATCTTCTGGATTCCAACGTGTTTTATCACCACGAAAAGCTGGATCAGCAGAACCTAAAATATTAGGTTTATTCGGTGCCGAAGCAATAAAATCCCTGATCATACGCGGTATAAGAAGAAGTGCCTCGCCCTGAATTTCCAACCCATTCTACGGTAGTTTGATAAGTATGTTGCTTCATTATATTTTTCCGTTATCTCTTATAGCGTATGTAAATTAAGAAATTCATGTACTATTTGATTATTTTTCTTCGTTTTCACTTCTGCCAAATCTCCCTACCCCTCTTTGCTAAAGAGGGGATTGGATCTTTGCAGAGTTAAATATCTATGTTTTACTTTAACGTTTTTTTGAAAGCAGATAATTTAATCTCTATTGAAATTAAAATGTAAATGAGTCAGTTACTATCAATTTACTCAAGAATTCCCCTCTTTAGCAAAGAGGGGTAGGGGAAGATTTGACGAAGCTAATCCAACCTCATATTCAATCAGCCCTCATATTCTCAAAACATAAATAGCCCGCTACTGTCAATTTACTCAAGAATTCCCCCTCTTTAGCAAAAGAGGGGAGGGAGATTTGGCAGAGCGACTTAACGCTCATACTCAATCAGCCCTTATATTCTCTAAAAACAAATAAATCTGCTCTACTACACTTTCAATTTCTCGCATTACTTCATCATTGCTAAATCGCATCACCGTAAAACCAAGTGAATTTAATTCTGCATCTCGCAATGCGTCTTTTTCCTGATAATCAGGTTCATAATGCTGACTACCGTCTAATTCGATAATCAACTTTGCTTTCGCACAATAAAAATCAACGATATAACTTAAAAGTGGCTTTTGTCGATTAAATCGAAATCCTAATAATTGATCTCGATTGATGCGTTGCCATAATTTTCTTTCCGCATCCGTTTGATCCGCTCGCAGTTTTTGCGAATTCTCTTTTAAGTATTTTTCATAGGGTTGCATGAAAGCTACTTCTTACCGTTTTCAATACTCTCCCTCAACACCTGTTGAAAACGCTCATAATCACAAAAGCCCTTTTCATCTTTTTCACAGCCTTTGAGGGTTAATGCTGTTTGGTTTGGTGGTGTCGATAAACTTAATGGCGTGATGTTAATCAACTGTTCAGTGGATTGATAAACATAATCCAACTTAAATTTGAGTTTGCCACTTGGTTTGTGCTTCCACACTTCAAATAGCAACTTGCCACCGATTGGGATATTTTCCAGTGAATCATTCAATTCATAAGGCTCAACACCTAGTGCTGCAAGCAGAGCGACGATATTAGAATCGTGTCCAACCAATAAGTTAATTTTTGTTTTCGCTATTTAACTGTTGCTGGATAAATGCTAACAACGGATATGACGCATTTTTGTGCCAATGCTTCGTTATTTTTTTAAATAACGTGCGGTAATATTCGTTTTTTAATTTCGTTAATTGCACGCCATTTTTCTTGGCTATCCACACGACCGTTTGCGATTTCTGAATCAGGCTTGCCGACATAATGCGCGAGCAATAACGCACTAACAATTTTCTTTCCTGTGCTGATAGAGCCCGTAATTTTGACCGACTTGCCGTCTTTAATACTGTACTCACCGACTTTTCCACCTAAATCACATTCGCCTTTTTGCAAACAGTTTGGTGAATTTTTGTAATCAATGATTTCACTTAACAGTGCATAATTTGGCGCTAATTTTTGCTGTAAAGCGGTTAAATCAACGTTATTTTTTGCAGATTCAATCAAGGCTTGACTTGGATTATGCGCTTGTGTGTTAAAAATGGGATCTTTTTCTGAACCAATTTTACCGTGATGTTGCAGTTGAACATTACAGCCCGCAAATGCGCCAGAAACAATTGCCTGACCTGTTGCAATGGTGCGTTGTACACCATTCGCATAAGCGAAAATACCTTCACCCGATGCACAACGTTCAGTTGTTAATAACCCTTTATCTGCAAGCCATTGACCTAAATATTGGCCAAAATAGGTTTCTAATACCGTTCCTTTTGCCGTGAGATAACCTGATGGCACATCCCATTTTGCCCACGCATACGGTGAATATTTTGCCATCTCTTGTGGATCTTTTTTTCCACTGGCGAGCGTAATCCATGGCGGCTGAAAATTAAGACTTTCTCAAGCTCATAATCTTCATTCTGTTTGTTTTGGCGATTTTTCTGTTGCAAATACACCGCTTGCAAGCGTCAAACCAAGCAAAAAGTGCGGTGAATTTTAGGGCTGTTTTTCATATTCGAGACCTAACTTTCTATTATGCCTTTAAGACCTAATCATTTAATGCTGAAATTGAGCTATAAAAATTCAAGGCATATTTGGCGCCATAAACTAACACCATAAATACCGCCACAATATTGACTACCGCAAAAAAGATTAGCTGTTTACTGTTGCTTTCGAGCCAGAGCATTCTAAATAATGCGAGCGTACCAATATTTTCATCAAGTTCGCTCTCTCCGCTTAGTGTTCTTAAGGTTTTCAGCATCTTGCGTACAAAAGCGACAGTATTTATTGCCATGACGCTGAGTGCAATAAATCCTGAAGCCAAACTTAAAAACAGCACTAGCACATTACTCCACGCCCAATGTGTCCAATTCAGCTCAGAATACATAAATAACGCGAGTGATAAAAACAACACAGCGGGTGTTAAATTTCGCAAAAACATTAAATAGTCATCACCAATTCTAAATAAAAATTGCAAAAAACTGACTTTCTTCATTACTTACGGATTTTCCAACTATTCTTGGTTTTCATTAAACGCACTTTGCCGTCTTTAGACACATAGCCGCCTTTGACCACCTCTAAAATCGTGTTTTCTGGCAAATCAGACGCAAACACTTCAACCTGTTGCTTGTCTTCCGAAAGAATGCCGTACACCGCTTGAGTTTTATTAGCAGGATCATCTAACTTAATATCCGCCACATCAAACACTTGCACGCAAGCTTTTTTTCAAATAAGAGTAAGACTCTCCTAAATTTTTGAAAGCAACCGTGAGCATCTGATTTCCCTTTGTCCAGACACAACATTTCACCTTGAGATTGTGCATGACTACAAGCGGTCAAAATCATCGCTGAAGTTGCAAAGGCTAAGGTTTTTTTCATCATTTTAAAAAATCTCTTTTAATTTGGATTCATCTAAAATAACACGGTCGTCATCTAACAATAATGCTGGAAAGCCCGCATAGCCTTGCGCTTTTTGCATCATCAAATGCGGCGTGACGATCACGCAAGCGCAACCATTGTTTCAAATTTGGAATGGAAGATAATACTTCCACGGCCTCATAATCCACTCCCAAGCGTTTTAACTCCGCCACAAATGGCGCAGTATCAGGGCAATCTGCCGCATAATAAAGAATAGGTTTCATTATTCACCTTCTTGTTCTGCTGCCGCAGTTGGGTTCAATTTCGGTTCGCCAATTTTAGTTAAGCGGTTACGGTCGCGATGTTCAAACGGTGCATCATAATTTGGGATAATCATGGTTGTGGATTTGATCGTATGACCAAGTGCCATCATCATGAAATTTCACCGTCATTTCAAAACTTTCTGTGGTAAATGAACGTTCTAAAAACGGATTCGAAATGATGCCGTTTGTCAATGAACCGCGTACTGCTTTTACGGTGAATTCTTTCGCATCAGCTGGCGCATTACCTACCGCAATAAACGTTTGGCCGCGTGGAATGCTACCTGTTAATAAAATATTACCTGTTTCAGGTTCCCATAACCAATAACCCACTTGATCGTGGAAGGTTTCCACTTCGCCTGGTTGTACAATATGGGCGTGATAACGTAATCCATAATAGAGTTGCGGGCCATTGGTTTGACCATCCGTCGGATGGGCTTCATAACGTTCGATATAAGGATCTTTTTCTGGCCCTTCTGCTTTCGGGTTGATATCCACACCACGCTTACCTTCCCAAACCCCTGCTAATTTTGCCAATGGGCCTAAATTCGCAAGCGTATTAGGATCTGTTTCTGCTTCCGTGTAGATATCATCTGGGTATTGAAAATCTTTCATCATTTTCTCCTTATATCGTTGGGGTGATGCTTAAAGTGCGGTCGTTTTTCGCCTTATTTTTTACAACCAGGGAAACCTAAGGGCTTCACGGCTCGCATAGTACGCTTCTGCCACGCCTTTGGTTAATGCACGAATGCGTAAAATATAGCGTTGACGCTCTGTAACCGAAATCGCTTTACGTGCATCTAACAAGTTGAAGCTGTGTGCCGCTTTTAAAATGCGCTCGTAAGCCGGTAATGGTAACGGACGTTCTAATTCTAATAAGCTTTTCGCCTCTTTTTCGTATTGATCGAAGCAGTAGAATAAGAAATCGGTATCGGCATATTCAAAGTTATAAGTTGATTGTTCCACTTCGTTTTGATGGAACACATCACCGTAAGTGGTTTTGCCAAGCGGGCCATCAGACCAAACTAAGTCATACACAGAATCTACACCTTGGATGTACATGGCTAAACGCTCTAAACCGTAGGTTACTTCACCTGTTACCGGTTTACATTCTAAGCCACCCACTTGTTGGAAATAGGTAAATTGGGTCACCTCCATACCGTTTAGCCACACTTCCCAGCCTAATCCCCAAGCCCCTAAGGTTGGATTTTCCCAGTTATCTTCCACGAAACGGATGTCGTTTTGTGTTGGATCAAAACCAAGCATTTCAAGTGAACCTAAATAGAGCTCTTGAATGTTGTCTGGAGACGGCTTTAATCACCACTTGGAATTGATAGTAATGTTGTAAACGGTTTGGGTTTTCGCCATAGCGACCATCGGTCGGACGACGTGAAGGTTGCACATAAGCAAATGCCATTGGCTCTGGGCCTAATGCGCGTAATGCAGTCATTGGGTGAGAAGTACCTGCGCCTACTTCCATATCAAAAGGGTTGCACAACGGTACAGCCTTGATTTGCCCAATATTCTTGCAAGGCTAAAATCATGCCTTGGAATGTTTTTTTACGTTGAATTTTGTACTCATAATTTTTTTAATAACAATGTGATGAAAAAAATACAGGCATTATACTTGAAACTATAAAGGCGGATAAAGGCGAAAAAGTGCGGTCAGAAAAATCCTTAAATTTTTTATTTCTCTTAAATTTTCATTCATTTTCATGATGAGTTATTTTTCATCATGAGAGATTTGCTTGCCAAGCCTCAAATGTGTAAACTGCTGGCGCTTTTATACAGACTTTTATCCTAGGGATTTTACAAATGAAAAATGTGATTACTTCAGCGATTTTTATTAGCGATTCCAGCATTAGCTGCGGCTGAAGACGTGGCAAAATTAGATGTGATTAATGTCTATTCTGCCTCAGCCACTCCAACTAGCCTTCATCAAACCGCTTCATCTGTTACCGTTTTAACTGAAAAAGATTTTGCACAACGTGGGGCGACTTATGTCAGTGACGTATTGAAAACGGTACCAAGTTTAGCCGTGAGCGCGTCTGGCGGTCGTGGCACATTAACCAATGTATTCTTACGTGGTGCAGATGCAAACCACACAGCAGTGATTATTGATGGCGTGAAAGTGAACCCAGTTTCTGGCTACGGCTTTGATTTCGGTGGCTTAGCATTAAGCAATATTGACCGCATCGAAGTATTACGCGGCGAGCAATCCGCTCTTTGGGGAAGTGATGCGATGGGTGGTGTGGTTTATATCACCACGAAGAAAGGCTTAGAAAAAGGCAAAACCTTCAACATTGATTACGATTTCGGCACAGGCTCTAATCGTACGGTAGATGGTTCATTAACCCTTTCAGGCTCAAACAACAATTTCTATTATGCTTTACATGGTGACAGCCACCATACCAAAGGTATTTCAGCACTCAGTAAAAACCGATTTAACTACACCGCGCAAGATGGCACAGCGGTAAGTACCGGTGGCTCAAGCGAACGCGATAAATTCCATCGTGATAACGCTTCTCTTCGTTTTCGGCTATGACGATAACCAAAAAGGTTTTCGATTTCTTAACCTCTCACAGCAGCCAAACGGCTCACTTTGATAACAGCGCAACGGATGAAAAAGGCCACTACACTCGCACACGTGACACCTTATTCAAATTAAGTGGTTTCTTGGGTAATGATGATGAATTACTTAAACACAAGGTTGGTGTAAGCCATCTCAAAACTGACAGCGATACCGTTGGCTATACATCGGCTTACGATGCGAAAAAACTCAACGCAAACTATCAATTAGATGTCAATTTCGATCGTGAAGGCACTCTCACGCAAGGTTTAAGCTTCTTGACTGACTATCAAAAAAACAGATTTCAACTCATCTTATTTCAACAATGCAGGCAATAAAAACTTGTTGAGAAAAAGCTTAGCGGCAGAATATCGCTTATTGCACGATGCAGATCATAGTTTAAATATTAGTGGTCGTTACACTGACAGCTCTGAATATGAAAACTCATGGACTGGCCGTATCGCGGGCGCTTACCGTTTACACAATAATGTGAAAGCCCACGCAAGTTTCGGTTCAGCGATTCAAAACCCGACAATCACTGAATATTACGGCTACAACGCGCGCTATATCGGCAACCCGAATTTGCAACCAGAGAAAAGTTTAGGAGGCGATGTTGGCTTTCTTTATTTGAAACTTATGACAACCGTCACAGCTTTGATGTAACTTATTTCGCTCGCAACGTGAAAAACGCAATTAGCAGCGAAGTAATCAATTTTACCACTTATGCAAGCCGCGCAGTAAACCTTGAAGGTAAGAGCAAAGTGAAAGGTGTTGAAGTGGCTTATAACGGTAAAATCACCGATGCATTAACTGCTTATGCTAACTACACCTACACGCAAACTCGAGATAATAAAGGTGCTGAATTAGCTCGTCGTCCAAAACATTTGGCGAACGCGGGCTTAGCATACCAAATCACTGAAAAATTGGGTGCGGATGTAAATGTAGCTTACACAGGCAAACGCATGGATACCTACTATTCACCAACTTACAGCACACATAAAGTGAAATTGCCATCTTACACCTTGGCAAACTTAGGCGTGAACTACAAAGTAGCGGATAGCTTGACGATTTATGCAAACCTTAACAACGTATTCAATAAAAAATACGAAAACGTACTTGGCTATGGTCAAGAAGGACGTAATGTTTACGTTGGGTTAAAAGGATCGTTCTAATTATTACCCACTAATAAGGGCGTGCTTAGCACGCCTTTTTACATTATTGATGGCGTAGCGTATCATTATCTATATGCAAAAAACTCGCTTAATTTTAACCGCACTTTTCCTTCCGTTTACCGCTCAGGCTTCGGAACAATTTGTCTCGCTTACGCTTTGCAGCGACAGACTGCTTATTGAACTGGCAGAGCCTTCGCAAATTGCTGCACAGTCGTCTTATTCAAAAAATCCCTTGATGATGTTAGACAAAATCAATACCGATAAACCTGTGCTGCAACCGCAATTAACGGAATTATTGCCCTATTTGGATAAAACTATTCTGATTAACGAAACCTTTTATCCACAATTAGTCGCAGAGCTGAAAAAGCTTGGTGTGAAGATTATTCCCATTAACGACAGCCCACAAACGCCTGATGAATTATTTACGCTGATTCTAGACTTAGGCAAACAACTGGGTAATGAGCAAAAGGCGGCAGATTTAGTAACAAAACTCAAATCGCAAAACTTTCACTTAAATCGACCGCTTACTGATACACTAATTTTGTCGGAAACGGGCGTGGTAGAGAGTTATTATCCGCAATATCCCGTGCTGTTAAATTTACTCGGATTAACACCGTTAAAAACACCACTTACCGCACAAAATTTCTCGTTAGAAAAAGTGATTTTAAGCCAACCGAATGTACTGATTTCTCTGACTGATAAACAAGGTTACAATGCGCAAGCTGAATTACTGCATCACCCTATGTTGCAAGATTTTTTCAAAAATCAACCGCTTGTCAGCATCCCAATGAAATATACCTATTGCTTCGATCACGGCGTGTGGCAAGGGGCGGAGAAGATTTATCAACAATTAAAATAATGTAGCTGACAAATCTCCCCTAACCCCTCTTTGCTAAAGAGGGGAATTTCATTATTAAATTAACCCTAGATGACATATTTATATGTCTTTATGTATAAATGATTAGAATAAAACATCAGCATTATAAATCTTGACACTATAATCCCCCCTCTCTACTAAAGAGAGGAATGGCATTATTAGATTAGTCCCAAGATAATGTATTTACAGCTTTTATGTATAAATGATTAAAATAAAAATATCAGAATTATAAATCCCTACATGATAATCCCCCTCTTTAGCAAAGAGGGGTTAGGGGAGATTTGACAAAATCAAATTAACAAATGATATTTGGATTACATAGGAAATTGAGCATTGACCAAAACACTAAAATTAAATACCGCACTTTTCTTCGCGTTGCTATTGATTAGCGGCTTTGCAATTTATCATCAGCTAGGCGACTTTGCTCATCTCAAAAATGCGGATGGTGTGCTCACCGATATGCGTTCGATGGTGCTGTGGGATATTCGTTTTCCGCGCATTGGTTTAGCTTTATTGACAGGCGCTAGCCTAGCAATAGCGGGCAATGCGATGCAAGGTATTTTCCAAAACCCATTAGCGAGTCCAGGCTTACTCGGCAGTAGTGCTGGGGCAACAGCCGCTAGTGTATTTATCCTCTATTATTTTGCCGTGCCATTTTCACTGCTCTTAGCCGGTGGTGTGATTGGTGCGCTTTTAAGCTTTTTAATCGTGTATTTGATTGCTAAAAACTACGGCACCACGATGATGATTCTAAGCGGGCTAGCGGTCAATATGTTACTTGCTTCAGCAATTGCATTACTGCTATCCAACGCAGAAAGCCCATGGGCATTAGCTGAACTTTATCGTTGGCTACAAGGCTCGTTGATGTGGGCGAAATTAGATACCCTGCTTATTTCACTCCCGATTGTTCTGGCAGGGGTTTTCTGCTTATACCACACTCGTCGATACTTAGATTTACTCACCTTTGGTGAAGAAACTGCGAGCACCATGGGCGTAGATCCGAAACGTAGCTTTTTCATCAGCACCTTTGGTGTGGCCTTATTAGTCGGTGCAACCATTCCACAAACCGGCACCATCGGTTTTATCGGCTTAATCGCGCCACACTTCGCCCGTATCTTACTGAAAGCTCGCCCATCACAGCTTTACCTTACTAGCGCGTTAATCGGGGCGTTATTACTGTTACTAGCCGATTTAGCCATTTTATATATCCCGCTGTTCTCACATATTTACATCGGCACATTGACTGCGCTTATCGGCGCGCCTTGCTTGATTTGGATGTTATTAACGCAACAGAGAAAAATTTATGATTAGAATTGAAAAACTCACCCAATCCTATTGCTTAAATGACATCAACTGTACGCTTCCATCAGGTAAATTGATTGGCATTATGGGCGCCAATGGTGCGGGAAAGTCTACCTTATTGAAAACCATTGCGGGTATCTTGCCCCTCAAACAAGGGGAAATTTGGTTTGATGATCAGCCATTAAGCAACATGAATGCGACTGAAAAAAGCCAACACATTGCTTACCTTGCACAAAATACGCAAATGCATTGGGATTTATCCGTTTATGATGTGATTGCATTAGGTTTAGCTGCGACCTTACCAAAAGAAAAAGAGCGGTCAAAAATTCAAGCGTTTTCAGAAAAATTTGCGGTAACTCATTTGCTTGATAAGCCATTTCAACAACTTTCTGGCGGTGAGAAAGCACGTGTACAACTTACTCGATGCTGCATTAAAGAATCTCCTGTTTTATTAGTAGATGAGCCGATTGCACCACTCGACCCTTATTATCAAATTGATATGATGGAACAGCTTCAATCACTCACACCACAACATACGTGTGTTGTTGCCATTCATCACCTTTCATTGGCTTATCAATTTTGTGATGAAATTGTTCTATTAGATAAAGGAAAATTGTTAGCTGTAGGTGAGACGCAAGCCGTGTTAAATGCGGAGAATTTAGCGAAAGCCTTTCATATTCGGGCTGAAATTGATCCAATGAAAAAAAGACTATCTCAAAAAAATTGAAAAAGCTAATAAAAATAAAAGCACTTAGCTATTCACTAAGTGCTTTTTTTATAGAAATGAATTATGGTTGGATTTCTGAATCTACGAAGAAATACGCAATTTCTCGTTTTGCACTTTCAACACTATCAGAACCATGGACAGAGTTTTTCACGCTGACTTAACGCGAAGTCTTTGCGGATAGAGCCTTCTGCTGCCTCAGCGGGATTCGTTGCACCAATCAAAGTGCGGTAATCTTTTACGGCATTTTCTTTTTCCAACACAGAAACCACTATCGGTCCGGAGAGCATATACTCCACCAACGGCTCAAAGAATGGTTTACCTTGATGTTCTGCATAGAAACCTTCCGCTTGCTCTTTTGGTTAATTGCACCATTTTTAAGCGCAACAACACGGAATCCTTGAGATTCAAAAACGCCCTAAAATAGCACCAATTAAATGACGCTTTACTGCATCGGGTTTGATAATTGAAAAAAAGTACGTTCTGTCATAAAAATCCTACTTAACTTGCTTTCGTTACTAATAAATTTGCTAATGTTTTCACACCGATTCCAGTTGCGCCAACCGCCCATAAATCACTGCCAGATTTACGATAAGTGGCAGAGCAATCAATATGCAACCAACCTTGTTGATAGTTTTTTTCACAAAAATACGATAAAAATGCTGTTGCAGTACTTGCGCCCGCGACAACCGGCGCTGTACCTGTATTTGCGATATCAGCAAAAGAAGAAGTGATTTGGCTACGATGAAACGCTTCGAAAGGCAAACGCCAGAACGGTTCATTTTCTTCTTTCGCCGCTTGGAACAAACTATTTAGCAACGCATCATCCATAGAAAGCACGCTGTGGTAATCATTACCCACCGCCACTTTCGCCGCCCCCGTTAAGGTTGCACAATCGACAATAAATTGTGGATTTTGACTATCGGCTTCAATTAAGCCATCCGCCAATACTAAACGGCCTTCCGCATCAGTATTTAAAATCTCAGCGGTTACACCATTTTTATACGTGATGATATCACCCAATTTAAACGCATTACCGCTCACCAAGTTTTCCGCACAGCATAGATAGAGTTTTACACGTTGATTTAAACCATGCGCAATGGCAAATCCTAATGCGCCCGTTAATAACGCTGCGCCGCCCATATCAGTACGCATAGTACTCATACCATCACTTGGTTTGATGCTGTAACCACCACTATCAAAAGTAATACCTTTACCAACCAAGCACGCTAATACAGGCGCATTTGGATCATTAGTCGGGTTAAAATCTAATTGCAACATAGCGGGCGGATTAATAGAACCACGACCCACAGTAAAGATCCCGTGGTAGCCTTGCTCTTTTAACGCTTCCCCAGAAATGATCTGAAAACTGACCGCACTTTTATCGGCATAATTTTCGGCTTGTTTAGAAATAAACTCAGCCGCGCGTTCTGCTAATTTAACTGGCGTTAGTGTTTCGGCTGGTTCATTAATAATTCCACGTACAAAATCACCACATTCAATACGCGCTAATAACTCATCTTGCGGCTCATCATCTAAATGAGGAAATTCAATCGAATAATCTTGCTTCGCCGAGTAAAAACCTTGATAAAATGCCCAGCAATTTTCTAACTCCCATGCATCCCCTACAAGTTCAACATCTTTAATACCTTGTCCACGTAACTTACGTGCGGCTTTTTGGACTAAAACAAGGTTCGATTTTTCATCATCTTTAAGATGAATAACGGCTTGATCTTGATTAAAACTTAAAATGGCATTTTTGCCCCAACTCTCCGAAGCGGGAGCCGTTGATAATGTAATTTGCATGTAGTTCTTCTCCTTTATTTATCTATTATTCTCTAGGTACCATTTTACCGTCTGACAAAGTCCTTGTTCAAAGGTTATTTGTGGTTGCCAACCTAATTCTGCATGAATTTTAGAACAATCCAATGAATATCGCACATCGTGACCAGGTCGGTCTTTTACAAAAGTCATTAAATCTTCGTAATACTTAATGTGATTAGGCTTATTTGGCGCAAGTTCTTCGAGTAATTGGCAAATTGTTTTAACCACTTCAAGGTTTGTTTTTTCACAATTTCCACCGATATTATAGTTTTCCCCGACTCGACCTTTTGTTAAAACTAAATATAAGGCTTGGACATGATCTTCCACAAATAACCAATCACGAATCTGTTGCCCATCACCATAAATTGGCAAAGGCTTTCCTATTACAGCATTTGAAATCATTAAAGGGATAAGCTTTTCAGCATGCTGATGAGCCCCATAGTTATTGGAACTGTTCGTGATAATCACCGGCAAACCATAAGTGCGATGCCAAGCGTGCACCAAATGGTCACTCGCCGCTTTTGAGGCGGAATAAGGGCTACTCGGATGATAAGGAGACTGTTCAGTAAAGGCTGGCGCAGAAAGGGATAAATCCCCATACACTTCATCTGTAGAAATATGGTGGAATCGAAAGGTCGTTTTTTTAGCTTCGTCTAAGGTATACCAATAATTCTTAGCAACCTCTAATAACGTATAAGTACCAACAATATTGGTTTGAATAAAATCAGCTGCTCCAGAAATAGAACGATCGACATGACTTTCTGCTGCCAAATGCATCACTGCATTAGGCTGATATTTTTCGAAAACGCTTTCTATCGCCTTAAGATCACAAATATCAATTTGCTCAAAAGCATAGCGAGGATTATTTTCTACCTCTTTCAAAGCGAATTGATTTGCCGCATAAGTCAGCTTATCAATATTAATGACGGAATCTTGAGTGTGATTAATAATATATCGAATAAGGGCGGAACCGATGAAGCCGGAACCGCCGGTGATGAGAATTCGCTTCATTAATAGGCCCCTGTTTTCTTACAAACCACTTTAGCTGTTTTAAGTAAGATCACAATATCATTCCATAGAGACCAGTTTTTAGCATACCAAGTATCGAAATAAACTCGAGTATCATAGCTCACATTATTTCGCCCACTGACTTGCCATAAGCCTGTCATTCCAGGTTTTGCCATAAGGTAATAATCAACATCCTCTTGATAATAAGACAATTCCTTTTTCACTATTGGACGAGGTCCGACTAAACTCATTTCACCTTTAAGTACATTCCAAAGTTGAGGTAGCTCATCTAGGCTTCTCGCTCTTAACCATCTGCCTATTGGTGTAATGCGTGGATCATCTTTAAGTTTGAAGTCTTTTTCCCATTCTAATCTAGCACTTTCATCCGTTGCCAAAATCTTTGCTAACACTTCATCTGAATTATTCACCATTGTTCGAAACTTCAAACATTTGAATTTCTTTTTGTGCTGACCAATTCTTGAATGCTCGTATATGAAATTACCGCCATCTCTTGTGATTATAAAATATAAAGGAATACAAAATGGTAACAATAAAAGTAAGAGAAAAGATGAACCTAAGATATCAAAGGTTCTTTTTAACAATCTTAGATGAACGTTTTGCTAAATTATTATTTACTCTAAAAAGCACCATTTCTTGGCTAAATAAAAAAGACATATCCGTGCCATAAAGTGGAATACCTCGAAAAATCAGGAATCACAGAAATAGAACGGCATCCCTTGCGAATTAAATAACGCAACCAAAAAAATCTTGTTTGGCTTTATTTTTCTTCATCAATCGCCAGAATAAACTGAGTAAATTCTGGCGACACTAATTTCATTAGCAACTCAGGGTTATGGCGCATGACGGGAATACCTTCAAGAAATTCTGAATGATAATCTTCCGTTGTCACAAATAATTTTATGTCAAATCCTAAATATGATTCATTATTTAAAGCGTTAAATACCTCTTTAGCATTTTTTTCCATTGCCAATAATGATAGTTTCTTTTAGATACATTCCGCTTTTTATCAAAAGCTTTTTTACAAGAATCCGGAAAAAAGGAAGTCCAACAAAGATACAAATCCAAGTTACAGACCAGAAATAACGGGAAACATATAGACGAGAAAAGGCAACTATCGCCAATTCAATAATGAAAAAGGATCAGTAAGGTACGGATAATTTCTTTTTAATTCAAACCAAAACGGTTTGCGGTAAGTATAGTGCCGTAATCGTATCCAAAACCACAACACACCAACGAAAGATACACAGGCGTGAATCAATACATAGGTATTAAATTCTTCCAAAGGAAAATAAAAACGGCCGCCACGGGCGATATCTAACACTTCATAAGCAATAAATAATGAACTAAAAAGTGTTAAAAAATCAGTAGCTAACAAAATAAATTTACACCACGTAATTTTATGCATAGTGAAATCCTTATCTTAGAAATTTCCGTTTTAATAAATTAATCGCTTTTTTTAACAAATTCTCGCCTTCCAAATTAACTACCGGAATTTCACAAAACTTTAACTGATGATGAACCAACCAAACATTGAATAGGCGCTCGGCAATAAAACCAAACACTCTTTTTTGATAGTTATCATACTGGGTTATATCTATTCGCTTTTCTAATTCAAACAAAATAGGGAAAAGCCATTGACAGTATTCTGATGCGTTCTCTGATGACATGACAAACATATTATAAATATGAATCTTTCGGCCTTGCATAATTGCATCAAAGCTCGTTATATACTCAGGATGCAATTCAGAAATAATTTCCCTTGTACAATTCAGATCCTTAACATAATGGGCATGTTGGTAGTGAGAATAAATTGATTCAATAAAATAATTTCGTTTTTTCGGTAAAATTGCTTCATATTTTTCTAAAAGAGATAGCAACTCGCTTTCTGATGCAATATGCTGTTTCTTCAAACATAACTTTTTACCTGCAAAATAACGCCGATAGTGTACTAACCCAACATATTGGTTATTTTTAAAGATACCATTTTGCCAAGCCCAATAAAGTCCTGTTAACTCACAAAAACTACTATTTTTTTCAGCAATATTTACACCTGAATTATCTTGGTAAAAGCCCTCATTTTTTAGATCACTTGTAGTCTTCCCTCCCACAAAAAGCGGGCGATAGCATGCAGAATCTGGAAACTCATAGTCTTTATGAGCAATCACTAATACAGTAAGCTTTTGCATGTTATTTTAAGTAATCCTTATGATGAGAGAAGTCGCCCATTATGCCATGAAAAACTCCTCTGGCAGCAATACTTAATTTAGAAAAACTCGGTTTGGTAAATAAATAAAACCACAGCGTTTTAAGTATAAATGCAGAAACATGCAAATAGCTACTATATTTTTTATGATTGGATATGGCATTTCTACACATGCAATAAAGCTTCAACTTCGATGGTGTATCATTAAAATGTAGTTTGTTAAAAAACATCGGCGTACCTAATGATTCATCTTTAGGGTGATAAAAATAAGCATCCACGATAGAAGCAATGTCTACACCATATTTTTTTCATTCTTGCCGTGTATTCCATATCATCACCCCAAATAAAATACTCTTTTTAAAGGGAAACCGACCTTTTCAACCACTTTCGATGAAAGCAGAATACCGTTAAATGGAATAACAATACCGTCTATTTTTTCTTTGATTTCTAACGTATTCAGATCAGCTAAAGTATCCAATCTTTTCAACGTTGAAGGTAATCGCATAGGAAAACAAAAGTTATTTGATTGTTTAATATCAAGCACTAGTGGGCCTAAATAATTATTTTTCTGTCGCAAATGGGAGTAACTTATCTAGACAATCTGCAGCTGGAACACCATCATCATCCATCAACCAAATATAATCAAAGCCATGCTCAAAAGCATACTTGATTCCTTCATGGAATCCACCTGCCCCTCCCATATTTTCAGGCAAAGTAATCAAAGTAAAAAAATCACTATTTGTCCAATTATGCTGTACTAAAAAATCTGCAGTACCGTCTGAACTAGCATTATCAATCACGACAATATGAGACAATTGGCGTGTTTGGGCTTTCAGAGCACCTAAACAATTTAGTAATAATCTTTTGCGGTTAAACGTTACAACCACCGCACAAATTGATTTTTCAGCATGCATAATCAACTCAATTTTATTTAAACAAAAGCCATACACGAAATCGTATATGGCTTTATTTCTAGACTCGCTATACTTTAGTCCATATTTACATAAAAAGGTTTAAGTGCGGTCTGTTTTTCTAATGATTCTTTTACAACATCAGCTGTTTCTAAGGCTTCTTTAATCGTCACATCCATATCTAAATAACGATAAGTACCTAAACGCCCTACGAAAGTAACTTGCGTTTCTTTGTTTGCCTTTTCAACATATTGTTGCAAGAGTGCTTTATCTTTCACTAAACGAATCGGGTAATACGGAATATCATTTTCACCACATAGACGGCTAAATTCACGATAACAAATTGTTTTCTCATGTTGTTCCCATGGTGCAAAGTGTTTATGTTCTGAAATACGAGTATAGGGTACTTCTTCATCACCATAGTTAATTACCGCATTACCTTGGAAATCACCTTCATCACGGAATGCTTCAAAATCTAAGGTGCGATAACCTAAGCGACCTAATTCAAATCCGAAGTACGCGTCTAACGGACCTGACCAGAAAATGTGATCAAATTCTGCTTTCATTGATTCAGCAAATGGCGTATTTAAACGTACTTCAATATTTTCATGATCTAAAATCGCTTCGACAATTTGCGTATAACCGTCTTTCGGCATACCTTGGAATTTATGTGCGAAGTAGTTATCGTCATAGTTAAAACGCACAGGTAAGCGTTTTAAAATGCTTGCCGGTAACTCTTTTGGCTCAACACCCCATTGTTTTTTAGTGTAACCATAGAAGAAAGCTTTATACAAATCCTTACCTACAAAACGCATTGCTTGCTCTTCAAAGGTTTGCGGATCAGTAATAGACAAATCTGCTTGCGCCTCAATTAAAGCTTTTGCTTCTTTCGGTGAACACGTTTTACCAAAGAATTGGTTAATCGTATGCAAGTTAATTGGGAGAGAATACACCGCACCTTGGCTAATCGTTTTTACACGATTAACAAACGGCATAAACTCACCGAAATTGTTCACATAAGTCCATACTCTTTCATTATCTGTATGGAAAATATGTGGACCATAAATATGAACCATAACATTTGTTTCAGCATCACGTTCAGAGTGACAGTTACCTGCCACATGGCCACGAGAATCGACAACAACAGTTTTATAGCCTTTTTCTGCTAACTCGCGAGCGATAACGGCATTTGAGAAACCTGCGCCAACTAATAAAAATTTTTTCATAAATACATTTCCTATATTATTCTTTAAAATATTTAGCTCTTAAGCTCATAAATATCTTCGCGATAATGAACGACAATCATCTTATTAAAAATAATCTCCATTAGCCCATCAAACCATACCCCCAAATACCACAAGAGCAAATAAGTTATAATCATAATTTCGGCAATTAAAGATAAATGAAAATCAAGATATCCAACCAAGTAATTTTTTTAAATAGTCCTTTCTTGGTAGACAAGTACAATTCTCAAATTTCTCATTATCTCACATCAACAACCATCTTCTAATAAAACTATATTTGTTTGATAACAATTTGGCGTGATAACTAAGCTTAACTCCACTCAATTTATATTTTTTTCCATAGCATAATTACTAGCTTATCAACTTTAGAGAAACAAACATCTTTATTACAATCATATAACTCATTAACAAAGGATGAGTTAAGGATTTCATTAAGAATATTGTCTCTTTGTTTAATATTTTTTTCATGCCATAGATAATAAAATAGACAACCTCTTATTTTTAATATAAAGCCAATGAGATAAAAAAAGCCTGTTCAAACTCATTAAGTGGGTAGGTAGAAAACATTTTTCAATTGAGTTGATATAACTGACTTTTCATACTCCCAATATTTTTTTCATCATATTTATTAGTTGCCGAAGATGAATGAGGAACATAATGATACAATCTTTGTCTAATTGTTCTTATCCATCTACAATGCTTTTAAGTAATCAGAAATAAATAAAGCATCTTCCCCTAGTTTTTAGGGTTGTATCAAATTTAATATTATTATCAATTAAAAATTTCTCTTTTAAAGAGTTTATTTACAGAAAAAAATTAGTATATTGAACATAATTATACATACTAGGCTTAGATAAAAAAAGATCTAATATCCATGTAACCATCTGATACTGGGAACCACTGTTCATCAATGCTACAAACAACAAGATCAGCGTTTCTTATATTTTTTTATCAAAGAATAAAGAAAAATTATTTTCAACAAAATCATCCGCATCGTGAAAAACAATATATTTCCCACTAGCAATCTCTATTCCTTTATTTCTAGCTGCTGACACTCCAAGATTTTTCCTGTGTGAAAAAAACTTTATTCTTTTATCTTGAGAGTATTCTTTTTCTAAATGAGAATAATCTTTTTACTTCCATCATTAATAAGCAGCACTTCAAAATTTATAAAGCTTTTGCTCTAGAATAGAATCTATAGCCTTTCTCAGCATAAGATGAGGGTGTATTGTAAAATGGTATGATAATAGATACATTGATAGACATATAACTACACTCCCTCGAAAAATATTAATTTTTTTCTTTTTTATCTCTAAAAGTTTGGATCTTACCCACTATGCTATACCCTAGAAACCAACTTTTCTTAAAAACTTAACAGCCCCATTTCCAATACTATTATAATAATCTGGATAATTCTCTTTTAATTCTCTGTCAAAGGCAATTAATGCATCTTTATGCTCTTTAGTACCACTTAAGGCAAAAAGAATATATATTGCCACTCACACACCCAATATAATCTTTCTTTAAAAATCTTTTTAGTTCTCTCTGAGGTAATATTTTTTTCTTTTCATAATCTAACATTACCGATAGCATCTTAAGATGATCTCGCCAATTTTTTCGAACCCCCTCTATACTCATACTTTGACCATTTCTAGCCAATCTATAGTAATAAATAGGTAATTCGTAATAAGAGAACGTCTTGCAGAATCCCATAACCTTCAATACAAATTCAACATCAGTATAGAAACATTTCTCTGTGATAGTGACATGATTCTTTTTTAAAAATATCTAATTTTACGGTTACAGTATGCATAGCTGGACAAAAATAAAGGTATTTCAGATATTAAAAATATCTTTTTCTCCAAGGGATATCCCACCCAGAGGATAGTGTTCTTAAAATAGCTCCATTCTTATCGGAAAAAAAGTTGTGAAAGGAGAATGAATCAAATCTGCATTTGTATTTTTTTGAGATAGAGAATAAAATCATCTAAATTTTCATGAGAGAAATAATCATCACCATCTAATTGTTTTAAAAATACTTACCCGTGCCAATCTCAATTCCTTTTATTTAATGTTGATCCCCAGCCACCATTTTCCTTTGTAACTAATTTAAAAGTATTAGGGTATCTTTCTTCATATTTTTTTGGCTATCTCAGCAGTATCATCTTTAGAACCATCATCAACTATTAAGATTTCAAGTTCATCCTTATACACAGAATTAGTAAATGGTTCTAATGCTTCATCTAAATATTTAGAAACATTATATGCAGCAATAGATACGGTTAAAATTTTTTTGGTTCATTACACCCTCACTTTAAATAGTTTTCAATATATCTATATGAAATTTAAGAAAATATAGCCATTATTACAATACCTAATATAAAACTCTCACAACCTTCAGTAAAACTAAAATAGGAATATACCTCTTTCACTAGAAACCAAGAAAAACATATGAGAGCAATAAATTGAATAAGAACGACTAGCTATCCAATCAATACTTTTTATTAATATATTTTTAAATCAATATAAAAATATCCATTACCACTTATAGCTAACAACACCATGATACTAGCAATCATTGCAGATATACTAATATTAAGATTAGGATATTCAGAAAAAAACTCTTAGCACTCCAGAAAGAATAATTACTAGAGACAAAGAAATAATAGTTTTCCAAAATATACTAACTCTAAAAAAATCTCTTTTTAATTTAGATTGTGGAACATGCTGTAAAAGGTAAAATATAATTACACCATATAATATAGAATCAAACCTAAACAAATACACATAATCTGCCCCACCAAATCTAAAAAGGTCATCAAAAAAATAAAAAAACAAACTTAAACATATAGAAACCATTTTACCTAAAAACATATATAATTGAGAATAAAATAAACACTTGCAACTCAAGCGAGACAGCCCAGTACACCCCAAACCAACTAACATCCGTTGTTTCTGTAAAATTACGAAGAAACATAATAGTAGACAGGAATTTCTTTGTTTCAATTATTGAGTCTTGCCATGGATATTGATTTTTTTACTTAACAACCCAAAAAAATAAAGATAATGCTAGCCCAAAAAAATAAACATTTGGAGCTAATCTCTTAAATTTTTTTACTAGAAACATCAAAAGAGTTTCAACCTTCCCAATTTCTTTTTCAGCTGATGCTTTTAAAAAACGCTCTAAAGAATAAATGAGAAAATATCCAGCAAGTACAAAAAAAATCTCTACCCCTGTAGAGGTAAAGAATAAACGCTGAAGCTTTATAACATAATCTTGCCAACTTGGAGGAACAATAGCCAGCCCATGAACTACTAAGACCATTATAATTGCAATGGCCCTTAAGCCTTGAATTTCTTTTAATCATAATACCAATATATCAACTGCTTTTTTTATTTAAGTAAGGCTCACACTACTCTGCATATAGCGGAATCACATCCTCTGCCTTCCCCATTGCCTTTACGATACCTTTATCAATCCAAATAACATTCTGACAAAGCTCTTTTACCTGTTCAATAGAATGCGAAACAAATAAAAGTGTTGTTCCATCTGAAAGCATTTTCTCCATACGAAGCTTACATTTTTCTTGGAATGCTGCATCGCCCACAGCCAATACCTCATCTACAATCAAGATTTCTGGTTTCACAATCGTTGCAACAGCAAATCCAAGTCTCGCAGCCATACCTGATGAAAAGTTTTTAAGTGGTACATCTACAAAATCTTGAAGTTCCGCAAAGTCAATAATTTCATCAAAATGCTGCTCCATGAAGGCTTTCTTGTGCCCAAGTAAAGCACCATTGAGATAGATATTCTCTCTTGCAGTCAGCTCACCATCAAAACCGGCCCCTAACTCAATTAATGGCGCAATATTACCGCGCACCTCTACACTACCTTTATAGGGTTTTTAAAAATACCACAAATTAACTTTAAAAAGAGTCGACTTACCAGAACCATTGGTACCAATTAAACCCCAAGATTCACCTTTCTTCACTTCAAGATTAACGTCTTTTAATGCTAAAAACTCTTGGAACATAAGTTCCCCCTTTAGCATCTTAATCACATATTCTTTTTAAGCCATTATATTGTTCGGTTGCTTTTATTAAAACGCACCGTAGCATTAGTGACTTTAATTACTGTTTCTTTATTCATTAGATATATAAAATAAACTCGTCTTGTTTTTTTATTAAAATACCAAGCCCCAAGGACAAGAACCAAAATAGCCGTACCAAAACCGATTAGAATCGAATCAGTCTGTGGAAATTTTGCATATAAGACAATATCTCTGAATTGCTCAATATAGCCATACATTGGATTTACATTTTTGTATAACTCTTGGTATTCCTCCGGAATGATCGATACGGGGTAGAATAATGGAGTAAGGTACATCCACATTGAAATAAATACACCCCATAAATACTGAACATCACGAAAAATACTGTAATTGCAGAAAGCCATAAACCAAGTCCTAAACTAAAAATAAATACTTCAAAGAATAATGATCGGGAAAAATAAAAAGATTCCAAGAAAACTCCGCATCTAGTAAAAATCATTACTAACAGAAATGCACCAAGAGAAAAAGTAAATTTACTAGAGAGCTTCCAACCTTAGAAACTGTGAAAAATATACTTTGGTACATATGTCTTTTTTGATCATGCTGAATTTCCAGTAATGGAGCAAACGGACATATTGGTTGCTTCAGTCATAAAGCCAAAAAGAAACTGCCCCGAAATCATATAAAGCGGGAAATTTGGAATATCAAAAGCGAAATAGATTAGAAAAAAATAACGACAAGAACCATCATTAACATTAATGGGTTCAAAATACTCCATAGATACCCCTAAATAACTGCGACGATACTTGAGTTTTACATCTCTTATGATATAGCTGTTTTAAAAAGCTCATCAAAAGCATAAAATCGACGAAACTTTCCTACAAATTTATTTAGCATAATCTAGTCCTATCTATAATCGGATTTCGATTATACACGAATTCAACGTGATATCACATACAAAAAGTGCGACCAAAAATGACCGCACTTTCTCATTTAGCAACTAGAAATCTATCGTTTCTTATGCATAATACATCTCAAACTCAACCGGATGTGGTGTCATATTTAAACGTTCCACGTCTTTACGTTTAACGCTAATAAATGCTTCGATAAAGTCTTTAGCAAATACCCCACCTTGAGTTAAGAACTCATAGTCTTTTTCTAATGAATTCAACGCTTCTTCTAATGAGCTCGCAACTGCTGGAATATCTTTTAATTCTTCTGGTGGAAGATCATAAAGATTTTTATCCATTGCATCGCCTGGGTGGATTTTGTTTACTACACCGTCAAGGCCTGCCATCAATAATGCAGCGAATGCAAGATATGGGTTTGCCAATGGATCTGGGAAACGTGCTTCAATACGGATCGCTTTCGGGACTGGTTACTGCAGGGAATACGGATTGAAGCAGAACGGTTGCTTGCAGAGTAAGCCAACAATACTGGCGCTTCAAAACCTGGTACTAAACGTTTATATGAATTCGTACTTGGGTTAGTGAATGCATTTAATGCTTTAGCATGCTTAATAATACCGCCAATGTAATAAAGTGCGGTTTCAGAAAGACCTGCATATTTATCACCTTGGAAAATATTTTTACCGTCTTTGCTTAATGACATATTACAGTGCATGCCCGAACCATTATCACCCGTGATTGGTTTTGGCATAAAGCAAGCGGTTTTACCATGTTCTAATGCAACGTTTTGCACCACATATTTATAGATTTGAGTTTCATCCGCTTTCAAGGTTAAGCTGTTGAATTTCGTTGCAATTTCGTTTTGACCTGCTGTTGCCACTTCATGGTGGTGAGCTTCTACTACTAAGCCCATTTCTTCTAAAAATCAAAACACATTTCAGAGCGAATATCATGTGCTGTATCAATTGGAGCAACTGCACAGTAACCACCTTTTTTCAATGGACGATAAGCGTTGTTACCACCTTCGTATTTTTTGTTGGTGTTCCACGCGGCTTCAATATCATCAATGGCGAAAAGAAGCGCGGTTCATTGATACATCAAAACGTACATCATCAAATAAGAAGAACTCTGGTTCAGGACCAAAGAATGCCTGATCTGCAATACCTGTTGAACGCATATAGTTTTCAGCACGAATAGCGATTGAACGCGGGTCACGATCATAGCTTTGCATAGTTGTTGGCTCATAAACGCTACAACGAATTGAGAGTGTTGGGATCTGCGCAAATGGATCGACTACCGCAGTTTCAGCGATTGGCATTAAAAAGCATATCGGCTTTGTTAATGGTTTTCCAACCCTTCAACAGAAGAGCCATCGAACATTTTGCCATCTTCAAACATATCTTCATCGACAAGGCTAACTGGGATGGAAACACCGTGTTCTTTACCTTTAATGTCGGTGAAACGAAGTAGTACGAACTTAATATCGTTCTCTTCGATCAGTTTGAATACGTTGGCAATGGCATTTGCATTTGGCATAAGGAGTCCTCTATTTTTGCTGATATAATCTTTTGCTATGTATAATCTTTATAAAAATTAAAAGAGCATTATAACGCAATCGCTTGCCTTTTCATAAGATTTATTTTATCCCACGGCATAGCAGAGCAACGAAATATCGTGTATAATTTTTGCCCTTTCGAGATTCTCGTAGGGTGAGTTTAACTCACCAATTTAAACTACTTGGACTATTTCGGTGGCATAAAAATTCCACCCTACAAAACTTAAACATTAAGAACGTAATAAATGAAAAAAACGACATTGATATTAATAAATTGCGCAATATCGCAATTATCGCTCACGTTGACCATGGTAAACCACCCTCGTTGACAAACTCCTTCAACAATCCGGTACATTTGAATCAACTCGTGGTGATGTTGATGAACGCGTAATGGACTCAAATGATCTTGAAAAAGAACGTGGCATTACCATCCTTGCAAAAAATACCGCAATTAACTGGAATGATTATCGCATTAACATCGTAGATACCCCAGGACACGCCGACTTCGGTGGTGAAGTTGAACGTGTACTTTCTATGGTGGATTCTGTACTTTTAGTCGTAGATGCCTTTGACGGTCCAATGCCACAAACGCGTTTCGTAACCCAAAAAGCCTTTGCTCATGGTTTAAAACCAATTGTAGTTATCAACAAAGTTGACCGTCCAGGCGCGCGTCCTGATTGGGTGGTGGATCAAGTATTCGATTTATTCGTTAACCTTGGTGCAACCGATGAGCAATTAGACTTCCCTATTATCTATGCCTCTGCATTAAATGGTGTCGCAGGGCTTGAACACGAAGATTTAGCGGAAGATATGACCCCATTATTTGAAGCGATCGTTCAACATGTTGAACCGCCAAAAGTGGAACTTGATGCACCATTCCAAATGCAAATCTCACAATTAGACTATAACAGCTATGTGGGTGTTATCGGTATCGGTCGTATCAAACGTGGTGCAATCAAACCAAACCAACCTGTAACGATTATTGATGGTGAAGGCAAAACTCGCCAAGGTCGTGTAGGTCAAGTATTAGGTCACCTTGGTTTACAACGTTATGAAGAAGATATCGCTTATGCAGGCGACATCATTGCGATTACCGGTTTAGGTGAATTAAATATTTCTGACACCCTTTGTGATATCAATGCGGTTGAGGCCTTACCTTCATTAACCGTTGATGAACCAACTGTAACTATGTTCTTCTGTGTAAACACTTCTCCGTTTGCAGGTCAAGAAGGTAAATATGTGACTTCTCGTCAAATTCTTGAACGTTTAAACAAAGAGTTAGTTCACAACGTGGCACTACGCGTAGAAGAAACACCAAACCCAGATGAATTCCGTGTTTCTGGTCGTGGCGAATTACACCTTTCTGTATTAATTGAAAATATGCGTCGTGAAGGTTATGAACTTGCGGTTTCTCGTCCTAAAGTAATTTACCGTGAAATCAACGGTAAAAAACAAGAGCCTTATGAGCAAGTGACTATCGACGTAGAAGAACAACACCAAGGCTCTGTCATGGAAGCATTAGGTATCCGTAAAGGTGAAGTTCGTGACATGATGCCGGATGGCAAAGGTCGTGTACGTTTAGAATACATCATTCCAAGCCGTGGCTTAATCGGTTTCCGTGGTGAATTCATGACGATGACATCCGGTACAGGTTTACTTTACTCCAGTTTCGATCACTACGATGACATCAAACCAGGTGAAATCGGCCAACGTAAAAACGGTGTATTAATTTCTAACGCAACCGGTAAAGCATTAGCTTATGCGCTATTTGGTTTACAAGAGCGTGGTAAATTAATGATCGAAGCTAACGTAGAAGTTTACGAAGGCCAAATCATCGGTATTCACAGCCGTACAAATGACTTAACCGTAAACTGTTTACAAGGTAAAAAACTCACCAATATGCGTGCATCAGGTAAAGATGATGCCATCGTATTAACTACACCGGTGAAATTCTCCCTTGAGCAAGCCATCGAGTTTATCGATGACGACGAGTTAGTGGAAGTGACACCAGAGTCGATCCGTATCCGTAAAAAACTCTTAACGGAAAACGATCGTAAACGTGCAAACCGTACGACAACCAGTACGAGTACTCACTAATTAAAAACGTGCGGAAATTTGACCGCACTTTTAAACAAACAAAAGGCGAACATCATGTTCGCCTTTTTATTTCATGATTAAAACTAGCCTAATCTTACTTTCTCGCCACCGAATTCATCGAGTAAGTTTTCTGTCAGTTTAGATAAAATACCCGTCATTAATACAAAATCAGCATCAAAGCGTTGCGCATAATCTTCTTTTAAAATATCCGCATTTTTCTCACGCACGGCATCAGCAAATTTCAAACGTTTGAGCGTGCAATCTTCATTAAACACAAAAGTCAGCGTGTCTTCCCATTCCAATGCGAGCTTACTCACCACTTTTTTGCCATCTTGTAAAAGCGCGAGAATCTCTTCATTTTCTAAAGGCTGTTTTTTGCAACGGATCACGCTGTCTTCTTGGCTTCCACGCAATTCAGCCTCTTCTAATGCCACCAACCAATGCGGGATTTTTTTCCTGCACAATCCAATCCGTTAAAAATGGTCGAAGGTTCATTCGCAAAAGCCAACGGTACAACCGGTAACGAACCGAGGGATTTACGCAATAATGCTAAGGCATCTTCTGCACGTTTACTGGATGCCGCATCGACATGAACAAGATTATTTTCGGTATCAATCCACACGGCAGTTTGCTGATTTTTCGTGAATGCACGCGGCAATAAATTCATCACCACATCATCTTTTAATGTTTGTTTTTCCGTTTTTTTCAATTTACGGTTTTCTTTTTGCTCAAGGCTTTCAATGCGTTCATCTAATTCACGTTTCACCACATTTGCCGGCAATATTTTTCTTCTTTTTTCGCGACCAACAAAATGTGTTTACCGACTGAAAAATGCAATAACTCTCTGCCTCTCAAGGGACTCGCCCAACCGAATTTACTTTGATCTTGTGAGCCACAAGGATGAAATTCACAATCTGACAACTGGCGTTGCAATTCATTAAGATCCCAATCTAGGGGCTTAGTCAGCCTATATGACATTAAATTTTTAAACCACATCGTAACACTTCCTTCATAATAGGGTAAAATACGCGACATTGTAGCCCATAAACTCACGGGAAAAAATGATGCAACAGAAATTAATTGCCTTCATCGGCGGTGGCAATATGGCACAAGCCATTGTGTTAGGCCTATTAAAACAAGGTTATCCAGCTGATAAAATTATCGTTAATGATCCTAATGAAGAGAAACGTGCTTTTTTTGCTCAATATGGCGTCGCGGTTTCTACGGATAACGATCAATCCATCAAACAATCTCAAGTTGTGTTATTTGCTGTTAAGCCACAAGTGCTTGCTGATGTTTGCAAGCCATTAAGTGCGGTTGATTTTTCTGATAAATTAATCATTTCTATTGCGGCGGGTATTTCGACCGCCCGATTAGCCGAATTAATCCCTACTGCGAAATCCATTGTTCGCGTGATGCCAAACACCCCTGCGTTAGTGGGTGAAGGCATGGCAGGCTTATTTGCGGACAAAAACATACCTGAAATTGACCGCACTTTTGCGGAAGATTTACTTTCTGCAGTAGGGAAAACCACTTGGGTGACGAATGAAGATCAAATGCATGCAGTCACTGCCGCATCTGGCAGCAGCCCTGCTTACTTCTTCCAATTTTTAGAGGCTATGCAACAAGGCTTAATAGAAATGGGCTTAGATGAAAAGCAATCTCGTGAGTTGGTACAACAAGCTATGTTAGGCTCGGCGAAGCTGGTGATTGAAAATCCACAGACAGCCCTTTCGACTTTACGAGAAAATGTCACCTCAAAAGGCGGTACTACGGCAGCTGCGTTAAATGTATTTAATCAACATCAATTTAACGACATCATTAAACAAGCGATGCAAGCCTGCGTGGCACGCTCACAAGAAATGGAAAAATTATTCTAATGCAAGTTCGTCCTTTTACCTGGCTCACCCTGAGCTTTTTTGGTTACTATTGTGCCTACGGTGTGTTTCTTCCCCTTTTCCCTGCGTGGTTGAAAACGCAATCTTATAGTGAAGAAAGCATCGGTTTATTGCTGGCCTGTGGTTATATTTTCCGTTTTAGCGGCAGTATTTTATTTTCAGGCTTGATAAAACGCGTTTCCCTTTTAGTGAATGGCTTACGTTACTTAGCTGTTGCCAGCGCTGTCACCATGGCGTTAATCGGGCTCATGTCGCATAATTTCTGGTTATTATTTATTGGACTTGCCTTGTATTCCATGGTGAATGCGGCGGGGATGCCGATTGGTGATAGCCTCGCCAGCACGTGGCAACAACAAATTCATTTAGATTACGGCAAAGTACGCTTAATTGGCTCCTTTGCATTTGTTGTTGGTGTGATGGTGTTTGGGTATTTAGCGGGGATGATTGGTGAGCAATACATCACATGGATGATTACGGGCATACTCGTTTTCTATAGTATTGTGCAATTACTTCATCCTAATCCAATGCCACAAGATGAGCCACAAAGTGCGGTCGAAAATTCTGTTGGATTTTTAGGCTTTACTCAAAAATAAAACGACCCTTCGTTTGTTTATTGCGATTTCACTCATTCAAGGATCGCATGCAGCTTATTACTCATATAGCACTATTTTTCTGGACAAATCATGGCCACTCCTGTTTCCGATGCAGGCTTTATTTTTGGGGAATCAGTGTATTAGCTGAAATCGTCGTCTTTTTTCTTCTCCACTCGATTATTCAAAAACTGGAGCATTACAGCCCTTTTTCTATCTCACAGGCATCTGCAGCTATCGTGCGTTGGCTTGCGTTCGGTTATGCCGATACCTTTGTTGAAATCGTCCTATTGCAATGTTTTCACAGTCTTACTTTATGTCGTCGGGACATTACGCGACCGTGCGTTATATCACCACTCAACCACAAACCCATATTGCGAAATTACAAGGTTTATACAATGCCTTGGCGGGATGTGCAGCCATTGCGATTTTCACGGCGCTTTCTGGCGTACTTTATCCAATTTCGCCAGTTTATGCTTTCAGTTTAATGGCCGCCTTTGCTTTCATTGGATTATTTATCACTCCACGTGGCGTGAAAGCCTTTTTGGTACATAGAGTATAAACATGAATAACCTTACGCTAGTCGATTTATTCTTGAATGAATATTGGATCGAAAAAGGATTGTCTGAAAACACCGTGCAGTCTTATCGTCTCGATTTGACCGCACTTTGTGATTGGCTGGATAAACAAAATTTATCCCTCGAAACTCTCGAACCCTTAGATCTGCAACAATTTTTAGGCAGCCGTTTAGAGCAAGGTTACAAAGCTACCAGTACTGCACGAATGTTAAGTGCGATGCGGAAATTATTCCAATATTTATATCGTGAAAAGTATCGTACGGATGACCCGAGTGCTGTACTGAGCTCACCTAAATTACCAAGCCGTTTACCCAAGTATTTAACCGAGCAACAAGTCACTGATTTATTAAATACAGCTGATGTCGAAATTCCGCTCGAGTTACGCGACAAAGCCATGTTGGAATTGCTGTACGCCACAGGATTACGTGTCACGGAATTGGTCACGCTCACTATTGAGAATATGAATTTACAACAAGGTGTGGTGCGTGTGATTGGTAAAGGTAACAAAGAACGCATCGTACCAATGGGAGAAGAAGCTGCGTTTTGGGTGCGACAATTTGTACTTTATGGTCGCCCTATTTTACTTAATGGGCAAAGCTCTGATGTGGTCTTTCCAAGTCAACGAGCTCAGCAAATGACTCGCCAAACCTTTTGGCATCGTATAAAGCATTATGCTGTCTTAGCGGGAATCGATACAGATGCGCTTTCTCCACACGTTCTCCGTCATGCCTTTGCGACACATTTGGTGAATCACGGTGCGGATCTCCGTGTTGTGCAAATGCTCCTCGGACACAGCGATCTCTCCACCACGCAAATCTATACTCATGTAGCTAAAGAACGCTTGAAACACCTTCATGAAACGATTTCATCCGAGGGGATAAGATCAGTGCGGTCATAATTTCATCACGATTTTTGACCGCACTTTTGCATGAAAAGGTTATTTCAATGATAGCAATCTCGCCACATTTTGAGCCGTTGAGATTAAATTCTGTTCGCCCTGTTTGAGAATTATCGGTAAATCGCCCAGATTACGAATAATTGGAAACACTGCGTCAATGCCATGTTCATACACCACTTCATAATCCTCACGCAAACAACCCACAATCGCGATGACTGGCTTATTAAATTGTTTTGCTGTACGTGCTACACCGATTGGTGTCTTACCTAAAATACTTTGCGCATCCATACGGCCTTCACCAGTAATCACTAAATCAGCCTCTTTAACTTGCTCAGCGAGTTTCAAATTATCCAACACGATCTGCACACCGGCTTTCAGTTGCACATTAGGTAAGAGCAATAAACCACCGCCCATACCACCGGCAGCCCCCTGCACCTGGTTGTTTCTTGAATTTTTTTACCACAATCCCGCTCAGCAATTTTAGCAAAATGAGCTAATGCAGCATCGAGTTCTTTTACCATCTCAGGCGTCGCACCTTTTTGTGGGCCAAAAATTGCAGAGGCTCCTCGTTCACCACAAAGTGGATTATTCACATCACAAGCTACTTCGATTTGTACGTGTTGTAATCGAGGATCTAAACCAACCAGTTGAATTTCAGTAAGATTGGATAATTCTGCACCGCCAAAGCCAATGGATTGCCCATTTTTATCCAATAAACGTAAGCCTAATGCTTGCAGCATACCCGCACCACCGTCATTTGTGGCACTCCCACCAATTCCTAAAATGATATGTTGTACGCCAAGATCTAGGGCTTGCTTAATCAGCTCCCCCGTACCAAAGCTGGTGGTTTGACAAGGATTTCGTTTATCCATTGGAACAAGATGTAATCCAGACGCAGCCGCCATTTCAATAATCGCCGTTTTACCATCACCCGATAAACCGAAAAAGCTTTTTTACTTGGTTGCCTAACGGTGCAGTGACTTCTGCCTCAATCAGGCGCCCTCGAGTGGCATCTACCAAAGATTGTACGGTTCCCTTCTCACCATCTGCCATTGGTAATTTTACATATTCAGCGTTTGGGAAAAATACGTTTAAAACCAGTTTCAATAGCATTAGCCACTTCAAGTGCGGTTAAACTTTCTTTAAATGAATCAGGCGCAATGACAATTTTCATATTCTCTCCTTAAACTAACTAAATACACCAAAAATTAAGGTGGATACAATGGTCATAATCAAACCCCACTCGCACTTTCATAAGGAATCAGTTTTTAAGCGTTCTTTCATATCCATATTTCACGCTACCACCAGTCGCATGGAAGAAAGAACCATGTGGCATATTGATCGAAAAACTGATCGCTCCCCGCATGAATCATCGCGGCAGCTGCCAGACTACTCACCCCCAACTCTAATAGCGTTGAACTAAACACATTCGATGCAACAGCAGTACCTGCCGTTGTTGATGCCGTAGCAAGCGACATGAGTACACCTGAAATTGGCGCAAGGATATAAGAAGGTAAACCCAGAATGTTTTTAAGCCTTCAATGAGCACATCTTTCATACCGGAATTGGCAATAATGCCCGCTAAAGCTCCCCTGTACCGAGCAGCATAATCGCCACCGGAGCCATTTTGCCCTAAACCGCTAATCGCATAGCTATTGGCTTGGCGAAGTTTTACCCATACATAACGCACCAATCAGACCACCCAAGTGGTAAAGCGATTAGAGGATCGACTTTAATGTCCGCTAACGGACGAAGTGCCAGTAAGAAGATGGCAACCAAAGGCGCCAGCTAGTGCGGTCAAAAAAATGAGGGTAAATGTTGTGTATCTACTGCGACAACTCTCTTGGGCTGAAACACGTGAACCTTTTGTTTTCTTAAACCGTTTTGCTAAGAAATACGTCAGTATTAAAGCCCAAAAAGATAGCGGGGATAATCCCCGCCATCATCACCGACGTTAAAGGAAGATGGAATGTATCTGCTGCAGCAATCGCATTGGGGATTAGGTGACATTAAGTTTCCTGCTTTTCCCCACCAATCATCGCTAAGAGAAACAGCTGGGTTTTGATAAAGTCAGTACGACGAGCAAGTGCTAAGGCGATTGGAGAGACCGTAATCACGGCAACATCAATAAACACACCAACGGCGGTTAAAATTAGTGTGGCTAAACGCTAACGCTAATAATGCTCTGGTTTCACCCTAACTTGTATGTGTAATGGTTTCAGCAATGGTATTAGCCGCACCCTGATTCAATCAGCACTCCCGCCAATACACCCTGCTGCGAGAAATTCGCATGACTGCGGTAGTGATACCCTGAGCGCCTCCGATCATGAGACTCACGGTTTGAGATAAATCAGCGCCGCCAACTAATCCCCCTACTCAAAGCCCCCGACTCAACATACCATAGGCTGGTGAGACTTTTTTTCAAAATGAGGAAAAATAGCGACGATGAGTGCAATGAGCGCACCTAAGGCTGAGACTGTTGGCATAGCATCCTCCTGTTGATATGAATATACAAAAATCTTTCTTATTTATATCAGCAAAAGTAGAGGAATAAAAATCTTGTCCGACTTCACTACAAAAAAACGGCTTATGTACAACACATAAGCCGAAATTGTTACTGAAAATTGACCGCACTTTAGAAAAATAAAATACTCCCCCAAACCACGACAACAATGCAAAGTGCAATGAACACTGCTGCCGAACCTTGGTCTTTGGCTCTTCCCTGAAAGCTCGTGGCGTTCTGTTCCAATGCGATCCACCACCGCTTCAACGGCGCTATTTAACAGTTCCACTGCCATCACAAGTAAAACCGATGAAATCATCAAAGCAATTTCAATTTTAGTGTCACCCAGCCAAAAAGGCGAGCGGAATCATAATACACGCAAGAAAACATTCGTGGCGGAATGCAGTTTCATTTTTGAATGCACTTTTTAAGCCTTGTAAAGAATATTTTGTGGAGTTAATTAAATGGGTTAATCCCGTGGTTTTATACATAAAAGTTCCTATGTTGTAATCTATAAACGTTTTGCTTCGATAACGTCGTCTAACTTCGCTAATCTGGCCAGTATTTTACTTAAACTTTCGACATTTTTCAGTTCAATTTCCATATCCATCGTTGCCACTTGTTTTTTGGTGTCTGCACGGCTTGAAACCCCTAACACGCTGACTTTTTCATTTGCAAGCACGGTCGTAATATCGCGCAATAAACCATTGCGATCACTGGCCACAATGCGAATATTAATATGGAAACCAGCCGCGTAATTATCCCCCCAAAGGGCTTCCACTACACGTTCTGGATGGGCCGCTTGTAATTCAATAAACTGTTCACAATCGCAACGATGAATTGAGATACCACGTCCCATCGTAATATAGCCTGCGATTGCATCACCTGGAATCGGTTGGCAACAACGTGCCATATGATGCATTAAATTACCGACACCTTCAACAATCACATAGCCTTTATTCTGTTGTTGTTCGGCTTTTTGTTGAGCCTTTTGCTGTGCAGTATTTGCACTTTTGCTCGCCACATGGCGGAGAATTTCTTGATCTGCTTCTTCAGCCGTCACTTTGATCAATCGGCTTTGCAAGAAATTCATCAACTGATTTAAAGCGAATATCTCCCGCTACCAATACCCGGCATATAAATCTTCTAGGTTTTTAAGTTATAACGAGGTAATGCAACCTGCTCGACCTGTTTTCAAGCTGATATTCAAACGAGCAAGTTCATTATCTAACTGCTCTTTACCCGCTGGAACGTTTTTATCACGATCTTGTTTCTTAAACCACGCTTGGATTTTTCGCGCGTGCTTTTTGAGGTATGGGTAAACCCTAAGTTTGGATTGACCCAATCTCGGCTTGGGATTTGGATTTTTTTCTGCGTGATGATATCCACTTGCTCACCCATTTGCAGGTGATAAGTGAAATGGCACAATACGCCCACCAACTTTCGCCCCGATACAACGGTGACCAATTTCACTGTGGATCGCATAAGCAAAATCGAGAGGCGTGGATCCCGCGGGTAAATCAACCACTTCACCTTTCGGCGTAAACACATATACTCGGTCATCAAAGACCTGGCTTCGCAATTCAGCCATTACTTCACCAGAATCCGTAATATCATCCTGCCATGCGAGTAATTTACGTAACCAAGTGATTTTTTCTTCGTAAGCGGAAAGGCTACCTGTCGTGCCCTCTTTGTATTTCCAGTGAGCCGCTACACCAAGCTCCGCATCATCATGCATTTGCTGAGTACGAATTTGCACTTCAATGGGCTTACCACCTTTGCCTAACACCACAGTATGAATGGATTGATAGCCATTTGGTTTCGGGTTGGCGACATAATCATCAAATTCTTTTGGCAAGTGTTTGAAATGAGTGTGGACGATACCGAGCGCCGTATAACAATCTTGCAATTTCTGTACAATCACTCTAACCGCTCTGACATCATATAAGCCACTGAACTCCAAATGTTTCTTCTGCATTTTTCGCCAGATGCTATAAATATGTTTTAGGACGGCCGTAAAACCCTCAACCCTGATCGATATTTTCTTTTAAATAACCGGTTAACTCTGTGACAAAATCTGCAATATACTGCTCACGATCTAAGCGGCGCTCATGTAATAATTTGGCAATATTTCGATATTGTTCTGGATGCAAATAACGGAAGCAGTAATCTTCAAGCTCCCATTTCAATTGACCGATCCCTAAACGGTTGGCTAATGGGGCATAAATATTGGAACATTCTTTGGCTGCCAATACTTTTTTTCTTCTTCACAAAAAGTGATTTTTCCGCATTACGAAGAAACGTAATACGTTCAGCAAGTTTGATGATCACACAACGGAAATCGTCCACCATTGCAAGGAGCATACGGCGCACATTATCCACTTGAGACGCATTAGCAGAATGGCTGGCATTGAGCTGACGAATATTATCCATCTCCTCCACACCTTTAAGCAGTTTGGTGATTTTAGGCCCGAAATGTTCCTGAATTTGCTCCCAATCGACAATTTTGTTTTGGCTACTAATGGGGAATAGCATCGCGGTGAGTAAGCTTTCGCTGTCCATATTCATTTCATGCAGAATTTCCACCATTTCCACACCGGATTGCAATGTGAGGATTGCATTCTCCATTTGATCGGCATGTTCAGCTATTTGGGCTTGGGCATAATACCATGCATCAATCAGAGACTTTTCTACGGGGGCAGCAAGTTTAAGGCTCGAACACCATTGATCGATCTCAAAAATCATGTGGATTTGATAAGTGAGAACCACGAACTGCAACCATAATACCCCCTTGTTGATGAATATGGCTCGGCAACATCCTGTCCGCCGAGTTGTCTTTTTAAGACAACAAAAAAAGTCTGACTATTCTATCAGAATTTACATCTTATTTGATAAATAATGTCACCGACTCCAAATGACTGGTATGCGGGAACATATCAATCATGGCCGTTTTGATGATGCGATACCCGAAAGAACGGAGAATTTCAGCATCCCGTACTAAGGTTGCGGGATTGCAAGATACGTAAAGAATGCTTTCTGCACCCAGCTCACACAACGCATTCAGTGCAAAAGCCGCACCGCTACGAGGTGGATCGAGAAGAATTTTATTGAAATGTTGTTTTGCCCAAGGTTGTTCTGAAAAAAAGCTTTGGTCTAAATCGGCTTGATAAAATTCAACATTATCGATGTGATTAAACTGTGCATTTCGATTGGGCTTTTTTTGTACCATATCAAAAACACCTTCAATTCCAACCGCACTTTTTCACGCGTTTGGCTAAAGGCAACGTGAAATTGCCCATGCCGCAGAATAAATCTAAGACATGATCATCCTGATTCAAATCAAGCCAATCTAAAGCCGTCTCAACCATTTTGCTGATTTAAGTGGGTATTCACTTGAATAAAATCGCGGATATCAAAAGATAAACGAATATCGTCTAATGCATAATAAGGCATTTCACCATGCACAAGTTGAATACTTTTGATCATCTTGTAAAAACAAATTTACGGCATTTACGCGTGCAAACTCGAGCAACAAAGTGCGGTCAGTTTCGGCTAAATTTCCCTTGTAGCGTAACAACATGGCTACGCCATTCTCAGCTAGAAACCAATTCAATATGCCCTAATTGTTTCGGGGCTGAATATTGAGCCAAAAGTGCGGTCAATTTGGGGATCAAGATCATTGATTGCTTGCTCTGCCACTAAGCATTGCTGAATGCTGACTAACTGATTGGAGTTTTTCTGACGAAATCCCATTTCAACTGTTTTGTTTTTCGCATTCCACAGTAAACTTAATCGTACTCGACGACGATAAGCCCATTGTTCGCCACAAATCATTGGGCATTAATTGAATAGGCTCTGCTTGCAGTTTACTTAAATCGAGAAAAAAGGGCTTTCTCTTTCGCTTTACGCTGCATTTCCACAGGAATATGCTGGCCTTGGCATCCACCACAACGCCCATAATAACGACATTGTGGCTCAACTCGCTGATTACTCTTTTGTAGCCATTTTTGTGCCGAGGCTAAACCATATTGACGCTTTTCATCAGTCACTACCGCTTCCACTTTTTTTCCGTTGGCAAGGCATTTTCAATGAACCAGGTTTTACCTTGAACTTTTGGCGACACCTAACCCTTGATAATCTAAATCCTGAATTTCAGCGACAACTTTTTTGGGTGGTTTTCTGTTTTTTTGTGGAGCGTAAAGTAAAGCCATGATGGTGTATTTAATCTGTTTGTATCAAAGAAAGGATTATTTTTAAATAAAGCACGTTTTGCGTAAATAACTCTCGACTTTTTCAGCGGTTTATCGCCCTAAATAAGGTTTAAGTGCAATTCGAGTAAAGCGCTTTGCTGCTTGCAAGACGGACTCATCGGTGAATTCCAAACGGTCAAAAGCAAGCAAATCTCGGCCATAAAAGGTTAAGTTGTCTTTCACTAACGAGGCGATAAAACCCTTTTCCGCACGATATTGGTAAGTCATCGATTCATCTACTGGTAAACCTGATCCTGCACAATGCAAAAAATCGATACCATAACCTAAGATTTTAAGTAAATGAAATTCAAATAGACGCAATGTAGGCTCAACCTGTGGTTGAGTGGCTAAGCCTGTTAAGCATTGAAGATAATGCTGAAAAAGTTGTGGATTGGCCGTTTCGGGCTCGATCACTCGAGTAATCAGCTCATTTACATAAAACCCGCTGTATAAAGCCGTTTGCTGTAAAGGCAGCGTAATTGCCGCTGGTTCTGCTTTCGTGAGTGTTTTTAATGCGCCTTTTCCCTGACCAACGAAGAAGTAATGGCGTAAAAGGCTGTAAGACAGATTTCCATGCCGAACGTTTTCGCACGTGCACCTTTTGCAATAACCGTCAAACGTCCCGTTTCTTCAGTGAATAAATCCACCAAAAGGCTAGTTTCACTATAAGGACGACGATGTAACACAAAGCCGCGTTGGAGATCCATAAAAGAATTATTTGCCTGATTTTAATTCACTTAGTTGTTTTCACACAGCGTTCTGCGAGCACTTCACCTACGCTGGTTTGTAATTGACTGAAGTCATCACGCTCCTGCCAATACCAACGAATATTCGCATAATTTCTCCCACGCTCAGAAATCACTCGTGTCAATTTTTTCTGTTACATCATTAAAAGTAACGGTCACCTGACTGAGTGTTTTTTTACTTTTTCTGTTTTTTTGCTTGGTATGAACCACACTCACTTCTTTATTGCCTTTACACAAATAAACCGTCGCTGACCCCTTTTTGGGATTTTTTTATCAACGGTTTGCACTTTCATTTTCTGTGGTGCTGGTTTGCTTAATTCAACATTTTGCGAACAAGCAGAAAGACAAAGTGCGGTCAAAATTACGCTTAATTTTTTTAACATGAATTCTATTTCCATCAAGGGTTGTTTATGATTGCTCACTTTACGAAAATGAGCAAGGATAAACAATCTTATCTAGAAAAATGGGCGATTACTCGCCCACTAAAAATTATTTTTTTATACTGATATGAACCATCGGCTTGACGAATGAACTTGCCGCCATTTGATAAACGAAGCTCACTCACTCGACCTTGACTATTCACCGAAACCTGTACTTTATCACCAGGTTTGAAACTGCTTAATGCATTACCTGCACCGCTTTGCTTTTTGTCATCGCATTCACATCTGAAATATTCAATTTATTATCACGGAATACTTGCATCAATGAAACACCTTGAGGCACCGTTAATGTTTTTTTGTTGCACCGGTTGAAGCGGTTTGTGCTGCAGGTTCAGCTGCTTTCACTGTATTGTGGGTTGCTGATTTCGCTTCCACAATTTGAACCTTACTGTCTTTAGTCGCAACAGATTTCGCTTCTTGAATCTTGCTTGACTCTTTTTTCACGGTTTGAGTCGGTTGAACTGTTGCTTTTTCAGCTACCGGTTTAGGTTGTTTTTTCTCTTGAACCACAGATGTCTGTTCGCGACGAGGTTCTGCTTTATGCTCAACTGTTGTGGTATGTTTTTCTACAGTTGGTTGTACTGTTTTCACAGGTTCTTTAACTGGTGCAGGAGCAACAGCTGGTTGAGTTACTGGTTGTTGAGCAACAGTTTGTTGTGCAGGCTCTACAGGTTGTGATTTCGCCGCATCTGCTTTATCACCTACATACTCCATGGCTGGAGGTGCATCTGATTTAGCGCCATTTGCTGTTTGCTCTGTTGTTGCAGGAGCCGTAGTATTATTGTTATCTAATACGGTGGTTTCAACCGGTTGAGACTGATCTAATGATTGGAATTGAACCGGAATTTCATTGCTGTTTTGCTGTTCAAAAGACTCCACCGTATCTGAGTTTGGTTTTAGAGTGAAGAAAATAATCAGTAAGACCACTAAACCCAAAATCGCAATAAATAAACGGCGATGTTTTTCTGGTAACATTTGTAGAACTTTCCATTTTTCAGGTGATTTCAAGCTTGCTGCAGCAGCGGCCGCCGGTGCAACGGTTTCTGCTTGAGTTGTCACTTCTTCTACCATCTCTTCTGCTGGTGAATTTTCAAAAATCACTTTTTCTTCCGCTACGTTTTCTACTTGAACATTTTCAACAGGTTCTTGAGCGCCGAAAGCACTTGATTGCAATGATTGTTCAGTATTTTCACTTTGGAATGCTTGAGAAGGTGAAAAAGGTTGGCTTGCTGCCGCACCAAAAGTTGGTTCGCGACGAACATGGAATTGCGTATCTGGCTGTTCTTTTTTACCAAATAAACCTTTGGCTTTATCAAAAATTGAGCCACTTTGTTGAACCGGTTTTCTTGGTGTCACAGAGTCAGAGTGATTAAATCCTAAATCTAATTCATTTTGAGATGAATTGTCGTTAGGTTGATTTTTATTATCCACGGGATTACCTCGATTTGCTAAACTAAAGATCGCACAAAAGTGCGGTGAAAAATTGAATCGTATTTTATCGGATCTTAAGCGGTGTATAAAGTCTTATTTGGCTCTCCACCGATTTCTCGTGCTAATTTGGGTACTAAATAGCCAGAAGTGAGCGCCTGTAATTCTTTATAAATTTGTAACGCTTTCTCATCTGAAATATAGAAATGGCTCGCACCTTGCACTTTATCCAACAAATGCAAGTAATAAGGCAGAATACCTGCTTGAAACAGCTTATCGCTCAATGCTTTTAATGTATGTGGGTTATCATTCACATCCTTTAAAAGGACTGATTGATTGAGTAACGTGACTTTAGCGCCTGCCAGTTTTTGTATAGCCAAAGCGAGTTCTTCATCAATTTCATTTGGATGATTGATATGTGTCACAAACACTGTTTGTAATGGGCTTTTTAGCAATAAATCACAAAATTCATCCGTAATGCGCTCTGGAATCACGACCGGCAGGCGAGAGTGAATACGTAAACGCTGTAAGTGTGGTATCTTTTCAAGGCGTTCTAATAGCCACGCCCATTCACTATCCTTCGCCATCATCGGATCGCCGCCCGAAAAAATCACTTCTTCGATTTCAGGATGTGCGGCAATATAGTCTATCGCTTGTTGCCAACTCGTTTTATTGCCTGGGTTTTGGTCATAGGGAAAATGACGACGGAAGCAATAACGACAATTGATTGCACAGCCCCCTTTTGCCATAAACAGCAAGCGATTTTTGGTATTTATGCAGAATATTAGGCACGGCATTTTTTTGCTGCTCATCTAAAGGATCTTGACTAAAACCCTCCGCTTCAATAAATTCTTGTTGAGCCGTCATCACTTGCAAAAAAAGTGGGTCTTTAGGATTCCCCTTTTTCCATTTTTCGACAAAAGGTAAAGGCACTCGCATAGCAAAAAGTTTACGAGCAGCGATATCATCGGCAAAAATCTTCAACAGGCAAATTTAAGGTTTTTTTAACAAGATTTTTCGGATCAGAAATCGCATTTTTTAGGGTTTCTAACCAATTTTGTTCTTCTCTAATCGCAATATTTCGGGTTAAAATACGCACTTTCAAACAATCTCTATTTTTAGGATATTTTTAATATGGCTACATATACTACCAGTGATTTCAAACCAGGTCTAAAATTTATGCAAGACGGTGAGCCTTGTGTGATCGTTGAAAACGAATTCGTTAAACCAGGTAAAGGCCAAGCTTTTACTCGTACTCGTATTCGTAAATTAATTTCAGGCAAAGTATTAGACGTAAACTTCAAATCTGGTACTTCGGTTGAAGCTGCTGATGTTATGGATCTTAACCTTACTTATTCATACAAAGATGATGCATTCTGGTACTTCATGCACCCAGAAACATTCGAACAATACTCTGCTGATGCAAAAGCAGTAGGCGATGCTGAAAAATGGTTATTAGACCAAGCAGATTGTATCGTAACTTTATGGAATGGTGCACCAATCAGCGTTACTCCACCAAACTTCGTAGAATTAGAAATCATCGATACAGACCCAGGTCTTAAAGGTGATACTGCAGGTACAGGCGGTAAACCAGCAACATTAAGCACTGGCGCTGTGGTGAAAGTACCTCTTTTCGTTCAAATCGGCGAAGTGATTAAAGTGGATACTCGTTCAGGCGAATACGTTTCTCGTGTGAAATAATCTTTCATCGCGAGATAAAAAGAGCGGTCAATATTTAATGAATATTGGCCGTTTTTTATTGTTTGCATGATTTTTGATGGATATAAAAAAATGCGGTTATTTCTAACCGCACTTTGATTGATTATTTCGCTTTTGAGCCTTCTAATTCTAAAGAAGGTTTTCTATCTGAGTTCACACAAATGATTTGTGCCGCCGCATAAAGCGTTGTATTAGGCTTCAAGCTGATTGTGTATTTCTCTTGTTTTTTCGGTGCAGCACGCAAACCTTCACCCCAGAAATCATCATAAAAATCGGTACGAACTTGGGTTAAATGGTAGTTCTTACAGTTTAAGATTTTATATTGACGAACAGAACGTGCATAACGTCTAGTTTCGTTTGGATACACATATAAGCCTTTATCCAAATTCACTACCGCATCAAAATGCACTTGGTTTAAATCTTGGTTATCGACCCAAATAGAATCAGCATCAATGTAGTAATTTTTATCTTTTACCAATCGAACATAACCCACTCTATCTTTAGAAGGTGGGCTTAGTTTCACCTCTTCTTGAGGAAGTGGCGGTTGAACAGCTGAACAGCCTGCTAAAAGGGCTACACCTAAAAACGTTAATGCTAATTTTTTCATTTTTCTCTCCTTAAAGCTTACTGAAGCTTGCTGTTTACCGTTTCATACTATCACTTAGTATTTTACGGTATGTCCGTATCCCTCTAAGATATTTTTAATATGCTCAAGCGACTCTTTTGTCGGAGGCAATACATCTTCGAGTTCATAGTCAAACCCAAGGGTTTTCCATTTATGAGCGCCTAATCGATGATAAGGGAGAAGTTCGACTTTTTCAATATTGGTCATACCTTCAATAAACTGTCCCTAGCAGATGAACATCATGATCGTTATCGGTATAACCTGGTACCACGACATAACGAATCCATGTACGTTGATTTCGTTTTTGCAGATATTTCGCAAATTCCAGTGTCCGTTTATTTGGTACACCAATCAGATTTTGGTGCACCTGATCGTTCAGCTCTTTCAAATCAAGCAACACAAGATCGGTTACATCAAGCAATTCATCAATAATATGATCGTAATGACGCACAAAACCATTGGTGTCTAAACAGGTATTAATGCCTTCTGCTTTTACAAGCTCGGAACCAATCTCGCACAAATTCAGCTTGAAGAACAGCCTCACCACCAGATGCCGTCACACCACCACCAGTCGCATTCATAAAATGGCGATAACTCACCACTTCTTTCATGAGCTCTTCAACACTAATTTCGCGACCACCTTCAAGATCCCAAGTATCACGGTTGTGGCAATATTTGCAACGCATTAAACAGCCTTGCATAAATAAAATAAAGCGAATACCCGGGCCATCCACGGTGCCACAGGATTCAAAAGAATGAATTCTTCCTAAAAACAGACATAAATAAATTTCCAAAAATGAATATAGCTAAATTTTACCAAAAATATCAGTCTATAAAAAAATGAGCCTGACTTAAATCAGGCTCATAATTTTTATGTTCCCGCTAAAGTGCGGTTAAATTTTATCGTGTTTTAGAACGATTCTGTGAATGTACGAGTGACGACGTCTTGTTGTTGCTCTTTAGTTAAAGAGTTGAAACGTACTGCGTAACCAGATACACGGATGGTTAATTGCGGATATTTATCCGGATTTTTCCATCGCATCTAATAACATTTCACGGTTTTAACACGTTCACGTTTAAGTGTTGACCACCTTCTACTGTTGCTTCATGGTGGAAGTAACCATCCATTAAGCCAGCAAGGTTGCGACGTTGTGCTTCTGCATCTTTACCTAACGCATTTGGTACGATTGAGAAGGTGTAAGAAATACCATCTTTCGCGTAAGCAAATGGAAGTTTAGCAACAGAAGTTAATGACGCTACCGCACCTTTTTGGTCACGACCATGCATTGGGTTTGCACCTGGTCCGAATGGCGCGCCTGCACGACGACCATCTGGGGTGTTACCTGTTTTCTTACCATAAACTACGTTAGAAGTAATGGTTAATACAGATTGTGTAGGCACAGCGTTGCGATAAGTTTTAAGTTTTTGAATTTTCTTCATGAAACGTTCAACTAAATCACAAGCGATGTCATCAACACGGTTGTCGTTGTTACCATATTGTGGATATTCACCTTCAATTTCGAAGTCGATCGCTACGTTGCTTGCTACAACATTGCCATCTTTATCTTTGATGTCGCCACGAACTGGTTTAACTTTCGCATATTTAATTGCTGAAAGTGAGTCTGCTGCAACAGAAAGACCTGCGATACCACAAGCCATGGTACGGTATACATCACGATCATGTAACGCCATTAATGCGGCTTCGTATGAATATTTATCATGCATGTAGTGGATGATATTTAAAGGCAGTCACATATTGTTTTTGCCAACCAATCCATAAAAGCTGTCCATACGAGTCATGACTGTGTCGAAATCTAACACTTCATCAGTGATTGGTGCAGTTTTTCGGACCTACTTGCATACCCTAACTTTTTCATCGATACCGCCGTTGATTGCGTATAACAATGTTTTTGCTAAGTTTGCACGCGCACCGAAGAATTGCATCTGTTTACCAACAACCATTGGTGATACACAACATGCGATCGCGTAGTCATCATTGTTGAAAGTCTGGACGCATTAAATCATCGTTTCGTACTGAACTGATGAAGTATCAATCGATACTTTCGCACAGTAACGTTTGAAGTTTTCAGGTAATTGCTCAGACCAAAGGATAGTCAAGTTTGGTTCTGGAGAAGTACCCATGTTGTAAAGGGTGTGTAAAATACGGAATGTATTTTTTTGGTTACTAATGTACGGCCATCTAAACCCATACCTGCGATGGTTTCAGTTGCCCACATTGGGTCACCAGAGAATAATTGATCGTATTCAGGTGTACGTAAGAAACGAACCATACGAAGTTTCATGACTAAGTGGTCAACTAATTCTTGCGCTTCAGTTTCAGTAATTTTACCCGCTTTTAAATCACGTTCGATATAGATATCGATAAAGGTTGCAGTACGACCGAAATGACATGGCTGCACCGTTTTGTGATTTGATTGCTGCTAAGTAAGCAAAAGTACATCCATTGAATTGCTTCTTTAGCGTTAGTTGCTGGGGTTAGAAATATCATAACCGTAGCTTGCTGCCATTTGTTTCATTTGGCCTAATGCACGGTGTTGTTCTGCGATTTCTTCACGTAAACGGATAGTTGCTTCAAGATTTACGCCATCTTCTAAGTCTTTTTGTAAAGAAGAGAATTGTGCGTATTTATCTTTCATTAAGAAGTCTACACCGTAAAGTGCTACACGACGGTAGTCACCGATAATACGGCCACGACCGTAAGCATCAGGAAGACCAGTTAATACACCTGATTTACGACAACGTAAAATGTCTGGCGTATAAACATCGAATACACCTTGGTTGTGGGTTTTACGATATTCAGTGAAGATTTTTTTCACTTCAGGATCTAATTCACGACCGTAAATTTTGCATGACCCTTCCACCATTTTAATACCACCAAATGGCATAATAGCACGTTTTAATGGAGCATCAGTTTGAAGACCTACGATTTTCTCTAAGTCTTTATTGATATAACCTGGTGCGTGAGAAGTAATCGTTGAAGGCGTATGTTCGTCAAAGTCTAATGGCGCATGCGTGCGGTTTTCAACTTAATTCCTTCCATTACGGTTTCCCAAAGTTTTGTTGTCGCTTCGGTTGGACCTGCTAAGAAAGAATCATCACCTTCATACGGGGTGTAGTTCCTTTGAATAAAATCACGCACGTTGACGTTTTCTTGCCAATCACCGGCAACGAATCCTGCCCACGCAACTTTTTGTGCTTCATTAAGTTCTGACATAGTCATTTCCTTTTTTAATTGATAAAAATAAAGTCTTGTTTAGTTCGTTAGCACATTAGTGCGTTTTGGTTAAATAACGTTGGAATAAGCCGATACAAAACTGCGCCGCCCACAATGTTGCCCAACGTTACGGGAATCAAATTCTTCACAATGAAATGATAGAGATCTAAATCTGCATATTTCATTGGATCCACACCAATTTGTTGCCAAAATTCTGGCGTACTAGAATGAGCTGTGATAATGCCTAGTGGAATCATAAACATATTTGCCACACAGTGTTCAAAACCAGATGCGACAAATAAACCAATCGGCATGATCATAATAAATGCTTTGTCTGTAACAGTTTTTACCGGAATAAGACATCCATACCGCTACACACACCATAATGTTACATAAAATACCAAGGTTAAAATGCTTCAAACCAAGTATGATGAATCTTATGTTGAGCAGTTGCCAAAATGGTTAAACCCCCATTGACCACTTTTGCTGCCATGGTTTGTCCCCCAAACCAAATCACTGCAGCAATAAATAAACCGCCTACAAAGTTGCCCTAAATATACCACAATCCAATTTCGGATCATTTGTGTTAGTGGTTATCTTTTCCGCCTACGCGGGCAACTAAGGTTAAAAGTAGAAGAGGTGAATAATTCCGATCCTAAAATCACCACCATAATTACGCCTAAAGGAGAAAGACTAATCCACCAACTAACTTGGTTAATCCCCAAGGCGCACCAGCGCTTGCTGTTTGAGTTGTCGTATAAAATACAAAGGCTAATGCAATACAAGCCCCAGCACTAATACCAGACATGAATGATAAAAATGGACGTTTTTTGCGCTTTATACGCAGCGACGTTTTTCAGCATAATCCGTTGCTTCAACTGGTGTGAGAGCAACAGAAGATTGATTTAAATTTTTCTGATGCCATATCTTACTCCAAATAATTGATTGATTATTTTTTATACTTCAACATAGGTATTTTTATACCTGTTGTTATTCTACTCTCTTAAAAAAACCCTTTGCAAGAAATCCCCCATTTATTTCAAAAATTTGATATTTTGCAAGTTTTTGGTAAATTTTATCTTTAAATACAAAAAGCGAGATATCACTATCCCGCTTTTTTTATATAAATAACGCAGATTAAAAACGCAATACGATCGCGATTTTTTTCTAACGTTGCTTTACCAATGCCTTGTACTTCAAGCAATTGTTCTGCCATAGTGAAATTACCGTGCTTTTTCACGATACTGCACAATGGCTTCCGCCTTTTTCGCACCAATACCAATTAGCGCTTTTTGAATTTCTGATGCACTGGCGGTATTGATATTTAATTTATCACTCACTGCTTGTTGTGTAGTTTGTGATGCGGTTTGTTGCTGAACTTGCGCTTGAGGTTGAGCCTGTTCAGCCACCTTTTCTTCTGCAAAACACTTGCGAGCTCAACATTGTGGCTGCAACAAATAATGAACTAAATAAATGTTTCATCAATTTCATAAAAATGCCCTTTATTAACAAAAAGTACCGTTGATTCATATCAACAGCGACATTTTTAAGAAACACCGAAAACACGCAAGAAATTGACCGCACTTTTTGCGATCCTGATCGCAAAAATTACATTTAAGTAAATGAAAAACGACCTTAGCGCACCACCACTGCCGTACCGCTTGCAATCACCATAAACATGCTTTTCGTGCCTACCGTTGTGTAGTTGACTTCTACGCCAACAATGGCATTAGCACCCAAGGCATGTGCTTTCTCTTCCAGCTCTTTCAACGCATCTTGACGCGCACGACTAATACGACGCTCATAAACACTAGAACGCCCACCAATTACATCCGTAATGCCTGCAAAAAAATCACGCATGAAGTTTGCACCCGCAATCACTTCACCGAAGACGACTTGTTTATATTCTCACGATTTGTTTTCCCTTCAACATTAGGGGTTGTTGTCACAATCATTTTGTATCCTTAAATTCTCGTTAAAAATTAACCGCACTTTAGACGCTTAATTTTGATTTTAAAACGGCTAATGCCTTCGCACGATGAGAGATTTTCTTTTTCTCTACGGTTTCTAATTCTGCAAAAAGTGCAACCTTTTCAGGACTAAAAAGAGCGAATCGTAACCAAAGCCGTTTTCGCCTCGTTCTTCATAAATGATATTCCCTTCACATTCACCTTGAGCAATGATCGGAGAAGGATCACTTGGGTGTTGTAATAACACAATCGTACTCACAAATTTTGCTTGGCGACGTTCAGATGGAACATCGGATAATTCTGCCAGTAATTTTTCACGATTTTTCGCATCAGCTTCATCACCATCTACACCGGCATAACGTGCAGAATACAATCCTGGCGCACCATTTAGAGCATCCACCACGAGACCAGAATCATCCGCTATTGCCGGTAAACCTGATTTTTCAGCCGCATAGCGTGCTTTAAGGATCGCATTTTCGACAAACGTTAAGCCCGTTTCCTCTGGACTTTCGATGCCTAAATCCGTTTGAGCAATCACTTCAAAACCGAAATCAGCTAACACATCTGCCATTTCTTTTACTTTGCCTTTATTACCCGTGTGCAGCACAATTTTTGTTTCATGATTCTGTCCCTCATATCAAACATTGTCTTATTTTAGCATCTCACCAAAAATTTTCGGAATAAATATTGACCTTAACCTTAGGTCAAAGTTTATGATTGGTGCTCATTCAGTTATCACATAGGAGAAAAACATGAAAAAACTTATGACTTTTTATCACACTTAGCGCTGCTGCAGTTTCAATTTATGCCCAAGCTAATGAACAACCGCATCAAGCACACATGAATATGCCAATGTCGACAGATTCTGCAATGCAACAAGAATTAATGCAAGGTATGAGTCAAATGCATCAAGACATGATGGCAGCTGCGCAATATAAAGATCCTGATGTTGCTTTTGCAGCAGGTATGTTGCCACACCATATTGGCGCAGTAAAAATGGCGGAAGTTGAATTAAAATACGGAAAAGATCCTGAGATGCGTAAGCTTGCTGAGAATATTATTAACGCTCAACAGGCAGAAATTGAACAAATGCAAAAATGGCTTAAAGTGCACAATAAAAATAAATAACACAAAAAAAGTGCGGTAAATTAACCGCACTTTTTTAATAGAATTAGTTTACTTCTTTTATTCGTAGTTCTTTTGGCACTTCAAAGAACATATTTTTCTTCTAAACCTTGAAGCTCTTCGATACTATCCGCACCAAATTCTTTTAATCGAGCAATCACGGATTGTACCAACTCTTCTGGTGCTGAAGCACCTGCTGTTACGCCATTGTTTCAACGCCTTCAAACCAATCTGCTGCCCATCATTTGGATCATCAATCAATTTTGATTTCACGCCCATACGCGATGCCAACTCAGCTAAGCGGTTAGAATTTCGATGAGTTTTAGAGCCCTACAACCACGACTAGATCACATTGTTTTTGCTAATTCACGCACTGCTTCTTGACGGTTGGTTGTGGCATAGCAAATATCGTTTTTTATGTGGGCCTTGAATAGCAGGATATTTGTCTTTCAATGCACTGATAGTTTCCGCCGTATCATCAAGAGAAAGTGTGGTTTGTGTCGCAAAGGTTAAATCATCATTTTCGAGACCGGCAAAGCGAGGCAATATCTTCCACGCTTTCAATTAAGAAAATACCACCTTCAGCGTTATTATACTGCCCCATTGTGCCTTCCACTTCGGGATGCCCTTTGTGTCCGATCAAAATCGCTTTCGTCCCTTTACGGCTCGCATCGAGCCACTTGCATATGCACTTTGGTTACCAACGGACAAGTTGCATCAAATACTTTTAACTGACGATCTTTCGCTTCTTGACGAACGGCTTGCGACACGCCATGGGCGGAGAAAATCACAATGGCGCCATCTGGCACTTCACTTAATTCTTCTACAAAAATCGCCCCACGCTCACGCAAACCATTCACCACAAAACGATTATGCACCACTTCATGACGCACATAAATTGGTGCACCATGAATTTCAAGCGCTAATTCAACAATGCTAATGGCTCGATCGACACCTGCGCAAAATCCGCGAGGGTTAGCTAAAATTATCTTCATTTTTGACCGCTCTTTTTATCATCTTTAAAGGCATCTAATGCTAATAAACCCGCACCAATACAAATCGCAATATCTGCCACATTAAATACCGGATAATGATGAATACCCCAATAAAAATCAAAGAAATCCACCACAAAACCGTTATAGGCACGATCTACCATATTGGCTAATGCGCCACCAATAATCAGTGCATAAGCTGAGTTTTGTAATTTTTGTTCTGCAGAATTCTTTTTCATAAAGTAAGCTAGCATTAAGGAAATCCAATCGCGAGCACGATAAAGAAATACTTCTGCCAACCATCATGATCTGCAAATAAACTGAACGCAGCCCCGGGATTACGCACATAGGTCAGATTAAAAATAGGCAATATATTTACGCTTTCATAGAGATCAAAGCGTTGCACTACAATATATTTGGTCAGTAAATCAAGGATAAATGCGACCGCACTTATCCAAAGGAATGAAAGTCCTGTTTTATTTTTTGTCATAGGAAATTATCTGTCTTTATAAATGGACGATGATTTTAGCAACTCGAACAACCTTTATAAAGTAAAAGGCATCAAATCATAAAAGGCGAACACATTGGTTCGCCTTGCAATGTTAATTACTTTTTCTTCACCGGTCTTTGCCAACCTTGAATATGACGTTGTGGTACACGAGTAATCACCAGCTCATCTTTCTCAATATTTTGAGTGATCGTTGAACCAGCCCCAATGGTTGCTCCATCTGCGACGGTAACAGGCGCGACTAACTGCGTATCCGATCCAACAAATACATTGTCACCAACGATTGTTTTAAATTTATTTGCACCGTCATAGTTACAAGTAATGACACCTGCACCAATGTTACAGTTCCTCTACCGATTTCGGTATCACCCACATAAGTGAGATGATTTACTTTAGAACCTTTACCCACTGTAGATTTTTAATTTCCACGAAGTTACCCACATGGGTTTCAGCGGCTAATTCAGCACCTGGACGTAAACGAGAGAATGGACCAATCGCCGCTTTCTCACCAATGATTGCGTCTTCTAAAACAGAATAAGGCTTGATCTCAACATCATCACCAATAGTCACGTTTTTCAATACACAACCAGCGCCAATTTTCACACGATCGCTCAAGCGCACATTGCCTTCCACAATCACGTTCACATCAATTTCAACATCTTTACCGTGCTCTAATGTACCGCGTAAATCAAAACGCTCAGGGTCAATCAACATCACGCCTGCAAGTAAAAGTTTTTCTGCTTGTTTACGTTGATAAAAACGCTCTAATGCAGCAAGTTGTAAACGGTTATTGCACCTTCTACTTCCATAAATTCAGATGCTTGAACGGCAGTAACCTGACAACCATCTTGATTTGCTAAACCAATCACATCAGTTAAATAAAACTCGCCTTGTGCATTGTTATTTTTCACACGAGAAAGCCAGTTTTTGAAATGCGCACCATCAGCTACTAATACGCCTGTATTCACTTCTTGGATTTTTAATTGCTCTGCGGTGGCATCTTTTTGTTCTACGATCGCCACCACATTGCCATTTTCACGAATAATACGACCATAACCCGTTGGGTTATCTAAATTCACCGTGAGCAATGCAATCCCATTTTCTGGTTTCGCTGCAATGAGTTTTTCCAATGTTTCTTTGGTCACTAATGGCGCATCACCATATAAAATCACAATATTTTCATCATCTTTGAAGAATGGCAGCTTGTTGAACCGCATGAGCACTCCTAATTGTTCTGCTTGAACGACCCAATTCACGCTTTCATTTGCCAAACGTTCACGCATTAATTCACCACCGTGACCATAAATCAAATGCACGTTTTTCCGCACCTAATTGATTCGCCGTATCGATCACATGTTTTACCATCGGTTTTCCTGCCACTTTTATGCAAGACTTTTGGTAAATCAGAATACATACGAGTGCCTTTACCGGCTGCTAAAATCACCACGCTTAATGCTTTATTTGTCATAAATTCATCTCTTCTTTGTAAAAAAATTGAGCGTATTCTATCGTAGAATGGAGAATATGATAAGCCATTTAATTTTTCATACATCCTGACAAGACAAGATTGTATAAAAATCTCAAATCCTGTAAACTATCCTCCCGTCTTGATAGCTAATCATCTTTTTCTTTATTTTATTTTTGACCGCACTTTTCAGCATTCTGCACAAATTTGCATAAAAAGATGATTGGCTATAATCATTTTTATCCCAACATTTTAGGTCTCTCACTATGGCTACAAATTATATTTTCGTGACAGGCGGTGTGGTTTCATCGTTAGTAAAGGTATTGCTGCAGCATCATTAGCAGCAATTTTAGAAACACGTGGCTTAAACGTGACTATTATGAAATTAGACCTTACATCAACGTGGACCCGGGTACAATGAGCCCAACCCAACACGGCGAAGTATTCGTGACACTAAGACGGGGCGGAAACCGATTTAGACTTAGGGTCACTACGAGCGTTTTATTCGTACCAAAATGACAAAACGCAATAACTTCACCACAGGTAAAATTTATTCTGAAGTATTACGCAAAGAGCGTCGTGGTGATTATTTAGGTGCGACAATTCAAGTTATCCCACACATCACCAATGAAATTAAAGATCGCGTGATTGCCGTCGCACAAAGGCCATGATGTGGTTATCGTGGAAGTGGGCGGAACCGTGGGTGATATTGAATCACTTCCATTCTTAGAAGCACTTCGTCAACTTGCCGTACAAGTCGGTCGTGAGAATACTATCTTTATGCACTTAACGTTAGTGCCATACATCCCGACTGCGGGCGAAGTAAAAACCAAACCAACGCAACATTCTGTAAAAGAATTACTTTCAATTGGTATTCAGCCAGATGTGCTTATCTGCCGCTCAGATCGCATGATTCCACCAAACGAACGTGCAAAAATCGCCTTATTCTGTAACGTACCAGAACGTGCGGTCATCTCATTAAAAGATGTAAATTCAATCTACCAAATTCCTGCGTTATTGAAATCACAAGGTTTGGATGAATTCATCTGCCAACGTTTCCACTTAGACTGTCCAGAAGCGGACCTTTCAGAATGGGAACAAGTGCTTTATCAAGAAGCAAACCCAGTGGGCGATGTGACCATCGGTATGGTAGGTAAATATACTGAATTACCAGACGCTTATAAATCAGTGAATGAAGCCTTAAAACACGCAGGTTTGAAAAATCGTTTAAGCGTGCATATCAAATACATTGATTCTCAAGATGTTGAAACCAAAGGCACTGATGTATTAAAAGGTGTCGATGGTATTTTAGTACCAGGGCGGCTTTGGCTATCGCGGTGTAGAAGGCAAAATCTTGACTGCAAAATATGCACGTGAAAACAATGTTCCTTACCTCGGTATTTGTTTAGGGATGCAAATTGCATTAATCGAATATGCGCGTAATGTTGCAGGTCTTGAGAAAGCGAACTCATCTGAATTTGATCGTCACTGTGAGCAACCTGTTGTTGGTTTAATTACAGAATGGCAAGATGCGGAAGGCCACATTGAAACCCCGTGATGATAATTCAGATCTGGGTGGTACGATGCGTTTAGGGGCGCAACAATGTCATTTAATTGAGGGTTCAAAAGCGCGTGCATTATATGGCAAAGAAACCATCGAAGAACGTCATCGTCACCGTTATGAAGTGAATAATAACCTGCTTCCACAAATTGAAAAAGCGGGCCTTAAAGTAACTGGTTTATCGGCGGATCGTAAATTAGTGGAAATCATTGAAGTACCAAACCACCCATGGTTTGTAGCATGTCAATTCCACCCTGAATTTACATCAACACCACGTGATGGTCACCCATTATTCGAAGGCTTTGTCAAAGCAGCTAGAGAAAATCAGTTAAAAACTGAAAAGTAATTTACTGATAATTCCATAAACAAGTGCGATCAAAAATTCTTGTGTTTTTGACCGCACTTTGTATTTTTAAGCATTTTAATTTGATTGATTCGATTACCGTTTCACCAAACGATAAGGCAAGATCTGCATTTTACATTTATCAGAAATATCACCTGAATCGAAATCATCAATAAAATGCCAATGTGCGGTATCTTTTGTTAAATCAGTGAGATAAATTTGAGTGTTACCTACTTTATAACGACACTCACCAATAACAAAATTCCTTTCACGACTTGCTTCATCCATATAATCACCGTGAACAACTTGGATAAGCTTCGCATGATTGGTTAAATCAGTGTAATACCACCAAATATCAAATTTATCTTTGTCATTAGCTAACTGAACTTGCAAACTCGGCTCTATAAAGTTCGTATTATAACTATGAGCTTGCTTTATTTGTGAACTGATTAACTCATTATCTTTCCAAAGGTAATCATAATTGAGCTGGCGATTTTCATAAAATGCAACTTTACTCTTTAAACGAATCGTCGGTAGAATAACTTCACCTTCAGGTATTTCACAACTGGCTAAGGTAAAAATCAGAATAAGGCATCGAAGGCCCCTTACCTTTTATTCGTACAAAAACAAAACTTCCTCTACTCAAACAAGACTGTCCATTAATAGAAATGGTTTCTCGCATGCCTAAGTCAGTATCATGTTGTTCACCCAATCTAACCAAATCATTGATGCTAACGACATTACTATTTAATGAAAGTTTATTTAAACGAAAAATCGCCCCACTTAAAAATACGTATTATCGAGCGTAATACCATAATCTGGTGCATCTTCTCCAGTTGTTGCAAAAACAAATGCATTCGGAGATAAATCATCAATACCTGCTAAATACGGTTTATCTTGTAACTGAACGCCTCTAAGCCCCCAATCTTGTGGAGCTGAAGAGAACAAAACATAAAATACAAAATAACTCAAAAATAAATAATAACGTGACAATTCCAAACAATATACCAATTGTCCACAAAAATATTTCTAATGGTGTCTTTAAACGCTGCATATTTCCTAATATTTCCTAATATCTCTTAATCAATATATTTGTGTATTATGCTTTTCTTATCAATACAGAAAAATTACTACTTTCTGGAATACTTTTATCATTTTCTTACCCTATAAAAAGCAAATTTATTTAACTACACTTCAAAAAATATTTGAATTAGTATAACATTTTTAGTCAACTATTTATATAACTTAAACAAGCAGTTATTTTTTCAGCGTTTTTGCAAAAGCATTTATTAAATCCGACCGCTTATGATAAAAGGAATAACCATGCATAAATTTTTTACTGACAGCCCTTCTCGCTAGCTTTTCTACCTCTGCTTTCGCACTTTTCCCTATTCAAACCGATTGTGCAAGCGAATCACTTACAAGGCAAAAGTGAAATCTGTTATTTCACATTCGGAAGATAATCCTGAAGCGGCAGAAGGAGAGGTGGTCACGAACGATGTTCGTCAATTTTATAACGAGCAAGGTTTTTTTAATTAAAACTGAAGATGTTACTGGCGAGTCTGAATATTTCGATAAAACGACGGCGAATTATCGATATGATCAAAACAATCGATTAGAAGAAATTCGTTACGATATCTATAAAGAGACTCATGGAAGACTCTACCACTATCAAGAAAATGCCGATGGTTCGGGTACCATTTTAGAAATCACTTATGTAGGCAAAAAGCCCAAAAAGCCGAACTTCCAAGAAGATTATATCAAAAGAGTTTACGACAAAGATGGGAAACTCATCTCTGAAGCTGTTTATTATGCAAAACTTATTGACGGCCATGCGAAAAATTCCATTACAAGGACGATAAACTCATCAAAAGCTTGTGACTTTGATGACAATGGAAAAGAAAGTAATTGCGAAACTTATCGTTATCTCGAAAATGGCGACTTTGTACATAACACGTCTTTTAATGAGGGACGAGCAGATTTTACTTATGACAAAAATCACAATGAATTAAAACGCCAAATTTTTGATCAACATGGGAAATTAGAAGCAACACTCACAACGCGTCATAAATTTGATCAACACGGTAATGTGATTGAAAGCATTATGTATGATGAAAAAGGTATATGGTTAGATAAAACCACAAAAGAAATATAGAATATTATGAGTAATCTCTTTTAAACTGAGCATTTTTTTATTATGTTTTTAAATCTAAACAACACGCTGATAAATTAGACAAAACATTAATCACCAAACTGGACAAAAATCTTTCAATATTTTTAAGGCGAAGAAGAACCACCTGAGTGGTTGTTTGCCCGAAATCACAAAGTTGCGCCAATGGCAATCGCAACCTATTGGCATTATGGTAAAGCCAATTTAGATGAATCTGAATTGCTAGAAAATACGGGATTATCTGATTTATACCAACCTCTAGAGTTGCTTCTGACAAAAACAATGAAACTGCCTTGTATTACGCGCATAGAATTTGATGAGGAAAATTGGGTTCAATTATTTCTTTCTATTGATTTTAAATTAAACCCAACAGATAGCTCACTTTTTAGAGTTTTTATTTTTCCTGATCAGGATAGCTTCGTTTTCGCCGAAACGGATCAAGCGAACAACCTTTTTCAGAGTATGATACAGGCAAAGCCATTTAATCAACATAGTCCACATTATGAGAAATTTTTTATCTTCAGTTGATGCGGTTTTTAATGCGATTGAAAAGCCAGAAGATTTTGCATTATTAGACCAAAAACTCGCCAAAATTGAGCATTATCTTAAAAATCAACCTGATGGCGATTTACTTGTCAAAAACAATGTCTTTTGAAACAGATATTTACGCCTATCAATTTTTACTATTCTGATAATTGGGACGATTACTCAAAAGAAAAATTTAAAGGAATTAGATTTTGACGGCGATATGTATAATTTACAAAACCAATTCTGTAGCCCAATGGGATTCGTACCTGCTTCTCGAGAAGAATTTTTTAATGGTTCTGGCTATTCTTTTTAAATATTGGGTTCGGCATAAAACCGCATAAGGAATATGAACATATTATTAAAGAAACTGAATTTGAGTTTCCGCAAAGAATTGAGTTATTTGCTGGGCAACCTATTTGCGATGGCGCATATTCATTACAACATGCTGATAAGCTTTTTATTTCTAATATAATGGCAGCGATTTATTATGCCAAACCGCTTGATGAACAACATTACAAGTTTGATTTGTTAAAAACAAGCCGTTGATTTGATTTGCGATAGCATTGACAGACGTGAAACTGAAATCAATCAAGAAGCCTTATTTGATGAATTAATTACGTTGCTTGAAACGAAAAAATACATCAAAGCAAAATATATTAAGCAAGTTAAAAGCCTCTATAAATGGCTAAATAAAGATCTTGAAAAATGTCGAGAGAAAATGATCGCATTTGGTGATATCTATGAGGACGAAGATTTCGATGAAGAATACGCTAAATTAGAGCTTATCAGAAGTTATCTACATTGCTACCAAGATGACTGGAAAATTGATTATGACTCACTCAATCATTTTCTTTCTGAGTCTCTTGAACAAACTTTCGAAATCACTTTCGAAGAGGCAAAGCATGAGTTTGCACGTATTAAGGCTAAAGTAGAAGCAAAAAGTGATTATACTTTGCTTTATGTTGATACGGATTCCGACAATTTCTATTGCTTAGTTTGCCCAAAATCAGCCGCACCTCGCATAATAGAAATTGCAGATATATTAAATTTACCTATCAACCATTAAATTTCAGATAGGAAAACGTCCTAGCAGCAATAAAGAGCGGTCAGTTTTTGTTGCATTTTTGCAAAATATCTCAGTGATTAAATAGTGGAATTTGTAATGTGAGTGAAAAAGTAATTAAGCCCCGCTCTATAAAAATATTTTTAGATAACTAACAAAGTTAAACTTCTGACTATCGCTGCGGTCGTAATTTAAATAGAATACACTTTTATCTACACGGAAATGAAAAAAATGAAACTTGCTGTTATTTTACCCGCATACAATGCAGAAAAATTTTATTGCTGAATGTTTAGAGTCATTATTGAATCAGACATTTAGTGATTTTTGTATTCTTGCGGTTAATGATGCTTCTACCGATAACACAGGTAACATTCTCGAAGATTATGCGGCGAAAGATACTCGCTTACGTGTTTATCACTTTTTCTGAAAACCAAGGTGAACCTGCCGTAATGCAATTCACTATGGATATACTTAAAGAGATGGATGTTGAATATGTTGCTCGTATGGATGCAGATGATGTCTGCATACCACAACGTTTTTGAAAAGGCAAATTCAATATTTAGATAACCATCCAGAAATTGATATTCTCGGGAGTAATGCGGTACTCTTTTATGAAGGCCAAACGCGTGCTCCTAAATTTACCGACCATCCTCTGTTAGATAAAGACATTAAAGCTCATTTTTCTTTAGCTCGAGGAAATATTATTAACCCGACTACAATGTGGCGACATTCAAGTATTAAAGATCTCCCAATTAATTATGCACAAACAGCCACTGCTCCCGATTTTCATATGTGGGTACAATGTGCCTTACATCAAAAAGAAATTTGCGAATTTACCATGAACCACTATTAGTCTACCGCTTACATCCAGGACAAGCGAGTAAAATACATGACAAAATTAGTGAATCTGTTCAATACTCTATGGAACTATGGATAAGTCATTTATTTCCAGAATTAACACCTAAAGAAGTCAGCTTACTAAGTCTTATACTGCACGGGAAAAAGCATTAAATTACGCACTGAAGAGTTTGAAATCGCTTTTTCGGCTTATGACAAAGTTCGTTCTAATAATGGAAACTCGCTATTTGGAGAAGATCGAGAAACCATGTTTAGTATTTTAGACAGACATACGCAAAGCTTTTAAAAAGGCATTCTATAAACACATATCTTGATATTTAACTCAGTCATTTTTAGCTAATTTCTTTATAAAAACAGCTGTGAAACATCACAGCGTTTTTAAATTTATGATTACTTATCAAAAATAGCTTTGTACAGATATTTCACTATAGTAATAACCTTTTTCCTTACTAAACTCCATTTCAAGGTTACCCAAATAAACCGTGAAACTTGGTCCATCAATTTTTAATAAATCTTGGCTAAAGCGATTTAAGTTCAGCTTTAGAGATTTTTCATCGGGTCTAGCTGATGTTCTTTGAATACTTTATGAATATGTTCATCCATATTGGTACAATATCTGTCGTGATCTTCAACAAAACAAACCTCTGGTTTCTCTTCTTGTTTATCATCGCTTTTCATCAGATTTCATATAAGCCCTGAGGCTCTAGACGATAGAATGAATATGTCGGCACTCGAATCCATTTTTTTATACGAAGTCACATCAATCGATTCCATTCAAATATGACTTTTAGTAATAAAAATTATTTTCTGGGGTGCTAATACTTTCATCATTGAGGCGAATCTCATCACCATAAATGTAGAATGTAAAAAGTTCTTTCGATTTTTACCATATTTCTGCTTGAATGCCTCTTTTCTTTCTTCGAAAGGATCTTCTCCATAAGATTTAATCTCCACTGATAAAAGCAAATAATCTGATACATTATCTAGTTCTTCCCAATCTTTAAGCTCGCTTTTCGGCATATTCTCTAAAACGTTCGACAAAAATCTACATCATCACGAATTTTTCCTGAACTATCGGATAAATTTAGTTTTATTAATAGCTGTTCAAAACGTTCCGTTTGGCTTTGGTAAGCAATTTCTTTTGGCTTAACAACCCAAGTCATGGAGAAAATTGCCACCATTACAACAGCAGAGATTAAACGATATTGACGAATTTTCGGCACAGTTAGAATCGCATAAGCAATCGTAATCGCCGTAGCCAAGGCCACTAAATAAATACGTTGTTCCGTCCAAGCATAGGCACTAATACGGCGATCAATCGCCAACCATAGCAACACGATTGGCACAATAGCAAGATACGGATAGAACTTAAAAAAAGTTTCCCAGCGAGCTTTAGCGCAAATAGAACGTAATGCATATACGCCTAAACCACCAAGCAGGTAAGGCAAGGTAATATTAGCCAGCATCCCTTTTGGTAATACGCCTTCAAAAATAATTTGAACAACATAAGCATAAAGCAAGACAGTGAAAATCATCAATGCCGGTGCTAATACAAAATTAACTAAAATTTCAAAAATGCGATTTAACGTCATTTCCGATTTAGCTTGACGCTGTTGGAATACTAAGAAAAACAGTGGCTGAGTAAAAATGCCTAACGAAGTATAAAAATGATTGTAGAAACTATCAGAAAACTCGACATTAAAGAGTGTTGTAATCGTAAATAGAATAGCCGCGACTAATCCAAACACCAACAACCATACCGCCGTCGCTAAGCCAAGATGGAATAGATTGGTAAAATTACGGTAGGTAAACCCTTGATTATTTTTTTCAAATGGGAAGCCTAATAATACCAGTAACGCAATAAAATTTGCGCCCCAAAATTTTGGACTCGTGAGATAAAACTCTGCACTATCATTAGTCATGCCAATAATGGCCAGCGCCACCAATGGCACAATCCATGAAAAACGATACCAAGAATATGGGCGAGAGAGATAAACAAAGATAAACAGCATTGGCTCAAATACCCAATAAGCCAAATGATCATTTCCTTGACGAGGCTCTAATTCCATAAACCAAATTCCAATTGCAAATGCACTAATTAGAAAAATTGCAATCGGATGTGCAGACACTGCATTTTTTATCTGCGCTTTAGTCTTTTCGAAAAATGTTGAAATAGACATAATCATTCCTTTTTTATTCTATAAAGTCTTAATTAACACTTAATAATTCATACTAAAACAGTATGGAATTTACTGGCACTTTAACGAACTTTTTATGAATAAATCCACTAAAATTAGATAGATATTAGATAAAAATAGACAAAAACTCACCGCACTTGATTGAAAAACAAAGATGCAGATCAAAGTGCGGTCATTTTTCCAAGACAAATTTCTAAATTTGCTTTATTATATTCCCGTTTTTAGGTTCGCCTAACTAATTTTTAATTAACTTTAAAACAGAGGAAAACAAAATGGCAAAAATCGTTAAAGTCATTGGTCGTGAAATCATCGACTCTCGTGGTAACCCAACTGTAGAAGCTGAAGTTCATCTTGAAGGTGGTTTCGTTGGTTTAGCAGCTGCGCCATCTGGTGCATCTACCGGTTCTCGTGAAGCATTAGAATTACGTGACGGCGACAAATCTCGTTTCTTAGGTAAAGGTGTATTAAAAGCGGTTGCGGCTGTAAACGGTCCTATCGCAGATGCATTAGTGGGTAAAGAAGCGTCTAACCAAGCTGAAATCGACCAAATCATGATCGATTTAGACGGTACTGAAAACAAATCTAACTTCGGTGCAAACGCAATCTTAGCGGTATCTTTAGCAAACGCAAAAAGCCGCTGCAGCGTCTAAAGGTTTACCACTTTACGCTTACATCGCAGAACTTAACGGTACGCCAGGCGTTTACTCTATGCCATTACCAATGATGAACATCATCAACGGTGGTGAGCACGCAGATAACAACGTTGATATCCAAGAATTCATGATTCAACCAGTTGGTGCGAAAACATTACGTGAAGCACTTCGTATCGGTGCTGAAGTATTCCACAACCTTGCGAAAGTATTAAAATCTAAAGGCATGAGCACTGCTGTAGGTGATGAAGGTGGTTTCGCACCTAACTTAGCATCTAATGCTGACGCTTTAGCGTGTATCAAAGAAGCAGTTGAAAAAGCAGGTTATGTATTAGGTAAAGACGTGACTTTAGCAATGGACTGTGCATCTTCTGAGTTCTATAACAAAGAAACTGGCAAATACGAAATGAAAGGCGAAGGCCGTTCATTCACTTCTCAAGAATTCACACACTATCTTGAAGAATTAACTAAACAATACCCAATCGTGTCTATCGAAGATGGTCAAGATGAATCTGACTGGGATGGTTTTGCATACCAAACTAAAGTGTTAGGCGACCGCGTTCAATTAGTGGGCGACGACTTATTCGTCACTAACACCAAAATCTTAAAAGAAGGTATCGAAAAAGGTATCGCAAACTCTATCTTAATCAAATTCAACCAAATCGGTTCTTTAACTGAAACTTTAGCAGCAATTAAAATGGCTAAAGATGCAGGTTACACCGCGGTTATCTCTCACCGTCTCAGGTGAAACCGAAGATGCGACTATCGCTGATTTAGCGGTTGGCTACAGCAGCAGGTCAAATCAAAAACTGGTTCTATGAGCCGTTCTGACCGTATTGCGAAATACAACCAATTAATCCGTATCGAAGAAGCATTAGAACGTGCTGGCACACCAGCTCCGTTCTTAGGTTTAAAAGCGGTTAAAGGTCAAGCGTAATTCACGCTGAATTTACTACAAAATATCACCGCACTTTGCACAAAAGTGCGGTGTTTTTTTAAGGTGTTTTTATGAAGACACAATCTGATTCACTGCTTACTGAACCTTGGTTATCTTGGGCAATCGAAATCCAAAGCATTGCACAAAATGGGCTAACTTATTGCAAAAATATCTATGATATTGAACGCTATGAACGCTTGCGGATTTGTTCTGCTGAAATGCTCGCTTATAAAACAGCAATCCCAAAAAGAAACCGTTAGATCACTTTTTCTGCAATGAGGCTGGTTATCAAACCCCTAAAATCGACTCGCGGGCAGCTATTTTCAAAGATGATAAAATTTTATTAGTACAAGAAAATGATGGACGTTGGTCACGCTCTGGCGGCTGGATAGATGTGCTAGAAACCATTCATAGTAATACGATTAAAAGAAGTACGAGAAGAATCGGGGCTTAATGTTAAACCGACTTTCATTATTGCTATTCACGAACAACATAAACGCAATTTTCCGCCTTTGCGCATCCTGTAGCTCAAAACCTTCGTCATGTGCGAACCATTAAGTGGCGAATTTCAACCAAATAGTGAAACAGTGCAATCTGCCTATTTTGCGTTGAATGAACTGCCACCAATGAATGAAGAAAAAAATACGCCTGCACAGGTTGAACTTTGCTTTCAAGCACACCATAGTAGTCACTGGACTACACAATTTGATTAGGAAATACCATGTTACATTTAACCCTCGAAGATCAACTCTTTCTCGGTCAACCAAAACAAGTCGGCACACACTCGACTGTGCATGATCATCTGGCGGTGATGTTTGAAGATGATGGCGAAACGGGCTATTTTTTATGCGTTAGATATGCGTCAAAATGCGCAGCCTGTTGTCGATTGCTTACACGTTTATAATGTGGATAACACACGCAATCACCACGAAGCACGTAAATTAGAAATCTGCTGGGATGAAAGTGGTTATTTAGCCTTATTGCTCATTAACGGCTATCCGCATGCTGTATTTGATTTTGCCCATTTGATCGGCTATAACACCAACAAACATCCTCAGCCTGACTTAATGAGCATGTGGACACACGAAGAAATTACCAATGAACGTGCGACCGCATGGCTTTGGTGTCAATACGATTAAATAGGATTAACTATGCGATTTTACCGCGGTCTTCAGCCCTTTCAAGGTCATGAGTTTTTGATCTTGATGACACCCTTTACGATAACAGTGATGTCATTCGTTTGGCCGAAGAACGCTTTCTTCAATGTGTGCAAGAACACGCACAACTGAGCGATCTTACCTCAGAATATTGGCGAGAATGGAAATGGCAACTGGCAGAGAAAGATCCCTTGATTGCTGAAGATGTGATTGCCTGGCGTGTCGAAACGTTACAGCACTTACTGGCGCATCATGGTAAAAGTGCGGTTGAAATTGACCGCACTTTAGCGCTCGCGATGGAAGAGTTTATTGAATGGCGACATAAAATTGATGTACCCGCAGAAAGTATTGAAGTGCTGAATCAACTGAAAGATCGCTACCCGCTTAGCGTGATTACCAATGGTAATGTGATTGCCACACGTATTGGGTTTGAACACTTTCAGCTGAGCTTACGTGGTGGAGAGCAAGGCAGAGCGAAACCTCATCAAGATTTGTTTCACCAAACCGCCCATTATTTTGGCGTAAAACCGAGTGAAATTTTTACACATCGGTGACAACTTAACCACGGATGTTCAAGGCGCCATTCAAGCAGGCTGCCAAGCTGTATGGATTAATTTATCAGGCAAAGATCTCAATTCATTTACTGAAGCAAGTGTTTTGCCTACATTAGAAATCAATCATTTAACTGAATTATTAACACTTTAACCCTATGATGAAAAAGAAAAATCAAGTTCTGTCAGCCTTTTCCATTGTGAAGCTTTTGATTGGGCCTGCTCAGGAAGAGCAAGTTCAACGAGATGTTTATAACAGCCTTGAGGATTGTTTTAGCCGATTGGCAAAAATTGAATTATGCGAAGCTGACCAATCTAATGAAAAATAACAGCACCAGCACAGCACATGCTAGTTCTGGCTCCTCTCTCTCGGACAATTTAAATACACGTCCAAGCAATAATAGTGAATGGTCAGAAGACAATCAAACCGTCAAACAAACCTTAAATCCAGATGGAGCAACTCACTCTGGCAATTCAAACGGTTCAGAAGGAGCAAGCCACACGAGTTCTGCAACAGGAGAAGGACACGGCAGTATGGGCAGTGCGATTGCAGGTGCCGCAATGGGCTATATGATTGCGCGTACGATGGGATCGTTTTTAGGGCCTAGCTACAATCCAAGCAATCGCGCCAGTTTCAACACCAACGGGGCAAGTTATTCAACCGCAAACTAATCGTTCTGTCGGTAAACCTGTATTAGTAAAAAGGCAATGCTGGTAGCACTTACAGCAAACCAGTTTCACGCGGTGGCTTTAAAAGCTCAAATTCAAGCAGTAACCGTAGCTCAGGCGGTTAAATATGAAACGAATCACAGGCTTTCCTACTCGCCCTAATATGGTGCAACAATTATTAGATGTGGGCTTTTGATTACTATAATCTGCCCTCCTCTGATGGATCGCATTATTGGTCAGACAATGTGGCGTATGAATTTACCCTAGCGGAAATCGATCGTGCTGAAGACGCCACCAACGAATTGCACGTGATGTGCATGGACTTTGTTGCCGATGAAATCAAACAAGGTGATTATGCCCATTATCGCTTCACCGATTTACAGAAAATCTGATTGAACAAACATGGGCTAAAAACGTACCGCACTTATATGGCCGTTTTGATTTTGGTTATGACGGCGAAAACCTCAAAATGTTTGAATACAATGCCGACACCCCAACTTCCCTGCTTGAAGCTGCTGTGGTGCAATGGCAATGGTTAGAGCAAATTGAAGGCTTATCGCATCGTGATCAATTCAATTGGATTCACGAAGAATTGCTTTAATCGCTTTTCAGTTTATTCAACAACAAACTGGGCTAAAAGATTTCCATTTTTAGTGCCATGCAAGAAGCGGGCCGTGAAGATTGGGGCAATATCGATTACCTGGCGGATGTGGCTTACAATGCAGGTTGGCATATTCATCAACTTGCCATTGAAGATGTAGGCTACGATAAAGACAATCAGCAATTCCTCGATCTGAATAATCAACCTATTGATTGTTTATTTAAGCTCTATCCGCTCGAATGGATGACCACCACAGAATATGCGCCACATGCTTAATTCATCCACCACTTTTATTGAACCAGCGTGAAATTACTATTAGCAATAAAGTGCTATTAGCGAAATTGTGGCAAAAACATCCAAACCACCCTTTATTACTACCCGCTTACTTTAGTAAACATGATATTACCGATCGTCAATCAATATGGGTGAAAAACCGACGTTGGGGCCGTGAGGGTGCCAATGTTTCTTACTATGAAAAACGTAATGGTCTAGAATTTGCTGCCAAAGGTAGCGAACATTCTGCCTTTACGATCAAGCAGGCTACATCTATCAACAAAAATTTGAACTGCCAAATTTTGATGGCATGATACTCTATGATTGGTTCTTGGGTAGTGGGTGATGTGGCTTGTGGCATTGGATTGAGAGAAGATTTTACCCCAGTTACTGGCAATGATAGTCACTTCATTCCGCATTACTTTGTGGAATAAAAACAACGCAAAAACTGACCGCACTTAACAGATAATAAGGAGATAGATATGTATCCATTTAGTTTTCAAAACCCTACTCGCATTGAATTTGGTCTCGATAAAGAAAAAGAGATGGGGAAATATATGCACGAATACGGTGCAGGCCTTAATTATCTATGGTAGTGAGCGTGTTAAACAATCCGGTTTAGTTTGAAGATGTGGCGAAAAAGTTTGCGTGAACATGGCATTGAATACATTGAATGTGGTGGCGTAAAAAGCAACCCGACAATCAGCAAAGTTAGTGAAGCCGTTACAATGGCGAAAGCCTTTGGTGCAGATAGTGTGTTGAGTATCGGTGGCGGCTCTTGTCTTGATAGTGCGAAAGCGATCGCGGCAGGTGCGTGCTATGACGGTGATACTTTGGGACTTCTTTAAAGGCACACCGGTGCAAAAAGCATTGATGATTTTTTGATGTAATCACCCTTGCGGCAACAGGCAGTGAAATGAACTGGGGGCTCAGTCATTACCAATGAAGAAACACAGCAAAAATATTCGATTCATAGCAAATCTATTTATTCCCAAAAGTATCAGTCATTAATCCGAAATTACAAGCGACTGTCAGCCGTGATTATTTAGTGTATTCTGCTGCAGATATTATTGCTCATTCGATTGAAGCTTATTTCACGGCGGAATATCGCCCTGAAATTATTGATTTCTAGTAGAAAGCAATATTAAAACCGTTATTCGTACTGACTGAAATCCCTGCTCAATGATCCACAAGATCTCAATGCACGTGGTGAATTTGCCTGGGCAGCTACACTTGCGTTGAACGGTTTAACGCATTTAGGTATCTCACCTTACGGTTTCCCAAATCATATGATTGAGCATTCCATGAGTGCGATTTCAGATGTTCCACATGGCGCAGGGCTGTCCGTCATTATGCCTGCGTGGATGAAAATGAGTATCAATCTCAAAGACCTGCTCAATTCAAAACGCTTTGCTAAAAGAAATATTTGGCTTAGATAAGGCTGAAGATGGTATTCCAAGCCTTAAAAAGCTTGGTTTGATCAAATCGGCACACCAACTCGTCTTGAGCAACTTGGCATTGATGATAAAACTTTAGCTGAAATTATCGATAATGCGGTTCAAACTACGATTAAGGCGAAAAATGAATAAGATTTTACACCAAAGAAGCTATTGAAGCAATTTTCGCTTTAGCGAAATAAACCTCTCATAGAGAAAAAGCGGTCAAATTCCATTGTATTTTGAATTTGACCGCTCTTTTATATTCTCAATATTTTCACTTTATTGAAAAAGAACAGTAAATAACTCGCACTTTAGTTACCCAAAGTGCGGTTAGTTTGAATTAAGTTTTAACGCTTAATTATAGTGAAGCTTGATCAACAGCCACACCAGCACCCATAGTTGTAGAGATGCTTACTTTCTTGATAAAGATACCTTTTGTGCAGTAGTTGGTTTTGCTTTGTTTAAAGCAGCCAATAATGCTTGAAGGTTTTCTTTTAATTGAACTTCAGAGAAGTTTGCTTTACCAATTGTTGTGTGGATGATACCGTTTTTATCATTACGATAACGGATCTGACCAGATTTAGCATTTTTTAACTGCTTTCAGCAACGTTTGGTGTTACGGTACCAACTTTAGGGTTTGGCATTAAACCACGTGGGCCTAATACTTCGACCTAATTGACCAACAACACGCATTGCATCAGGAGAGCGATAACAACGTCAAAGTTCATTTCGCCTTTTTGATTTGCTCTGCTAAATCTTCCATACCGACTAAATCAGCGCCAGCTTCTTTAGCTGCATCTGCGTTAGCACCTGGGGTGAACACAGCTACGCGTACTTCACGACCTGTACCGTGTGGTAATACGTTGCAATCCACGAACGTTTTGGTCTGATTTACGAGGATCAATACCTAAGTTTACTGCAACGTCAACACTTTTCAACGAATTTTAGCAGTTGCGAATTGTTTTATTAACGCGATTGCTTCGTTGATTTCGTATGCTTTCAGTAGAATCTACGCCAGCTTTGATTGCTTTCATTTTTAGTCAATTTAGCCATCGTATTATTCCTCCACCACTAAGCCCATTGAGCGAGCAGTACCAGCAATTGATTTCATTTTAGTTTCGATAGTCGCGCCAGTCATATCTGCTGCTTTAGTTTCAGCGATTTGACGAACTTGATCTAAAGTTACTTTACCCACTTTATCTTTGTTCGGTTTACCAGAACCAGATTTGATACCTGCAGCTTTTTCAATAATACTGCTGCTGGTGGAGTTTTAGTAATGAAAAGTGAATGAACGGTCTACGCATATACAGTGATAACAACTGGAATTGGTGAAAGCCTTTTTCTAAGCTCTCAGTACGAGCGTTGAGATGCCTTTACAGAATTCCACGGATGTTCACACCTTGTTGACCTAATGCAGGACCAACTGGTGGTGATGGGTTTGCCATACCAGCTGCAACTTGCAACTTAACGTATGCTTGGACTTTTTGCCATAGTTTCCTCTAAATGGGTGATAACGCCGAAAATCGGCTCCCTGTTAGTGAAAGGCTGTATTTTTAATTAATCAGCCTCAAAATTTCAAGCAGAAAAACTACTCGAAAAACAACTCGCACTTTATTTTTAGGGTGCGGTCATTAAACTCTTATTTTGGAAAAGGAAATTAACGTGTCCACTTTGACCAAATTCAAGCTCAACTGGTGTTGCACGACCGAAGATAGATACAGACACTTTTAAGCGGCCTTTTTCGTAATCCACTTCTTCAAACCGTACCATTAAAGTCAGCAAATGGACCTTCTGTTACACGCACTTCTTCACCTGGTTGATATTTCTTTACGATGAGCGTGGTTTTTCAGCACTTTGCTCTAAACGATTTAAAATTAAATCTGCTTCACGTTTTAGAAATTGGGCTGCTGGTTTATCTGAGTGTACCACCGATAAAGCCCATGTACACGTGGTACGCTTTTTACTAGGGTGCCATGTGTCAGTCATTCATCGCCATTTCAACTAATACATAGCCAGGGAAGAATTTACGTTCGCTTTTACGACGTTTACCTGCTACGTTTTTCAACGACTTCTTCAGTCGGCACCAACATTTCACCAAACTGATCTTCCATTTGTTGTTGTTTGATATATTCACGCAATGTGATTGCTACACGACTCTCAAAAGCACTGAGAATGCTTGCAATACATACCAACGTTTTTTGGATACGTTTTCAGTTTCGCTCATTTTAGAATCTCAAATCAGTTAAGAAGTTAATCAATGCAATGATAATTGAATCAATTGCCCAGAAGAATAAAGAGGTAAGCACGGTTACCCCCTAATAACGATTAAAGTGGTTTTGACGTGTTTCTGCAACGAGTTGGCCATACCACTTTTACGACCTTCAACTTTTGCTTCGCTAAAGAATGTTACGAGCTTTTGTACCTTGATTGGTAATTGCAGCTAAACCAAAGCAATTAATAAAGCGACAACTACGCCAATTCTAGCACGCACAGGTAAAGAGAAGGCGTCTTTAAAATAAACGTTACCAATCGCTGCAGCAGTAAAAAATGCCACAGAAAGAATCCAAAGAAGAGTGTTTAAGCCTTTTGATTTTCCTTCTACGACTTGTTCTTGGTCGTGTTTCTTTTTCTCAACAATTTCAGTTGCCATAAGTGAATCCGTATAAAAATAAGGGATAAATAATTTTTAGATTAATTTTAGAGCGTGCAATTGCAGCATTTTCTTTTCGGGATTGCCTATGAAAAATATTAGAAAAACAACCGCACTTTCTGTTAATTTTTATATTCGAGTTTTGGTGGTTTGTTATCAACGATGGTTTCTTGATCCACAATCACTTTTTGCAAGTTTTCGATTGAAGGTAAATCATACATCGTATCTAACAACACAGCCTCAACGATTGAGCGTAAACCACGCGCACCGGTTTTACGTTCAAGGGCTTTTTCGCCATTGCTTTTAATGCTTCTGGGGTGAATTCAAGTTCCCACATCTTCTAAGCCAAATAATGCTTGATATTGTTTGGTCAGTGCATTTTTCGGTTGAGTAAGGATCTGAATCAACGCTTCTTCATCTAATTCGCTTAATGGCGCAATCATTGGAAGACGACCAATAAATTCTGGAATCAAACCAAATTTCATTAAATCATCCGGCTCAACTTGACGGAATAATTCAGAAAAGATTTTCTTTTCTTCTTCTTTCTCTACTTTCGCATCAAAGCCAATTCCGGTAGCTGTTTGTGTACGTTTACCGATAATTTTATCTAAGCCGGCAAATGCTCCACCACAAATAAAGAGGATTTTTGAGGTATCCACTTTTAACATTTCTTGTTGAGGGTGCTTACGTCCACCTTGTGGAGGCACAGATGCAATAGTACCTTCAATTAATTTCAACAAGGCTTGCTGCACACCTTCACCCGACACATCACGGGTAATAGATGCACCTTCTGATTTACGGCTAATTTTATCAATTTCATCAATATAGATAATGCCCTGCTCTGCTTTTTCTGTATCGTAATCGCAATTTTGCAATAATTTTTGCAGAACATTTTCCACGTCTTCGCCCACATAACCGGCTTCAGTTAACGTCGTCGCATCAGCCATAGCAAAAGGTACATTTAAACGACGCGCTAAGGGTTTGTGCTAATAAGTTTTTACCGCTACCTGTTGGACCAATTAACAAAATGTTGCTTTTACCTAATTCCACATCATTGCTTTTGGTGGTTCGTGCGTAAGCGTTTATAGTGATTGTAAACTGCCACTGACAAGACTTTTTTCGCATAATCTTGCCCAATCACATAATCATCTAAGTGCGCACGAATTTCGTGTGGGGTTGGTAATTTTTCTTCAACAGCCAGTTCGCTAGGTGTTTCGATTTCTCCACTGTCTTCTAACATACTGTGACAAAGCTCGATACACTCGTTACAAAATATAACCATCTGTACCCGCAATTAATTTACCAACTTCACTTTTTCTCTTCCGCAGAAAGAACAGTGAAGATCGTTATCATTTGTTGCCATGTTTAATCCTTAACGTTTAATCAACACATCGTCCACTAAGCCGTAAGCTTTTGCTTCTTCTGCCGACATCAAAGTTATCACGATCGGTGTCTTTTTCGATACGTTCAATGCTTTGACCCTGTATGGAAAGCAAGACGCTCGTTTGAGGTTTGTTTAATTTTTAAAATTTCTTGTGCGTGGATCTGAATATCGGATGCTTGTCCACGGAAACCACCTAACGGTTGGTGAATCATTACGCGTGCATTCGGTAATGCAGCACGTTTTCCTGCTGTACCACCCGCAAGTAAGAATGCGCCCATTGAGCAAGCTTGCCCAATACAAAGGGTACGCACATCCGGTTTAATAAATTGCATGGTATCGTAAATTGCCATACCCGCAGTCACCGAGCCACCCGGTGAGTTAATATAAATATTGATATCTTTTTTCGGATCTTCTGATTCTAAGAAAAGTAGCTGTGCCACAATCAAATTTGCCATACGATCTTCTACTTCCCCACTCAAGAAGATCACGCGCTCTTTTAATAGGCGGGAATAAATGTCGTACGAACGTTCACCACGAGGTTTGTTCGACAACCATAGAATTACACTCATTTTTGCCCCTAAATATGTGCTAAAAATCGGGCAATATTCTACCCGAAAAATCAGTAAAAATCAAAAATGCGGTCGCTTTTCATTGAAAAACAACCGCACTTTTCGATGATATGCCTGTGAATTTAATTTCACATTCTATCAATTATTATGCTTGTGGATTCATGATCTCATCAAATGAAGACGCTTTTTCAGTCACTTGAGCTTTAGCAAGAACGGCATCAACGGCTTTGTTCTTCTAATACCATTGCGAATGTTGTTCATTAACTCTTCATTTTTGCTGTAATATTCAACTACTTCAGCTGGTTGTTCGTAAGCAGAAGCGATATCCGCGATCATTGCTTTCGCACGTTCTTCATCTGGTTTCAATTCGTTTGATTTGATCACTTCAGAGAATAATAAACCGACTTGAACACGACGTTTTGCATCCGCTTCAAATAATTCACGTGGTAATTGTGTGCTTGTTGTGCATTGCCACCGAAACGTTGTGCTGCTTGGTTACGTAATACATTGATTTCTTCTTCTACTGCAGAAGCTGGAACATCAATTGGGTTTTGTTCGATTAAACCGTTGATGACTTGTTGTTTAACGCGAGAAACTAATGCGTTTTTCAATTCACGTTCCATATTTTTACGGATTTCTGCACGTAAATCTGCCACAGTTTTGGTGTTTGGACCAAATTTAGCAACAAATTCATCTGTTAATTCAGGTAATTCCATTTCTTCTACTCAAAGGTAATCGCAAATTTTTGCATCTTTACCTTTTAAGTTTTTCAGAATGGTACTCCGCTGGGAAAGTCACTTTGATATCGAATTGTTCGCCTGCTTTGTGACCCTACGATGCCCCTCTTCAAAACCAGGGATCATACGACCTTGGCCCATGAATAGAACGAAATCAGTTGCTTTACCACCTTCGAATTCTTCGCCATCTACTGAACCAACGAAGTCGATTGTTACGCGAGAATCTGCTTTCGCTGCGGCTTTGCTTTCAACCCAAGTGGCTTGTTGTTTACGTAATACCTCAATCATTTTATCGATATCAGCTTCAGTGATTTCAACAGTTGGTTTCTCAACTTTAATATTTTCTAAGCCCTTTTTAATTCAACTTCTGGGTATACTTCGAAAGTTGCTGTGAATGATAAATCTTTACCTGGTTCGAACGTTTCGATAGCGAAAGTTGGACGACCTGCGATGTTGATTTTTCTCAGCGATGACTGCATCAAAAGAAATGACGTGGTAATAGATCGTTTTATACATCTTGACGGATTGATGCGCCAAAACGTTGTTCAATGATGTGAGCTGGCACGTGACCTTTACGGAAACCATCAACACGTACATTTTTGCTGCACGTTTGAATTCGTCGCGAGTTGCTTTTCTACAGCTTCGGCTGAACGGTGATCGTCACACGACGCTCTAAACCTTGAGTTGTTTCAATATTTAATGACATTTGTAACCTCAATTAATGTTGCACTCGGTAAAAACCACACCGAACACGTTATTGTTTGTAAAAATAAAAAACCGCCAAATTATAGCGAAAGAAAATCAAACAGTCGATAGAAACCGGAAAATTCAATAGAAAACCAGCTAAAATTGCACAATTTATCAACAATTTTTGATAAAGAAAAAGTGCGGTCAAAAATAACCGCACTTTTTATCGAATTATAAACCTTTCGGTAAACGAATTTTTTGACCTGGGAAAATCTTATCCGCGTCTTTAATCACTTCTTTGTTTGCTTCAACGATAGCGGTGTATTTCGCACCGTTTCCATAAGCTTTCTCTGCGATTTTCCACAAGGTGTCACCTTTTTGGATTACATAGAATGTTTCATCACTGCCTAAGGTTTCACCGTTATTGATGCTTGCATCGCTCGTTACTGAATGGATACCTTGAATGTTACCCGCCATTAATACTGCTTTTTCTAATGCTGCTGCAGTTGATGCCACACCTTGGATATTTGCTACACCATTTTTCAACGGTAACAGATAAGTTTTCCACGCCTGGATTGTCTTCTGCGATGTGTTGAGTCACTGCTTTTAGACGCCTCTTCTTCTTTAGAAAAACTTTCTACCAATGTCACTGACAAAAATCAAATAAACCCATTTTAAAAGTTCCTTTTGTATGTTTGTTTAAGGGATTATTACGATACTGAAATTCCCTTAGAAGTCTATAAACCAGAGTGTAAAAGCTATGTAAATATTTCAAGAAAACTGATCTAAAATTGACCGCACTTTGATAGAATACGCCGATTTTTAATTTACTCACTCAGAAAGGACAAATTATGCGTTGGCAAGGTCGTAAAGAAAGCTCAAATATTGAAGATAGACGTGGCTCTGGCGGCGGTAACTTCGGTGGCGGAAGAGGCACTGGTGTTTTCAGTATTATCTTATTAGTTGGTGCTATTATGGCGTGGATCTTTCGAGGCTTAGTGGGCACGCCGGATTTTTTTCAGGGCAAAGCTCTCAACGATTAGAAACCCAAGAAGAACAGCAGCTTGCGAGTCTTTCTAAAGTTGTATTAGCGGATACTGAAACCGTTTGGGGACAATATTTTAGACAAATGGGGAAAACCTATAGTGAGCCAACCATGGTACTTTACAATGGCGTAACCCCAACTGCTTGTGGTACGGGTCAATCTGCAATGGGCCCATTCTACTGTCCGAGCGATCGCAAAGTTTACCTTGATTTATCATTCTATAATGAAATGAAAAATAAACTGGGTGCAGCGGGTGATTCAGCCTTTGCTTATGTGATTGCGCACGAAGTTGGTCACCATGTACAAAATATGCTTGGTATTCTGCCGCAAGTGAATCGCGCACAACAAAGCAGCGATCGTAAAACGGCAAATCAACTTTCTGTTCAATTAGAACTTCAAGCTGACTGTTTCGCCGGTGTTTGGGCGAGCCAAGCGGTGAAAAGTGGTTTATTTGAACGCGGTGATGAAGAAAAAGCGTTTAATGCAGCAGAAGCTGTGGGTGATGACCGTTTACAAAAACGCAGCCAAGGTTATGTGGTACCGGATAGTTTCACTCACGGTACATCTGCACAGCGTCTAGAATGGTTCAGAAAAGGCTTACAAAGTGCCAACCCTTCTGTATGTAATACCTTTAACCAATAAGATCTTTAAGGCTGGTTAATATCAGCCTTTTTATTTCTGTTCATTTAAACATAAAAAAGAGCGGTCAATTTTGACCGCTCTTTTCTTTATGATTTTAAGCTTACGCGAACTGACGTACTTCGCCGTTACCTGCTACGTTTTTCCACACAACGTGGACAAAGTGTGGGATGTTCCGGGATTCACGCCGATTTTGTCAGAATAATGCCAACAACGTGGACATTTGCTCAGCCGTTAGAACGTGCTACGCTTACCGCAATTCCCTCTAACTCACCCGCAGCCACATCCGCAGGTTTGTCTGCTAATGCTTTCACTTCTGCTTTTGAGGTAATTAACACAAAACGTAATTCATTGCCTAATTGCTCTAACAATGCACGATATTCATCGTTAGCATAAACCGTTACTTCTGCTTCTAAACCACCACCGATCACTTTGTCGTTACGGGCGATTTCTAATACACGGTTTACTTCTGAACGAACTTTAATGAGTTGTTGCCAGTAAGCATCATCTAATTTTTCATTCTCGCCTAAGCCAAATAAGCCTTCGTAGAATTCTTCAGTGAAGACGAATTCTGCACGTGCAGTTGCCGTTTGTCAGAGTAGCCCCCAAATTTTCATCAGCCGTAAATGACAAGATTGGTGCCATCCAACGAACCAATGCTTCTGCGATGTGCCATAACGCTGTTTGGCAGCTACGACGCGCAAGGCTGTCTGCTTTTGGTGGTATATTGACGGTCTTTGATAATATCAAGGTAGAAGGAGCCCATTTCCACAGAACAGAAACGCATTAAACGTTGTACTACTGTGGAATTGATAATTATCGTACGCATCTTTTAATTTCTTTTTGTGCATCTAACGCACAAGCTACCGCCCAACGATCTAAGCTAATCATTTCTTCTGGTTTAACGGCATCACGTTGCGGATCGAAAACCATTCAAGTTAGCTAATAAAAAACGCGCAGTGTTACGAATACGACGATAGCTGTCCGCGGCACGTTTTAAAATTTCATCAGAAACGGTCATTTCACCCGTATAGTCGGTAGAAGCCACCCATAAACGTAAAATGTCGCCACCGAATTTATCCATGACTTCTTGTGGGTCACGATGTTACCGATAGATTTTGACATCTTACGGCCTTGACCATCCACAGTGAAACCATGGGTTAATACTTGTTTGTATGGTGCTTTGCTGTCTGTTGCTGTAGAAAGCATTAAAGAAGACATCAAACCAACCACGGTGTTGGTCAGAACCTTCCAAATACATATCGATATCTTGACCGTTAAATTCCGGACGATTCGCCACAACAGAAGAATAGGTTGATCCTGAGTCAAACCATACGTCAAGAGTATCAGGCACTTTGCGATAGGTTTCTGCGTCCGCACCCTAATAATTCTTTTTCGTCTAAATCCCACCCATGCTTGAATACCGGCTTTCTACACGTTTCGCTACTTCTTCAAGTAACTCTAAGTACGCGGATGAAGTTCTTCGGTTTCTTTGTGCACGAATAAGGTCATCGGCACGCCCCAAGTACGTTGACGAGAAATACACCAGTCAGGGCGGTTTTTCAACCATTTTCTCGATACGTGCTTGACCCCAATCTGGAATCCAGCGAACTTGTTTGATTTCGCCTAATGCTTGTTGGCGTAAACCCTGTGTTTCCATGCCGATAAACCATTGCGGAGTCGCACGGAAAATAATCGGGGTTTTGTGACGCCAGCAGTGTGGGTAGCTGTGTTTGATTTTCTCAACTTTCAATAAGTTGCCCACTTCTTGTAATTTTTTTCAACAACCAATGGATTGGCTTCAAATACGCCTTTGCCTGCAAAAGAATTCAGTGGTTGAAATAAATTTACCATCATTCGATACAAGACCCGCCATCGGTAAAATCATATTGTTTACCCACGACAAAGTCGTCTAAACCATGATCTGGTGCAGTATGTACTAACCCCGTACCGCCATCAGTGGTCACATGATCACCTAAAATTACTGGTACAGTGAAATCATAGAACGGATGGTTAAAGCGAACTAACTCGAGCGCCTGACCTTTTACTGAACCTAAAACTTCAACTTGTTCTACGCCCACGGCTTTCGCTACGGATTCAACTAATTCAGCGGCTAAGATCACACGCTCATCGCCAAGTTGTACTAAGTTGTATTCTAAGTCTGCATTTACCGCAATCGCACGGTTAGATGGCATTGTCCAAGGGGTGGTTGTCCAAATCACCGCAGATAATTTGCCATGGCCTTTACCTACTGCGTTAAATTTCTCTTCAATTTCAACCGCACTTACTGCTGGGAAACGCACATAAATAGACGGAGAAACTTTGTCCTCGTATTCCACTTCAGCTTCTGCTAAAGAAGAACCACAATCCTAAACACCAGTGCACTGGTTTTGAACCTTTGTATAAATGGCCATTCGCAATCACTTTACCGAGTGTACGGATGATGTTTTGCTTCGGTGTTAAAAGTTCATCGTTAAATAAGGATTATCCCAATCGCCTAATACACCTAAACGGATAAAATCTTTTTCTCGCCCTTCTACTTGTTCCGCTGCATATTCACGACATTTTTGACGGAATTCAGCTGCTGTAATTTTTCTCGTTTGGTTTGCCTACTAAACCTTCTACTTTTTAATTCAATTGGCAAGCCATGACAGTCCCAACCTGGGATATAAGGCGAGTCAAAACCTAATGCAGTTTTAGATTTAACAATAATATCTTTCAGAATTTTTATTAACGGCGTGACCGATATGAATATTGCCGTTCGCATACGGAGGGCCATCGTGCAAAATAAAGGATTTTTACCTTTTAGTCGCTTGGCGGATTTTTTTGATACAACTGTTTGTCATACCAATTTTTAACATTACAGGTTCGCGTTTGGCTGAATCGCCACGCATTGGGAAACCTGTTTCAGGTAAATTTAACGTGTTTTTGTAATCAACTGTCATGTTATTTTTCCAATTTTTATATTTCAATATAATTCTATTTTGCAAAAAATGCTTTCGCTGTTTTTACGTCTTGTTCAATTTGAGCTTTCAACGCCTCAAAAGACGGAAACTTTATCTCATCGCGAATCTTATGGCAGAATTCCACTTCGACCATTTGTCCATAAATATTCTCAGAAAAATCAAATAAATGGACTTCTAATAATTGTATCGTACCGTTAATAGTTGGGCGTTTTCCCATGTTTGCCACGCCGTTAAAAAAATCTCGCCCGATTTTAACCGCACTTTCACCGCATAAACCCCTTTTACTGGGTTCACTTGGCGATGTAAGCGAACATTCGCGGTAGGAAAACCAATGGTTCGCCCTAATTTATTGCCGTGTATCACACGACCAAAAATACGATAAGGCTTACCGAGTAAATTTTCCGCATGCTGTAAATCATCTTTAGCCAACGCTTCACGGATAGCAGTACTACTAATACGTAACTCATCTAAACAGAAGGTGCGGCTGTCTTCTACTTCAAAACCAAACTGTTTTCCGGCTTGTTGCAACATGCAAAAATTGCCTAAACGTTTCGCGCCAAATTTGAAATCATCGCCAATACTGAGAAACTTCACATTTAATTTGCGTACAAGCCAATCTTCAATAAATTGTTCTGCAGGAAGATTAGCGAAAGTGCGGTCAAATTTCGCGACGATGACCACATCCACACCCGCCTGAGCCAAATAATACAATTTATCTCTTAATCGCATTAAGCGCGCAGGGGCTTTGTCACCCATAAAATATTCACGCGGTTGTGGTTCGAAAAGCATCACCGCCATGGGTAAATTCAGCGCATTCGCTTTCTGACGAAGATGACGCAAAATCGCCTGATGCCCCAAATGCACCCCATCAAAATTGCCAATGGTTAATGCGCACCCTGACAAATATGGCAGTGAATTATGAAGCCCACGAATTAATTGCATTACATCTTATTCCAAAAAACGAAAAATAATCGGTGCATTATAGCGGTAACTTAATGTTTTGTCAGTAAATGGTGTTTACGAACACCCAAGAGCGCCAATACGCCTAAATAAACGACCGCAGCCAGTCCAATTAACCAAACCAACCAATAGATACGCATTAAAAATGTCATGGCTGCCCATTCTTGAATCGACGGGCAGTTATACCAAACCAAACCGCCCATGGCTAAGGCTGCACCTAAAACTTTCAGAAAAAAGACCGCACTTTTACGTGAAAAATGATATACATCCTCTTTAGCTAAACCACGATAAAGCAAATAAGCATTTAAGGTTGCTGACATGGCAGAAGCAATCGCTAAACCCACATAACTAAATGGAATCGCCAATACATTAAAAGCCCATATTACTCACCATGGCGATAATCCCGATTTTTACAGGCGTTTTAGTGTCTTGGCGTGCGTAATAGCCATTAGCCAAAATCTTAATCAGCATAAAGCTAAGCAAACCGGCATTGAATGCCCATAAAGAATAAGAGGCCGCATGCACATCTATTAAGGTAAAACTGCCACGCATAAACAATACCAGTAACATTGGTTGGGCTAACACGGCAATACCAATCGCGGCAGGCACGCCGAGTAATAAAATCATTCGTACGCCCCAGTCCATTGTGTTGCGAAAATCAACCGCACTTTGGGAAGAATTATCTTCTCGATTCACATGATGGCGAGCAAGCGTCGGTAAAATCACAGTGGAAATCGCAATACCAAATAAACCAAGTGGAAACTCTAATAAACGATCAGAATAATAAAGCCAGCTAATAGAGCCCGTCATTAAGAAACTGGCAATGACCGTATCAAGCAGCAAGTTGATTTGACTCACAGAAACCCCGAACAAGGCAGGGATCATCAATCGACGGATTTTGGCTACCCCTTCATCATGCCATGCCCATTTTGGTTTGACGAGCAAGCCTGCTTTTTTCAAGAAAGGGATTTGGAATAAAAATTGAAGCAAACCGCCTAAGAAGATCCCGATAGCAAGGGCAAGATCGGGATTGTCTAATCTTGGTGCAAGGCAAAGTGCGGTCGCAATCATGGCGATATTTAGTAAAACAGGCGAAAACGACATCACGCCAAATTTGCCTATCGTATTTAAAATCGCGCCTGAAAGTGCCACAAAGGTGACAAACCATAAATAAGGGAAAGTGATTTTTAAGAGTAAGGAGGCTTGTTCAAATTTGTGTGCATCCGGTCCGTCATTTAGCCAATCGGTAAACCAGCCCATCCCAAAGATCGCCGCCACAACAGGTGATCCCACCCAGCAAGCAAGGTGACAATACTGACTAAACCGCCTAGCGTACCCGACACTTTCCCGATAAATTCTCGCGTTTTAGAAAGATCGCCCGATTTTTGATATTCGGCTAACACAGGGACGAAAGCCTGAGAAAATGCCCCTTCCGCAAATAAACGACGTAAAAAGTTTGGGATACGGTTAGCGAATAGAAACACGTCCGCCGCTGCACCAGCACCGATTAAATGGGCAATTACCACATCGCGGACTAAACCTAACACACGGGACACTAATGTCATCCCACTCACGATAATGCCGGATTTTTAAAAGTCGTTTTACTCAAAATAAGGGTCTCTTCAAAAAATTTTGCCTTAATTGTATAGAATTTTTGTTTTTACGCTATATTCCAACGAAAAACTGATAAAATCCTGCCCACATCGTTTGTGTGAGCCAATAGAAAGCGCTTTTTAAATAACGATGCTTTACTTTCGGTTGTGTCTCACCGAAATCAACACAAATTATTCATTGACAAAAGTATAAAAAAATCGGCATATTCTACGCCCTTATTTTGTCATAATCATCTAACAGAAATTTTAGGAGTTTGACCTTGGCTAATATCAAGTCAGCAAAAAAACGCGCGGTTCAATCTGAAAAACGCCGCCAACACAACGCAAGCCAACGCTCTATGATGCGTACTCACATCAAAAAGTATATGCTCAAGTAGCAGCAGGTGAAAAAGCAGCAGCTGAAGCAGCATTCGTTGAAATGCAAAAAGTTGTTGACCGTATGGCTTCTAAAGGCTTAATCCACGCTAACAAAGCAGCAAACCACAAAGCTAAATTAGCTGCTCAAATCAAAAATTAGCGTAATTAAAGCACTAAAACAGCTTAAAAATAAAACCGCACTTTGGTGCGGTTTTTGTTTGCCGTAAACCGTCCTGCCACAAACACCTCATAACGAGCTTGCATTCCCCCTTTAACCTGTAAACTACCCCACAACTTAAAAATTAATCATAAAATAAACAATAAATGACCAAAAATCTTTTAAAAATCGGATCCGAATTATCAAAAGAATTAGCAAAATATGGTAATCCGATCCCAAGCAGAGACTACATTCTGCAAATCATCCGTGAAAATAATGCCCCGATGAGTCGGGAAGAAATTCTGACCGCACTTTCAATTAAAAGTGACGAACAACAAGAAGCCATGCGCCGCCGCTTGCGCGCCATGGAGAATGATGGACAATTAGTTTTCACTAAACGTAAACGCTATGCCTTGCCTGAAAAAAATTAGATTTATTCAAAGGCATGGTCATTGGCCATCGCGAAGGCTATGGCTTTTTACAAGTCGAAGGTAAAAAAGAGGATCTCTTTATTCCTAATCACCAAATGCAACGTGTAATGCATGGTGATTTTGTATTAGCCCAACCTGCAGGCTTAGATCGCCGTGGCCGTCGTGAAGTTCGTATTGTTCGCGTACTTGAAAAATCGTAAAAACAAATTGTCGGCCGTTTCTTCTTAGAAAATGGCTTTAGCTATGTGGTGCCTGATGATAGCCGCATTGGACGAGATATCTTAGTCCCTAATGAACACCGTAATGGTGCAAAGAATGGGACAAGTTGTCGTGGTTGAATTGCAAGAACGATCTGCCTCCTTTACTCAACCAGTTGGCATCATCACCGAAATTCTGGGTGACAATATGGCAAAAGGGATGGAAGTGGAGATTGCTCTTCGTAATCATGATATTCCTCACCAATTCCCCAAGTGCGGTCGAAAAAAATATGTGAAAAATTCACGGAAGAAGTGCCCTGAAGAAGCAAAAAAAGGCCGTGTGGATTTACGCAATCTTCCTCTAGTTACCATTGATGGCGAAGATGCGCGCGATTTTGATGATGCCGTATATTGTGAAAAAGCGGTAAAGGCTGGAAACTTTGGGTGGCAATTGCCGATGTCAGCTATTATGTGCGTTTACGTTCTGCACTGAGACACTGAAGCCTATAACCGAGGCAACTCCGTTTACTTCCCCAAATCGTGTTGTACCAATGCTGCCAGAGATTTTTATCAAACGGATTGTGTTCACTGAATCCACAAGTTGATCGCTTGTGTATGGTGTGTGAAATGCACATTTCCGCCAAAGGTAAACTCACCGATTATCGTTTTTATGAAGCAGTAATGAATTCTCATGCACGTTTAACCTATACGAAAGTCGCGGCAATTTTAGACGGCGATGATGAGCTCCGCACGCGTTATCAAGGGCTAGTACCACATTTAGAAGAATTGCATCATCTCTATCAAGCGTTACTCAATGCACGCAAACAACGTGGTGCCATCGATTTTGAAACCATCGAAACCAAATTTATTTTTCAATGCCATGGGACGAATTGATCGCATTGAACCTGTTGTGCGAAATGATGCTCACAAAATCATTGAAGAATGCATGATTCTTGCGAATATTGCAGCGGCAAACTTTATGGAAAAACATAAAGAGCCTGCACTCTATCGTATTCATGCCACACCGAGTGAAGAAAAACTGACGTCTTTCCGTGCGTTTTTAGGTGAATGTGGCTTAAGCCTTGAAGGCGGCATGAAACCGACCACAAAAGATTATGCGAAATTATTAGAGCAAGTGAAAGATCGTCCGGATCATGAGCTTATTCAAACCATGTTGCTCCGTTCATTAAAGCCAAGCAGTTTATCATGCGGATAATATCGGCCACTTTGGTTTGGCGTTAGAAGAATATGCACACTTCACTTCCCCGATTCGTCGTTATCCAGATTTAACCCCTACATCGTGGAATTAAATATTTATTAGCAAAAAGAAAAAGGTGCTAAACGTAAAACCACAGATACTGGCGGCTATCATTATTCTTTTTGATGAAATGGATTTATTAGGTGATCACTGCTCTATGACAGAACGCCGTGCCGATGATGCCACTCGTGAAGTAGCAGATTGGCTGAAATGTGAATATATGCAAGATCACGTAGGGTGCTGAATTTAGCGGAGTGATCTCATCTGTAACGGGCTTTGGCTTATTCGTACGTTTAGATGATTTATTCATTGACGGCTTAGTCCATATTTCCACTTTTAGATAACGACTACTATCAATTTGATGCGGCAAAACAACGTTTAATCGGTGAAAATAGTGGTATGATCTACCGTCTTGGCGATAAAGTAAAAATTCGTGTAGTTGCCGTTCATTTAGAACAAAAAATGGTCGATTTCAGTTTAGTCGAAAGTGCCAGAAAACCACGTCGTGTGGGCAAAACGGCGAAACAAAAAGCAAAAAAAGTCTTTAGGAACTGCCACCCTAAAGCGTCAAAAAAACGTAAAAAGTGCGGTCAAAAATAAAGATGTTTCTAAGAAACCGACGAGAAAACGGAAGAAATAATAAATAAGAGAACCCTATGTCAGAAAATATCTATGGTATCCATGCTGTAAACAGCATTTTAGCAAATAGCCCTGAGCGTTTAATTGAAGTTTTTGTGCTGAAAGGCCGTGAAGATAAACGCCTACAACCCTTACTGAATGAGCTCTATGCTTTAGGTATTGCGGTGCAATTTGTAAACCGTCAAACATTAGATAAAAATCCAACGGTGAAGTGCATCAAGGTGTGATTGCGCGTGTGCAAGAAGCGAAAGAGCTGAATGAACATGATCTGGATGAACTTCTTACTCGTAAACAAAATCCACTTTTATTGGTGCTTGATGGTGTGACAGATCCCCATAACCTGGGGGCCTGTTTACGTACTGCTGATGCTGCCGGTGTGAGCGCTGTTATTGTGCCAAAAGATAAATCCGCTCAACTCACTTCTATCTCACGTAAAGTGGCTTGCGGTGCTGCGGAGACTGTGCCATTAATTCGTGTAACCAATTTAGCGCGTACTTTACGAGATCTACAACAAAATCATAATATTTGGGTAGTAGGTACAGCTGGCGAAGCAACAGAAACCATTTATCAAAGTAAACTCACGGGTTCTCTTGCCTTAGTGATGGGAGCCGAAGGTGAAGGCATGCGTCGTCTTACTCGTGAACATTGTGATCAACTCATTAGTATTCCAATGGTGGGCTCTGTTTCATCTCTGAATGTTTCCGTTGCGACAGGCGTATGTTTATTTGAAATTGTGAGACAACGTCTTGCCGCCTAAAAATACGTGAAAAAACAACCGCACTTGATATAAAAAATGCCGATAAATCATCATCGGCATTTTTATTATTTTGAAATCGTTTTCCCGAATATCATGGAAAGCACTACAGTACATAATGCGGGTACAAGCCAGGCAAGCCCTTGTGAATAGAGCGGGAAATGAGTCATGATTTGATGTAAGCCTTCTGGCAACATATCCAAGTTTTTCAAACTATCAATTAAACTAAAACAAACCGTCACAAAAATAGTGGTGTAATAGCTCAATCGAATAGAAGGCAATTTATTACGCACAAGCTGTAAAACCACCAACATAATCGCCATCGGATAAATCAAGAATAATGCTGGAATCGTGACACGGAGTAATTTTGTTAGTCCATACTGTGAAATGATTGTCGTCATTGCTGTGAAGAAAACAATCCAGAATGGATAAGAAAAACGTGTCGAAAACTTAGAGAAATAATCACCACAAGCACTGGTTACGCCCACTAATGTGGTTAGACTTGCTAAAGTAATAATCCCTGCCATAATCCAGGTTCCCGCCGTGCCAAATAAACTGTTCACATAACGAGAGAAGATTTGGCCGCCATTTGTTGCACCTTGTGCCACCGCATCAGAAGTCGCCCCTAAGTAGAATAAAGAAAAAAATATAAGCAGCCTAATCAAAAATAACTGATACTAAACCAGCTGAAATCGTATATTTAACAATCTTTTGTGGATTCGTCACATTTTTGCAGCCAATGCACGTGCAACAATGCCACCAAATGCAATCGCCGCCAGTAAATCCATGGTTTGATAGCCACTAATTAAGCCTGTGGTTAATGCTGAATTCTCTGCATAAGCCTGTGAAGGCGCAACAATATCAGAAAGCGGTGAAACAAAAAAACGGTAATACCGACAACCACCAATAACACCAACAATGCAGGGGTCATTACTTCACCCACCGTTGAAATAATGGTACTTGGGCGAATCATGAATCCCATCGCGATAATATTAAAAAGCACAGAAAAATAAGACGTGCCGTCTCGCTATCTTCAAAAAGTCCCAATGGTAACCATGCCATTTCATAAGCCACGTTAGTAATTCGAGGCATGGCAAAGGTTGAACCAATCACTAAATAAAGAATCGTTAAAAAGGCTACGCCAGCCCAATTGGGTAAATCCTTGGTTGGCTCTTTCACCGCGTCCCTAACACAGACACAACGACTAAGGTAATAAACGGCATTAATACGCCCGTTACCACAAATCCCATAGAGGGCTGTTGCCCAATGGTTACCTGCGGTGTAACCTTCCATCGGAGGAAAAATAATATTTCCTGCGCCCAAAAACAGGGCAAAAACCATCATACCTAATACGATGATATCTTTTTGAAAACATAGGTAGTCTCGACAAATAAAAATAAATTGCCGAATTTTACTCTAAATACCCCTTAACTCCAAATGTAGAAATGGAAAATATGGATAAATCATAATTTTTAATCAAATAAATTGCCCCACTAAATCCATATTTACTGACGGTATTCCCCAAAAAGTTAGAAATTTTTATGATAGTATCCAAACTTTGTTATTTTTTTATTATATTTTTAGGAGAGGATGAATGAATAAACTTAGTTTGACTCAACAAATTCAGCGTTTTTAAAATTAGAATCAGCTGGCGGAATTTTTTATTACTTTTTCTCAGCTGTAGTCGCAATGCTATTAGCCAACTCACCGCTTAATCAAACCTATAATGACTTTTTAAAATTTACCAGTCAGCATTCAAGTAGGATCTTTTTCCATTGATAAAACCTTAATCCATTGGATTAACGATGGTTTTTATGGCGGTATTCTTTGTTTTAGTGGAATGGAAGTCAAAAAGAATTATTTGAAGGCTCCCCTTCAAGCTATCAACAAGCGATTTTCCCCGCTATTGCAGCGGTGGGGGGAATGATTATTCCTGCATTAGTTTATGTATTTATCGCCCAACAAGATCCCGCTTTAGCCGATGGCTGGGCTATCCCAATGGCAACAGACATTGCCTTTGCACTTGGAATCATGGCGTTATTAAGTAAACAAGTGCCACTCCCACTAAAAATCTTCTTACTTGCTTTAGCCATTATTGATGACTTAGGCGCCATTGTCGTTATTGCACTGTTTTTTCTCACACGGATTAAGTGTACAAGCACTCATTTTTGCTGCAGTTGCTATTGTTGTACTTATCGCATTAAATCGCTTTTAAAGTGACCGCACTTTGCGCCTATATGGTGGTGGAACAATCTTATGGGCTTCGGTATTAAAATCAGGCGTGCATGCTACCCTTGCTGGCGTTATCATCGGATTTTGTATTCCATTAAAAGGTAAAATGGCGAAACACCGTTACATGACTTTGAGCATTCTTGCGCCGTGGTCATCCTTTGTTATCCTGCCATTATTTGCATTTGCCAATGCGGGGGTAAGCTTTGATGGCATTGATCTCAGCATGCTGACATCACCATTATTGCTCGCGATTTCTCTTGGCTTAATTATCGGAAAACCACTCGGCGTATTTGGTTTCAGTTATCTTTCCGTTAAACTTGGCATTGCAAAACTACCACAAGGCATCAACTTCAAACAAATTTTTGCCGTGGCGATTTTTATGCGGTATCGGCTTCACCATGTCGATGTTCTTAGCAAGCCTAGCCTTCAACGCTGATGCTGGTGAAAGCATTAACTCCCTTTCTCGCTTAGGGATCTTATTAGGTTCTACTATTTCTGCGATTGTGGGGTATATCGCGTTAAAAGCGACTACTGCTAAAAATAAAGGGTAATCAAAATGATGGAAAAAACTAACCTGTTAGGTTATTTATGTTTCTGAAAAACGGAAAGATTAAGCCATTTTTTACAATATGGTTCTGACTATCAAATTTTTCCTATTTCTGAAGCAAGTAAAAACAGGTTAGTCTACCCAGTAATTTACCAGCTTATTGAATTAATTATGACAAATCTCATTCAAAACTAATAGCTCCATGATTACTGCATAGGGAAGCATAACTAAACCAGTCTTAAATTATCAAAAAAACCCAACGAATACGCTTACCTTCAACATCTAGCTCTTTTAGTACAAAAATTGGATTTCCTCATTTGATACTAAATCAACATAATAAAGTGATTGTAATTCAGGAGAAAACTTATCTCCATTCTCACGAATAAAATATGTTGAAAGACATGCTCCAAAACCAATTATTTTTTTCACAGAAAAAAATACTAATCTTACAGAATGATTGTGTGTATTCTTTTAGTGTAAATGAGCTATCTCCAGCCACAGAAATCATTAAACAACCCGGTTTATAAACGTCATTAGATTGAGATATAACACTTGAAAAAAATGTCCTCCATTTGCATTTGCTTGAGTTAATTCTAATGTGAGATTCTCTTTAGCTGGTGGATAACATGTCAAAGAAGATTTAATTATATTAAACGTCTTATTTTTCTCTCAGGTTAAATTTCTTTCCTTCCTGATGATAATAACTTTCAAATACATAAGGATAAGCTAACATCTTATCATTACGATGATTTCTTGTTATATGTATCCCTTGAACGGTTTCCCCTTTAACCAAAGGGACAAGATTACCCTCATCATGTTTTAATTCGATTCCCCAAACAGGCGGGCAATTATATTTTTGATGGATAAAAGCTTACTTTTTCAGAATCCAGTGCATATAAATTGAATAAAGTAGTATCAACACCATAAATAGGTTTTAGATAATTTTTTGATATTCAGTTGTTCTTCAATATACTGTTTATATAGCAACCAAGCTTCTGTACTCCCTAATATTAATCCTACTTGCCATACATATCCATTTTTTCAAAAACTACAGCATCTATCTTGGCACTAACTGTTTTTAATTCAGATTCAACACAATTATCTAAAAAGGTACAACGCCACGCATCATAAGTTGCATAAAGATTCTTTTTCATTTTTTTAATCTGTTCAAATATATCTAGATGATGAGAAGGAAACCAAATATCACAGTCGTATACTGCAATTTGATCATAGCTATAACTCTGCGCAATATCCGCTGCAGAAATATGTCTATCTAATAACAACTCTTTACAACCATAACTAGGCTTAAAAATTTTTAATATCATGCTCTTTTTAAACATATTTTCTTAACTTCTGATAAACCATAATCAATGATACCTATATCACCTGTATAATTAGTTCTTCGCAAACTGAGAACAAAAAGGAATTAGATTTTCAAACCATATTTTTATTATTATCATCCAGAGCAGTTAAAATCAGTCTTTTCATTTTACACACCTTATTTCTATATATGATAAAAGTGCGATTAAATAACCGCACTTATATACTACTCTTCAAATAAACGCTGAATTTCACGCTCGTAAATAGCAATATTGATAGGATTACTTGGTAATAAAGTCTCTAAAAAAACGCATTTGCACGTTTTTGATACGCTTCATGATGCTTATCATGATTATCAATCACATTTAATAAAACATCAGCACCATGAAATGCATCAAAACCTTCATAATAATATCCAACACCTTTAGGTAATAGCGTTGAATTATGTACAAATGGATAACCGCCATACAACGCATCATTATAAGCATAATTCAAGCCATTTTTCCCATTGATGAGCAAGCACTATATCCGTGTAACGAGACAAGAAATCTGGCATTTGATATCGCCCTTCTACGGTCAAAATTCCATCTTTCAACACCTTCGTCCTTCCAATAAAATTAAACATAATAGGGTGATCTTTTTATGATAAACATTTGTTATATAGACATGTCCAATTTTATCAGGCGCTTGTCGATAGGCTTGTTCTGCAATTAAAATAGGGGTGAAACAATTTTTAAAAATAAAAAAATATTTGGCTCGAAGTTAGCAATTCGCCATTTTTGACGATCTTTATTCGGCTTATACCCAAATTCAATTCCATGTTTTTCTTTTTAACTTCTTAATTACAATATCACAAAATGTAGGTGCCCAAATTGCCGGCACAACATGCGCATCACACTCAAACATAATAGAAAAATAAGAGCGGCAAGTATTTTTCATTTTTGTGGGATTAGCCAAATACTATCAAACTTACTTCCATTAAATACACGACCAGCAGGCTGATTAAAAATGAAGTTTTCAATATCCATGATGTAATCAGGCCCCATTTTATAACAAACAACTTTCCCGCCATGTTCATGCATTTTTTATTACTAAGCGCAGGTTCAATACTAAGTGTCCCTTCAATTAACACATCCAATTCATCAATCACATCATTAATATAAGCAAACTTTAAGTCTAGATCATTCAACATAAACCCATCTGGAGGCGTTGTTCTTTTCTCTGGCCCCCAAGATACTAAAACCACATCATCCACAATGTCGGAATATTGAAACAAATGATAAAGATGAATTACATTTTGATTTGCGCCATTTGCCCAAATATCTGTGACTTTTGCTTCTAAATTAAAGGTAATTCCAATTTTATATTTACGCATACTCTCTTTCCTCTTCTATTATTTAAATTATCTAAAAGTGCGGTCAAAAATAAAACTGTTTTTAAATAACTTAAATAATAAAAAAATCACTCGAATATTCCTACCCGAGTGATTTATCTAGTTTAGTCGATCATTACCATTGATAACCCTACACCGGCACCAACATTATAATCACCTTGTGTAGTTGCTGCGCCACTCACTTTAAAGATAACTTTGCTATTATCACTCGCACGTGAGTAACCCTACTGCAACGGCGCTTTCACCTTTGTAGTTACCTACTCCAAGGCCAACCATTGAACCACCTGGTTTAGTCACTTGTGGAATATTCGCTGCAGCAGTTGCCCCTGCGACACCTCCACGAAGTTTCTTATCAGTTTTCTTCAATTCGCTACGAACTGCACCAACAGAACGATCAACATATTGTTTATTCGTCGCATCAGTAGCGCGAACTGGATCTGCTACATTCGTGATTCGGCGTTCATTACCAACTGAACCAACTGAAACAGTATTTGCTTCATTTGCTACAGAGCCTTGACCTAATGCCACAGAGTTATTTGCTGTCGCTTTAGCGCCTTGACCCACAGCTGTTGAGTTTTTACCCGAAGCTTGTGAGTTATTGCCTAACGCCGTGCCATTTTTCACCACTTGCATTCGCACCGTAGCCAACCGCAGTTGCATCTTTACCTTTCGCTTTCGCACTATCACGTTTGCTAGTGTTATCTGCTGCAAAATGCTGTTTTTGCCATCTTTACTGATCAAACCAGAATCTTCAATACGTTTCGCAGAACTTTCTGCTGCAGTTGCGGAAGATGCAGCTGCTGTCGCTGAAGAACCCGCCGCTGAGGCTGAGGTGCTTGCTGCAGTCGCTGAGCTATCCGCTGCTGAAGCTGAGGTACTTGCCGCTGTTGCAGATGAACCCGCCGCTGACGCTGAAGTGCTTGCTGCCGTTGCAGATGAGCCTGCTGCTGAAGCTGAAGTTGACGCTGCGGTTGCAGATGAACCCTGCTGCTGACGCTGAAGTACTTGCTGCTGTTGCAGATGAACCCGCCGCTGAAGCTGAAGTGCTTGCTGCTGTTGCAGATGAACCTGCTGCTGAGGGCAGAAGTGCTTGCTGCCGTAGCTGAAGAGCCTGCTGCTGAAGCTGATGTGCTTGCTGCCGTAGCTGAAGAGCCTGCTGCTGAAGCTGATGTGCTTGCTGCAGTCGCTGAAGAGCCTGCCGCTGACGCTGAAGTACTTGCCGCTGTTGCTGAGCTACCCGCTGCTGAAGCTGAAGTGCTTGCCGCTGTTGCTGAGCTACCCGCTGCTGAAGCTGAAGTGCTTGCTGCGGTTGCTGAAGAATCTGCTGCTGACGCTGAAGTACTTGCCGCTGTTGCAGATGAACCTGCCGCTGAAGCTGAAGTTGATGCTGCAGTTGCAGATGAACCTGCTGCTGACGCTGAAGTACTTGCTGCTGTTGCAGATGAACCTGCCGCTGAAGCAGAAGTTGATGCTGCGGTTGCAGATGAACCTGCTGCTGAAGCTGAAGTTGATGCCGCTGTCGCAGATGAGCCTGCTGCTGACGCTGAAGTACTTGCTGCTGTTGCTGAGCTATCCGCTGCTGATGCAGAAGTGCTTGCTGCCGTTGCTGAGCTATCCGCTGCTGAAGCTGATGTGCTTGCTGCAGTCGCTGAAGAGCCTGCCGCTGACGCTGAAGTACTTGCCGCTGTTGCTGGAGCTACCCGCTGCTGAAGCTGAAGTGCTTGCTGCGGTTGCAGATGAGCCTGCTGCTGACGCTGAAGTACTTGCCGCCGTCGCAGATGAACCTGCTGCTGACGCTGATGTGCTTGCTGCCGTAGCTGAAGAGCCTGCTGCTGATGCTGACGTGCTTGCTGCCGTAGCTGAAGAGCCTGCTGCAGTCGCTGAAGAGCCTGCCGCTGACGCTGAAGTACTTGCCGCTGTTGCTGAGCTACCCGCTGCTGAAGCTGAAGTGCTTGCTGCCGTTGCTGAAGAATCTGCTGCTGACGCTGAAGTACTTGCCGCTGTTGCAGATGAACCTGCCGCTGAAGCTGAAGTTGATGCTGCAGTTGCAGATGAACCTGCTGCTGAAGCTGAAGTTGACGCTGCGGTTGCAGAGCTATCTGCTGCTGAAGCTGAGGTACTTGCCGCTGTTGCAGATGAACCCGCCGCTGAAGCTGATGTGCTTGCCGCTGTTGCAGATGAGCCTGCTGCTGATGCTGATGTGCTTTGCTGCAGTTGCAGATGAACCTGCTGCTGAAGCTGAAGTTGACGCTGCGGTTGCAGAGCTATCTGCTGCTGAAGCTGAGGTACTTGCCGCTGTTGCAGATGAACCCGCCGCTGAAGCTGATGTGCTTGCCGCTGTTGCAGATGAGCCTGCTGCTGATGCTGATGTGCTTGCTGCAGTTGCTGAGCTACCCTGCTGCTGAAGCTGAAGTTGACGCTGCGGTTGCAGATGAACCTGCTGCTGACGCTGAAGTACTTGCTGCTGTTGCAGATGAACCCGCCGCTGAAGCTGAAGTGCTTGCTGCCGTTGCAGATGAGCCTGCTGCTGAGGCTGATGTGCTTGCCGCTGTTGCAGATGAACCTGCCGCAGAAGCAGAAGTTGACGCTGCGGTTGCAGATGAACCCTGCCGCTGAAGCAGAAGTTGACGCTGCAGTCGCAGATGAGCCTGCTGCCGACGCTGAAGTACTTGCTGCTGTTGCAGATGAACCCGCCGCTGAAGCTGAAGTGCTTGCTGCCGTAGCTGAAGAGCCTGCTGCTGAAGCTGATGTGCTTGCTGCAGTCGCTGAAGAGCCTGCCGCTGAAGCTGAAGTGCTTGCTGCTGTTGCTGAGCTACCCGCTGCTGAAGCTGAAGTACTTGCCGCTGTTGCAGATGAACCTGCCGCAGAAGCAGAAGTTGACGCTGCGGTTGCAGATGAACCTGCCGCTGAAGCAGAAGTTGACGCTGCAGTCGCAGATGAGCCTGCTGCTGACGCTGAAGTACTTGCTGCTGTTGCAGATGAACCCGCCGCTGAAGCTGAAGTGCTTGCTGCCGTAGCTGAAGAGCCTGCTGCTGAAGCTGATGTGCTTGCTGCAGTCGCTGAAGAGCCTGCCGCTGAAGCTGAAGTGCTTGCTGCTGTTGCTGAGCTACCCGCTGCTGAAGCTGAAGTACTTGCCGCTGTTGCTGAGCTACCCGCTGCTGATGCAGAAGTGCTTGCTGCCGTTGCTGAGCTATCCGCTGCTGAAGCTGATGTGCTTGCTGCAGTCGCTGAAGAGCCTGCCGCTGACGCTGAAGTACTTGCCGCTGTTGCTGAGCTACCCGCTGCTGAAGCTGAAGTGCTTGCTGCGGTTGCAGATGAGCCTGCTGCTGACGCTGAAGTACTTGCCGCCGTCGCAGATGAACCTGCTGCTGACGCTGATGTGCTTTGCTGCCGTAGCTGAAGAGCCTGCTGCTGATGCTGACGTGCTTGCTGCCGTAGCTGAAGAGCCTGCTGCAGTCGCTGAAGAGCCTGCCGCTGACGCTGAAGTACTTGCCGCTGTTGCTGAGCTACCCGCTGCTGAAGCTGAAGTGCTTGCTGCCGTTGCTGAAGAATCTGCTGCTGACGCTGAAGTACTTGCCGCTGTTGCAGATGAACCTGCCGCTGAAGCTGAAGTTGATGCTGCAGTTGCAGATGAACCTGCTGCTGAAGCTGAAGTTGACGCTGCGGTTGCAGAGCTATCTGCTGCTGAAGCTGAGGTACTTGCCGCTGTTGCAGATGAACCCGCCGCTGAAGCTGATGTGCTTGCCGCTGTTGCAGATGAGCCTGCTGCTGATGCTGATGTGCTTGCTGCCGTAGCTGAGCTACCTGCTGCTGAAGCTGAAGTTGACGCTGCGGTTGCAGATGAACCTGCTGCTGACGCTGAAGTACTTGCTGCTGTTGCAGATGAACCCGCCGCTGAAGCTGAAGTGCTTGCTGCCGTTGCAGATGAGCCTGCTGCTGAGGCTGATGTGCTTGCCGCTGTTGCAGATGAACCTGCCGCAGAAGCAGAAGTTGATGCTGCAGTTGCAGATGAACCTGCTGCTGAAGCTGAAGTTGACGCTGCGGTTGCAGAGCTATCTGCTGCTGAAGCTGAGGTACTTGCCGCTGTTGCAGATGAACCCGCCGCTGAAGCTGATGTGCTTGCCGCTGTTGCAGATGAGCCTGCTGCTGATGCTGATGTGCTTGCTGCAGTTGCTGCACTTGCTGCTGCCGAAGCTGCACTTGCAATTTTACTTTAGTTGCTATTAACCACTTCTGCAGCTGATGTTGCTGTCGATGCTGCAGCAGAAGCTAAAGATGCAGCACTGCTTGCGCTTGAAGCTGCTGTTTTTGCTGTTTCGTTTGTTTTATCTAATTGAGAGGTTACTGCATAAAGTTGTGAGCCATTGATCGCCTCTGTTGAAAGTCGCTGAAATATTACCTGCTGCAACATTGATCAATTTACGCTCATCACCCTACCGCACCGACGCTTACGAAACTACCTGCTCCTGCAACCGTTCCTTTGAAGCCACTATAGGTTAAATTCTCCCACTGTTGCTTCAGTTACATTTTGCACAGCATGAGAACCAGTCGTAGTTGAATGATTACTCAATACCACCGCCTCATCTAAACCTGCAGAGATATTTAGGTTATTACCCAATACGGTTGTACCATTTGATGCAATAGTATTACCGTGACCAATCACCGTATTATTTTGTGTGCCGTCTGCTACGTTATTCGCCACACCTACAGCAATGGTATTTTTGAGTATTATTGCCAACGAGGTTATATACCCTCTCAAAGCTGTACCATTATTCACATTTTTCGCCAACCCAAGTGCGAGCACCAACCGATGTACCATTTGTTGTGCTGTTATCCACACCAGCGTAATGACCCTAATGCTGTACCATCATTTGTATTCGGACGAACATAGCTTCTGAACCTACAACGGTTGCATTAACAGAGTCCTTACCAGCCGCAGAGAATTGTCCCACTACAGTCGCATTCACTGAGTTTGCTTCTGCCACAGAGTTAGAACCCAACACGGTTGCATTTGTAGAGTTGGTTTGTACACTTGAGTTTTTTTACCAATAACAGTTGCATCTCGCTGAATCTGTTGAAACACCGCTACCTGAACCAATCACGATTGCATCTTCAGATGCAGCTGAAGACTTATATCCCATAACAATCGAACCAGCCGCGGCTGTGGTGGTGGTAGCTTCTACACCAGCTGCAATAGAATTTAAGCCTTGTGCACCACCTGCTAAAACCAACTTTATCACTGTTAGATGTTAATGCATCGGTTGAACCGGCAGCATTAGAACCGTTATTTACGTGGAAATAATTAGTGGTATTTAATGATTGATTTACTGCGTTTAACGCCGCATTTGCAGTTGTGTTGGCCGTGTTCGCGGTTGTATTCGCCGCATTAGCTGTTGTGTTAGCTGTATTCGCAGTTGTATTGGCTGCGTTAGCCGTTGTGTTAGCTGTATTCGCAGTTGTATTGGCTGCATTAGCTGTTGTGTTAGCTGTATTCGCAGTTGTATTGGCTGCGTTAGCTGTTGTGTTAGCTGTATTCGCAGTTGTATTTGCGGTATTAGCTGTTGTATTGGCTAAGTTCGCAGTTGTATTCGCTTTTGTTAGCCGTTGTGTTGGCTGTGTTCGCGGCAGTTTTCGCATTGTCTGCCGTAGTTTTTGCCGTAGTTGCTGTAGCTTGAGCTGTATCTGCGGCAGTTTTTTCGCATTGTCTGCAGCTGTTTTTGCTGTTGTTGCTGTAGCTTGCGCATTATTTGCTGCAGTTTGTGCAGCTGTTGCCGTTGTCTTCGCGCTATCAGCGACAGTTTTCGCATTATCTGCCGTCGTTTTTAGCTACTGTTGCTGTGCGCTGTTGAATCTAGCACACCAATCACTTTATAAAGTTGTGAACCGTTAATCGCATCCGTTGAAGTCGCACTCAATTGCACCTGCAGAAACATAATGAATTTGACGTTGGTTACTGCTACTACCTACGGCGACAACACCATACCCTTTTCCAGCACCATTATTACCAACTTCGACACCACCTGCGGTTACGGAAGGTAATGCATGTCTATTTTCTGTGACAGATCCTGCCCCTAAAGCAACATCTTGCGCATTTGTTGCCGTAGCGCTTCCACCCAATGCGACACCACTCTTCGCTAGTGCTTTAGAGTCTCGACCTAAGGAAATTGCATTGTTAGCCGCATTCGCATTTAAACCTTGAGCAATACCGCTATCTTCACTAATCGCGTTATAGCCCATTGAAATGGCATAGTTACCTTTAGTTTGAGAACCACTCACTACCGCTACAGAATAAATCCCCGAAGCATTTCCGCCAAGAGCCATCGCTCCTGTATCTGTACTCGTTACAGCTCCTGCACCGAGAGCAACAGTGCCAATACCTTGAGCTTTAGCACCTGGACCTAAAGCAAGCGAACTTGTATTTGTCGCACAAGCAGATACCCCCATAGCTAACGCTGCACCACCTGAAGCATTAGCTCCTTTACCCATAGCTAGCGCTTCATTACCAGACGCAGTAGTTGATACCCCCATCGCTAATGCATCATTACCAGAGACATTAGTTGATGTGCCCATAGCTAAAAGCATTACTACCAGAAGCATTAGCTGATACGCCCATAGCTAAAGCACTACTACCAGAAGACTTAGCATAACGACCAACAGCTTGAGAAAATTGGACCAGTTGCTTGCGCACCATCACCCGCAGCAACTGAACTTTCACCACTTGCTGTCGCTTGGTTACCCGCTGCAAGTGATTTTTGCACCACTTGCTGTTGCTTGATTACCCAATGCCGTAGCGCTATTACCCGCATTCGCTAAACGACCAAAAGCAGACCCCTGAGTTATTGCCTGAGAATTTGTACCAACCGCAAGAGCATCTTGCCCATTAGCCACAACAGTATGACCAATTGCAATACCCTTTACTCCACCTGTTGCTCTTGATGCTGCACCCACAACAATAGAACCAGGGGCATCCGTCAAACTTCCGCCACCAATTGCAATTGCTTGAGGACGACCATAGGTAGTACCCTCAGGAATTGCTGCATATGCAGTACTTGTGACATCTAAAAGCAGTAAAGACAATGCCGATAATTTAAAAACTTTGCCTAATGAGGACTTGCTCTCCCCGTGCGTGTCAGATGATGATTTCACCTGTCCTTTTCGCTAACTCGGAGGTAACCACCAACGATTGTGTAGTACGATTCCAAATTACTTTAAAAATCTTATTCATGGAATATAAAATCCTTCTTTATAAATTTAACAGAATAAATAATACGCTTGATAAAACACACACTAAGCGCAACCTAACAGGTCATTTTGCCCGAGAAGGCTTATAAAGACTAGCTCAAACAAATCCGACCAGTCTGGAAAATCAAGTAAAAATACTTGAAAAACAACCGCACTTTTCATCTATTTTTACTTTTATATTTAAAACTATAACAAAAATCCCACTCTCTGCTTTGGTAAAATTCATCACAAACAAGCTCTTATAGGTGCGAACATGATATTCACCGGTTAGGACTCGGCGGGTAAATGAATGGTAGCTTTCCATGCTTTCGGCGTGAATAGCAGCATAAAATCGTAATCACCGGAAATTTCATAACAGCTCACCACATCAGTTTCTTGGCGCATTTTTCGTTCAAACAACTCTTGAAAGCGAGAATGTTGGTTATCCATTTCCACCATCACAAAACACTGATGCTCTACCCACTGCCTTTGGCGATACCACTGCCACTTGTTTGGTAATAACACCTTTTTCTGTCAGTAGTGAATTCGACGCTGACAGGTTGCTACCGAGCTATGCACTTTTTCCGCGAGCTCTTTCAATGGCAAAAGTCGCATCTTGTTGAGGATATTTAAAAATATCCCGATCTAATTTATCTAATTCCATTTTTAATCCTTGAAAATAAATGCAAAACAATTCCAATATTTGAGAAAAATAATCTACAAATCATTTTTATATTGAGAAAATTTACCACGCCATACTTTTTATAATGACGTTATCAAACCTAAGGAAATGATAAAATGGCTCAAGGTATTTTTCTCGGCATAATCTCGCAATTTTTATTTGGCCTGCTGTATTTGTTCAGTTTATGGCTACAGCCACTTAGCGGCACAGATGTGTTTGCTTGGCGAATGGTGATGATGGTCTTCGGGTTATTTTTTAATTATCTTCCCTACAGTGGGTTGTCGTTCATTATCAAAATTAGTCAATGAAACCTTAGGCAAAGACAAAAAACATTGGATGTTGTTTTTGCTCGGCACACTCGATGCCGGCAGCCAATTCTGGTTATTTATGTGGGCGCCCGTTAATGGCGAAGGGGTAAACATCGCTATGGGGTACTTCTTATTCCCATTAGTGATGGCATTACTAGGACGCATTTTGGCTGAAAGAAACCCTTTCCACCATTCAAATTATTGCCTTGTGCATCGCTGCTTGCGGTGTGGCGCATGAGCTTTGGCACAATCAAACCTTTTCATGGAGCAGCCTTTGGGTATGCTTGGTTTATCCCTGTTATTATTTAAGCCGTAAAGCCATGAAAATCCCAGCATTGCAAGGGCATCACGCTTGATGTGTGCTTAATTGCCGTCCCCTGTCTTATTTATTTAATCACTCAAGAGCAGCAATTTTTCTTTTTGTGATCGGTGAAAGTCGATATTGGTATTTATTGCCCGCGTTAGGTTTAGTGAGTGCAATTGGTTTTGTCTGCCAATTTAAAATCAAGTCAACAAATTCCCGTCAGTGTGTTTTGCCGTGCTCAGTTATCTCGAACCTACATTGCTCTTTTTTTAATTGCGATATTTTGGCTTAACACACAAGTTTCCCCTTCCGATTACTTCACTTATGTGCCGATTTGGGCCAGTTTAATTTTTGCTTGGCATAAAGTATGGCTTAATGAAAAACATCATTAAAAATTGACCGCACTTTTTACGCTAAAGCGCGGTCATTCTTGAAAAATAATTCTAATTCACGTTCATAATGAACAAACATTCATATTTTATAGACTGAAGCTTTTTTACTTCAGCATTTTTCGATAAGGCTCGCATTATGTCCGATCAACAAACAGATACACAAAACTCTTCAAATAATAAATCTCAACAACGTAAAAAGGGCTGTCTATTTTTTTATCCTTCTGCTTCTTCTGATTTCGATCGGTTCGGCGGCTTATTGGTATCTCTTTTATTAAAGGCTTTTGAAGAAACGGAAGATGCCTATGTCAGCGGCAATCAGGTGATGGTATCGGCACAAGTCGCGGGGAATATTTCGAAAATTAATGTCGATAATATGGATCCCGTACAAGCCGGTGATGTGTTATTAGAATTGGATGACACCAATGCCAAATTGAGTTTTGAGCAAGCTAAAAGCAATTTAGCCAATGCAGTTCGCCAAGTTTCGCAACTGAATTACACCGTAAAACAATTAAAATCTGCCGTTCGTGCGAATGAAATCACCCTTGCTCAAGCACAAGGAAACTTGAATCGTCGCGTTCAATTAGTCAAAGATGGCGCAATCGATAAAGAATCGTTCCAACATGCAAAAGAAGCTGTTGAACTCGCAAAAGCGAACTTAACCACCTCACAAAATCAGCTTGGCGCAAATCAAGCCTTATTGTTAGACGGTCCGTTAAGTGAACAGCCGCAAAATTCAAAAGTGCGGTCAGTAATTTGAAACAAGCTTGGTTGAATTTAGAACGCACAAAAATTCGTAGCCCAATTAAAGGCTATGTGGCTCGTCGCAATGCACAATTGGGGCAAGCTGTTTCTGTTGGTGGCGCTTTAATGGCGGTAGTGACTACCGATCAAATGTGGTTAGACGCCAACTCAAAGAAACACAATTAACCCATATGCGAATTGGTCAGCCAGTTAAAAATTCACTTCGATCTCTACGGAAAAGATAAAACTTTTGATGGAAAAGTGGTGGGAATTGAAATGGGTACGGGCAGTGCATTCTCTTTATTGCCCTCCAAAATGCGACAGGTAACTGGATCAAAGTGGTGCAGCGTGTGCCTGTGCGTATTCAATTAGATCCGCAACAACTGGCTGAAAATCCATTACGCATCGGTCTTTCTGCCACTGTGAAAGTAAATGTGAGTGATAGTAAGGGTGAAACCTTGCGTGACCAAGCGCCTGCTACAACGCTTTATTCCACAAATGTACTGCAATATGATGAAAGTGCGGTCAATAATTTGATCGAATCTATTATTCGCGATAATAGCTATTAGGTTCCGTTATGCCGCAATCTCATTTCAAACCGCTACAAGGCGGTGCGTTAGCGATGCTTACATTGGTGCTTTCATTAGCCACCTTTATGCTTGTGCTAGACTCCACCATCGCCAACGTAGCCATTCCAACCATCGCAGGGTGATTTAGGTGCCTCGTCTAGCCAAGGCATGGGTGATCACTTCGTTCGGGGTGGCAAATGCGATTTCGATCCCGATTACAGGCTGGCTGGCAAAACGTTTTTGGTGAAGTGCGGTTATTTTTAATCGCAACACTATTATTCGTGCTAGCCTCTTGGCTTTGTGGTATTGCAAATAGCTTGGAAACGTTGATCGTTTTTCGCGTCCTTCAAGGTGCGGTAGCCGGCCCAATTATCCCCCTTTCTCAAAAGCTTATTATTGAATAACTACCCGCCTGAAAAACGCGGAATGGCATTGGCCTTTTTGGTCAATGACGATCGTCGTCGCCCCGATTTGTGGGCCTATTTTAGGCGGTTGGATCAGCGATAATATTCACTGGGGTTGGATTTTCTTTATCAACGTTCCGATTGGGCTTGCCGTTGTCTTAATCAGTTGGAAAAATTTTTAGAAGGCCGAGAAAGCAGAATTTCTCATCAACCAGTTAACACTATTGGGCTGATTTTTGTTAGCACTTGGCGTCGGTGCGTTGCAATTGATGCTGGATCAAGGTCGAGAGCTAGACTGGTTTAACTCCACTGAAATTGTGGTACTTACCATTATCGCGGCGGTAGGTTTAATCGCCCTCATCATTTGGGAACTCACGGACGATAATCCCGTTGTGGATGTTTCCTTATTCAAATCCCGAAATTTCACCGTAGGTTGTGTTTCGACGAGTCTTGCTTTCTTGGTGTATTCAGGGACGGTCGTGCTCATCCCGCTTCTGCTCCAACAGGTTTACAACTATACAGCAACATGGGCGGGACTTGCGGCAGCTCCAGTAGGATTATTGCCGATTCTACTTGCACCGATTATCGGGAAATTCGGCAATAAAATTGATATGCGGATTTTAATCACCGTCAGTTTTATGGTTTATGCGCTCACCTTTTATTGGCGAGCCGTGACCTTTGAGGCAGAAATGACCTTTATGGATGTAGCGTTACCACAATTTGTGCAAAGGCTTAGCCGTTGCTTGTTTCTTTATGCCGCTGACAACCATCACGCTTTCTGGTTTACCGCCCGAAAAATGGCCTCAGCGTCGAGCTTATTTAATTTCCTCCGAACCCTTGCCGGCTCAATAGGCACATCACTTACTACTTTTTATTTGGTATAACCGCGAAGCCGTGCATCACACGCAACTCACGGAAGTCATTAATCCATACAATCCGATTTCCCAACAATTCTTCCAAACTATGGCAAGTTTTGGTTTAAGTGAAGAACAAACGGCATCATATCTCGCCAGACAAATCACCGATCAAGGCTTTATTATTGGTGCAAAACGAGATCTTTTTAGTTTCTGCGATAACATTTATTTCCTTGGTTGTTCTCATTTGGTTTTGCTAAACCACCTTTCAGCAGCAAACATTAAAAACACCCGAAAAATAACCGCACTTTTCTATCTGAAATGACAAGAATTTGTTATTTGGGACAATTAAAAACTGGGAGATTTAGCCAAATATTATGTCTTCTGCTTTTAGAACCTGAAACATGCACAAAAATAGAAAATTTGTGTGCGTTGTACTAATATGCAAAAATATTCTGAATATTGTGCATGTTATGTAAACGTGCACAAGAAACCACACCTTTTTATGTATAAAAGGAAGTCATAATGAACAACTATCAAATTCCAGATTTATTTGCCTTGGGCGAGATAGAAAGTAAAGCGGTATTGAAAGCTTGCAGTGCTGCTCATCAGGCATTAGGTGAGCTAAAAGGCGTGGTACATACAATGCCAAATCAAAATATTCTACTCGGGACATTACCCTTGCAGGAAGCAAAAGAAAGCTCGGAGATTGAAAATATCATTACCACGCAGGATGATTTATATCAAAGCAATATTAATACACACCAATTCACTACCGTAGCTGCAAAAGAAGTTCACTACTACGCACAAGCCATGTCATTGAGCTTTGACTCCGTCCGTTCCGATAAATTAATTACACTCAATCTAATTAAAAATTCAGGCTGCATTGGAGGAAACAATGCGGGTTTTTAGAAAGCAACAAGGAACGGGGCTGGTAAATCAAACGACAAAAGAAATTGTTTATATGCCACCGCAAAATCCTACTGATATTGAAAAATATATGTCTGATTTAGAAAGATTTATCAACGACTCGGCACAACTTGATTACGATCCCTTGGTAAAAATGGCGCTGATTCATCATCAGTTTGAAAGCATTCACCCGTTTTATGATGGCAACGGTCGGACTGGACGAATATTGAATATTCTATATCTGATTCAACAAGATTTACTGGATACTCCAATTCTGTATCTTTCCCGATATATAAATAGAAATAAAAACAAAAATATTATCAGTTATTGCAGTCTGTCCGTGATAGCCAAAACTGGGAGGCTTTGGCTAGTATTTATGCTAAACGGCATCACGGAAACCTCAAAAACGAACGGTTACTTTAATCAATGGAATTAAAGTTTTAATGCAAAATCACAAACAGCTCATCCGCAATCACTTACCGCAGATTTACAGCCATGAACTAATTAACAATCTGTATAAACACCCTTATACGAAAAATTGATTTTCGTCGTACGAGACTGCCAAATCCATCGTAATACAGCAAGAACCCGTTTAGAAGCATTGGTGAGAATCGGTATTTTGAAGAAGGAAAAATTGGAAAAGAAAATTTTTATATTAATGTAGAACTGTATGGGTTGTTGATGGTACAGTAAGATAGCATTTCGCAAATTATATTAAAATACCATATACTTACAACACATTAAACCAACCAATCAATCTATATATTAATGTAATTATCTTATACCTAAAGAAGCCAAGGAGAAAAATGTTCTATGATTTTTGCCATTCCTAAACATAAAAGTATTTTTAAGTTTTCATCATCAAAGATGGCTATTATCGTCAACAATTTGAACGGCAATTTTCTAATGAATTTGATCCAGTATTTGTTAATCGTTCTGTTCAAGATGGAGATATTGATCCAAATTATAAAACAGATGCCATTCGTAGAGAGATTCGTGAAAACTATATTTCTGATTCATCAGTAACCATAGTTCTAATTGGCCAAAATACATGGCAACGTAAGCATGTAGATTGGGAAATTGGATATAGTCTAACAACTTCAAGCTAAATACTCGTTCTGGTCTAATCGGCATCCTGTTGCCCAGTTATTCTCCATGCTATGAACCATATTTCCATCCTAACTGTGTACGAAAATGGACTGAAAATAATAGTCAGATTTATACACCTGCAACATTCACCACGATTATATGACAATATTCAGAGCGGATATGCCAAAATCTATCCTTATCCAACCTCTTCACATGAATTAAAAAAATGGATTCATGAGGCATTTCAAAGAAGAGGCAGCGGGTCACATCGTAACAGTCGCGATTATTTTGCCAATAATCGAAATAGTTCACATTGGTAATTTAAATTAAGTAGGAATTAGTCTCTTATGTCCATGCAAATCACTCCACCTTTGGCCGTTCATTTTATTTGGCATCCAGATGATAAAGAAAATATCTATTCTACACTGATGGAATTTCGTCGTTATCTTACACGGGATATTGATCGTCCATTTTCTAGAGAATTAAATATCCCAACATTTTTATACAGCTCACGAAAACCTAAAATCCCACCATCTTCTACCCCACAGAAACTTGCTACGAAAGATGTGATTTTTCTTTTTATTAGCAGTAATACTTTGATGAATCCTGATTGGGAAGACTATATAAATTCGTTACCAGAGCAAGATAATTATCATATTGTACCTGTAGCTATTGAACGAGAAGGATTCAATCAAACTTCATCAGGTCGTCTGAAGAATTTAAATTGTATTCGGGCATTTGATTGGCCTACTGAACTAAAAGAATATGCAATTCTCTTTCTATCTCATGAGTTGTATCGATTTGGTTTTAAAAGATATTACTGAGAATAGCCTTGGCATTGATTCTTCGATTCGCCTATTTTTTAAGTCATGCTAAAAAGGAGATACAGGCTTAAAACACGCAGAAGCGATTAAAAACTTTTTAGATAATTCCAATATGCAAAAATTTTTGATGCAAATGAAATATCGCCTGGATTTAAATTTGATCAAGAAATTGAGAATCATATTAAAAACTCAACAATCATTGCGATTGAAAGTGATGCTTACTCTTCTCGATATTGGTGTCAAGAAATTTTAAGTGCCAAAAGGGAACGACGTCCTATTATCCTTGTTAATAGCTTGGAGGAATACGAAGATAGAGTTTTTCCCTGCGGCATCAAATATTCCTGTGTGCATATAACTGCGGAGCCATTGGGAAAAAAGATATTTTTAAGGATTCTTATCGCAACATTATTAGAAACAATACGTTTTGAGCATGCACACAAACTGCTACGATATTATCAAGAGCAAGGCTGGATTGATAAATCTGCTGAGATTTTTGCTAGGCCGCCAGAAATTCAGCAAATTGTTGATATTTTAGGTAAAAGACATAAAAGATAATTTAGTTATTTGCTACCCTGAACCACCTTTATATAAAGAAGAAACGAGGTGGACGAATCATTTTAACATTACTGTTTCCACTCCCTTATGGTCATCTAAACAAGAGAATGAAACTAGCTCTAATTTACGTATCGGTCTATCTATTTCTGATTATCTTCCTGACGGTTATGAAACATACAACCAAGACAATGACGAACTCAAGCGGTTTTCTCAATCTTTAGCACGACATTTATTAGCTGGTGAGCACACTCTAATTTATGGTGGTGATTTACGGGATGAAGGTTTTACGAAGTTTATTCTCGATGAAGCAACAGTTTTAAGAGATAGGTTGCAGACGGATCAACTATTTGTAGAAAATCATCTAGCTTGGCCTCAATATACTAAAAAGAAAATACAAAGTGGTATGCAAATTATAAAAACTGTAGTAAACCCCGTATCAGCTAATATACCTGATGATGTGAAAGGGTTGATTCAAAATGAAGAACTTTTTCTTGAGACAAATTGTCCTGCAAAATAAATATATTTGGTCTAGATGCCTTACCGAGATGAGAAAAAAATCTATTTATTCTTCGGATATAAGAGTTTTTGCTGGTGGAAAATTTGAAAACTACCTTGGAAAAATGCCTGGAGTTTTAGAAGAGTTCTTGATTGCTTATAAAGAGAAAAAATTAATTTTCTTAGTTGGTGGTTTAGGGGGATTAACCGGTAAGTTATGTGATTCAATTAAGAATCAATGCTTGGCTGAAGAGTTTACGGAAGAATGGCAGACTTCTCATAATGCATTCTATAAAGAATTACAGGATATCGCGCGTTCTCATAATAATAATGCTAATTATGACAATATTAAATCTATCATTGAAAATATCTCAATATCAGAGCTTGCAAAAAGCAGGACTAACGGCCAAAGAATACGAGAGATTGATGCAGACACCTTTTGTTGATGAATGTGTTCATCTAATTCTAAAAAGGGATTAAAAACTTATCTAGCAAGAAAAGGTAGTCTTAATGATCAAGCATAAAGTTTTTATTAGTTATCATCATGATAATGATCAATGGGCAAAAGAAAAATTATTAGAGCTTAATAGCAAATATGATATTTTTATTGATGGTTCTGTTGATATTGGGGATATTAATGATGATTTATCTGATGAAGAAATTAGAAAAGAAAATTCGTGATGAATACTTACGTGATACTACCGTTACAATTTTATTGGTAGGAACGGAAACTAAAAATAGAAAACATATTGATTGGGAACTTTATTCCAGTATGTATGATGGTAAGGTAAATAAAAAGTCAGGTATCCTGGTAATACAGCTTCCGATCAACAAACCCTCAGTATATTACAGCCTCTCATGGTAATAAGGAAAAAAAGTAAATTATACCCATCATTTACCAATTGGATTAGTATAGATTCTAGAGATGAGTATGAAAGACGATATCCTTATTTGCCAGATCAGTATAATTGATAATTTACTAGCTAAAGATGTAAAAATATCTGTTACAAAATGGGAGATTTAAATACTGAAAATTTAAGATTACTTATTGATCTAACTTATCAAGATAAAGAATCTTGTCAGTATGACATAGTAGAAAAATGAGAAGAAATAATTCATAGATAACTTATAGGAGATGGCATGTGGATTTGCTAACTTATGTATTTAAAGGCTCTTATGTTAATAGACAAAAAGATAAATCTTTTTATCAAAAATGTTCTTTCTACATTTAACAGAGACGAGATTACTGGAGTTGGAATAAAAAGTAAATAATAACCCTTGGTCATTTGAGGTGTTTATTTTTATTACAATAGATACAAATTACCTAAAAAGGAAAAAAGTTTACTGAGTGGTTAAAACAGTTTGATGATAAATATTCTTTGCATAATATATTTCTTGGAGACGCATCTGAAGGTGGAAATATAGCAACATTTAGTAATGAAGATACACTAATTTTTCTTTGATTGGCTTTTTATTTTTTTCTAAGCGTGGAGCTAAACTCTTTACTAGATATAAAGAACTCCCTACATTATTTTTGGAGAACGTTCTGCTTTTGAGACGAAAACTCCCCAGTATAAAAATGCTAAATATCAGATTCCTGCAATTTTTATTAGTCACTCATCGTTAGATAAAAGATAAGATAGCTTCACCAATTAGTGATTATTTATGTGCTAAAGAAATTCCAATTTGGTTAGATCGTAATGAAATAACTTTAGATGATAATTTAAGTGAGAAATTAATATACAAGAAAAATTTATGATGGTATTTCAATATGCAAGACAGGAATATTCATTGTTACATCAAATTTTTATTGAGAAAAAGCAAATGGACAAAAAGCAGAGCTATCTATTTGTAAAAGAGCTTGATAAAAAAATATTTTTATTACTTATCTTTGATGAAAATAAAGAAAAGAGTAGAAAAGTTAAAGAAAGATTATTCTTTAGATGATTCGTCTATTGTCTTAATGAATGGCATAGAGTTTGATTATGAAACTATAAGAAAGAAACTTTTTAGAGAATAATTTCATATAAAATTTAGTAAAGGGGTCTCATGCCCCCTACTTTTTTTAACAAAAGCATATGAAAATAAGTAATATGAAATCAGTTAGTGAATATATCCTGTGATACAATTCAGGCAAGTAGCAACCCTTTTACTTCTAAAGACTTTGCTCCGATAACCATTCAAAAATAGAATTTCGTCCTGATGTTAATTGGTTTGTCGTAAAGAGGCAAAAACACACAATGTGGATCGATTGTTTTTCCTCTACAATAACCTTTTATAAAGTGTAAACATTGGCATTGTGGACTGCTCATTATGGATTTTTAAGGAGATGACGCGTATTCTCAATAGAAACGACTTCATCTAATTCACTGTGAATAAGCCATATTTTTTTATCTTTTAAGTGATGCAATTTTTCAGTAGCAGGTAATTTAGCTGGGCAAGCAATTAAAGCGGCAGCAAATAGATCTGGGGCATCTGAAAAAGTCGCAATCCCTGATAGCCCCCCATTGAACCACCAACAATATAAATTCTTTTTGGATCAATATCTTGATGTTTCATTAAAGTGTCTTGAATTAGGGCTAATAAGTCAGCCGTATAATCTCGCTCGCCATAATAATATCGACCATTTAAAGGAAATTTATCAACCCAAAAACTTGGACATTGCGGTGCAAGAATATAGGGATAATCCAACGTTTCTTGATGTGATTGGCTGGCAAAAGTGACCGCTATTTTATCAGCAAGGATGTTGCTCTGATTATTTCCGCCCTCACCGGCACCATGCAAACAAATAATTAATGGATGTAATGGCGAAGAGGCTTTAGGTTGGTAAAAAAACTACAAGTGAGATCTTGATAAGTAAAATGAGTAAAACCTTGGGTATCAAGGCAAAAGGATCGGCAAAATATTACATTGAGACGCTGAAATATGAAGCGCTTGGTCTAATTCAATTTTTAGCTGTAATTCTGACCGCACTTGAGTAAATCGCTCAATATCAAAAATATAACAATTTAGTGGCGAGACAATGTGCATCTGGTTGAATCAATAAGATAAAATTGCTCTCATTATTTTGATGGCAAGCATTTAAATCGAGTTTTATCCATTCATTTTGAGTATTTAAACTCTTCACCCAAACAGAAACTTGAGATAATGAAAAACGCCGAGATGGGCTGCAAAAAGACAGCTCAATATGCGTAATCTGAGCACCTAAAACATTTACTTTTGCAATAGGCTGGCACTGACAAATAGCAGTGGAAATGTTCCATATTTCCCCTTTTTAGTTGATGTTATAAGGATGATAACAATCCCCCTTTCATGTTCAAACAACATGCTACAAAAATGCTCTAAAAATAACCGCACTTTGATGATGTTCAAAAGTGCGGTTGGTTCTAGCCTTTTGTTAAGATGTCTTTTAGGAATCTCGCAGTGTGCGAACCTTTGACTTTGGACACTTCTTCCGGTGTGCCTGTCGCGATGATTTGACCACCGCCACTGCCCCCTTCTGGACCAAGATCCACAATCCAGTCTGCGGTTTTGATCACATCTAAGTTGTGTTCGATCACCACGATAGTATTGCCTTGATCGCGCAAGCGGTGTAACACTTCGAGAAGTTGTTTAATATCAGCAAAATGCAAGCCGGTTGTCGGTTCATCCAAAATATAAAGGGTTTTACCAGTATCGCGTTTTGAAAGCTCTGTCGCTAACTTAACGCGTTGTGCCTCACCACCTGAAAGCGTGGTAGAAGACTGACCTAAACGAATATAAGATAAGCCTACATCCATTAGAGTTTGCAATTTACGCGCAATCATTGGGATCGCATCAAAAAACTCGCGAGCTTCTTCCACCGTCATATCTAACACTTGGTGAATAGTTTTGCCTTTATAACGGATCTCCAGGTTTCACGGTTATAGCGTTTACCTTTACATTGATCACAAGGCACATACACATCCGGCAAGAAGTGCATTTCTACTTTTAGTACGCCATCACCTTGGCATGCTTCACAACGACCACCGCGTACGTTAAAGCTAAAGCGTCCTGGATTATAACCACGCGCACGCGCTTCTGGTACGCCCGCAAATAATTCACGAATTGGCGTGAATAAACCGGTGTAAGTTGCAGGGTTAGAACGCGGTGTACGGCCTATTGGGCTTTGGTTAATATCGATCACTTTATCGAAATATTCCAAGCCTTCAATGGATTTATAAGGCGCAAAATCCGTTTTTTCCGCACGATTTAAGGCGTTTTGTGCCAATGGGAATAACGTATCATTAATTAGCGTTGATTTGCCTGAACCTGACACCCCTGTGATACAAGTAAATAAGCCCACTGGGATCTCTAAATTCACACCTTTCAAATTATTCCCTGTCGCACCTTTTAATTTTTAGAAGTTTGCTTTTATCAAGTGCGGTTCGTTTTTTCGGAATTTCGATTTTTTCTTCACCCGATAAGAACTTACCCGTAATCGAATTTGGGTTCGCCATGATTTCTTTGGCGGTACCTTGCGCAATCACTTGACCACCATGCACACCTGCCCCTGGGCCAATATCAATAATATGATCCGCTTCTCGAATAGCATCTTCATCATGTTCCACCACGATCACAGTGTTACCCAAATTGCGCAAGTGAATCAGCGTATTTAACAGACGCTCATTATCGCGTTGGTGCAAACCAATAGAAGGTTCATCCAACACATACATGGCGCCTACTAAGCCCGCACCAATCTGACTCGCAAGACGAATACGCTGTGCTTCACCACCTGAAAGGGTTTTCTGCAGAACGGGAAAGGGAAAGATAATTCAAGCCCCACATTCACTAAAATTCTAATCGCTCTTTGATCTCTTTCAGATTTTTCCGCAATTTGTGCTTTTGACCGGTTAAGGTAAGCCCTTGGAAAAACTCAAGGCTTTCACCAATGCTTTTCTCTGAAATTTGCGGCAAGTTAATGCTGCCGATATACACGTTTCGAGCTTCAGGGCGAAGACGTGAACCACCACAATCTGCACAAGGGCGGTTGCTGATATTTTTGCCAATTCTTCGCGTACAGACATGGATTCCGTTTCTTTGTAACGGCGTGCCATATTATTCAAAATCCCTTCAAAAGGATGCTTGCGGATCACTACATCGCCACGGTCGTTCATATATTGGAATTCAATTTCTTCCTTGCTGAACCAGTGCATCACTATGTCTTTAATTTTTTGAGGCAAATCTTCGTATGGCGTTTCAATATCAAATTTATAATGTTTTAGCTAACGAGGTAAGCATTTGATAGTAATGAGTACGACGATCCCAGCCTTTTTACCGCACCGCCTGCAGAAATACTTTCATTTTGTACCACACGGCTTTCATCGAAGAACTGCTGAACACCTAACCCATCACAAGTCGGACACGCCCCTGCCGGGTTATTAAATGAGGAACAAACGAGGGCTCTAATTCTGGTACCGGAATAGCCACAATGTGGACAAGCAAAAATTCGCCGAGAAAACCAATTCTTCAGCTTTAGGATTATCCATATCCGCCACAACTGCTGTACCACCAAGCTCCAAAGCCGTTTCAAAGATTCTGCCAAACGTGTGGCTAAATCTGACCGCACTTTAAAACGATCTACCACCACTTCAATGGTATGTTTTTCTGTAAAAGCAAGTTCTGGTGGATCAGATAAATCACAAATCTCACCATCAATTCTTGCGCGAATATAACCTTGTGCCCGCCAAGCTATCTAACAACAACATGCTCACCTTTACGGTTTTTCACCACGGGCGCAAAGCAACATCATTTACTTTCTTCAGGCAAGCTTAGAGCTTTATCCACTCATTTGGCTGATGGTTTTGTGCCGTTAATGGCACATCATGATCCGGACAACGTGGCTCCCCTACTCGAGCAAACAGCAAACGCAGGTAATCGTAAATTTCGGTGATCGTGCCCACGGTTGAACGCGGGTTATGAAAGTGGATTTTTGCTCAATAGAAATCGCCGGCGACAAGCCCTCAATCGAATCCACATCAGGTTTTTCCATCAAAGAAAAGGAACTGACGCGCGTAAGCGAGAGCGATTCCACATAACGACGCTGCCCTTCCGCATAAAGCGTATCAAATGCTAAAGAAGATTTGCCCGAACCGGACAAGCCTGTTATCACAATTAATTTATCGCGCGGAATGGTTAAATTGATGTTTTTGAGGTTGTGGGTTCTAGCCCCACGAATGTCGATAGTATCCATAAAAAGCGATTGCCTTAAGAAAATAAATTCAAAAATTGCGACCATTATCGCATATTTCAATATCTGTGCAAATATCCAGTTAATTTTTATGGATCTTTTGTTTCTTTTTAAGGCAAAATAGCCAAAAATCTTTCACCTTATTTCTAAAAATATAGAGGATTCTATGGCGGGTATTAATAAAGTAATCATCGTGGGTAATTTAGGTAATGATCCTGAAATCCGCACGATGCCAAATGGCGAAGCGGTAGCAAATATCAGCGTAGCAACAAGTGAAAGCTGGACAGATAAAAAAACACGGGCGAACGTCGTGAAGTGACCGAATGGCACCGCATCGTGTTATATCGTCGTTTAGCGGAAATTGCGAGGTCAATACTTACGCAAAGGTTCTACGAGTTTATGTTGAAGGTCGTTTAAAAACCCGCAAATGGCAAGATAACAACGGCCAAGATCGTTACACCACTGAAATCAAGGTGATAACACAAATGTTAGGTGGTCGTAATCAAGAGATGGGCGGTTATGCACCCTGCACAATCAGCACCACAACCAAGCTATCAATCTCGTCCAGCACAATCTGCGCCAGCGCCACAAGCTGAGCCACCAATGGACGCATTTGATGATAACATTCCCTTTTGAGTTACATATCATTTAAAAACAAAGCGTTGTTCTATATCGCTAGAACAACGCTTTTTCTCTATGCTAAGCAGCCAGATTTTTATAGCTTTTTAGCAAAAATACTGGAAAATTTGACCGCACTTTGCCTCCCTCAAAAACCTAAACACCTAATTTTTAGGTTCGGATTATTATTCAATTTCGTTATAACTAAAAATCAGTACATATATTTAACAATTCTTTTCGTTTTTGCTATGTACTTTGCTACATTTTACCGTCTTATTTTTCACTAGAGTGTACAACTATGCAGCATCGCGATCTTTATCCCCACGAAATCTTACAAGATGTTATTGATAAAAGTTATGCTAAGTCGCAAGGACACCTAAAAACACTGGCTATTTTAAGTTTTTTAGGTGGCGGCTATGTGAGTTTTGGTTATATGGCCTATTTAAAAGTAGTGAGCGGTATTCCTCCAGAGTGGGTGGCCTATCAACATTACTTGGTGCGGCCGTGTTTCCTATTTGTTTGATTTGTATTCTAATCGGTGGTGGTGAATTAGCCACGGGAAATATGATGATGATGGCATTAGGCCGTTTAACAAAAAGAGTAAGCCTTAAAAAATTATTTCGTAACTGGATTGTAGTGAGTTTGGGCAACCTGCTCGGTGCGCTGTTTATGGCCTATTTCTTAGGGCATTATGTCGGTTTATCAGAAGGTGCCGCCTCTGCTAAAACCATTGCTATCGCCGAGGCTAAAGTGCAAATGGATTTTTGGTCGCGCCTTTATTTCTGCCATTGCCTGTAACTGGATGGTCTGCATGGGTATTTGGTTCTATTTTGGTGCCAAAACAAACCTCCGGTCGTATCCCTAGCCATATGGTTCCCAGTGATGATTTTTGTGCTTATCGGATTACAACACTTTTGTCGCTAATATGTTTATTATTCCTGCCGGGATTTTTTGCTGGTGCTAATGTGACTTGGAGCCAATTCTTCTTCAATATGATTCCTGTATTTTTTAGAGCACTGTCACGGGTGGTGCAGCGATTTGTCGGCGCATCTTATCTTTATGCCTATCGTCACTTATTAAAAAGAAGATTATTGTATTTAGTAAACGAAAATCTGCCCGCACTTTGGCGTGAAAAAGGTCTTTTGAAATGTCAAAAGGCCTTTTATTCTCCCTAAAATGTATTGAATCTCTCTTAATTAACTCGATACCATTTTTGAATAGTGAAGAGTTGCACTTTACACTTAAAACATGTAAACTCATCTATTAAGATCAATATGGAAAGAAAAGTATTAGCAGAATTTCCATGTTATTTAACATCTTCAAATTTACACTAAGGAAGAGATCACATGCCAAAGATGAAAAATTTCTGAGACTGATGTTTTTATAGCACTGTTTTAACTAGTGTTATGCTGTCTTCTTGCAGTCAACACGCCCAAACCCACTCAGCAGTAGAAAATACAGCAAGCAATTATGCTCAAAAAGCGGCTACGTACTGGACTGAAAAACAATTTTGCAGTGGGCGCTACCAAATTAACTTACCCGCTAACCGTGTAAGTGGGACTGGTTGGCTTCGATATAATGGTTGGCAGATAATTGTGCGACCAGATTATTGGAATCTGGAAGTAGAATCCGTATTAGAGGTTAAAGAAAGGATATAACGGAAACGAGAGTTTTATAGAAAACCGCATAATTATTCCTAATAAAGCGATAGCGATGGTCACACAGGCTCCTGGCTCATGGGAACACGCGGTGTCAAAAGCACTTAAAAGGTGTGATCTATTATGTCAATTTCTATTTCAAGTTAGGCAAGAATGATGCCTATTCCATTCAAACCCTTTCAAGCATTATGCCTGTCAACGGAAAAGCTCCCCAAACCCTAAAACAGCTGGAAAAGTAAAGTTGACTTGAAGCTATTGGGCAGATACGGAATGATTTTTCGACAAATTGAGAGCTCGTAAAAGATACTGAAATGCCACAGCAACAGGGTGTCTGTTTAACAGAAGGATTTAGTGCTGATAAAGGGGAACTGAGCCGTTTTTGGCAGTGCGGGCATCAAAATCAAAGACTATAAAGACGTTTATGCCGAGCTAACGACGGGGGGATCTTTGGAGGAAGGTGATAAACCGCTATTAGAACGCGATCTTTTCGCTAAAGATAGTGCTTTGGATAAACTCTTCTCGTGGACGAAATACAGCACCATCCGCAAAGGAAAACGCGATATCAATGGCATGACCGGCAGTGAAAAAAACTGGTTAAGTGGCAAGGAAATCGATATCTATTTATCTGGGGAAAAAGATGATGGCAGCGTAAAATTTAAGATGACTTTCGGTACCAGTGATAACAATTCTGCTGGTTCCCCATTAAGTGAAAAGGGAGGCTTTAACCGCTTGGGATGCGATATTGCCGACAGTAAAAAACGGCTTTAAATAAGGGACTCATTGCAGTTAAATTAAAGTAAAAATACAAGCGGTCAGATTTTTGAAGATAATTTTGCAAAAACACCTAAAAACTGACCGCTCTTTGTTATAGAAAAAGGCCGTCTGAATTTTCAGACGGCCTTTGATTCTTGCTTTATTCTCCAAATCCGCCCGATCGAAACGTTCAATATAGGCGACTAAATTTGCTTTGGTTCTTGCATATAGCGCAATTTCAGTGTCGATGGGAGGGTAAGAATCAGGTTTGCAACAACAGGCACGATGGACACATCAACGGAGGTTAATTCTTCGCCGAAAAAGTAGGATTTTTGTGCCTAAGTAGTTGCTAATGGCATCTAAATCTCCTTTTCCGAAGGCGTAAATATCGGATTGCGTGTGTCTTCCGATACCATGTCCGTACATTTCTTTTCGCGTTTCCTGTAACACAGCAAAAATCGCTTTGGCTTGTTCTGGTCGGCATGCCATCAAACATTGCCTTCATCATAAATGGTTTGCTGAGAGGATCGACGAAACGGTTATATACGACCATCCAATATAAATGTTCTTCTGTCATACGGCGAAAGGCTTCAGCAATCGCTTTTTGTTCAGGCGTTAAATGTTTATCTAAATCAATGCCGTAGGTTTCAGTTAGATAACGTTGGATGAGAGAGCTGTCAGGGATCAACTTCTCGCCATCTTGCAATACCGGAACTTTTGCCTTTAGGCATTTTGCCGAGATCGGCAACATATTCTTTTTTCGAAATCTAAGCCGGATAAACGCAGCATCGCTTCAGTTTTTCCAAGCAAAAGGTGATGAACTGCGAATTTTACCTTCACCGGGTAAAGTAAATAATTTTAAGCATTTTGTTCTCCTTTCATTATTTGTTATTCAAATATGGTTCTACTATACTCCAAACAGCCGGGAAATTCACGACAAATACCGGATGAGGCGAATTTGGGCATGACTGCCAGCGCAATCAGTCAAGCCATTCGCAAGCTGGAAAAATTATTACGATGTCAAATTGTAACCGCACCACACGCAGCCTCACGCCGACAGCATCTCGCGCCCATTGGCACAATGGCAAACCTTGATTTGTGCTTCCCCAGACTATTTGCACAAACTCCCCACACGCACCCTTTATGCCACCACCGCACATCGCACCAAATCAGCAAAAAGTACGCACCGTATTGGATTGTTTGATGCGTTGTTTTGGTGAAGGATAAATAAAAAGCCTTTGAAATCTGACCGCACTTTGATGTCTAAAACGAAACTTTGTACTATTATTTCAACTTGTGATACATGTTAGGGGAGTAATTTATGAAATCCAAACTATCCGCGCTCGTCGCTACAGCCCCTTCTCGCCGCCTGTTCTGACCGTTCCGCAACATAATGAGCAGGCGAAAGCCCTGTTGGACGAAGGCATCGCCTTTGTATCAAAAACAGGATTACCAACATGCAATGCCCTACTTTGAGCAAGCTCAACAGGCTGGGCATATGAAAACGCCGCGTTATCTGGGCTTGATGTATCTAAACGGCGAAGGTGTCGCCAAGAATGCGAAAAACGCTTTTGTCTACTTCATGCAAGCGGCAGAAGAGGGCGACATCACCGGGCAATACTGGCTCAGCCATTGCTACGAAAACGGCATCGGCACGGCAAAAGACATGACCAAAGCCGTGCATTGGTATCAAGAGTCTGCTAAACGAGGCGACCATATTTCCCAGCCAGCGATTGATGCGTTGAACCGTTTAGGGCATCGATTAATGATTTCCGCAAAAATTTAAGGAGTTTCACGATGAAGAAAACCATAACGATGATTGCCGCAAGCTTGTTGCTTGCCGCTTGCAACGCCACCTCAAATGCGACTGAAAAAGCGGTGATGACTCAAAAACATGCAAAAATGCAGCTTGGGACAAACAATACGGCGGCGCGGATAAATCCTACGATAGTCGATTGCTTGCCTTGCGTGAACAAATTGCACCACGTTTTGAAGTGTTAACGTTTAAAGATCCCAAAACAGGCAAAGAAATGCAGTACAACCTGTACACCCCGAAAAATCTTGAGCCGGGCCGCAAATATCCGTTAGTCATGTTTTATCGCAGATGCCAGCACAGCAGGAAAAGGCGTAAAGCCCCACTAATGCAGGCTACGGCGGCATCATCTGGGCAACCGATGAAGCGCAGGCGAAATACCCAGCCTTTGTCCTTGTACCGTCTTTACACCAAAACGGCAGTCAACGATAAATGGGAAACAACAGAAGAAGTCCCCATGACCTTACGCCTTGTCAAAAATCTGATCGCCGAAAAAGCGATTGATGCCAATCGTGTTTATACCACGGGTCAATCCATGGGCGGTATGATTTCATTCTACCTAAATAGTATCGAGCCTAACTTCTTTGCGGCTTCTATGTTTTGTCGGCAGTCAATGGGATATCAATGTTTTAAAACCATTGGAGAAAGCGAAATTTATTTATACCGTTTCAGCTGGTGATTCAAAAGCCTCTGTAGGCATGGCTCAAGTTGGAAAAATGCTGAAACAAGATAAAGTCAGCTACGCCGAAACTGAGTTCTCTGCCAAATTACCGCAGACCGAACAAGACGCAAAAGTCCAACAAATGCTCGACCAAGGCAAACATATCAACTTTATCCGTTTCACACCGAATACCGTAATTCCGGAAAACTCAACCCACAAAGGTGCAGAACATATGTACTCATTTGATTACGCCTATTTACTCGAACCTGCCCGTGATTGGTTGATGCGTCAGAAGAAAGGAAAATAATTTAAAAAATACAAGCGGTCAGATTTTGAAGGTAATTTGCAAAAACACCTAAAAATCTGACCGCTCTTTGTTATGAAAAAGGTCGCCTGAAATTTCAGACGGCTTTTACTTTTAACGCATCCACAATCAACTTAAACACATTGGAATGCATGGCGGCTGGGGTAATAGAGGTAAAGCGGTTCGTAAGTTATAGCATACTCAGGCAACAGCTCGACCAGGTTCCCCAGAATGGAGTGCATCTGCGACGATAATATGTGGTAGCCAAGTGATGCCGAGGCCGTCTGAAGCGGCTTGCAGGCGCAGATGATTGTTGATGGAAAACTGCGATTTTGGTGTGAACGTAATCAGCTCTTTTTGTATTTGGAATTCCCACTGCATCTCCGTGCCGTGTTCAGCGGAGAGTTTTATGCCGATAAGGCGGTGTTGTTGCAGATCATCAATATTTTTTCGGTGAACCATGTTGCGCCAAAATAATCGGGCGAGGCAACCAATACCATTTTGAGCGGTGCGGAAATTGGCACCGCAATCATCTCTTTCGCTACCTTGTTGACCCTAACCGAACGCCCATATCAAATCCTTCTTTCACAATATCTGCCCAACGATCGTCCACCACGATTTCCAAGCGGATTTTCGGGTATTGGTTCAAAATCGGCTTTAATTTTGGATACAACACGGCTTCCGCTGCCATTGCAGGGGCATTGATGCGAATCAATCCCTGATGGCGTATTCAAAAATCATTTAATGCATCGACTTCTTGGTTTATGGCTTGATAAAGTGGGAAAGTTGGTCGAAAAGCTGCTGCCCGGCTTCGGTCAGCGACACATTGCGTGTAGTGCGGTTGAACAGACGCAGGTTCAGCCGTGTTTCTAAATTTTTCATGCTGTGGCTCAACGCCGAAGAAGAAATCCCCAAAAGCTGTCCCGCTTTTACAAAACTCTGTGTTTGCGCCAAGGTCAAAAAATAATTCAGTTCGTTAAAGTTCTGCATTTTCTCTTTAAACTCTTTTGTATTAGTGAATTTAATTCATTACATCATAAAAACCAAACCCTATTTATCTCAATAAAAACAAATCATAAAATAACCGCACTTTCATGAGAGTAAACAGAAGACAATATCCGTAAACATCACATCCCTTTTTATAAATTATTTATTCTAGGAGTAAAAATGAACATTTTATTATTAAACGGTGGTAAAGACTCGGCCATTCGCATGGTGAGTTAAACAACACGCTTCACAAAAAGCAAAAGAAGTTTTGACCGCACTTGGACACAATGTAAAAAGAAACTGTGATTGATGCTGGCTATGATGTTGAGGCAGAAATCGAAAAATTCTTGTGGATGGATGCTGTGATTTGGCAAATGCCCAGTTGGTGGATGCATGAACCGGACAGTGAAAAAAATACATAGATGAAGTATTTATCGCCGGACACGGAAAAACTTTATCAAAATGACGGCCGCCATCGTGTCAGCCTGACCGAAGGATTTGGCACAGGTGGTTTTGCTGCATGGCAAAAACACATGCTTTCGGTTACTTGGAATGCTCCGATTGAAGCATTCACCCGTGAAGGCGATTTTGAAGGAAAAGAGTGGATGACTTGTACATGCACTTTCATAAACTCAACGAATTCCTCGGTATGAGCCGTCTCACCGACATCTGCATGTAACGATGTAGTTAAAAATCCACAAGTAGAACAATACTTAGCAGACTATCAAGTACACTTGAAAAAGTGTTCGGTTAATGATAAAACATCAACTTGAAGCGGTGGACTTTTGCCCTCAGCGATGAAGACAAAGCCGAAATTGCCAAACTGGACGGCACGTTCGCCGCCATCGTCAATCACGACACGGTGGATAATTTGAAGCGCATCTCCGCGTGGAAAATGGGTGCGCAAGTGTAGCGAGAGTAGTAGAGAAAATCTAAACGGCTCAAACTGCTTTCTTGTTTTCATTTCGTTAAAAGCCCCTTTTCTGGACAACTAGAAAAGGGCTTAATCGCTCAAAGGAGGACATGACGATGCAACAACTGCACACTTTGAAAGACATCGAACAGGCCATCGCCACACACCCTTTAGTATCACTGTACATCAAAGCCCCAATCTGCGGTGTTTGTACGGTCGTGGCCGCCCAGCTTGATTCAGCATTGGCGGTGGAAGGAAATGTGTATGCCGTAAAAGCCGATATTGCTGAAATACCCTAAATGGCCGGACGTTTCCATGTGCTGACCGTACCTGCATGGCTGCTGTTTTATCAAGGCAAGGAAGTAGAACGGATGGCCCGCTTCATCCCTCAGGCACAGATGAAGCAGACATTGGCAAAATGGACAAAAGTAGCAGAAAGCGAACATCAGTAACCGGTCTATCAATGTTTCAGACGGCTGCGGTCTTGATAATGATGCAAGTGGTCAAGTTTTTAAGATGATTTGCAAAACACTTAAAAATTTGACCGCTCTTTATAGTAAAAATCCCCTACTGTCTGCTCTAGGGGATTTTACGTTAAATGATGTAATGTTTATTTCAAACCTTTTTAACCAAATCTTCATAACCACCATGGTTGGTTACATTGGTATAGCCTGCATTTTTCAACTCAGTGAGTGCGGCTTCAGCACGGCGACCACTACGACAGTAAAGGTTGATCGGTGCATCTTTATCTGAACCAATCGCTTTAACACCTTCAATGATTTTATCGTGAGGGAATATTCACCGCATCTGTAAATGACCTGCGTTAAACTCCTCGGCTGAACGTACATCAATCCAAACACCTTTTGCTTTTTCCGGTTGTACTGCGCTTTGTTCTGTTTGTGGTGCAGTATTCGCAGAAGCAAAAAAAGGTGCAGCAATCGCTGCCGCAGAAAGTACTGCTGTGAATAATTTTTCATCATTCAATCTCCTATTAAATAGAAATAATATATTTACTAAATAAATTTAGGGGTTATGTAAAACTAATAGTCATCATACGCCTAAATATAAAGATAATAAACTGTAAATGAAGTAAATTTTTAAAGTAAAAATTTTCGTAAAATCTAACCGCACTTTAAAAAGAGAAAAAGCCGTCTGAAAAATAACTTTCAGACGGCCTTTGAAAGAGATGTTAATCGGGGAAAGAACAACCTGCGTGGGCTATAACTTTTACAGTCTTTTTGCACCTTCAGCTTTTCGCATAGTGCTAGAGCTTTTGCTTCTGTTTCCTCCGCTGTAGCTGAAGCAGCCGGAGTCGTTATAAAACCATTACGGCCTAATCTTCCTTCTGCCGCAGCAACGCAGCCATTTCGAACTCTGCAAAGATTTTACAGTCTTTACTACCACTTTCTTGTCTACAAGATTTTAGTGCTACTCGTGCTGCTTCAGATTGTGAATTCTGATTTATAGCACCAGTAAGGATAGCTTTTTAGTACTGTAAGCTAAAGCTCCAAATTTAGGGAGGATGATTAATTGTAATATGTTCTACGCGTACTTGGGGATGTAACCCCCAGCATTTCCCTACAATTTGGTTGTGACCATAAGCACATAAAGCAGAGTTATTCTGCAAAGCGCCTTGAGTCACATCGGCATAGGTATTTAAAGCAGTTAAACCAAACAATACTAGTATTAGTTTTTCTCATTGCATATTCCTTTACGATTTTATCGTTTTATCATTTTTCTGTTTATTTTGATTGATAATTTGCATTGTCACTTATTTATGATTAACAAACAAGTTTGTCAATTAAAAACACTTTAAAAATCTGACCGCACTTTTTAGAAAATAAAAAGGCCATCTGAAATCTAACATCCAGATGGCCTTTTCAATTTATTCGATTATTTCTTCATAGGGCTCTACTTCACCCACGGCTTTCTGTGATTTTTCATCCATTTCCACTTTAATATTGTGGTCCACCACCACATTCATATTAATGGTGATGCCTTCCTTTGGTGTATCCAATTGAATGGTTGGTGTGCAAGCTGTAAGTGTAAACATTGCCGCAAAAATAAAAAAAGTGCGGTTGAAATTTAAAGGTGTTTTATCATTTGTCTTGTCTAATTGCTTATAAAGTTTATATTGCAGATTTTGTTCAAATTGCGAGCCATAGTCAATCATATTCCACAATTCAAACATATTTTCTTGGTGCGTATAATTTAACGTTATCGGATTATTGGTTCGCTTAGTTGGATTAAATCCGCTAATACTCGCACGCAACGTCATCTGCCCTTTAGGATCGAGCGTCACCGCTGCATGGGAATTTTTGCAGTTCCATTTCTTTTAATAAATCCACCAAGATGTTTTCTGTCCAACCACCTTTTTTCAACCCTTTCACCATTTCATCGGTTAATTTGATGGACACATTTCCCACTTGTTCCAATGTACCATTACAAATCAAACATTCCTTATGTCCCAAGCCAAAAATGGCAGGGTCGCATTAGCGCGGCCGGTCAAGGTTACTTTGGTTATATTGTGCTAAAGCTAATACTTGGGCTAAATCAATATTAGTAAAAGAAATTGTCGCCATTTTACTTTGTGGGAAAACTGAGCTGAGGCACCGTCAACAAACCATCAAATAAGGAAAGTTTCACATTTCTCAGAGTAAGTGGATTTTTCATGGTGTTCGGATAACGCCCAAACAAATCTAATTCCCCATTTGCGACGGAAAGCGCGCCATAGCGAATATTTTTGAGTCGAAATATGGATCGGTTTTACTCGAAGCCACTTGCAATGCTTCGAGTTTTTCATAATTCATTGGGAAACGAATATTCCAAGCCATACATCTCGCCATCTGGCATGAGTGATTTTTGCCATTTTTAAGGTTCAGCTCCCCCTTCATCTTCACGCCATTGCCGTTGATTGCACGAATTTCACTCTGTCCTTTAATGCTGCCCTTCATGGATTATCCAATTCCATTGTTGTGGGAAAAGTGATTGGAACACTTTTTGCGGATTGTTCTTTTCCAGCTAATTTTCGCCTGAAAGTGCAGTATTTTGATATACACCCTAAGACATCTAAATGGCCCAAGCGAGCCCAGCCTTTAAATCACCTGCAAAATTGAAAGTTACTGATACTCTTACCATCAATACCTAAACCGAAAACAGGGCGAAACAAAACGACCGCCATAAGCCAGTTCAATCCAATCTGTTTTAGCTTGCAACAAACCTCGAATATGCTCTTCTTCATAATCCCAGCGGAGTCGATCTTTAAGCTCCAATGAAAGTGGTGCCATTTTTACCTCTTTCATTTTTGACTTCTAGAGTGAGCAGAAAGCTGATTTAATTCAATATGATCCGCTTCCCAAAAGCCTTTTCCTTCCATTTTGAGTGGCGTATTTAAGGATTTCCAGTTTGCACTGCCATTGATTGTCCAATCCCAACGGTTTGTAGCTTGTTTTCTCCACAGACTGCAACTTATGTTCTTCATCCCGCAAAGTCAAACACGGTTTTAATACCGGCAATAAACTCATGGGCGTTTCCGTCTAATTTTTAAATCGAGATTTTTCAAACTGTGGTGTCGTGCCCTTTAATGTTGCGAGCAAACGACCTTCTAAACCATAACGACCGATAATAATGTCATCTAACGGTAAACGAACGTGCAACTTGGTATCTGGGTTGAACGGTATCCATTTTAAAGACGGAACCCGGGATAAAAATACACCACTGGATGGGTGAAGAGCCCGCCGAGATGATAGGGTTAAATTGGTTTGTGCCACGGTAGCGTTATAACGTAAATCCCGCGTGTTTTTCAGCTCAAAAGTCTAATTCGTTATTGTCATCACCCACCGCCGATTTCGCCATTTTTGCCTGAAATCACAATCTCCCCTTTGCCCATTTCTCCCAAAGGTTTGCAAGATCACGTTCATATCAATGCTTAATGGCAATAAGCCTTCTGCAGCACGGTGGATAGATAACCCAAGGAAACCTTTGATTGGTTGATAGCTATCGAAAGGTCCAATAAAATTTCCCCATGAAATATCCAAACCATCTTTGGTGAACACAAAAGGCACATCCAACAGATGCGAATTTAGCTGTTAAATCTTGGGACATTTAACTGACCATCCGCCCTTGCCACGACACTTTTGCCTCGCCTTTTGGTTACAGCTAAGTTCAGAGTTATTCCAGTTAAATAAAACATTTCCTTGTTGAGGAGTTGAGAAAGATCAGGGCTCAAAATTTCGCAGTGAAATGAAGATCGTAGGTTTTTATCGTCCCGCTTGTTTAATATCTGTATTGCCCGTCCCATTGGAAAGATCCCATCTCGTGGCGTGACAGTGGATTGGTGATGCAGCTCAAGCCCGTCATTATTCGCTTGAGCTTCAAGGGCTAATTGGTTGCCGTTATAGTCTGGCATCTAATGCCCAATCAGCCGATAAGAAAAGGCTGCAAACGCGGCTTGTTTCAGTGCTTCGGTATTTATTAATTGAAAGTGTTTAACGTTAACGTGGGAAATCGGCAATGCCGCCCAAAGTGCGGTCAAATTTGGCGGTGTTTTTTTCAGCATTATCACTGGGTAAATGGGTTAAACAATCATAATTCAAGCTCGCCTTTTTCAACATCAAGACTATGCGTATTCCACCAAGTCACCTGAGTATTATTCAGGTTCACAAGTGTGCATTGGTCGGTTTTCACTTTTTAGCTCTGGCAGCGTTAAACCTGTGGTTTCCCATTGCCAATCATCGGCTAATTCAATGTGATAATGCGGTGCTAAAAATGATTGTACAGTTGTTCCACTCGTTTCGGGGTCGCAAAAACGCGCACTAAGCCAACGCTACTACGATCAAGAGCAACAAAATAATCAAACGCCCACAGGCAACGCTTTCGCATAGTTTCCCCAATTATACAGTTACGAATAAAATATCTAGACCCTAAATAATTATTTCACAAGAGTCGCTAGTTTTTTTAATTCAGCTACAGTTAGACTTTCTTTATATAACTCATTAACCTGCCATAAGCCGCTTTCTCTAATTTTATCTTTTTGTAGAGTGATTACCTAACCAATTTTCTGAAGGTTTAATTTCACCAAATTTAGCAGCATTAGAAAGTGTTGAAGTGATTTTACTTTTCCCAAAATAGGCGATCTTCTTTAGTATTAACTTCAAAAACACAAAACGAAAGATTATCCTGAATATATTGGCTAATACGCTTTTCTAAAGTTTTTCAAACTCACGATCAATCCTTTTCAGTTTATCTTCTCTTCCTTCTTTTGGAGTTATGTCAAGTTCCCATGAATCTAAATAATCTTGGTTTTCTATGTTCAAAAAGCAGCGACCTATATTTTTTTCTAAAAAAATACTTCTATTCTTATTTTTCTTTGACAAAATGCTGCATCAAACGTGAACGTAACTGATTTTTCGCCTGTATGAGTACCGATTCTCACTATTCTGTCCATTTTTCCAAAACTTTCACCTTTCTCAAAGATGATATAAATACCATTCTTAGGTAGCTTAAACTTGTCAAAAGGAAAACTTAAATCGCTCTTTTCTTATTCAGCAGACAATGTAATTCACAAGCTAATGAAGTCATTCTTCTTTATAATCCTCTAGTTCTTTATTTAGAAAACTTAATCTCTCACCTAATCTCATTTTTATAGAACGGCTGTTCAATATGAATTAAGCTATCTTTAATTGGGAAAATATAGTTATTACCCGCTAAAATAATGAATCGATCACTTTCTAAGTCAACTTTCCATTTCAGTAGCTCAATAACTTTTTGCCCCAGTTCAATCTATCATTTTTTTTCATTTTATTCAGCGTTACATCATAAGGTTCTATTACACTATCTAACTCAAGTAAATGATGCTTTGCCGATAGGATATATATCGCATCAGGCTTAAGTTTATAGGCATAAGCTAGGCTCTTTTTAAATAGTGGACTAAGGTATAAATCTTCTGCCTTTGCCTTTTTCATTTGCTTTCTTTGATACACAAGATAATAAAAATAACTTTTTCATATTATAAATATTTATACTTAGGTGATATAAAAAAACTATTTTTCTTAACATTAATTTTATCTAAATAGCTCAACCAACTTATCCCCAAAGAAATAAAACACCAATCCAAAAGGCGACAATGATTAATCCGATGAATTTTTGTGATATTTCACTTCTCGGATCGGCATACCAATAAGACCAAAATGATCGATAGTTGTTGCCGTAATTAATTGTCCGACGATGATAAAAAAATAACATCGCAGTAATGCCTAATTTAGGGTGCAAGCAAAACGGTTGTGAACACGACAACTGCACCGAGTACCCCACCAATTAATTTCCACCAAGGTTGTGATGGAATCGTAGATAGATTGCCCCATAAATCAGTTTTTAGCCAATGCAATAAAAAGAGAAAAATCGTGCCTACCGCAAAAGAAATAAACGTGGCAATCACCGCTTCGCCACTCATGGCTTTTTCGCTAATTGCGTATTAATCGCTGATTGCGTCGCGAGTGCTACGCCTGCCGCTAAAGCGACGATGAGATAAACAAAAAAACATCGAAACTCCCAACATAAAATTTGGTTTATTTTAACCTTTTCTAATTTGCCGTGAAATGCTTTCTATTCGGCAAAAATCGTCCCAAAATCAACCGCACTTTGTACTTAATTCACAAATACCTCAAAAGTTGTAAGTCATCTTACCTGTTTATTTGATCTCGATCACTATTTGACTATTCTTTATTTGACGCTAATCTTCAAATCCATACACTAAACTCCCATTCGGAGCAATCGTTTGCGTAATGCGTATTGAAAGCAAAATAGACTGATTTTATCAACTCAATGGGAGGAATATCCATGACCCACATTATCGTTGCAACGCACGGTAAGTTTTCTGAAGAAATCGTCAATTCCGCCGCTATGGTGTATGGCGAAGATGAAAACTGCCATGTCGTGACTTTCTTACCGGGTGAAGGTGGTGAGCATTTAATCGAAAAATACAATGCGATTATTGCCACGCTGCCTGAAAATGAACCGGTGCTCTTTCTGGTCGATTTATTTGGCGGTAGCCCATACAACGCGGCAAGCCGAGTCGCCAGTGAAAGGGATAATACCGATATCGTCACCGGCATTAATCTACCGATGTTGCTAGAAGTGCTCGATGCCAAAAGATGGCGCCAGCTTAGATGAATTGGTAGAAACCGCGAAAAGAAGTCAGGGGTCGCTGCCGTGAAAATCCTTCCGTCAACCCTAAAGAAAGCAAGCCTGCTCCAACGCCCGCTGCTAAACCCAGCTGAAGCACCAAAAACCGCTCCAAATCCAACCGCACTTTCTGGCAATATGAACATTTCCTTATTGCGTATTGATAGCCGTTTAATCCACGGTCAAGTGGCGACCTCTTGGGCGAAAGCAGTGAAATGTGAAGCGATTTTTGCGGTAAATGATGATGTGGCGAATGATGCGCTTCGTCGTGATTTATTACTCAAATCGCCCCTGAACATTTGAAAGCTTATGTGATTCCTGTAGAAAAAGCCATTAAGGTGTATCACAACCCGAAATATGCGGGCAAAAACATCCTTTGGTTGGTAACCAACCCAACAGATATCCTGCGCTTAATCGAAGGTGGCGTGAAAATTGATAAAGTCAACGTGGGCGGTATGACGTTTCCGTGAAGGCGATAAGATGCTTTCCCAAGCAGTTGCCGTCAACCCAACTGATGTGGCGGCATTTAAACAGCTTTTTAGATAAAGGCGTGGAATTAAAGCTTACAACAAGTGGCGAGCAGCCCGAAAATCAATGCTCACGCACAAAGAGCTTGATGCGATTCAATTTTAATTACGAGGACAATTCATTATGACAACAATGGAAATTATTTTAGTCACGCTCGTTGCCGCTATTTGCGGTATGGGGAGTGTATTGGACGAACGTCAAACTCATCGTCCTTTAGTTGCTTGTACCCTAATCGGCTTAGTATTAGGGGATTTAGAAACCGGTATTATTGTCGGTGGTACCCTTGAATTAGTGGCATTAGGCTGGATGAACGTCGGGTGCGGCAATGGCACCAGATGCGGCATTAGCCAGTGTGATTGCAACTATCCTCGTCATCAAAGGCGGCCAAGATAAAGGGAGCGCATTAGCGATTGCGATTCCGGTGGCCGCGGCAGGGTCAAGTATTAACCATCTTCGTGCGTACTTTAACCATCTTCCTTCAACACAAAGCCGATGATTTTGCCGCAAAAGCCAACTTCCGCGGCATTGAATTCTGTCACTTCAGCGGTCTTGCATTACAAGCGTTACGTGTGGCAATTCCAACCTTCTTCGTTGCGTTAGTAGCAGGTACGGATACGGTGACCGAAGCATTGAATGCGATTCCAGAAGTGGTCACTCGCGGTTTACAAATCGCCGGTGGCTTTATCGTGGTCGTCGGTTATGCAATGGTCATCAATATGATGCGTGCAGGCGCATTAATGCCATTCTTCTTCCCTAGGCTTTCGTAATCGCCTCTTTCACCAATTACAACCTTGTCGGTCTCGGTATTTTAGGCACATGCTTAGCGATGATTTACATTCAATTAAACCCACGTTTCCATCAATCTACTGCACCACAAGCAGTTGCAAAACGTGAATTAGCTGACGATGAACTTGAAGGACTATAAGGAAGAAATTATGACTGAACAAACTAAAAAATCATTAACAAAAGGCGATATTCGTAGCACTTACTGGCGTTCAACTTTCTTGCTAGATCCTTCAACTTTGAACGTATGCAAGCAATGGGTTTCTGTGTATCCATGATCCCAGCCATTAAACGTCTTTACAGCAAAAAAGAAGATCAAGCGGCTGCATTAAAACGCCATTTAGAATTCTTCAACACCCAACCTTGGGTCGCATCATCTATCATCGGTGTAACCGCTGCGATGGAACAAGAACGCGCGAACGGGCAACGATATTGATGACTCAGCAATCAGCGGGGTGAAAGTCGGTTTAATGGGCCCATTAGCCGGTGTGGGTGACCCCAATTTTTCTGGGAACATTACGTCCTGTATTAGCGGCTCTTGGTGCGGGCTTAGCCCTTACCGGTAGCCTTTTAGGGCCATTACTTTTTCTTTATCGGTATCAACCTTTGCCGCGGTTTAACTCGTTGGTATGGCTTTTTCAAATATGGCTATGAAAAAAAGGCACCACCATCGTTAACGATATGGGCGGCGGCCGCTTACAAAAATTGACGCAGGGGGCGTCTATCCTCGGTCTCTTTGTCATGGGCTCACTGGTATCGAAATGGACGAGTATTAATATTCCATTAGAACTTTCCCGCTATAAAAACCAAATGGGCGAAGAAGTGGTGACCACCGTACAAAGCGTATTAAACGATCTTCTCCCTGGCCTTGCAGCGTTAGGTTTAACTTTCTTATGTATGTATTTATTACGTAAAAAGTCAACGCCATGTACATCATCTTCGCCTTATTCGGCGTGGGTATTTTAGGCTATCATTTTGGTGTGTTAGCATAATAGATTATGATATTGCCTTCCCTCTTTCGCTTGAGGGAAGGCAAATTTTTAGCATGACATATAAATCCTATGAACCTGAAAGATCTCATCAAGCCACCACCAGCTGAAGGCTATATCAAAAATTCATCCAATTTAGTGACCGCACTTTTTGTTCTGGCGGGCATTCTTTTATTACCCACTAATGGCTATGGTGCTGTCATCGCTTTAATTGCCGCACTGATTGTGATTAATCGGTCAAAAATGCTGATTGCTCAAACCAATAAAGATTTCACCGAAATGCAATTAGCCGAAAAAGCAATTCAAGAAACCCAAAACAGCGATTACCTCCGCTTTATTGAAGCTCGTGCCACCCAAATGTTGCGCGACAACAAAGTCCTTTCCGAAAAAGGCAAAAAAGAGTTGGAGAGATTACTCACTGTAGTAAAAACACATTTAAAGGTATAATGCTGCTAAATTTATATTTGGAAAATATCCTTTTTAAAGATGAGACATACAAAGAAACTCATTACTCTTGCAGGGAATTGCCGCATTTGTCACCTATTGGTTTTATCTCCCAACTTATCCGGTATATCCGAAGAGTGATCATTATGATCCTGATACACAAACTTTCTATAATGCAGAACCTCAACGCGCACCAACAAATGTTGCAAGTGCACTTTGGGAAATGACATTTCATGAAAAAGATTTTCACCCCAAAAACCATTGCCAACGGTCAAACCAAATTGGACCGAGTTATTAGCGCCAGCTGAACAGAGTCGATTTATGTGGTTTGGACATTCGACGCTACTTATGCGTATTGGCAATCAAACCATCATTACCGATCCACTTTTTGGAAATAGTGCGTCTCCAGTGCCAATAATGATGCACCGTTTTCAACCACCTGTGGCAGAAATTGAAGAATTACCGCCTATAGATGTCGTGCTGCTTTCACATAGTCATTACGATCACTTAGAACAAGAAAGCATCGAGAAATTAATGAAAACACAAAGTCATTTTGTGGTTTCTTTAGGAATGGGCGTAATTTTACAAAAATGGGGAATAGATGCAGCTAGAATTACTGAGATTAGACTGGTGGCAAAGCACTGAACGCAATGGCGTAAAATATACTGCATTACCTGCAAGACATGATTCTAGCCGTGGCTTGTTTGATCATAACAAAAGCATTATGGTCTGGTTTTTAATAGAGCATAAGCGCGGTCAAAATGAAGAACGTTTTTACTTCCATGGTGATTCCGCCCAAGGCAAACATTTTTGATGAAATTGCCAGCCGTGTTGGCAAAATTGATGTGCGTTTATCGAGAACGGACAATATGACGAAAGATGGCCCAATAACCATCTTTTCCCTGAGCAAACCGCACAACTTGCGGCAAAACTACAACCAACAAGATTTATGCCCATTCACTGGGGCGCTTATCCGCTTGCCTTGCATACGTGGAATGAGCCAGTGCTTAAAAGCGTACCAATGGCAAGAACACTGGGCGTGAATACACTTACGCCATTGTTGGGACAAGTATTTGACGTAAATACAAAAAAACAGAAGATTGGTTTACCCAAGAATAATCATAACTTTTAGCTATATGAAATAAGCTTTTTCTTCTTTTTCTTATTTAAGTTAGAAAAGGTATTATCAAGCGGAAATTTATGATTTATCCCTTAGGAGTAGTTTATGTCTCAATTTAAAATTCACACCATTGAATCAGCACCCTGAAGCCGCACAAGAAGCCTTTGAAAAGCCGTACAAAATGCAAATGGGTTTTATTCCAAATTTAATTGGTGTTCTCGCGAATGCCCCTACTGCACTTGAAACTTATCGCACAGTGGGCGGTATTAATGGTCGTAACAGCTTAACGGCAACAGAACGCGAAGTGGTGCAAATTACCGCTGCAGTAGTCAATGGATGTGGTTTCTGTGTAGCTAGGCCACACGAAGATCGCTTTAAAAAGTGTTAAAAACTTGAAGAAGAGCTTGTAAACCAAATTCGTGCAACAGCTCGTATTGAAAGTGATAAAAACTGGATACTTTAGCGCGTTTTCACCCTTGCCGTTATTTTGCAAAAAGCAAAATTAACGGAAGCTACAGCTAAAAGCGTTCTTTGATGCAGGGTTATACTCAAGAAAATGCCATTGATGTGATTTTTAGGGTGTCAGCCTCGCCACATTATGTAACTATGTGAACAACATCGCTGAAACACCCAATCAACCCTGAATTACAGGCATTTGCATAATCAAGCCAATATAAAAGTGCGGTCCAAAAATGACCGCACTTTTTCTATTCCTTCACAAATTGTTTAATTTGATCTGAATTCAAATGTCCTGGTTGTGCTTTGATAAGGTTTAAATCTTTATCCAATAGCAAATTAAACGGATAGCCCTAATACATTAGCACGTTTAATAATTTCCCCATTTTCATCCAATAATACGGTGATATTTTTTATAGTCCAAGCCTTTATACCAATTGATAAATTTTTGGCTATTTTGTTCGTTCTTTTGTCCAGGTGAGGCAATCGTAATCACATTAAAATCAAGATTTTTGTTTCTAGCACTAAGATCATCAATTTCCGCTAAACCTAGCCAAGCAAATTGGACACCAGGATGCCCACATTTTGATATAAAGCGGTTTGCCTTGATATTGTGATAAAGAGATGGTTTGATTATCCAACGTCTTTCAAGGGAACATCAGCCAAAGACACCTTTTCTTGTGCAAAAGCTCAATGGACTCAAAAAAACAATAAAAAGTGCGGTCAATATTTTTTCTCATTTTTGCCCTCTTATTTCACAAAAGGAATCAAATCACCATAGCCTTGTTTTTCCATTTCATCTAATGGAATAAACTTAATCGATGCGCTGTTGATGCAATAACGTAAAAGCCACCTTTATCGCGTGGACCATCGTCAAACACATGGCCCTAAATGGGCATGACCACTGCGACTTAACACCTCAATGCGAGTCATATTAAAGCTATTATCTCTTTGATACTCCGCCACTTCAGCGGCAATCGGTTTAGTAAAAGCTGGCCAGCCACAACCCTGATTCAAACTTATCTTTGGAAGAAAAATAACGGTTCTCCCGTGGTGATATCCACATAAATACCAGGCGCGAAATTATCCCAATATTCGTTACTAAAAGAGCGTTCGGTATGTTTGCCTTGCGTCACGTCATATTGAAGTGCGGTCAGTTTTTGCTTTAATTCTGCATCACTTGGTTTGGGGTATTTTTTTATCATCAATTAATGGCTCATCGGCTTTTTTTGATGTCGATATGACAATAGCCATTCGGGTTTTTCTTGAGATAATCCTGATGATACTCTTCCGCCTCTACATAATTTTTCAGCGGTTCTACTTCAATTTGAATCGGTGCTTGATATTTGCTTTGTAAGGTTTTCAATGCTGCCTCAATAACCGCTTTATCTTGTTCATTTTTGATAATAAATACCGGTGCGATACTGTCTGCCACGATCATTGCCTTGCTTATTAATACTGGTTTGGATCGATAACACGGAAATAATATTGCAACAATTTATCTAGCGAAATTTTTATTTGGATCGTAAGTCACTTTCACGGTTTCTGCATGATCTGTCGCGTGCAATAATTGATAGTTCGTGGTATCACCTTTTTCCATTAGCATAGCCCAGAAACGGCATCAGTCACGCCTTGAATGCGTTCCATATAAGCTTCTAATCCCCAAAAGCAGCCACCAGCCAGATAAATAATACGTTGTTCTTGTTTACTTTCCATTGTCATTTTTGCTCCTTTGATGAAGTTGGATCATCAGCATACGTTAAACTACTTTGCAAACCGCCAAAAAGTGCGGTCAATATGAGAAATGTTTTTGTATATTTCATTTTCTTTCCTTATTATAGAAAAATCTTCAGCCTACATTTCATTAGACGAAGACAAAGCCCATTTTCTTACAAAATAAGGCAATTTTTTACCGCACTTTATGCAAGGAACCCTTATGCCAAACATACATCTCCGCAATAATTATCAAAAAGCTGTTGTTTGTATGGTGTTAGCTTACATCAGCATTGCCTTAATGGGCTGTATTTGTAAAATACGCCTCTGATGAGTACCGTCCAGTGAAATTTTTATTTTTCCCGTTTTTTTATTGGTTTTGTGTTTCTCCTCCCTTTTTTTAATTAAAGATGGAGATTTCAAAGTTGATATGTCGCAATGGAAAGTTTCTCGTTTTGCGCAAATCTCGCCGGCATTGCCAGTATGTTGCTAACCTTCTACGCGATTAAATATTTACCAATTTCCATTGCGACTTTTATTGATGAATACGTCCTCACTTTTTGTGCCTTTTATTGCTGTTTTTCTTTAAAGTCAGAACACCATTAAAAAGTATTAGCTTGTAGTTTTATGGGGTTTTTATCGGTGTATCCATCATTATGCTGACCAACGGATCAATGAATATCAACCTATCCATGTAGGCTATGCGTTAGGTGCTGCTGTCTAGCTGCGATGGCGTTTATCAGCTTTACAAGGCTCAATAAACACAACTCACCTAAAAATATCGTGTTTTACTTTTCACTTATTAGGCTCGATTTTGTTGCCACTCTTTTTCATCACGCAGTGGAAAATGCCGACACTGCATGGGTTGCGCTGCTACTTTTGGTAGGCGGATTCGGTCTTATTTTCCAATTATTACTCACTCGCGCCTTTAAATACGCGCCCTGCCAATGTCATTACGCCTTTTGCTTTTTACTGGCGTGATTTTTCTCCAGCATCTGTGACTGGCTCTTCTGGGATAACGTACCTAGTCTGAATTTCTGGATTGGTTCATTAGTCATCATTATCGCTGTCAACGCTTGCTTTAGAATGCGGGCAAAATAGAAATCCGACCACATAGCTAAAATACAACTATTTTCAATAACATTGTTTGAATGTATAATCCAAATGCTTTTTATTATTGAGGACACAACATGAAAAAAATTATTCAAAACCACTTTAGCTTCTGCATTATTAATGGTATCCGCATTCGCTAGCGCCGTGACGGTTAAAGATGCGAAAGGTGAGTTACCATGATAAAACCCCAAGCCGTGTTGTGGCATTGGAATATTCTTTTGTGGATGCGTTAGCCCAAGTCGGTGTTAGCCCAGTGGGTGTGGCTGACGACAACAACGTCGATCGTATTTTTGCCGCAAGTGCGCGATTGCTGCATGGCAATCCGTTGGCACGCGTTCTCAGCCAAGCCTTGAGTGATTGCTTCTCTCAAACCCAGATTTAATTATTGCTGATCCATCTCGTCATACTGCGGTATTTGAAGAATTGATTGCGCCAACAGTGATGTTTCGATTCCCGTCATGAAAGCTACCAAGAAATCTTGAGAACTGCGCAGAAAATTGGTGATTTAGTGGGTAAAGTGCTGAAATGAAAGCGAGATCAATGAACATAATGATTACATTGCCAACATCGCAAAAATTTAGGTGTGCAAGGCAAAAAGCCTCACTTTGGTACTTCCCGAGAAGATAAATTTAATATCCAAAATGACAATGGCTATGTGGGTAGTTTCTTAACGACATGGTTTTGCCCCAACTAAACTCAATAGTGATCAAAGCTTTCGTAGAAATCAACCTTGAACAATTAGTAATGGAAAAACCGGAATACTTGTTCATCGCCCATTATCGTGATGAAAGTATTGCGCGCAAATGGGAAGCTGAGCCACTTTGGAAAGCCATTCCTGCCGTAAAAGCAAACCATGTTTACAGCGTTGACTGCCGACATGTGGGCGCGTGGTCGTGGCTTAGAGGCGAGCAAAGAGTATGGCAAAACAAATTGAAGGTTTCGTGAAACAAAAATAATGATGAAGTCTACTTTCCGTTGAGGGACTTCCCCTTATCATTCTGGCTTTCCTATTATGGGGAAGCCTGTTTTTCTACATTATCCCATCGAAATTCGACCGCTTGCAGCGTTACAAGCGTTCCTCCCCGATGGCGATGAAATTGCCAAAAAGTACGGTAACCGATTTACGCTTACCGCGCGCATTAGTTGGCATGATTTTTAGGTGCCAATCTTGCGGTGGCGAGGGCGTTGTTACAAACCATTACGCGCGCAATCCACTAGCCTCGCCTACGCTCCTCAGCGTGAACTCAGGAGCAGTCTTGCCATGGTGACCGCCAGTGCGTTTAGCCCCTAATTCTTTCTGGTTATAGCATTGCCTTGGTTGCCCAGTATCGGTGGCGGTCTGAGTTGGTTTGTGGTGATGCTGATCAGCAATGGTTGGAAAGACAACCAGTGAGATCGTAGCCGGGTGATTTTAGCAGGGATTGCTGTATCACTACTTTGTGCAGCGCTCACGAAAATTGGTGCTCATTATCGCGGAAGATCATGCCTTCGGTATTATGAGTTGGCTAGCTGGCGGCGTGCACATGCTCGTTGGAATGAATTATTGACGTTATTTCCGTTCTTTATTTTTGACCGCACTTTTCTGCCTGTTTTTGCCAGTCGTTTGAATTTACTCAATTTAAGCGATGAATCCGCTCGTTCCCTAGGCATCAATCTCTTTCGTTTACGTTGGTACGCTAACATCATGGCGTTATTGATTGTAGGGCTCAAGCGTGAGTGTTGCTGGCCCAGTTGCCTTTATTGGCTTACTCGTGCCCCATCTTGCCCGCTATTGGATTGGTTATGACTTGCGAAAATCTCTCCCCATGGCGATGTTACTCGGCGCAATTTTAATGCTCGCTGCAGATACCATTGCCCGCGCGGTTAATTTCCCTAGTGAAGTGCCTGCTGGTGCGGTGCTTGCCTTAATCGGTGCCCCAGTCTTTGTATTATTTGCCAGAGAAGACACTAATGCGAACCTCTCATGTATCTTTTCGCACTATCGGCTTTTTATGTCGTCACGCTCAGTATGATGGTACTACTCTTTGGATTGAGTATTCGCCTTGGCACTTATACGCTTTCTTTTGAGGAAATTTGGGCGGCCTTTCAGCCTGATGATAAAAACTATTTTACCTTGATGGAATATCGCCTACCCCGTGCAGTATTAGCGATTTTTATTGAGGCGGAGCCTTAGCAATTTCTGGTGTATTGGTGCAAAGCGTGGTGCGCAATCCACTTGCCTCTCCCGACATTTTTAGGGATTAACAACGCGGCTGGGTTGGTTGCTGTTTCGGTATTGATGTTCTTGCCAAACTTAGCATTTTACTGGATGCCAATTTTTGCCTTTTTAGGCGGCGTGCTCTCTTTTGTCATTTTATGGATCGTGTGCGGTTTTAACTTCCGCCCTATCAAAATGGCAATCATTGGGAGTCGCACTTTCCGCATTATGGGCAGCCATTAGTCATTATCTGATGCTCACCAATCCGGTCGAGATCAACACGGCTATGTTATGGCTCACAGGAAGCCTGTGGGGCGCAGCTGGTCTTATTTGAATGTGGTATTGCCATGGTTAGTGGTATTGCTGCCCTTACCATTTATTTTTCTGTCGCGATCTCGATACCCTTGGTTTAGGTGAAAACAAAGCCTCCACCCTTGGGCGTGACCGTAAATAAAGTGCAAATTAGCGTTTTAGTGCTAGCAGTAGCTCTTTCTACTACAGCCGTGGCAATTGTGGTCCGATTGCCTTTTTGAGGCTTGGTTGCGCCACATCTTGCCCGTCGTTTTAGTCGGTGGCAGACATCGCACCCTATTACCGGCAGCCTTGATTATTGGCGCCCTCTTATTACAACTTTCGGATATTTTTGGCGCGGGTGATTGACCCACCAACTGAACTACCAGCGGGTATTCTGACCGCGATTATCGGTGCGCCATATTTCTTCTACTTATTGATGAGAACTAAATAATGAGCATTGAAAATCAATAATTTATCTTTAGGTTATCAAGATAAACTCGTGGTTAAAAATCTGTCGCTAAAATTCCCGAGAAATAAAGTGATTGCATTAATCGGCCCAAATGGTTGCGGTAAATCCACCACATTAAAAGCGGTAGCTCGCTTGCTTAAGCCAAAGCAGGTTCAATCACCCATAAAGGTCAGGATATTTGGCAAAAAGCCCTAAAGAATATGCCCAAGAATTGGCTTTTTCTCCCGCAGCAACACCTGGTACCCAGAAGGGATTAAAGTGCGGAATTGATCGCCTACAGGGCGTTCGCCTTACTTAAATCTCTGGGGCAAACTCAGCCAAAAAGATGAAGAATTGGTTAATTGGGCGATGGAACAAACACAAACTACCGAACTCGCCGAACAGTTGGTTTCCGATTTATCTGGTGGTCAGCAACAACGTGTATTTTTTTAGCCATGACTCTTGCGCAAGATGCCGAATTAGTGCTACTCGATGAGCCTACCACTTATCTGGATTTAAACCGCCAAGCAGAACTCATGGGCATGATGCGACAAATGCAACAAAACGGTAAAAACCGTGATTACGGTGTTGCATGATCTCAACCAAGCCTGCCGCTATTGCGATTACTTAATCGTCATGAAAAAAAGGTGCCTTAATGGCACAAGGCACACCTGATGAGGTCATGACCGAAGAGTTGCTGAAGGATGTGTTTGATTTAGATGTCATCATTTATCGTGATCCTATCAGCAACACACCGATGTTTATTTTTGAAATAACTTTCAATCACTTCTCTAAATATCAAATAGGCGTTTTATTTTACTAAAACGCCTATTTTTTCACCTAAAACATCCGCTGTTATACATAACTAATATTTTTTATCGCCCAACTTGAGGTCAGACCACTTTACGAAACTTACACTTTCTTTACATTGTCATAAATATGGAGTCCACAATAAATAATTATAATTAAACATAGTAGAAGTTAATATGAAGTCTCTATCCCATGTCTTTAAGGCTGTGCTATTAGTAGGTGTCAGTACCTCAGTAGTACAGGTTGCCTATGCCCAAAATTCCTCTATTGATACCGAACGAGAAAATATCATCATTTTCTCTCGTCAAGGAGAGGCTCAATTAAATCAAGCTATTCCAAAACTTGAGGCCTTATTTAAGAGGACACACGATATTAAAGTGCGCGATGATTTAATTACACTCTATCTGAGGACGAATCAATCCGCTAAAGCACTTTCACTTTGCGAAAGCTGCGCACCAGCGCAATTTTCTCAAAATGAACTGGAAAATTTAGGCAAAGCCGCTCGAAATGAAAAACAATACGACCGTGCCGTTGCATTTCTATTCCCAATTGCAAAAAGCAATTCCCCTGATAATCAAATGGATGGCTTGGTGGCGCATTAGCCTCCACTGAAACTAAAAACTACACTGCGGCAGAAAAATGCACTGAATGTTTATAAGAAACGTTTTTGGACAAGATAATGCTTATCTTGATGCGGAAAGTTATTTGCTTGATTTCACCGAACCCGACATGGCTAAACTTGGCGTTGGCAACGTCAGTTAGAACAAAATCCGAAAAATATCACCTTAATGAGAGAGTTGTATCGTTTTAGCATCGAAATACAACCTTCAACCATTACAAGAGAAACTACAAAAAGCCTATCCTGATCAATTCAATCAAAAAGATATGATGTGTTTGAGCATGGTAAGACGATTACCTCCTCAAAAATGCGACGACACCTACACAACAAGAAAAAAATCATTTGAAGAATTGACCGCACTTTTGACCAAAAATTAATCCTGAGCATCCTCTGTATCAACAAGCATTGCAAGATCGTTTTGTGATGGGTGTTCGCTTGAATAAATTTGATGAAATAAAAGACGACTTCAATACATTACAGGCTCAATCTAATGTGCCTGCATATTTAGAAGAAGCCTTTGGTGATTATTGGGCAGCAAAAGGCTCACCACACAAAGCATTAGCGATTTATCAATCAATTGAACAACAAGCCTCAAACAATAAACTCGCTGTGAGTGATGGTTTACTTCATAAACTCTCTCTGACCGCAAGCGATGCGGGCAAAATTTGAATTGGCTCAACAATATTTAGAGCGTATGAATTCAAATGTTTATATCAATGACTATACCCGAACATCAAAAATTCTGAATCCAGGCTACGATTCTCGCTATTTTTGGTTTAGCACGTTTAGCGTTTATGGCGCGGTAACAGCAAATTAGCTCAGCAACTTATAGATGATCGTCTATTTAACAAAAACACCTGGTGATCCATGGGTGATGTTGCAAAAAGCGGAACTTGAGCGAAATCGCGGCAATTATGATGATGCTAAATTATGGGCGGAAAAAGCCGGTTATTTTTTTGAGTAAAAATGATCAGCAAGAAGCTCGTAATAACCTAGCTGAAACCGCCTTTAAGTCAAAATGATTTACCAACAGTTTCAAAAACGATTGATGCAATGAATGAAGAACAACGTCAGTCAGCGCAATCCCTTATTAAGCATTATGAACAAGCGCGTTCTGGCAAAATTGTAGGGAAGTGTCGACTTACAGCATCGCACCTCACCAATAAGTTATAGCAATGAAAGTAGCCAAGATTATGCGATTTCACACCGAAAACAGCAAATGGTCACGATCTCTACGTTCATTACTTAGAAACTCGCTCCCTTATAACAAAGAAAGTCTTATTTCGCGTCGAATTGGCGTGGGAACAGAGCTCAATTTCTATCCACTCCAAGTAAAAATGGAAGGCGGGAAAGGCATTAAGCTTAATGATAAAGCCTATTTCTCTACAGAGGCAAATTATACCCTCAACCAACATTGGTCATTTAATTTAGATGCCAATATTAATGGTAGTGGCACTCCAGTTAAAGCCATCAATAAAGGGTGTATACCAAAGATATTGGTTTCTCTACCACGTATTCCTATTCCGATATTTTCCAAGCTGGACTAGGTGGTGGCGTCATGAAATTTGATGACGGCAACTTAAGAAAAGAAGCCAATTTCTGGTTGAATCTCAATACATTCAAACATGACCGTTGGGCGCTAACCAACAATTTCAGAATCGATTACAGCAAAAATAAAACCATTGATTCTGCTGAATATTACAACCCATCAAAAGCGACAAGCTTGGAATTCGGTGCGGATTTAAGTTACTACCAACCACTTAATTATGGCAGTCTTAAATCATCACCTGAAAGCCAGTTTGGTGCTTATAAACAGGCTGAACTCAGTCGAGAAAAATGTGGTCGATTAGTTACGGACATCAATGGCGTATTGGTAAAAATTTGGCGTGTCTTATGAAATCGGGCGTAAAAGAATATTTACGACAGCAGTGCTGAATTCAACAATTTCGGAAATTTAAACTTCTCTATTTATTATTAAATACTTTAAGCTGGTATAACTTTATGAGATCTCTAAAACATTTTGCAAAAATCATTATTTGCACGCTTTCCCTTTTTTTCGGCTTTTTGCCTTTGCGCAAGATCGTTATGGCGTATTAGCTTATCACTCTGTGGTAGATGAAAGTGCGGCTGAAAATCAAAAACAGTATTTTCCTCAAACGATTTCTGCCCAAATGTTAATTAAACATTTTAATTGGCTAAAAGAAAACGGATACAACGTGATCAGTTGGCAGCAAGTTATCGATGCTGAAAAATGGTAAAGGCACATTACCTGATAATGCGGTATTGCTAAGCTTCGATGATGGCTATGAAACCATGTATAACGTGGTCTTTCCCTCTATTAAAGGCCTATAACTACCCTGCTGTTTTTTTGCGCCAGTGACAGGCTGGTTAGATACGCCGGCAAATAAAAAGATCGCTTATGCCGATAAAATGCTAGATCGTTCTGTTTTTGCCACTTGGTCGCAAGTCAAAGAAATGGAACAAAGTGGGCTCGTTGAAGTAGCCTCACATACTCATAATCTTCATAACGGTATAAATGCCAACCCATCTGGTGGTCAATTACCCTCAGTGATTGCACCTGAATATAAAAACGGAAAATATGAAACTGAAGATGCCTACAAAAACAGATTAAAATCTGATTTCACTCGTTCTGTTCAAACCTTAGTCAATCATGTCGGTAAGAAACCACGTGTAATGGTGTGGCCTTATGGACAATTTAATGATGTTGCTGTGCAACTTGCACGACAAGCAGGAATGCCACACTATTTCTCATTAGGTGAAAAAATCATCAATAAAGTGGGCGATAAACATATTGGACGCTTATTACTTAATGCAGAAACCGATCTAAATACCGTTAAAAACTATCTTGATGGCATTGATGAAAGCAAACAAATTCAACGAGTACTGCATGTCGATTTAGATTATGTCTATGATGCGGATAAAGCTCAGCAAGTCAAAAACCTTGATAAGTTAATCGACCGCATCTATCGCTATGGTGTGACGACAGTTTATCTTCAAGCCTTCTCTGATCCCGACGGGGATGGTGTAGCGGATGCCTTGTATTTCCCAAATAAATACCTTCCTGTACGAGATGATATTTTTGGCCGAATTGCCTGGCAATTACAAACGCGCGCAGGCGTACAAGTCTACGCTTGGATGCCTGTACTTGCCTTTGATTTACGCAAAAGTGTAAAAGAGGCGGAATATGTCATTGATAGCCGCACGGGCAAGCCTTCAACAAAGGCTTATTTACGCCTTTCACCTTATAACAAACAGAATGTTGAAATCATTAAATCCATTTATAACGATTTGTCATTCTATGCCAAATTTAATGGCATCTTATTCACGATGATGCGTTCCTAACTGATTTTTGAGGGCTGCAGAAGGCAATCATGCTGAAGGCATGGTTAGCCCACAAGCAAAACAAAAAACGCAAGATTTAATCCAATTAACCCATCAACTTACCGATGCGTTGAAACCTTATTTCTTGCGTGGTTCATATTCTCTTAAAACGGCTCGTAATCTTTATGCATCAGTGATCACAAATCCAAATACAGAAGAATGGTTGGCGCAAAACTTAAAAACGCTCACTGACAAATTACGACACGACGGCCATTATGGCAATGCCATACATGGAAAATGAGCAGCCTATTTCACAAGAAGAAGCCTATCAATGGTTTGCCTCTCTCATTGAAAATGTGAAATCCCAAGCACCATTAGATAAAGTCTTGTTTGAATTCCAAGCGGTGAATTGGAGAACTCAAAAACCAATTCCTGAATCTGAGTTGATTGATTGGATGAAGCTATTGCAAAAAATCATATTTATAGCTATGGATACTATCCGGATAACTTTTTAACTAATCAACCGGATCTGAACAAAATGAAACCGTATTTTTCGGTAAATACTAATGTGGGAAAACCTTAAGGATTGACTATGAACCAACAATTCTTAGAAGCAATTAGTATCTTCGTATTTATGTATCCTGCTGGAATGGCAATATATTGGGTCAGTGAAAGTCTCTGCTATTACTCTTTTTATGGAAGGAAAACTTGGGCAACCAACTTTCCAACAAATGCCAAAAGAGCAGGTGCCGATGGTCAGCATTATGGTGCCTTGCTATAACGAAGGCGACAACTTAGATGAAGCTATTCCTTACTTGCTTCAACTCAGATATCCAAACTATGAGCTCATCTTTATCAATGATGGGAGTAAAGATAACACTGGCGAAATTATTGAACATTGGGCAAAAGAAGATGAGCGAATCGTAGCTCTTCATCAAGAAAACCAAGGTAAAGCCAGCGCATTAAATCATGGCTTGTTAGTCGCCAAAGGGAATATGTGGCCTGTATTGATGGCGATGCCGTATTGGATTTTGATGCTATCGACTATATGGTGCAATCCCTTGAATTAAACCGCACTTATGGTGCTGTTACAGGCAACCCACGCGTACGTAACCGCAGTACCATCCTAGGTCGCTTACAAGTGTCTGAGTTTAGCTCCATTATCGGTTTAATCAAACGTGCTCAAAGCCTGATGGGAACCATTTTCACTGTATCAGGCGTATGTTGTCTCTTCCGCAAAGATGTGATGGAAGAAATTAGTGGTTGGAGCACCAATATGATCACCGAAGACATTGATGTCTGTTGGAAAATTCAAACAGCCGGTTACAACATCATGTATGAACCCCGTGCTTTATGTTGGGTATTAATGCCTGAACGTCTTTATGGTTTATACAAACAGCGTTTACGCTGGGCGCAAGGTGGCGCAGAAACCATCATCAAATATTTTCCTCAGGTCTGGCGCTGGAAAAACCGCCGTCTATGGCCAATGTATGCCGAATATTTTGTTACCGCAACTTGGGCAATCTTATTGGTTGCACTGGTTGCGCTTGCACTATACCGCAAGATTACTTTGGGTATAGGCATTCAAAACATGGAATTGTTTGAAACAAATATCTCGATCATGTTTTTCCTTCTTCTTACAGTGTCTCTTGAGCTTATACATCGACTCTCGTTATGAAAAAGGATTGATCCAATATGGAATTTCTTGCATTTGGTATCCCTACGTTTATTGGTTACTCAATACGGTAACGTTACTCGTTGGAATCCCAAAAGCGATTTTTAGAAACAAGTCCAAATTAGCTGTATGGACAAGCCCTGACAGAGGAGTTTAAATAATGGCAACCGCCACTTTACAACAATTGATGGTTATTAATAAAGGTAGCAGCCTTCCTTGCTGATTAAAGCCAAAAGCTTTGTACTAGATATAGTCACCTGGGCTTTATGGGCCTATATCATCACTTTTTGTCGCGAGATATGCGGAACGCATCTTCACTAAACCGATTCTGGAAAGTTTCTTTTTCGTTGATGTGATAAGCATAATGTTTTCTGTATCTGCGGTATTGGTTATATTGGCTTATATTTGGTCTATTCTCACCGTAGCAAAAGAATAACTCGCAAAAACTTAATATAAAAACCGCACTTTGGTTTACCAAAATCAAAGTGCGGTTATTTTTATGGATGTTTTCACTCACTAGATTCAAAAATCGCAAACTCATCTTTACAGATATCAGTCATATTAATGATATTCGATTATATGCACTCGCCCCTCATCATTGTGAAAAGATAAGTCACAGTAAAATTTAAAGATAAAGAAAACCGCACTTTGATTTATCAACCAAAGTGCGGTTATTTTTATCGATATTTTAACTAGATACTAATCTAATTAAGCTTTTGGACCCGCTGCGATAAGTGCTTTTACCTTCTGCATTAGTCGCATATTTTCAGTTTTTCACGAAACGACCTGCAAGATCTTCAGCTTTAGCTTGCCATTGAGCTTTGTCAGCATAAGTATCACGTGGTCTAAGATCGCTGGATTCACACCTGGTAATGCTTTTGGAATCGCTAATCAAAGATTGGTAACTTGCCCATTTCTGCTTTTTCGATAGAACCATCTAGGATTGCATCGATAATACCACGAGTATCTTTGATTGAGATACGTTTACCTGTACCGTTCCAACCAGTATTAACTAAGTAAGCTTCTGCACCAGCAGCTTGCATACGTTTAACCAACACTTGAGCATATTGTGTTGGGTGAAGAGTTAAGAACGCCGCACCGAAACATGCTGAGAAGGTTGAGTTGGCTCAGTAATACCACGCTCTGTACCGGCTAATTTAGCTGTGAAACCAGATAAGAAGTAGTATTTGGTTTGCTCTGGTGTCAATTTAGACACAGGAGGTAATACACCGAATGCATCCGCAGTTAAGAAAATTACTTTCGTTGCGTGACCAGCACGAGATACTGGTTTAACAATATTATCAATGTGATAAATTGCGTTAAGACACGAGTATTTTCAGTTTTAGAACCATCATCGAAATCAACTGAACCATCAGCACGAACTACTACGTTTTCTAACAACGCATCGCGACGGATTGCACGATAGATATCTGGCTCATTTTCTTCAGAAAGATGGATAGTTTTCGCGTAGCAACCACCTTCGAAGTTGAAGATACCTACATCATCCCAACCGTGCTCATCGTCACCGATTAATTCACGTTTTGGATCGGTGGAAAGGGTGGTTTTACCTGTACCTGATAAACTGAAGAACACTGCACATCACCGTCTTTTACCAGTTAGCAGAACAGTGCATGCACCCACACCTTTATGGTAGAAAGCAGTTCATCATTGAGAACATACCTTTTCTTTCGTTCGCCGCCGTACCAAGTACCACCGATTAATTGGATACGCCCGAGTTAAGTTGAATGCAACGAAGTTTTCAGAGTTCAAACCTTGTTCTTTCCAGTTCGGGCTGGTGCATTTAGAACCATTCATTACCACGAAATCAGGTTTAAAGGTTTTAATTGTTCTTCTGTAGGACGAATGAACATATTTTTCACAAAGGTGCTTGCCATGCTACTCAGTCACAATACGTCACTCGCGATACTGGTCTTGTTCACTTGCGCCTTACAGAAACCATCAACCACGAATAAACGTTTACCAGAAAGTTGTTTAGTCACAAGACCTTTCGCTTGACCAAGTTTCTTGAGTCATTGGTTTGTTATCGTTTTTCGCCACATCAGAAGTCCACCACACAGTATCTTTTTGTGGTATCATCTAAAACGATGTATTTATCTTTCGGCGAACGACCGGTAAAGATCCCTGCATCAACAGCCACTGCTCCAGTTGTGGTAAGTGTACCTTTCAAAGCCTCTAAGCCAGGTTTGTTTCTTCTTCAAAAAGCTGTTCATAGTCTGGGTTATAAACCACTTCTTTACATCATGAACACTAATGGCTTCAAGTTCTTTAATTACATTTTTACTGTCAGTCAGTAGTTCACCTCTTGATTAAAGTTTAAAAATTTTCCTGTGGCTATTGTAGGGGAATTGCCAGATGTTAACTGAGATCAAATTTTTGAACATTCATTGAAAATTTCTACTCATTTTTAGGGTGTTTTGGGGAGCCAAGATGAAGTGCGGTTGATTTCACCTTGCTTTTACTATATAGTGATAACCATTCTCAAATTAAGACAGGATAACCATGTTCTCATTTCTGCGTTTACCCTTTTTATTTTTCCTGCTGATGTATACGCAAAGCGCGCAAGCAGAACCCAACTTTAAGATTCCTCCTATTCAAGAAAGCATGAAAAATGTATCAAATTCAACAAAAAGATTTTACTTTTTGAAGGCAAGCATTATCGTTTGTTTATTGCTGTTCCACCGAAAAACGTCGAAAACTGACCGCACTTTATACGCTAGATGGCAACGCTCAATTTCCAATAGCAGTGAATGCTGTCAATCCTAACAAACCCTCCCCTTATTGTCGGTATCGGTTATGTATCTGATAAAGCTTACGTTATTGAGGAACGAATGAGAGACTACACTTTTCCGGTAGAAGGTGCTGAATTTGCCAAAGGAGGGAAAGCCGCTGATTTTCTACGTTTTATTCAACAAGATGTAAAGCCTTATATTGAACAACATTTCGATATCAATAAGGAAAAACAATATTTTCTTTTGGCCATTTCTTTTTGGTGGGTTGTTTGGATTATACGTGCTCTTCCATCAACCAGATTTATTTCAACATTACACCTTAGCAAGCCCTTCTCTTTGGTGGGAATGGTTCACTTTTGCCTCAACATGAACCTTGGATTAGCCAAAAACCATCACATATTCTGATTACATTAGGGCTCTTATGAAGAACATCCTGAACAGGATCCGAATATCACTGAGAACAATTACAGCGTATTAATCAACGGAAACAAATGCGAACAATCAATGCACATCAACTGGCGGGAATATTGGAAAAACAGGTAATTCTGGTAGCGTTTATTTTCCATTCCCAATAAAAATCATGGTGGCTCAATTCACCCTGACGCACTAAACATTGCTTGGAACAAGTGCAACAATAAAACGTCC
>BNJV01002112.1_pt1:0-62500 | contig 257974 bp, 276 predicted proteins | sample 8540591 | NCBI WGS metagenome assembly BNJV01 (sample SAMD00202457, study PRJDB9452) | human saliva metagenome | host: Homo sapiens
GATTATCAGGTCAACGTTTTTCTGTCTTAGTGTCTTCCATGCTCTTACCACCTTTGATGTGGTAGTACTCAACAACTGCATTTACCTCAGTCTGATCAGCAAGAGGCTTTTTCTGATTTGTACTATTAATTACAAATGCAAAGACCCTCTCGCCACTCTCAAGATAGTTGGAATCGTTAGCCCATACGGAATTCTCAGAATTATCTAACTTAAAGGTGCAATTTACCCAGTTTTCAGATCTATTGATGATCTCAAAGACGTAGCCTTCAGAGTAACCATCTGGGGATTTAGCGATACCAACATACCTGACATAAAGATCGTCATTATCGATAAGAACCTTGTCCACCTCGGTCTTCAGCTTAAAGCGCATCTTGTATTCGCCCTTAGTAGAAGAGAAGTTATATGCAATGGTACCCTTGTCTGCCATTGCGTCAAAAGGCTTGTACTTAAAGCTGGAATAATCACCTGAGGTTTTAGTAACTTGCTTCAATACTGCCTTGGAACCGTCAGAGCCCTCAACGGTCATCTGACCCGAGGAATCAACAGTTGCCGTGTAACTTCCAGCATTACCTGCAAGGGTGATAGTGAGCTTTCCATTAGCATCAACAGACCAGGTAAAGGGCTTCTGAGCGCCAAAACGGATAAATAGACCAGTGCCATCGTCGGAAAAGTCATAGCCATAAATTGACTTCATAGATTCTACTGCCGTTGGGTAAACACTCTCGGGGATATCTCCCTGGCTAGGATCACTAATGGACTTTGCTTCCCAAACGCCCACAAACGGAGCGCGCGCAGCCTTCTTCTCTTCTGCTTCCTTCTGAGCCGCAATCTCTTCAGGAGATGGTCCGCCGATGTTAGGAGTGCAAGCCGTAAACACAATGCTGGTAGAAAGCACAAGTGTAAGTACAAGCATAAAAAGTAGTCTACGCTGTTTCAAGAAAGTCCCTCCAACACCAAAGCTCTCTAGATTGACAATGTCTTTTCTTAGCGACACTTTTTTGACAAAGTTCATTCTGCTCAATCTAGGTATCGTCTGAGTGCATTACTTATTCTGCGAAATCGTCAAATCAAACTGCTCGGTCTTCTCGTCTTCAAGACTGCTTCCATCTGCAACATGGGAATACTTAAAAGTTCCCTGAGATTCAGAAAGCTTAGCCAGAGGTACATCTGCTTTGGAGCTATCAACTACAAACTCATAGAATCTCTCACCAGGCTCAAGAACATTAAGAGTTGTTCCAAACACAGTGGAATCCGAATTATCCACCCTAAAGTCATATGAGGCCGTCTTATCGGACTTGTTGATTACCTCAAACATAACCTTCGGTTTGACCGCTTGGTGTTGTGGCGATTCCAACATATCTGACGTACATGTCGTCATTATCAACAACAACCCTGTTGACCTCGGTAACTACCTTAAAATTCATGTAGAAGTCATCATGGGAGGAATAATTTCCTCCAATAGTTCCCTTACCCGTAAGTGCATCAAATGGAGCATATTTAAGAGAAGAGTAATCACCTGAGGTTTTAGTTACTTGGGTAAGCACTGCCTTGGAACCGTCAGAGCCCTCAATGGTCATCTGGCCTGAGGAATCAACGGTTGCTGTATAGCTTCCGGCATTGCCTGCAAGGGTAATAGTAAGCTTTCCATCGGCATCAGCGGTCCAGGTAAAGGGCTTCTGAGCACCAAAACGGATGAATAGTCCAGTGCCGTCGTCGGAAAAGTCATAGCCGTAAATGGCCTGGAATGTGTCTCTTGCTGTTGGATAGACACTCTCGGGAATCTCGCCTTTCTTTGGATCACTAATAGACTTTGCTTCCCAAACGCCCACAAACGGAGCAAGAGCAGCTTTCTTCTCTTCTGCTTCCTTCTGAGCTGCAATTTCTTCAGCCGAAGGCCCACCAATGTTAGGAGTGCAAGCTGTAAACATAACACCAGCAGAGAGCGCCAAGACAAGCGCAAGAACTGGCAGTATTTTATGTTTTTTCATCAAGTGTCCTTTCAATGGTAGTGAGCACGCTGAAGATATGCGTTCTTTTGCTACTCAGACTTAGGAGGGATGTTTAGGTCAAGCTCCACTCTCTGTCTTTGCTGAGTAAGTACGCTAGTTATTGGGTCATTGTAAATAGTATCAACCGTAGCTTTTGGATTAGAAAGTGCCACAAGAGATCCTGGTGTTTGCGAGACATTAGGAACGAACAAATAGAACTTCTCACCAGGTTGTAAGGAGGCTTGACCAAAGGCTTTCAGAGGACCATGTAGATCTCCAAGAGAGAACTCTCCGTAAAATGACTCAGGACACTTATTGATAATCTCAAATACGTAACCTTCTTGAGAGCTTCCCGGTACCTGAGCGATAGCGTACAGATTCATATACAGCTTATCTGTATCGATAAGAACTTTATTGACCTCTCGAGTTATTTCAAAATTCTTAAACTTGAGATCGTTATACCTAATCATGGTTGGTACGGTACCTTTATTGGTAAGTTGATCAAATGGCTGATAGGTAGCACTTGCATAGTCTCCAGCAGTAGTTGAAATCTGCTTAAGCTCGGCGTCAGTCTCATCGTAGCCAGTGCCCTTGAGCCTTAACCTGCCAGTCTCAGCGTCAATCTCTCCCGTAAAAGATCCCGCAGTACCCTCAAGGGTAACGGTAATCTTTCCTTCTGCATCAACAGTCCAGGTAAAAGGCTTCATTATGCCAAAGCGAGTAAACAAGCCAGTTCCATCCTCAGCAAAGCTGAAAGCATAAATTGCATGGAACTGTTCTTTATAATCGTCGTAGGCTGCTCCCTCCCTCAGGTTTCCTAGTCCGGGTTCAAAGATGTCATAAGCTTCCCAAACACCTACGATCTGACCAGCAGACTTTTTGTTTCCTGCGGGACTGTTATCCCCTGATGAACAGGCACTGAGCACTGCACTTACAGAAAGCACCAGTGCAAGCAGGCATCCTAACAGCATTTGACGCTTTTTTTCATAAAACTTCCTTCCGTACGTGCAGTGGTATCCAATCAACTTTTAACTGTTACTTGCTCTGCCTTGAAGGCAAATCAAACGTCACGGTTTTTCTCGTCATTATGAAGGGCGCCATTGCTAGAGTGGTCATACTCAAGAGTGCCTTTTTACATCTGTGACTTCAGAAAGTGACTTATCTCTACGTTGGTTATTAAGAACATACTCATAGACTCTCTCACCTGGCTCTAACACGTTAAATCCATAAGCCCAATAGCCATCGGTTGGATCTTGAATAGTAAATTGATAGCCGGTTGTATAAGGAGTTCTATTAATAACCTCAAAGACATAGCCTTCAAAACCCTTAAGGTCTTTAAAGGGAAGCTGATGCCAATAAGCCTTACATAGAGCTCATCGGTATCAACAATGACCTGATCAAGCTCAGTGGTGATAGTAAAGCGTAGTTTAGTTTCATGCGATGACTTGTTTTTTAGAAATGTTGCCCGTTCCTGTTAATGGATTAAAGGGCTCATACCTAATATGAGAATAATCACCTGAGGTCTTGCTTACCTGAGTAAGGATAGCTTTAGAACCATCAGAGCCCTCAACGGTCATCTGACCTGAGGAATCAACGCTTGCTGTATAGCTTCCGGCATTACCTGCAAGGGTGATAGTAAGCTTTCCATCGGCATCAACAGACCAGGTAAAGGGCTTCTGAGCGCCGAAGCGAACAAACAAACCAGTACCATCGTCAGAGAAGTCATAACCATAAATTGCTAGATAAACATCTCTAACATCTTTGTACATGTCTTCAGTGACTGTGCCATTTTTTTGATCCTCAATTGACTTGGCTTCCCAAATACCTACAAAGGGAGCAAGAGCAGCTTTCTTCTCTTCTGCTTCCTTCTGAGCGGCAATCTCTTCAGGTGATGGTAAACCAAAAATATTAGGGCTACACGCAGTAAATACAACACCTGATGAAAGCGCAAGAACCAGTGCACAAGTCAGTGCTAGTTGACGTCTTTTCATTAAGCATCCTTTCAGTGGAAGCAGCGCCAAATTAAAAAATTTAAGCCTCTACTATCCAATATGTTACAATAAATCTCACAAATAGGATAATTTTTTATATCCTGAATAGTTCTACCAGCTAAAAGGAGGACGCTTTATGTCACTTCCAACTCCACCAGAAGCACCACAAAAACCCGCTCAAAAACAGGAAATTCCAGGTAACGTTTATCTTTACGATAAAAACGATACCTCCCCAATTCCTCTTACTTACGATGTAATTGATTTTGGTAAACCTCAGGGAGGCGCTAGTCCTCTTGTTGGTTGGGCAACTGGTGCATTTTTTGCTGTTGGCGGCCTCTGGAATTTCTTTAATTTAAATGGTGAGGGCACCATTTTTGCAGGAATTTTTTTGTGCGCCATTGGTGGCCTGCTTATTGCAGCTGGTTTCTTTATGAATGGCTATAGCATTATTGCTAATGCAAACGGATTCAGGTCTGGAACAGCCAATAGCGGAGAAGTTATCGAGTGGCCTGTTGATCGTGGTTACTTTACTGTTAAGGTCCGCCTTGGTACAAACAAGACAGCTCGCATGGCTATGAACAGCGCAACTCTAACTATTACTAGACCAGATAACCTTCCTCTTTCTGTTCAGCAAGTTACTTTCACAGGTTCTAACACTGCTGAACTTAAGCAGCGCTGTGAAGTACAGGCTGACCGCATCTGGAACTGGGCTGTTGCAAAGGGATATATCTTTTAGAGTGTTTAAAAGCTCAACTGGCCACAAGCCACAGGCCACTAATTGCCAAAAAGAACGCCTCTAGAAATGAACTGCCTCCCATTTCTTATGTCCAAGAAATGGGAGGCAGTTCATATGCAGGTGATTATGATTCTGCAGCGTGTTAGCGTCGGCTTTTAGGCCTGGCGCACAAAATAGCGCAGCTTTGGTAGGTTCTGCCGAAGAATCGACATGTTCTTAATCAAGATAGCCGGGCAGCTAGAGGTCGCACTACCTGATATGCATCTTTATGCATAAACTGCATCTAATATGCTTATACATGAATAGACTTATATAAGAAATTTAACTATAGGCAAATTCCGCTTCTAAGGAACACACCTATGACAGATATTCTGCACAATTGCGGCCATATTACACATCAAATGAAGATAATCTGCGCGTTTGAGGTATTTTCAGCGTAATGTATACGTCTTTTTGACAGATTATCTGACTTAGGTGTGTTTTGAACTGCCTCCTATTTCTCGTGTCGAAGAAATGGGAGGCAGTTCAAAAATCTTATTTCTAGAGGCGTATTTGTTACTTATTAGCTCTTGCAGTTTACTGCTGCATTTTCTTGCGGAGACCAAAGGCGGTCAGTGCGGTACCCGCTACTGCAACGACGCCTGCTACAGAACTTGCGTCGCCCGTGTTAGGTAGAACGCTTTTCTCGCGCCTTGGTGCTGGCTGCTGGACTGGATCGGAGGCAGGCGCAACTGGTGCAGGCACTGGCTCTGGCGCTGGCTGAGGCTCAGGCTCTGGTGTTGGCTCTGGCTCAGGATTTGGCGCCCAAAGCGGAGCAAAGTAGTAATAATAAGTTGTTGTGTCATCACGCAGGTCATCGGTAACGGACCACGTGGTAATATCGGCAAAATTCACGTGAACAATTCCATTAGCATCAACGGTGTAGGGCATTGACTGGTCGGAAGTTGCGTTATCTCTTTGAGCATTTGAAAGCAATTCTGACGAGTAACCTACCAATGTGTAACCTTCACGCTGAATATTTCCATCAAAAGTGAAGCTCTTATGATCATCTGAAATCGTTGCAGGGATATAGGCATTTCCGTTGTATTGAGTGCCGTATGCACCGACAACAAGGTTAATTCTAGTATTCCAACCAACTTCAGGATCATAAAAACGAACAATAGTTGCGCCATTGTCATCTGTTGAGGTGGTGCTAGCAGCAGCCTCAGTTGCAGCGACTGCTTCAGTCGCTGCGGTTGTCTCAGTTGCGGCAGTTACAGCAGTCGTCTCGGTTGTAGCAGACGACTCAGTCGAGGCAGTTGCCTCAGCTACATCCGTCGTAGCAGTAGTTGCAGTTGCTTCTGTTACCTGCGTACCCTCAGCAAGCGCAAGAGAAGAAAGTGCTGGCGAGAAAACCAATGCTCCTGCAAGAACACCGGAAAGAATAAGAAGCTTTGTTTTGTTGTGAAAATACTTAGACATAGGGATTTATTTCTACTAGGAAGCGACTATTTACTGCTGCATCTTCTTACGGAGACCAAGTGCAACAAGAGTAGTGCCAGCTGCTGCAACAACGCCTGCTACAGAGCTTGCGTCGCCGGTGTTAGGCAGAACGCTTTTCTCGCGCCTTGGTAGTGACTGCTGGACTGAATCGGACGCAGGTGCAACTGGTGCTGGTGCAGGCGCTGGCTGAGGCTCAGGCTCTGGTGTTGGCTCTGGCTCAGGATTTGGTGCCCATAAGGTAGTTAGATGATAGCGAATCGTAATAGTGTTTGTATCAATATTGTCGGTAATGCTCCAGGCAACAATATCATCCAAATTCATATGAACATTGCCACTCTCATCGATAGTATATGGTTTCGACATATCTGGTGTTGCATTGTTCACTTCCTCTTGCGAAAAATAACCTGTTGAAAAACCTACCAGTGTGTATCCCTCACGCTGAACATTGCTACTAAAAGAAACACTCTTAAAATCATCTGAAATAGTTGGTGGAATATAATCATTTCCGTTATAAGTGCCGCCATCTGTTGAGACTGAAATGTGGATTTCACGCATTATGCCATCGGCACCCATATAAGATCCAACAGCCTCTGCATCACTGTCGTCATCTGTAGCGACAACTGCAACGGTCGTCTCAGTTGTGGCAGTTGTCTCAGTTGTGGCAGTTGCCTCGGTTGTTGTGGTAGCTTCAGTTGTGGTGCTTAACTCAGCTGCCTCAGTACCCTCAGCAAGAGCCAACGCAGAAAGTACTGGCGAGAAAACCAACACGCCTGCCATAATGCCGGCAATTGTGAGCAGTTTTACGTTGTTACGCAAATACTTTGACATTTCATATTCCTTAACTCGTGTATTTCAAGAAAAACTATTGTTTTTTGAACATGTTTCAACGGATAGTTAAGTATATATGAAAAGAAATCGCAGGTATACTGCCAAAACACCCAGTTATAGATATTCTTAAAATATCTATAACTGGGCTATAAAAACGTTTTTGATACAGTAATTACAGCGACTGAATGATTTCTTCTCCGCGAGCATTCTGTGGGATAAAGCGAATCTCACGGCGCGGCTCAGCGTCGTCTGATTCCAGCTCTTCCTCAGACAATCTAGAAACATACACATCAAGGGTTCTCTCGCCAATTTGCTCCGCAAATTGCTCTCCCCACTCGATGATAGTTGGACCGTCGGACTCAAGCGCATCGTACAGGCCCGTATCTTCAAGCTGATCAGGGTCGTTTAGGCGATACAGGTCAAAGTGGTAGAGAGGCATAAGCGTACCTTCGTAAACCATCTCGATAGTAAAGGTTGGGCTGGTCACGTCATCCGTGACGCCCATGCCAGCAGCAATGCCCTTAGTGAGCTGCGTTTTTCCAGCGCCCAGATCTCCCGTAAGCACCAGAACATCTCCCGCCTGCAGGAGTTTGCCCAGAATCTGACCAAGAGCAATAGTTTGCTCGGTGATAGTAGAAACATACGTGCCGGCCGCAGTCTTTTCTGGCAGGTTGTTTGCTGCAGCGTCGTTTGCGCCGGTATTTGCGCCAATATTTGCGCTGGTAGAAAGGTTAGTCACACGAGCCTCCTCGAGGGTGTTCCTCAAGCCAATCAGCAAGAAGTCGCAGGTCATCTTTGAGGAACTGCGCCCACTCCTTACGGTAAATAGTTGATGCGGGATGCATGGTGGGTAGCACGCTAAAAGCGCCTATCTGGTAAAACTTGCCGCGCAGCTCCGTCACGCCCTTATCGGTATGCATGACAAACTGCGTTGCAAAATTTCCCAGGCAGACAATAACGTCTGGTTTAATAGCGCGAATCTGGTTGCGAAGGTACGGGGAGCATTCCTCCACCTCGGCTACCTTGGGATTTCTGTTTGAAGGCGGTCGGCATTTGACCACATTAGAGATAAAAACATCCTGGCGAGAAAGGCCAACTTCTTCTAACAGTGCATCAAGCTTTTTGCCCGATACGCCTACGAAAGGTTGACCGCTTAGATCCTCGTTTTTACCAGGAGCTTCTCCCACAATCATGACACGAGCCGCGGGATTTGGGCCACCAAACACAATGTTGGTGCGTGTTTCCCACAGCGGACACTTCTTGCAATCAGCAATCTGCTTGCGAATCTCGTCAAGCGTGACTGCCATTAGATGTACACCTTATCGAGGCGCGCACCAAAGTTGCAAACTACCTCGTAATTGATGGTCTCGCGAAGGTCAGCCATCTCATCTGCAGTGATTTCTTGGTCGCCGTCTTTACCGATGAGGGTAACCACGTCACCATGACGAATTTCGTGTGCAGGCTTATTAGCGTGTGTACCTGCGGTATCAACAGCAATCATAAACTGATCCATGCAGATATTACCCACCTGGCGGACACGGTCTCCGCGCGTCAAAACGTCCATGCGGTTAGAGAGGCAACGTGCAAGTCCGTCGGCGTAGCCAATAGGCACGGTAGCTACCTGGATGTTATTGCGAGGAACACGCCACGTCATACCGTAACTAACGCCATCGCCAACAGCCGGATAGACTACGCGCGTCACGCGACCGCGCACGCTCATAACGGGCTGCAGGTCAATGCGGGGAATGGTGAGCTTACTTGGATGAAGTCCGTACAGGCCAATGCCCACACGAACCATATCGAACTGAATGTCTTTGTGCAGAACCGTGCCAGGAGTGTTATCAGCGTGAACCAAGCCCAGCTCATAGCCTGCGTTTGAGTGCCGTAACCGATTCAATAAAGCGATTGACCTGCAGGTCAAAGTCCCAGTTGTCGAGCACGTCGGCCGTGGCAAAATGCGTAAACGTACCAGCGCATTCAAGACCCCTGTGGAAATCGATAGAACCGCGCACCTCAAGAAGATCTTCTCGCCTGACACCAATGCGGGTCATGCCAGTATCAATGGCCAGGTGATAGAGGCCAACCTTGTTAGCTGCGGCGGAAGCCTCGCCATACGCAAGAGCAAAGTCCACCGTGTAGACGGAAGGCATAATGTCAAAGCGCACGAGGTCTGGAATGGAAGTGACCGGAGGCTCAGAAAGCACCAGAATGGGGTTATCAATGCCGGAACAGCGCAGCTCAACACCCTCATCGACCGTTGCAACGGCAAACTGGTCGGCACCCACAGACTGCATGGCTTTAGCGCACTGAGCAGCACCGTGACCGTATGCGTCAGCCTTAACCACACACATCATCTTAACGCCGCGGCTGAGCTGGGCCTTAAACGCCTTTACGTTGTGGCGGACGGCAGAAAGATCAATCTCTATCCAAGCCCATCTATCCTGGGGATATGCCGACATCAGACTCACCTACTCCGCAGCTTCTTCAAAGTCTGTCATAGGAAATGCAATCTGCTCTTCAAGTGCGTCGGAAGCAAGGCCAATAACGTCACAGATGTCGCCAGCCATAGCTCCGCGTACACCGAACTTCTCGGCAGCTAGCTGACCTGCGTATGCGTGAACCTCACAGGCAAGTGAGCAGAAGGTTGGCAGGTCATCAACTTGACCAGCAACCTGAGCCAAGCGGCCAGCAATAGTACCAGCAAGAACGTCGCCAGAGCCAGCAGTTGCCAGCGTGACCGGACCAGGCTTTGGCAGCACAGCCTTCTGGACGCCTACGCAGCCAGTAGCGGTGCCCTTAGCAACAATAACCAGCTCAGAGCCACCGTCTGCCCAAACAATCTTGCGAGCAGCCTCAAGCTGAGCCACCAGGCTTGCGGGAGGATTATCTACCTGATTGACCAGGCGACCAAGCTCGCGACGATGTGGGGTCATGATGAGCGGAGCGGTACGACGAGTAAGCTCGGGGAAATCTGGGAGGTTGTTATTGGTGAGGCGAGCAATGCAGTTGAGTGCGTCAGCGTCAACAATAACGGGCAGCTCAGAGTCAAGCAGCGCAGAGGTAACCTTGACGGTTCCACCGGATACGCGCATGCCAGGACCAACCAGCGTAACCGTACGCATAGCGGCAAGCTGCAACACCAGCGGAGCTGCTTCCTCGGTAAACACACCCTCAGCGTCGCAAGGAAGGCCAATAACAGAACCTCTGGCAACATCATCTGAACGCAGCTGACAATGGCCTCAGGGACTGCCAGCGTAACGTAGCCAGCACCCGCACGAGCAGCCGCCTTAGCAGCAAAAACAGCAGCTCCGGGGAAGCGGCTTGAGCCACCAACCACCAATACGGAGCCACGAGAGTATTTATCGCAGTCGTTGAGTTGGGCAGGAACAGAAGCAAGATAATCTTCCAGGTCAACGCGCCAGGCAACAGGATCTGCCTCAACAACCAGACGCTCAGTCTGCTCGGCCAGAGGAGCCACAACAATGGAGCCGCAAACGTCGCGGCCTGCGTCTGCAATAAGGCCGGGCTTGAGCGCAATCATGGTAACGGTAACGTCAGCGACAACACACGCGCTTTCTACCTGGCCCTTCTGCGCAGAAAGGCCACTGGGAACGTCAACGGAAAGTACGCGAGCACCAGACTGATTCAGGCACTCAATCCAAATATCAAACGGAGCACGAACCTTGCCGTGGAAGCCGGTGCCCAGCATACAATCGAGCACCACGTCAGCCGTTGCCAGCAGGTCAATCAGCTCCTGGCGAGAAGGGCCAACCAGCACGGAAACTCCCGCGCGAACGGCGCGCTGCGCCATCTGACGTGCAAGATCGCCGGAAATCTGATCAGGCTCAAGCGGAGTGACTACCTTAACGTTGCAGTTTCTAGAGCGCAGCGCTTCTGCTGCCACCCAGCCATCTCCACCGTTATTGCCAAGACCTACGAGGATGACAACGTTAGAGATGTCTCCTCCCATGCCAAGGGCCTCTTGAGCAGCAGCGTAACCTGCACGGTGCATGAGCTCGGAAACGCTCACGCCCACGCGTGTCAGCGCAATCTCTACACGCTTGATGTCCTCAACATTTAGTACCGGCTGCATAACTTACTCCTCGGATTTAACAACATCATCAAAGGTTGTCTCAATTATAGGTTCTTGCACGCGCTCAAGCTCATCCAACACAGAACGAGCTTCTTTGAACGAACGTGCCAGCTCTTGGGCAGCATCTTCCTTTTGATCTACCTTGGGTTTTACGGCGTTGGTTACCGCAACCGCATTGGCCACCGCAACGTCTCTGGTGTACGAGATAGAAAGCGCAATCTCCTGCACGCCCTGCTCAGCCGCAATCTGTGCAGCCTTGCCCGCTAGACGAGCCTGTGGCCTGCCCAACTGATCTCTCTCAACAGAAACATCCTGAAAACCAATGCCAGACGAGAAACCCGTTCCTAAGGCTTTGAGCACGGCTTCTCTTGCTGCAAAGCGGGCAGCATAGTGCTCTGCAGGACGAGCAGTGCGCTCACAATACGCACGCTCGGCATCGGTGAACATACGGCGAATAAAGTGAGGGCGCCTCTCAATTGCCTGCTGCATGCGGGCAATCTCAAGCATATCTACACCTATTCCTGCCAGTGCCATCGTATCCCCTGGATCTATCTGCGCTTAAGCGCTGAGCCTATACTCCTCAAGAGCGTCGAGCACAATCTGATTTGCCTGCTGGCAGAGCTCATCGGTTGGAGCTTCTGCAAGAACGCGCACCAGAGGCTCTGTTCCGGAAGCGCGGACCAACACGCGACCATTGCCCTCAAGGAACTTCTCGGCAGCTGCAACTGCATCGTTGACCTTAGGAGACTGCATAGCAGCTTCTTTGTCAGTAACGCGGACGTTAACCAACTGCTGTGGATATAGTGTAACGGGACGAGTAAGCTCAGAGAGTTTCTCGCGCTCTGCTCGTAAGACCTCCATAATACGGAGGCTGGTCAAGATGCCGTCGCCAGTCTTAGCAAGATCACCAAAGATGATGTGACCACTCTGCTCGCCGCCCAGGCTGTACTCGTTTTCGTTCATGCAAGCGTAAACATACTTATCACCTACGCTGGTTTTCTCGTAAGAGAGGCCAGCATCGTCAAATGCTTTGAACAGGCCAAAGTTGCTCATGACGGTAGTGACCACGGTCTGCTTTGCCAGGCGACCATACTTGTTAAGGTAGGTGCCGCAGACGTAGAGAATCAGGTCTCCGTCAACCACGTGGCCGCGCTCGTCAACTGCCAGACAGCGGTCAGCGTCGCCGTCGTAGGCAAAGCCCACGTCAAGGCCGTTCTGGACCACAAAGCGCTGCAGCTGGTCAATGTGGGTAGAACCGCAATCTACATTGATGTTGAGGCCGTTTGGTGCGTTGTTGATAACGTGAGTCTCGGCGCCCAGAGCGTCAAACAGGGCGAGCAACACTAGAAGCTGCGCCGTTTGCGCAATCCAGACCAATCTTTAAGCCCTGCAGGCTAAAACCGCAGCTCGCAATAAGGCTGGAGATGTAGCGGTTGCGGCCTTGCATGTAGTCAACCGTGCGGCCAATGGCGTCACCCGTTGCCAGAGGTACGTCAAACTCACCGTCAATATAGGCCTCTACCTGCTCAAGGACGTCCTCGTCCATCTTGTAGCCCTCTTTGTTGACCAGCTTGATACCGTTATCGGTAAAGGGGTTGTGAGATGCGGTGATCATGACGCCGCAATCAAAGGCACCGTCAACTACCTCGTAGCTTACGCCAGGGGTAGGAATAACGTGCAGCATGTACGCGTCAGCGCCGGAAGCAACCAGGCCCGAGACAAGCGCGGACTCAAACATATAGCTTGACCTGCGGGTATCCTTACCAATAATGATGCGAGCCTTGCGAGCCTGCTTGGCTCCGTAATACCAGCCAATGAAGCGGCCAATTTTGTATGCGTGATCGACGTTCAGACCCTCGTTTGCACGGCCTCTAAAGCCGTCGGTTCCAAAGTACTTCATAAGCGTCTCCTAGCTGCGAATGTAGTGTTGTCGGGTGGAGAGCAACTTGCGCGCGAAGCGCCAGCGAACTACTCGACAGGTGGGGCTTCTCGCCAGATGGCGAGAAGAACGTGCGGACTGAAGCGGTTGCACAAATATGCAAAATGCAACCATTTAAAAGTATACAAAAAAGAGACCTGCCGATATACAACAGGTCTCTTTGTGAGGACTTTTTTTGGGTCCAGCGGCCTTAGCGCTTGGAGAACTGAGGACGCTTACGAGCCTTCTTCAGACCGTACTTCTTACGCTCGACCGCACGAGAATCGCGGGTGAGGTAGCCAGCCTTCTTAAGGTCATCACGATACTCGCCAGCCTCGAGAAGAGCGCGAGCGATGCCCAGGCGAAGAGCGCCGGACTGGCCGTTGATGCCGCCGCCATCGCAGTTTGCGAGGACGTCGAAACGACCAAGAGTATCAGTAATGCGGAGAGGTGCGGTTGCGTTGTCTACGAGCTGCTGGCGACCAAAATACTGGACTGCCTCGCGGCCGTTAACGGTAACCTTACCAGTTCCAGGAACAAGACGAACACGAGCGACGGCCTCTTTACGACGGCCGGTGCCGGTGTAAACAGCGGTGTTATCTGCCATCGTTTAGCCCTCCAGCTCAATCTTGACGGGATTCTGTGCAGCATGTGGGTGCTCAGCGCCGGCGTAAACCTTAAGCTTCATACCCTGCTTGCGACCAAGAGTGGTCTTAGGAAGCATGCCCTTGACTGCGTGCTCAACAACACGCTCTGGGTGCTTCTCCATCTCTTCCTTGAAGGAAGTGATCTTCAAGCCACCAAGGTAGCCGGAGTGACGCCAATACTCCTTGTGGTCAGCCTTAACACCAGTAAGGACAACCTTGTCTGCATTGATGATGACAACAAAGTCACCAGTATCAGCGTTTGGGGTGTACTGTGGCTGTTCTTGCCACGAAGAATCATGGCAGCCTTTGTAGCCAGACGACCGAGCGTTGCGCCCTCAGCGTCGATGAGCACCCACTTGCGCTCGACTTCGCCAGCCTTGGCGAACTGAGTCGACTTCTTCACTTGACTCCTCCTACGAATTACGAGTTGATAACCCCTGGACGGGTCATCGATGCTTTTTCTTGTCAGAGATTACGGGGCTCTGTGGAAAAGCCTTAAAAGTATACTCCACTCTTTAGCTGTTGTACGCGGGAATTTTTGTTGCTTCACGAATGCAACAATTCGTTCAAATTTGACGGGTTTCTCCACATTAAAAAGCCGTCCACAGCACAAGAACAACCACTTGGCCTGCTGTGCGATGCATTTTGTTTCGACTTTTTATTTTATAGGGCGAGAAGTGCGGGCGTGCTCGTATGTTTACACCAAGGTCAAAGCTACAACGTCAGGAGGAAACAATGCGTGACACAGATTTTGTCGCACGTTTGCACCAAAATTTTGCGTTGCTGGGCGGCCAGCTCAAAACCCGCTTCAAGAACCATGTTGTTCTGAGCACCTCGCTTGCTCTGTTTGCAGCGCTTTTGCTGGCGATTCCATTCTATGGTTGTTCGCCAGCCGCTTCTGAGAACGCTCAGGGCAGCTCAACCGCTCAAACGGAGGCGCAGAAAGATCAGAAAGAGGAGGCTCCTAAGGGAACGGTTAAGGCAACATCGTTCTACTCGCCAACCCTTGGTCTGGACTGGAACTACGACGTCTACCTGCCCGCAGACTACGAGTCCAATCCAGATAAGACCTATCCTGTTGTATATATGCTCCATGGACTGTATGGCAATCATCGCAATCTGCTGGAGCGCTTTGATTCATCCGCCATGCTTGACGAGGCCATTCAAACCGCTGGTCTGGGAGCTATCGTAGTCTTTGTCGACGGCTTTAACAGCTTCTACATTGACTCTGCCGACCGCGGCCTCAAGATGGAATCTGCAATTATGAACGACCTGGTACCTTACATTGAGAGCACGTATCGCGTGTCAAAAGATCGCAAAGATCACGCAATCGGCGGCATTTCTATGGGCGGTTATGGTGCGGCACGATTTGTTTTGCACCACTCCGATTACTTTAGCAAGGGCATTCTGCTCTCGCCTTCTGTTTGGACTACTCTTGCCGACGACAACTTTATTTACACGTCTCAGCACGCCTTTAGCGACGGAACCACCAGTTGGTCATGGGATTTGTACAAGCAGCTGTTCCCCACTCAGTATCTTGGTGAGGTTGATCCAAGTCAGGTTTCTTTCTTTGTGGCAACAACTTCCGACGACGGCGTAGTACCTGTTGCTGACGTCGACGCCTTTGTTGAGCAGCTCAAAAACGCTGGTATCAACGTTGACTATCAGCGCGACTCCGGCGACAACCACAACTGGAAGTACTGGTCCAGAGTTGCTCCAACTGCGTACGCTTGGGCGCTCGACCAGTTCAAGAGCGCTGACAGCAAGTAAGCGCTGACAGCGCGCCGGGCAGCGCGGTGCGGGACCAAGCCGGGCCACGAGTGCGCCGCCGGGCGGCGCGGGTCCAGGGCGATGCGGACTCAGAGCGAGCCGCGAGTGCACCGGGCGGTGCGGGACCAGAGCGAGCCGCGAGTGTGCCGGGTTTCTCGCCAGAAAAGGCCGCGGATATGCGCGTAACAGCGCTGTCCGCGGTTACTTTTTTTGCCGAAACTGAAGTATTATCAGCGTAGATAACTTGCGCCGATTGCGGCGCTATTCAAGCGCCCATTTCGACGCCGCAAACCGAGGAGCGATCATGCCCAGCATCTACACCGTCACGCTCAACCCCGCCCTGGACAAGACCGTCCAGGTGCCAAACTTTGCCGTTGACCAGGTAAATCGCATCACGTGGCTCAGGCGAGACGCGGGCGGCAAGGGCATCAACGTCTCCAAGGTTATCGCTAAGCTGGGCGGAGAGTCTACCGCTATCGCCGTTCTTGCAGGTCAGACTGGCAAATGGATTGCTGACACGCTTGGCGAGAATAACATCAAGGTCCAGGCGATTTCCGTTCCCGGCGAGACGCGCACCAATCTTAAGGTCGTCGACACCGAGGGTGGCACCAACACCGACATCAACGAGCCTGGTCCCGAGGTCACCGACACCGTACTTGACCAGGCGCTTGCTGACGTGATTGCCAAGACTTCCGCTGGCGACATTGTCGTTCTTTCCGGCAGCCTTCCCCGCGGAGCTTCCGCCGATACGTATGGCCGCTGGACTCGCGCGCTGCGCGACGCCGGACTGAAGGTTTACCTGGACGCCGACGGCGCGGCCCTCTCAGCTGGCCTTGAGCAGAAGCCGTACTTTACCAAGCCAAACGATCACGAACTCTCCGCCATGCTTGGCCGCGAGCTGACCGACGTGGACGCGATTGCCGCTGCCGCGTCCGAAATTGTTGCTGGTGGCATCGACACGGTCTGCGTTTCCATGGGCGGCAACGGCGCCGTTTACGCCACGGCCGACGAGGTTTGGTATGCAGGTCCAGTAAAAGTCCAGGTAGGAAGCACTGTCGGTGCCGGTGACTCCGTTGTGGCGGCGCTTGCCTTTGCGGATGCACAGGGCCTCTCGACAGAAGACGCGCTTCGACTGGCCATGGCCACGGGCGCCGCAAACGTCATGGAGAGCGGAACTCAGGCGGCGGAGCGCTCGGTTGTGGATTCGCTCATCGAGAAAGTGCAGCTCACGCGTCTGCGCTAACGTGCAGGGCGCGGTCCCGGCCGCGGGTGCGAGCTGGTCGCGAGTGCGAGCGCACGGGGTTTCTCGCCAGGCGAGCCTAAAAAGTGCAAAGAATCTGTATTTGAGGCACAGATTCTTTGACAAAATCAGGCAAATCCACAGATTCTTTGATGGTTTAGGCAAAATTTACAGATTCTTTGACAAAATCAGGCGCGTGAAAGATAGGCGCTTTGACCCTAAATTTTGAGCCTGAAAACTGCATCACGTCTGAGTAAAACAGCTCAGACATGGTGAGAAAAACCGGCAAAACCACTCAGACATGGAGCACTTTTTCGGCAAATCGTTCAGACATGGCGAGAAAATCAGGCGCGCATAACGTCGCGGGCATAACGTCTCGCTCGTAGCGCCGTCGTGCAAAACGCTCGCGATCTTTCCGCAGTTACTCAGTAGTACCAGCGGTTTTCCTGCGGTTACATTCAAGCTTCCAGCCAATCATCCAGCCAACTGCAAGAACGTAATTCTCGATAGCACCAACCAAATTTACCGACTCGTGAGCGCTCAAAAAATGGATGAAGTGGTTGGTTCCAATTCCAATGCCACCCAGAATCAGCGCGAGCAAAATCGCACGTAGATAGACCCAATCGTAGTGGAAACAAGTGGTGACCAAAATGATGAGCACCGCAAGATTCCAAAAACCAATCTCTCGCTGCCATCCGGTCGAAATGCCATAAGCGGCGTTGCTTCCCATGTACTCGGGGGCGATGATCTGCAGAATTGCCGCACCGGTCATCGCAACGATAACCAGCACAAACATCACTTTCAAAAACTTGTTCATTGGCGTCTTCAAAACAAACTCTTTTCGTGTCAACTTGCGCTTCCTGCGCAGGTCACGCGAGTGCCAGCTCGCGCACCCTACTCGATAAAACTTTTAATCTCTTCGAGGCGCTCAAGTGCAACTTGGCGACCTGTCAGGTACAGAGACAGTAGGGCCTCACCGGACTTCTCGTTAACTTTAACTTCAACTGGCTCGGGAGGCTCAAGCACCAGCACTCTACCCTCTTCCTCCAGCTCAAAGAGCTGTTTGCGCTGATCCATGTAACGCTCGGCGCGAGAAGCCAGCGCGGCTTCAAAGTACGGATATGCAGAATAGAGCTTCGAGCGAATGGCAACCTGCTCGTTGACGTCGGTTTTTACGAAGTTCCTGTCCTGCGTGACAATGACCAGCGCTTTCTTTGCCGGCGTGTGGTCGGGAACGTCAACCGCGTACTCAGCTTTTTCCGTCAGGCAGACCAAGCGCCGCCGCAAACGGAATTGAATCAGTTGTTCCGCCGTCCAAATAACGATGTCCGTCCAGCTCAACCATGCGAGAAACCGTTGGCATCGACGCGGACGCTCGGACCATGGTCACGTCTTCCGGGAACTTTTTACGTGCAGATACGCCGACGTGCCAAACGTAACATCGGACGCCACCACGTACATCTGCGTGGGATTTTTGGTTGAACGCCTCGTTATCGCAGGGATCCAGGCGGTTTTGAATCTCGTCAAACATGAAATCCGCGCCTGCGATGTCACCGGTCGTGATCAGCGAGCGAATCGAAAGAAAGCGAGGGTCGTCCCTAAATGCCAGCATAATGCGCATGGCGCGACCCATCTGCTTGGACCTGAAGCTCACGGCATTGATAGCGCCCGCGAAACTCCCCACACACTCTCAAAGTTGGTAACGCCCTTCTCGCGAAGACATCAAGAATTCCAGCGGTAAAAATGCCTCGATAACTGCCGCCTTCTAGAATAAGCGCAGTTGAAGATGGGTGCACCGACTCCTGCTCCACGCCACCGTCCTGCGAGAATTTCTGCTGCTGGTCTTCCATAACAACCTCCGAATTTCGTTATTCAGAGTGTACCCAATTTCCGCCTGGCCGCCCAATCGGTTTCCGCACAAAAAAGTGCCCGAATCTCGGGCACTTTACATGCATGTTATATTCTTCTGGCGAGAAACCCGTCGGCTTTGCAACGCGGTCGGCGTCGCAGGCTCTTCCCCTACTGGCGGACCTTGCGAGAAGCAGCAACAAAACCAAGGCCGCTTACTGCAAGAACAGAGGCTGGAACAACAACGTCCGCGACACCAGTTGCAGGAAGAGCGGACTTCTTCTCTGGTGTTGGTGCAGGAGCTGGAGCAGGCTCTGGCTCTGGTGCTGGAGCTGGCTCTGGATCAGGGGTTGGAGCTGGAGTTGGATCTGGAGTAGGTGTAGGAGTTGGATCTGGATTAGGCGTTGGAGCCGGAATGCGAACAAACTGAACGTTAATAACCTCATCGAACTCCATTGCTGGAACCCAGTGGCCTTTAACGGTAACAGTGCCATCGCCATTATCGACAATGACTACACCGTCAGCATTACCAACCATAAATCCGTCTGGAATTGGGTTAGTAACATCAGGAAGGAAGTATGCGTCCTCAGGAGCATATGGATTAACCGTTGGATCCATGAGCTCCTCTCTAGTTGGTGCAGGAATAGGAGTTACACCAGTAGTAGCAGTAGCACCGGTGGTGCTTGTAGGAGCAGGCGTTGTGCCCTCTGCCAGCGCAGATGCTGGAGCAAGTGCCAGTGCAGCTACAAGAGCAGATGAAGCGATGCAGACCTTTAAATTCTTCATGTGGTTTTTACGCCAAATTTATGCACCAGGCCCAACGCCAAGAAGCACAAAATTTTTAGCGCATTCCTTTCTGATATGGATTATTTAATTTCTCCGTGAGCAGATACTATCATATACATACTGAACAAATGTCGCGTCCGGTCGACATATTCCGCGAACGCACAAAATTTTAAATGACTTTTAAAACTAATTTTCCAAAGTCTGATAACATTTCTGCAGGTAAACTATTATGCAACTCAGAGTTGACAAATTTCCAACTCAACTTGGTGGTGTGCAATCGAGGCAATTTTTAGAGTAATAGCCATCACATGTGAATCCCACCACATCACCAACAGAAAGGAACAGCCATGTTACTGAGCGAGAAAATCATGAGCCTCAGAAAGCGTAATGGTTGGTCACAAGAAGAGCTTGCACAACAGCTTGGCGTTTCGAGGCAGTCAGTTTCTAAATGGGAGTCGATGGCTTCCATGCCTGATATTCAAAAGATCATGGCCATGAGCGAGCTCTTTGGCGTTTCCACAGACTATCTGCTCAAAGACGAGCTTGAGGAGCTTCCAGCCACTGCCATAGCTGCTGATTATGCGGCCTCTTCGGGGCAGGGTGGCCCTTCGGATCCCGCTGCCGCAAGCACCGCAGACAGTCCTGACGGCGACACCGCCGGCGAATCTTCCACTGACGACGCATCCACCAGCAAAACTGTGGCACCGAAGCTCAGCGTTTCTCTCGACACAGCCACCGAATACCTTGATGCAATCGCACGAACTTCTCGCCCCACGGCAGGCGCAATTACCCTCTTTATCCTGGGACCTGCGCTTCTTGTCTCGCTTGCAACATACAGTGAAGATGCGCTCTACTTTGATCCGATACGCATTTCTCCAGATGCGATGGGCATTGCGGGCATTTGCATCATGATGCTCTTCATTGCTGCAGGCGTTGGCCTGCTGATTCTCCAGGACATGAAGCTCGCGAAGTTTAAGCAGCTCAAGGAGGCCTCTCTCGAGCTCCAGTACGGTGTCGAAGCCGCCGTTCGTAGGCGCGCCGAGTCCACCGAATCGCTGCGATACGTGCAACAGGCTGCCGGCGTCTGCCTTACCATCCTGAGCGCAATCCCCTTCCTTATTGCCTCGTACTATGGGACTGGCCTCATCTTTGCCCTTGCTTCTTCGTGGCAGCAATTCTGGTTTCTCTTGGCGTTTACCTGCTGGTTTACTCGGGAATCATCAGAGATGGCTATAGGGTTCTTCTCCAGGAAGGCGATTTCTCTCACGACGAGAAAAGCAACAAGAGAGACTCCAAATCCGCAGCATTGAAGTACAGGCCAATTGCCAGGGCGTATTTTGGCACCATTACCTTGCTGTACGTGGGCTATAGCTTCATCACCAAGGACTGGAAAAGTTCCTGGATTATCTGGCCTGTTTCCGCGCTCCTCTACCACATCATCATCAGCATCCTGAACGCTCTGAAGAAAAAGTAAGCGCGACCGTCAGATCGCGATCGCTCGGACGCACGGCAGACACGCAGGTCGGAGGCGCTGGTCAGGTGCGACTCGCAAGAGCTCGGTCTTCTCGACAGGCCGAGCTCTTGCGCGTGCGGTTCGGCGAAGGTTCTTTTGAGCCTGAAAAACGCATCATGTCTGAGTAAAACAGCTCAGACATGGCGGGGAAAACCGGCAAATTGCTCAGACTTGGTGAACTTTTCCGGCCAATCGTTCAGACATGGCGAGAAAATCAGGCTCCACGTAAACGCCCATGAAACCACACCTGGATACAAAGTCACGTCACTAAAAGTCTGCCTGAAAAATGCAAAGAATCTGTGTTTGGGACACAGATTCTTTGTAGAAATCAGGCGCAGCTACGCGATCCAGAATCAGTTGAAACTTTATGCGCGACGAGATGCCTGATACTTCTCGAAAGCAGCCTTATATTTCTCTTCCTCTTTCTTGAAAATAGCATTGAAGACTAAGGTTGTAACCAGCAGAATGACCAGGTACAGTGCGGTAAATGACATCCATGCCTGTGCCATATTTGGAACCCATCCGCCAACGATCGCCATCGCCACAAGCGTTGGGAACAGGCAAACGTTGAAGCCAAGAAATCTCTGAAGGTAGCTAAGCTTGGTGATCAGAGGCTGGTAGTTGAACCAAATCTGCTGGTAAATGCCCGAAAGAGCGCCAGCGGCAATCAACGTGAGGAGCGTGATGTTATTTGCCTGTCACCATAATTGATTGCCAGCGCAATGACGCCATACACAAGCGAGATGCCGGTGAAGCATATCGCGCCACCTGAAATACCTTTGCACATGATTTGACCTACTGTTTTATTGAGTCCCTCATCAAATTCTTGCTGAGTCTCTCGCTCAATTCCTTGCCAGTTTTGTGATTCGTTGCGTTCCATGATGTTCCCTTCTCTGGGATAAAACTGCTGTTAAAGTGTGGTTCGAGTGGTGTTTGGCGCTCGGCACCGGGAGCGATGCGCGAGAAAATCCGCTGGCCCTTACACAATTCCGATACGTCGTTTGATTTCCGCAGCGTACTTTCTTGAAGCAACAAGGGGTTTCTCGCCAAGCGACAGCAACATGCGGCCGGAACCTGCGGGTTTGATGCCCGTAACCTGATCCAAATTGACCAGTTCCTGTCGAGAAGTGCGCACAAACGCCGTGTCTTTGAGCGCGTCCTCGAGCTCGGTCAAGCGACTAGAACTTTCCAGAGTCTCCCCGTTTACCAGGTGAATCAGTGTCACACTGCCATCCGTCTGAATCCATGCAACATCCGCGAGAAGGACGACGCGCCTGTTGATGGTTCCGGGAACGTATCCAGTCATCTTTCCGTCAACCATCTGGAGCTGACGGACAATTCCCGAAACGCGCGGGTCATCGGGGCCGCTCAAGATGGTCACTTCGATTTGCGCGCGACCCTTTTCTTCAACTACACGAATTTCCATTGCACTTCCAAACAACTTGCTTGACCAAACGTTTCGTTTCTTGCTGTAGCGGAACTATGTCCGCTTGCGTCCTTGCCTTAAGGCATCTTTAGAGTAACTGTTGCAGTTCTTATCTATGGTCTCATATCGTCCAAATGCACTAACTGACGTATGAAGTGCATTCTTTGCGCTCCGAGTGCCGCTTTCTGCGCGCCCGAACTTGCACGCGTAAACGCGTTCGTGCGTGCACCCATACAAAAAGCCGCCCTCAAGATGAGAGCGGCTTAAAGTTACTGCGTGCTAAATCTATGGCTTCCACGCACCATGCCTGCGAGCGTCAACCTTGTCACAGCTTAGTTTCTAGCTGCGTGAAGCTTGAGCGTGCCCAGCGCAAAGAGAACTGCTGCGCCGCCCGCAATAGCAAACATCAGTGTGTTCTGCAATGCATCGTCGCCGGTATAAGGGGTGCGAGACTTACGAGGCTTAGGGACAACAGGGTTGGTGGTGGTATTGGTGTCTGTGTCGATAAGACCATCGCTGACGTGGGCAGTGTTTACCACCGTAACGTCCTTCTCGCCCTTGTTGACCTTGACCTGGAAGGTAACGGTGAGTGTGTCGCCCGAAGCAACGTTCTGAGTCCAAGTTACGGTGCGCGTAGCTGGGTCATAGGTGCCGCCGTTATCAGCGGAGCCATCAACGTAAGTTGTGTGCTCTGGGATGACATCGGTGATGGTTACATCGCGAGCGGTGTTGGTGGTGTTGGTATAAGTTACGGAGTACGTGAGCACCTGACCAGCAGTTACCTTGTTGCCGTCGATGGAGTTACCCTGACCGTCCAGGACATCCTTCTTTGGCTGAGGCAGAACTACCCAAACGCCAATGAAGTGAGCGTTTTTGTGGTCAATGACCTCGGAATCGTGATCGTAACCGATAAACACCCACGTTCCATCTGGAGTCTCTACGCGAGTAACACCACCAAGAGGCTGATCAGGGGTAACGGTGGTGCCGTTAGGAATTCTTGTCTGCTTGCCAGGAAGCAAATCCAGGACCTCCTGAGGAAGCTCCCTGTTAGGGAGTGCCGCTTACAAACTCGTGGGTCTTCTCGTACAGAAGCTCAGTGGTTACCTTATTGGAGTGAGCAACGTTTCCGTCGACAACCTGTGTGAGCTCGTTATCAATGTTGGAGCCATCAGTTTCTACCCTGTTGTTGGTAACAGTCTTGTAGGTAATAACAAACTTCTTGCCGCCATTTGCCTTGGTGAGCAGGTGGTCCTTGATGTTGACCGTAACCTTCTGACCGTCAACAGCAACGGTGTAATCGGTGCCCTCAGTGAGGGTCTGGCCGTCAAAGCTTACGGTAAGGCTCTGGAAATCAAGGCGCTCGTCAAAGGTGTCAACCATGCTCATCGACTTAATCTTGCCGATGGTATCAATGCCCTGCTTTGGCAGCGTAAAGGTGCCGGTATAGGTAATGGTCTCTCCGGCCTTAGCAGGAGCCTGCTCTGGATCAACGGCCTTTACTGGAGCTGGAGTAATTGCCTCAGTGTATACGCCAAAAAGGCTGCCGCTGGTAGCCGCGCTGGTGGACTCAAACGTCATACTGCTTGACTTGGACTTAACAGCAAAACCTGCAAGGTTCTTCTCCTGGTCAGGACCAGAGGTTCCACGAACAGGATTCCAGGTAATATTGTTGCCGCTGGTGCTCTCAACAAGAATGTTCCTGTTGTTCATAACAATGCTATCGATGGTGCTATTGGCGTTAATAAGCGAGAAGGTCTCGTTTGCGCCAGTATCACCGACAACGTCAATATCGCTTGGCTGCATAACAAGCTTAAGATCACAAGGGTGCCATCGGTGTACTTAAGCTCTACTGTTACGTTTGCGTTGATTGCATAAGCCCTAAAGATATCAGCAGTATAGCTAGGGTGATTTACATCGATGTAGTCCATAATCTGGAAGGATTTGGAGCCCCAGTTCTCGTCAACCGTCAAGAAAGGCACATCGGTCTTGTTAGGGTTGTTGTAATCTGCATTTGCACTCTGGAGGGTAAGGCCCAGAGAGTTGATGGTGACATAGACGTCAACGTCCTTGCCGTCAACGGTGCCAGCGTTAGAAAACTTCAGCGAAAGAGGCTGGTTATACTGCTGGTTGGAACCGTCTTTAGTTGGCTGAACAACAAAAGCTGTTGAGGGCAGTCTGCCTGTATCAGAAGCAGGAATCTCTACACGCTTAACGCCAGTTCCCTGCGAGAGAACAGTCATGTTGTCTCTGGTCAACGTGAACTGGTAAATGTTGATCTGGGTAAGATCACTATCGTCTTTCTGGCGATCAAGTGCCTGAGCTGTGTTAATAGACATAAACAGGCATGCCACAACCATGGTGAGAAAGACTGAGATTCTCTTAAGAAAACCTTTTTTCATGATGGCCCCTCAAAAAGATGTGCATATTACATCTATATTTTCTTACAAATTGATAGCCAAAACATATGAGAAATTAGTATTCACATAAAAAGTGAATTAGGCTGATGAATAGTATAGTTTGTATGGACAATACTATTTTAAAAATAGTTCAAATTTTTGTATCCGCACCGCATCTGCTGCTGATGAACATGAATTCAGCCTGTGCGCTTCAAGGTGTCGCGCTACAAGATGCCGAGCCAGTCCGTAGCCTCGGCCTACACGCCTCTGCTCACGCGCCTTAGTTTGCCTCGTTAGGGCGAGACGGCCTGCCAGCTTGATGATTATCTGGCTCTTGAACTTTCTCTGTCCTAGAGCAAATCCACGCAACGGTATAGCCAATACAGCCAATAAACAGGCAGGTTAAGCCCAACATAATCATTTTCTCGCCAACGCCAAAGTTAATTTCATATTGAATTTTGAGCGCCAGAGGAGGATCTTGCAGAGGAAGTCCAGCCTTAGCAAACAGGTAGTATGCGCCCATGAGAGCGCTTAAAATACCCGAGATAAGAAAGCCTTGCGAAAGGTTCTTGATAATTTGAGCCGCTTTATTCATGTCGCATCATCTCCTTATGTTGCTATGGTAAAGCAAAATGGCGAGAAACCCAAAAAGAGAGCCTCGCAGTGAACTGCCTCCCATTTCTTAGACACAAGAAATAGGAGGCAGTTCAAAACACACCTAAGTCAGATAATCTGTCAAAAAGATGTATACATGACGCTGAAAATACCTCAAACGTGCAGATTATCTTCATTTGATGTGTAATATGGCCGCAATTGTGCAGATTATCTGACATAGGTGTGTTCCTTAGAAGCGGAATTTGCCTATAGTTAAATTTCTTATATATTCCTATTCATTATTCAGCATATTACATGAAGTTTATGCATAGATATGCATATCAGGTAGTGTGACCGCCTAGCTGCCTGACTATCTTGATTAAGAACATGTCGATTCTTCGGCAGAAGCTACCAAAGCTGCGCTATTTTGTGCGCCAGGCCTAAAAGCCGACGCTAACACGCTGCAGAATCATAATCACCCACACATGAACTGCCTCCCATTTCTTATGTCAAAGAAATGGGAGGCAGTTCAGTACTAGCTCTCTCTTTTTTGTAGTGGATTGAGCTGCTTACTTTCCGCTTGCCATCTTAGCTGGATACCACTTTTGGAACCATGCTGTAAACAAGCCCATTCCAATAGGAACCAGGTTGTTCACGATAACCAAAATGCCACCCACTCCATTTTGAACTGCAAACCAGCTCCAAATGGCAGTTAAAACGTACATCGCTCCCCAACATGCAGCCAAAATATAATTTGTCTTCATGAACAGCGGATTGTTGTAAGCGCTATCTCCACCGTAGCTGTACTTTACGTAAGCAGCGCAGAGAGGCTCTTTGGTCAGGCACGAGGCCAACCACATAAGACCAAAAGCCAGATAGCCCAAATTGACAATCAGGTTGCTGTCGCCATTTCCACTCATGAAAACGCCTGCAGACAATGCTCCAACCAGGGCAAATGAGATTCTATCCCAGATGGTGAACTTGAAGTTCCTCATAATAAGTGGCATCAACGCAGTAACAAGCAGCACAATCATGGAGCCAACTTGAGAGTCAAACGATGTTGCGGTCCAGAAGGTAATCCAAGGAAGCAGCATCGTAATCATCTGCGGATTTTTCTGTGCGTTGCCGGCTTCTTTAGCCAACGCGTCCCGCGCAGCTTCAGTTGAACTACCAGGCGTAGGACCAAAATACTTGTCCCATTCAATCATGAAAGAAAAATCGCCCTCAACGGTATACAGATGCTTACCCAGCGCCTCTGGTCCGCTAATCTCGCCCCTAGAAATAGCCTGCCACACCTCAAATGGAGTGTTGAGCTTTGTGGTGGTAGTGAGGCTGCCGTCAGTAAAGACCTTACTGCCGTCTTTACCCAGTAAAATCTGGTAGCTACGTCCAAGATCGGTGTAGTTCATCTCAAGAACACGATCTTTGCCGTCGTAAGCCGTCTTGTCGTAGAGAGCTGCCATCTGAGAGGTGAAGATATGGTCAAACGGTAGCTGCTCAACGGGTTTCTCGCCAGCGTTTGTGCTACCCTGAGCGCTTATATCGCGAGAAATTCCCCAGCTTGCATCCGCCATCTGCTCAAACATCTCTTTTGGATACAGCAAGACTTTGAGTTCGGCTTTTGTCTGGTCAGAAATGCCGCCCTGAGCGTATTCTGTACCAGCCTTTTTGACAAGCTCGAGGTACTGGTTGGTGCGTGCGGAAAGCTCTTTTACGCGGAAGAGCTCGCCTTGACCGCAGAAAATGCTCTCGTAGTTGCCCTGACCAAGAATGTGGTCAAACATCTTGGTAACGCTATCGTAGTTGCCCTCTGACGAATAGAATCCGCAGGTAGAAACGAGAACGTGCTTCTTGCCGGACATGTCGTAGCGAGACTCATGAGCGCCACTTCCATATCCCCTGTTTGCGTCGCTCATAAAGGGCAAACTCATGGGGAGCTGACGATCAATAAGGTTCTTCAGCAGTCCAGGTACGTTGAAGTAGTAGAGCGGAAAACTCCAAATAACCAGGTCAGCCCAGAGCTGCTTTTGGATGACGGTTTCTTCATCGTCCAACATAATGCACTTGCCAGGCGTGTTCTTCCAGCAGTGAAAGCAACCCTTGCAAGGCTTGATGTCCATAGTGGCAACGTTGAGCTGCTCAACAGTCACATCTTCATTGGCGTGCTGCTCAGAGACGCCCTCGATAAAACTCTTAGCAAGACGCAGAGAGTTGCTAGCTTTGCCCTTGGGGCTGCCATTAATGAGCAGAATGTTCATGGTGCGCCTCCAGCTCCTTCATGCACTTCTCGCTCCATGCCCTAAGCATTTCCTCGTGCATCTTGCCGTACTCGATAGTAAATTGCCAGAACAATGCCTTCTCTGGGTCACCCATTTGAGCTGCGTAAGCGGCTACCGCGCCAGCTGCCAGCTCACTTCCACCAGGAAACGATGAGGCGTTATCTGCGATTCGTTTGAAGAATGCAAGGTTTCCTCGTAGGTACACTCGCCCCTGAAGAATGTCTGCATCAAAAGCGGAATGCGCAGCACCGAAGCCTGAGAATCTTCTCTCAGCCACCTGTTCAACTCCCCTTTACCGGCTTCAGTTATCGAGAAAACCTTCTTGTCCGGCTTTCCTTTCTGAGCAACCAGCGTTGCGGTAACCCAGCCGTCTTTTTCCAGCGCCTGCAGTTCTCTATAGATCTGGCTTGTCTGAGCAGTCCAAAAGTAATTTAACGACTGTTGAAAGATGGTTTTAATCTCGTAACCGGACATATCCCCATAATTCAAGAGACCAAGAATTCCCTGCTTAAGCAAATCTCTCATCTCCTTATATTCCACTTGTTGAATATCTTACTATGATAGTAATTCCACTTGTGGAATATGTCAACGAGAAATTCTAAAAACTTTGATTACTTTCTATTTGCAATCACAACTACCCGCCACGGACGTGAAGATTATGGTGTCAAAAGTAGTTCACATGCGATATACTTTTGCCATGGCAATTATCGACGACATATACGCAAACGTGGACGACTTCGGACTCGTCACCTCCGCCGAGGCGAAGGAGTTCGGCATCCCCAACACCGAGCTCGTCCAGCAGGAGCGGCGCGGTAAGCTCGTACGTGTCGCCCGGGGCGTCTACAGGATGCCCGTCTGGCCCCATCAAAGAGGCCGCCCCCTACGCCATTGCGGTGAAGGCCGCGGGCGAGGGGGCCTACCTCTGGGGCGAGTCCGTCGTGGCGCTGCTGGGCCTCACCCCCACTGACCCCACCCGCATCTGGGTCGCCTCCCCAAGGAGGATTAGGCGCGACGTCGGCCAGGGCGTCACCGTGCTGGGCATGCGCCAGGGAGAGAGCACCACGCACTACGAGGGCGTACGCTGCCAGCGCGCGGCCGATGCCATCCGCGCCGCCGCGCCGAGACTCGGGCGCGAGCGGGCGCACGAGGCCGCGGAGACGGCCCAGCACGAGGGGTACATAACTAGCGGGGAGATGAACGACCTGAGGGAGGAGCTCTCATGACCGCGAAGAGGCCGAACAGTATGCGCCACCTCGACGACGCAATCCGCAGGGAGTGCGGGGGAAACCAGGCTGCCTACGTGAGGCTGCGCACGCTCATGGCCAACGCCGTCGTCGCAGGGATGCTGCCCGACGGGGTCGTGAAGGGAGGGAGCGCCATCAAGATGCGCTACGGCAACGCCCGGACGCGCTACACCACCGACCTCGACACCGCGACCGCCACCGACCCCGCCTCCTACGCCGATCTCCTCGGAGTGGCACTTGCCCGCGGCTGGGAGGGCTTCACGGGGCGGGTCGTCCCCAGGGAGCCCGCACACCCGAAGGACGTGCCGGAGGAGTACGTCATGCGGCCTTTCGACGTAAGGCTCTCTACCTCGGCAAGCCATGGTGCACAGTCCCGCTCGAGGTGGGACACGATGAGATAGGCGACGCCGACGCAGCGGACTGGATCGACCTCGAGGACGCGGACGCGGCGTTCGCAGCGCTCGGCCTCCCCAGCCCGGGGAGGGCGCCACTCATGACGCTGGAGCACCAGGTGGCCCAGAAGCTGCACGCCGTCACCGGGACGGGCGACAGGGTGCGCGACCTCGTCGACCTACAGGTTATGTTCTCGAACAGCGACATAGACCTCGCTGCGACGAAGCGCACGTGCGAGAGGCTCTTCGCCTACAGGCAGAGGCAGGCCTGGCCGCCGACGGTCGAGGCTCGCGAGGGGTGGGATGAGCAGTACCAGGTGCTCGCCGAAGGCATGGTGGTCATCCAGGACGTCGGCGAGGCGATCGAGTGGGCCAACGCGCTCGTCTCGCGGATCGCCACGGCGTAGCCCCACGGCGGCCGCAGACCCGCATCGGGCAGCTGATATAGTTTACAGGCCGGCAATCGCCAGCGAGTCCAGGAGTGAACTGCCTCCCATTTCTTGGACATAAGAAATGGGAGGTTTTATGTTTTGCGCGCTTCCCGCACTCAACAGGCTAAAGCTTCAAAAAAAGACTCTGCCATTTCTGACAGAGCCCTGACATGCGATTATCGTATGTTTTCCGTTGCTTCAGCATTACCTATTACAGGGAAGAAGTGGCGTGCTAACTGCACTTTCACGAGTATCGTCGCGCTCATCATATGCGTCATAAGGAGCCTTAGGGTCATGAACTTTGACTGGCTTATTGACGTTGCAAACTTCATCAGTGTGAGCAAAGGCAAAGTTGATGTCATCCGCCCAACCTGTATGGCCGGTGATAATTTTAGGGTTAAGTCCGCCCTGGCGCAGGATTCCCTCTAGCTTTGCAAGCGATTCAACAGCAAGTTTATTGTCTTCTGCAAGCTTATTGATAAAACTATAGCCGCCGTCAGCACCAAACCAAATGGTATCTGCGGAGAAAACATACTCGTCATCAATCAGGTACACCACGTGTCCCCAGGTATGACCAGGAACCAGGATTGTTTCAATTTTTATGCCATCAATTTCAAACACTTCCCCATCGTGCAGAAGAGTCTTTTTGTTTGGGATTTTTACCTTTGGCAGCTTATACCAGCCGTTCATTACACGGCGACGGACTTCTCCTGTTAAATATCTATTCTCAACATCGCCAATATAAACCTGTGCATGGCTAAAGAGCTGATCACTATCAGCCTCAATTGCACCAATATGGTCAGTGTCCAGGTGAGTAATCAGGATGTGCTGAATCTCTTTAGGGTCAATTCCCAGCCAGTCCATCTTTTCTTGCAGGCGATCATAGCTATATCCTGCGTCGATCATGATGGTAGTGTCGCCTTTGGTGTAGAAGAAAATGTTGGCTACATACTCGCGTACGCATCTCACATGCTCGTCAATGGCACCTGTATTGAGGGGCTTAAATATCTCTTTGCCGCGGTACACCCACGACATCAATATCTTTTGAAACTTTGAAGCGCTCTTTGACATTGCTTCGCCTCGATTCTGTTTTCTTCACACGGTGGTGTACGACTGAAAAAGTAATCCTCTAATCTGGCAGATCATACGTACAGAAAATGGCATCTGAACTTGCCTTTTAACTTTTGTTAGATTTTTCTAACTAAATATTACCCCTCTATCGTCTGCAATCTTTGATTTTCCGCTGAACGGATAAAAGCTAGACGCCAACGCAAAAATAAGCCTTAAACAGCAAAAACCGCACTCCAAATTAATCGGAGTGCGGCTTAATTGCAAATGTGCAACATACCGTTGCATACAAATGAAAGTACTCATGAATCACGGGGTTTCTCGCCATTCATGAGTAGCGAATGTATGGTGGAGGTGCGGAGAATCGAACTCCGGTCCAAAGCAAATCCTAGGCAGGTGTCTCCAAGCTCAGTTACTAATTACATCTCAAGTACCGCACACTTAGTAACGGGCGTTTGGTGCTCCAGTTGGTTCAATCTTTTTGTAAGGCATACCAACTACGTCCTTACAAGCATCTCCCTAAATGACGTCACCCTGAGAACAGGAGAAAATCCCAGTTAGACGCGCTGAACTAAATTAAGCAGCGAGAGCCATGCGAGGCTCAAAAGTAAGAGTGTTGTCAATTCAATTTGACGTTACCCCTGTTTTACGTGGCGAGGAGACCACGGCTTGCTGCCCACCGCAAACTCACCTTGTCGAATCCAGTCACCCCCAATAATGAGAGAAACTGCCACCATGCAGTTTTCAATGTTCCTGAATTGCGGACGCGCATAACGTTGCTTGCAATTCAAAGTGTAGAGAGTATACCCCATGAACTGCCATTCTTTCAAAAAAGATATGACTATTTTGGGAACGGCTTACTTTGCGAGCTACTTTGCGGCTTTCTTTGCGGCTTACTTTGCAGACTTGCCGTGAGCTTCTAAAACTTGTTTCTCGCGATCAATAAACATGACCAGAATAACCACCAGAAGCGCCGCAGGTGAGAGCCAAATCATATGGGTACCCAGCAGCGGAATGAGCAAGTTACCCACTACCGCACCAGCTACAAAGCAGAAAATAGTTCCAAAATAGAGCAGCGACGTCTCAATGTGAGATGAATCGTGAGTGTGCATATACGCGGCTATTTCTTGCGTTCCGCCGCGAAGGTTGCCAATGCACATGGTTGTGGCAAACGCGTGTCCATGAAGCTTTCTAAACGCCTGGACTTGAATGCCGCATGCAAGTGACGTCAAGCTGTTTGCCAACAGATTCATGTCTGTTGGCAGCAAAGAAACAACACCTAAGAGCACAATCTCAACGATAACCGCCAGCTGTCTCCAGTGCAGATGTTCTTCTCGCGCAATGGCTCGTATGGCATATGAAAGCGCAATACCTATGGCAAATGCCAAAATTGGAAGGGCGTATTTGAGACACTTTTCAAACGAACCGCTTGTCAAATTAATACCAAAAAGCAGTAAGTTTCCCGTCTGAGCATTGGCAAACACCACCACGTACCAGGTAGGAATAGGCGTCCATCACTCCGCCCGAAAAGGCCAAAAATGCTGCAACTTCCACCGAATCTGACATTTGTAACGCGTGCTTCAAGACTACTCCAACCACATTGCGTACATCCACGGCACATATTACGCAGGCGTATACGAAAAGCGATGCAGGTTAAATCCTACATCGCTTTTACGATTTTGTTTGGGTGATCATCAAAGAGGTTACCAACGTGCAATCTTGCGCGGATAACCTATCTGACTAATTTGTGGGGAGTTTACTCCTCGACAAGCTCGAACATCTCAGGACCAACGCCGCAAACTGGGCAAACATAGTCCTCAGGAAGCTCTGGAGTGTCAACCTCAACCTCATAGCCACAAACGGTGCAAACAAACTTGTAAGTAGTCTCTGCCATTTTTATTCCTCTCTCCAAGCGCTGACGCGCTTTTCCTTCTATTCGCGCAGTTAACGCGGACGGCAACTAACCGTGGCCCTTATCCGCGGTTAAGTGCTCATGCAGATAGTAACAAATCTTGAGTGATTCTAAAGCATTATTCCGAAAATAGGAATGATTCTCATAAAATTCGCACGAAATTTTTTGGCGAGAAGTTCGGCGTGCTCCGAGCGCCAGCCGCTTCCGGCGGTACGCTCGCGTGCGACAGCGACGCGCTACTAGCGACTGCGCTCCTTGAGAGCTCGCTGAATCTCGCGGTCAGAATCACGCTTGGCTGCAGACGCACGCTTGTCGTAGAGCTTTTTACCCTGCGAAAGCGCAATCAGCAACTTGACGCGGTTATGCTCGTCAAAGTAGATCTCAAGCGGAACCAGCGCCAAGCCTTTCTGGCGAAGTTTTCCGTCAAGATAGTCAATCTGCCTGCGGTGAAGCAGCAGCTTGCGCTTTCTATCTGGGTCAACGTTCCACACGCCACCGTTTGTGTACGGATGCAGGTGCATGCCGTGAATCCACGCCTCGCCATCGCGAATGAGGCAGAACGTGTCGGTCAGCTGACAACCACGCTCGCGCAGGCTCTTGACCTCGGTGCCAGTAAGCACCAGGCCACACTCAAAGGTCTCGCCAATCTCGTACTCATGACGAGCAGAGCGATTGCGTGCAATCGACTTCTTACCCTGCTGTTTTCCCTGGGTCTCGGCCATACTTACTTGCCTTCCCCATCTGAAGTTTCTGCTGCATCGGTTTTCTCGCCAGACGCGTCAGCAGATACGGGATTGCCACCTGCGGTGAAGCCCTCGGAGATTGCGGCGTCGCGAACAAGCTGCAGAAGCGTAAGAGCCGCCTGCTCGCCCACAAGATCGCGAGCGCGAATGGTCATCTCAGTTGCAGTAACTCTGTCTCCCATGGCAGCGCAATCCTGTGCGCACATAAGCAGGCAAACCGCAATCTCGGCGTTAGCACCTGTTGGAAGGCCCTCTGCCTCAAGCAGGTCGTTTGCCTCTTCGTCGGTAAGGCCATCAGGGTCTTTAGGGGGTGCCTGTGGCCTGGTCAAGAGCGGCCTCAAGCGTGCTGTCTTTAACCTCAAAGCGACGAGCAGCTCTCAGACATGCCGCAGCTTGCTCAAGCCTACCCTGAGCCTCAAACCACGCAGCAAAGTTCAAAAACGCCCTGGTCAGATGCCTTGCCTCGCTTGCGCGCTCAAAAACGCCAAACGTCAGGGCAATATACTCACGAATATCTCCTGCAATCTTAAACAGGTCAGCCAAATCAAGCCTAAATCCGCAGTTCATCGGGTTCCAACGAATGGCAGTCTTCAGCGCATTCATGGCGTTTTCGTAATCGCCAGTACGTACGTAAGCCATTGCAAGGTCTCCGTACAGGCGATCAAACGGCTCATGAACATCCTCAAGCTTGCGAGGGTCGTTCTCCACGCGCCTATACGCTAAGCGATCAAACAGCGTAGGGAACGCAAATACTGCAGCTCATCTGTGGTTTGGCAGTTGCAATCCACATATTCCTCAGCGTCTTCAGCTAAACGAAGCAGCAGCTCAAGGGCCTCTTCGTTCTGGTCCTGCATCATCATGCCTTCAGCGCGCATCAGCTCATCTGAAAGTGCCGAAAGTGCCATCTTACTCACCTATCATTCAATAGCAAACATGCAATCATCCGTACGGATACTTCATAAACCCGCACGCAATCTACGTGCATATTATTCCACAAGTGCCAAATCAATCTGACCACGAGCCACATTTACGCCAGAAATCTTCACGCGCACACGTCCACCAATACGATACGTTTTGCCTGTTGATTCCCCTATCAGCGCCAGAGTCTCCTGATCATACACGTACCATTCGTGACCCAAATCTCTCACAGCGAGAAGCCCGTCGGCGTAGGTACCGTCCAGTGTAATGAACAGGCCAAAACGCTCGCAACCGTCAATGGTCCCCCACGTTTCTTCTCCCAGACGGCTCTGATAGTACTCAGCCAGCTTGATCTTTTGTGTCGCACGAGCCGCCGCATCTGCCTTGCGCTCCTGCTCAGAGCAGGTGCTGCAGATATCTGGAAGTGCGCTCAACTCTGCACGAGACGCCGTCTGACCGCGAAGCAGACGCTTTAACGTACGATGCACTATCACGTCGGGATAGCGCCTGATTGGCGAGGTAAAGTGACAGTACGCATCCGCCCCTAGGGCAAAGTGCCCCTGATTGGTTGGCAGATAGATGGCTCGTTTTTGAGCCCTGAGCAGCTGTGCATTTACCACGCGAGAATAACGTGTGCCGTGGACTGACTCCAGCGCTTCTTGCAATGCCGTCTGATCGCCAATGGAAATACGCGATGCAACATCTGGCTCAAGAGCACCCATCGCTACAAGTGGAGTGACCGCAAGCTTAAGTGACTCTGGAGAAGGCTGCTCATGCACGCGATATGCCGACTCCAGGTCATGCTGGCTGAGCATGTGCGCGACGCTCTCATTGGCTGCAAGCATTGCTTCCTCGATAAGCCCCGTTGCTTGGGTGCGCTCGCGCACCGATACGCCAGTAGGCTTGTTATCCTGGTCAAGCACTACGCGCGTCTCTACACTCTCAAAATCTACTGAGCCGCGTTTCTCGCGAATCTCTTCTCGAAGCGCACGGATTTGATTGAGCACGCCAATCATTTCTTTGATTGCGCCAGCGTCTTCTGCGGAAACAGCCGAGTCAAGTGCCGCAGCATCACCTTGGAGATAGCTATCTACCTGGTCGTAGCTAAGTCTTGCTCGTGAGCGAATAACGGAATTCATGGCCGTTGCGCCAAGAATCTTGCCTGAGCTGCTCAAAGTCATCTTAACCGACATGGCCAGCCTGTCTTCAGCTGGTCGCAAAGAGCAAACGTCGTTGCAGAGCTTCTCTGGAAGCATAGGCAACACGCGGTCAACTAAATATGCCGAGCAGGTACGCATGCGGGCTTCCATGTCAATGGGAGAATCCCATTTCACATAGTGAGCCACGTCTGCAATATGAACCCACAGCTCAAAGCCGCCGTCTTCAAGCTTGCGCGCACCAACAGCATCATCAAAGTCTTTAGCATCTGCAGGGTCTACGGTGATACACAGATTTCTCGCAAATCGTGTCTTGAGACGTCTTCCGCAAGCGCTTTATCTGCGTCAACGGAGATTTTCTCGGCTTGTCTCAGCGCCTTAATAGGAAATTCTGTTGCCAAACCATACGAAGCAATAGTTGCCTCAACGTTCATGTCCAGATCTTCGGCTGATCCCACGCGGCGCTCGATAGTGACTACAGCAGCGCTTTTACGCGTTGGATACTCTGTGATGCGCGCGACAACCACGTCGCCCTCAAAAACGTAATGACGTCCAACAGAAGGATCTTCGGGAAGCACAAAGAAATCTCGCTGAATACGACTATCCAGCGGCACCACAGCGCCAAGCGGACCGGCGTCGTGATAGATGCCCAAAAACGTCTGAGTAGCTCGCGTAAGCACAAAACGCACGTTTGCCAGAGGAGTCTTTCCCTTGGCCGAGACAAGCGAAACCTGGACCTCGTCTCCGTGCATTGCCTCATGAATCCCGTGCTTGGCCAGCGCATACGTACCCTCAGGGGTGCTTACGGTAGCAACTCCTGGACGAGAAAGGCTCAGCGTGCCTGTAAGCAACGCCGATGGTCGCTTTGAGACTTTTGCACGCCCCTGACGACGGTTTCCTTTATGTATGCGTTTTCTAGCCAAAAATCCTCCTGTAGGTAAGAAGCCAGCGCCTTTTGCGCTGACCCAATGAATCTTCTGATATGTACCCTAAAGTGCCTTGTGATAGACGATGCGCAGATAAGGCGAGAAGTTCCAGGGATCTCGACGGGTTTCTCGACGAACATCTCGACGGATAGACGTCGGAGCCCTCGCCGGGTTTCTCGCCATCCTGCGCACAAAAAGAGCCCCTATGCAGAGACTGCATAGGGGCTCCAGAAGGGATTGGTTTACCTCTTAGAAGGTGCCGCGAATAACCTCGCTGCCTTCCTTCATGATAACTTCCATGTTATCTGGGGTAAGGTCGCGGATGTTGCTAGCAACGTCGCCCTTGACAACCAGGAGGTCAGCAAGCTTGCCAGCCTCGAGGGAGCCAAACTCATCCTCGTGGTGAACCATCTTTGCGCCGTTAAGAGTAGCAGCCTTGATGGTCTCAAGAATGGTAACGCCAGCCTTCTCAACGAAGTCATACATCTCGTCGATGGTGACATAGCCGTAAGGAGTTACGAAGCTGAAGGAGTCGGAGCCGATGGTGAGAGTGACGCCGCGCTCGTTAGCAGCACGGAGGTTCTCGTATGTACGGTTGAGGCCCTTCTCAACTACGGTGTCGCCTGCGAATGCGTCGAGCTCTGGAGTCCACTCTGGTGGATAAGTTCCGTACCAAGTTGGCAGGAAGCCGATGGTAGGAGTGAAGAAGGTGCCCTGCTCGCACATAAGATCCATGGTCTTTGCATCAAGCTCGAAGCCGTGAATCATCTGCTCGCAACCGCAACGGACGGAGTCATAAGCTGCGGAGAAGCTGTTGTAGGAGTGTGACCAAACAGGAATGCCAACCATTGCTGCCTCGTCGCAGACTGCCTTGATCTCCTCGTAGCAGTAGTGCTGATCGCGACCGGAGTCCCAGTGCCAAATGCCGCCACCGGTTGCCCAAATCTTGATTGCGTCTGGGTTCTCACGAAGGCGACGACGAACTGCCTTACGAAGATCCCAAGGACCGTCCACCTGATCGCCCCATGGGTGACCATTCTTGGAAATCTCCTGTGGGAGCTGGTGGCAGTCACCGTGACCAGCAACGCGGCAGAAGCCAAGGCCGGTAGCGTAGATACGTGGGCCTTCCATGATACCCATGTTGACGAGGTCACGAAATTGCGATACCATTGCGGCCAATCTCGCAGACGGTGGTAAGACCATGGGAGAGAGCGTCCCAGGACTGCTTGACTGCGCATGCCTGCTTCTGAGCAACGGACTCGATAACCCAGTCGTTATCGTTGTCGGTCAGGTTGCCGGAGAAGTGCAGGTGAGTGTCGATAAGACCTGGCATAATGGTGCGGCCCTGGATGTCACGGACCTCATAGCCCTCTGGAACCTCAGTGCGAGGACCAGCATAAGCGATCTTCTTGTCGTCTACGAGGACAAGAGAATCCTCAACAGGAGCGGCGCCAGTGCCGTCAACGAGCTTTCCGCCTACAAAAGCAATCTTACTCATTTCTTTCCCCCTCTAGTAAATGATACATACTATCTTTTTGCGCCCACCCTTTTTGGGCGCAAAAAATCCAAACTAAAGAAACAAATAACGCGCTTAGTTCAACGTACCGATGAAACCTTTAGAGCTTGTAAGCAACTTATGCTGCTGCCTTCTCAGACTGACGACCAAAGATCATGAAGATGGCCATACCAATAACAATCCAAGAAATGGTGATGATCCACTCAACTGGCTTCAGTGCTGCAGGACTGAAAGGAACAACCATCAGACCGATGATGATGCTGCCAGCAAGAATTGCAGCAAGGATACCTGCGATACCACCGTTGACCTTGTAAGGACGAGGCAGGTCTGGCTCGGTCTGACGCAGGCGCAGGCAGGCAACGCCAGCCATGGTGCATGCGAAGATGAAGCCAAGAGAAGCAACGTTGGTCAGAGGAACAAGCATGTTGCGGCCGAGGAATGGACCAACAAGGGTCAGGCCAGCCATGAACATGTTTGCAGTCAGAGGTGCGCCAGACTTAGGGTCAATCTTTGCGAATGCCTCTGGGAGCATCTTCTTACGACCAAGAGCGAGCATCAAACGAGTTGAAGCACCAAAGAAGGAGTTCATTGGGCCCAGAGGTCCAAGCGTTGCAATGATGAGCATTGCAATGTAGAAGAACAGGTTGATGCGCTCGAGAACTGCAAGTGCAGGAACAGAAGACTTAACAAACTCGTGCCAGTCAATCATGGTTCCGAATGCATAGATGCAGATGAGATAGAAGATACCAGATGCCATAAGTGCAAGTGCAGGAATGATGCCAAACTTCTTCCAATCAAGGTCAGCAGAAGCCTCTTCTGCCTGCTGTGGAATGGTGTCAAAGCCAGCGTAGAAGAATGGAGTCATAACAAGTACTGCAATGATGCCACCAAAGAAGCTGGTAGCCTTTGTGCCCTCTCCACCTGCAACCTCAGTTGCCTGGGAGAAGAGTGGGAGGCCGTTGCTTGGAGAACCAGTTGCAAAGGAGATAACCATTGCAAGGATCATACCAGTCAGCAGAGCCTTAGTCAGGAAGCTCGAAAGCTTAGCTGCTGCGCCAGCGCCCTTAAAGTTAAGGAAGATGACCAGAATGGCAAAGCAAAGAGCGATGACTGTTGGCCACAGGTAAACATCTGCACCAAGGATGGTGTAGAGCTTAACGGAGCGCAGCCAAGAAAGAATTGGGAATGCACCAAAGCGGTCGGTGAGAAGCGTGGAAATAGCAATTGCCTCCCAAGGGCACAGTGGAGCGTTACCCAGAAGGAGCATCCAGCCGGTAAAGAAGCCCATTGGGCGGCCGAATGTCCTGTCGACGTACTCAATGATGCCACCAGAAATTGGAATAGCAGCAGTAAGCTCGCCAAAAACACATCCAATTGGTACAAGGAAAATTGCGCCAATTGCGAATGCGATCATCGCGGGGAATGGTCCTCCACCAAGAACCATCCAGTCGCCTACCAGGAGCACCCATCCGGTACCAATGATCGCACCAAATCCGATGGTAAAGAAGTTGAATAGACTCAACGACTTTGCATCTCAGGTGCCTCGGCATTTTCTGCCATGTCCCACTCCTTCCCGTAATTACTCGGACGAAGAACTTGATGAGACTATGTTTGCACCCGAAGCCATTTGAAAAAAGAAGTAGCGCCCTCTGGGCGTCAGATAAACCCGTAAGCGTAAAGGCTACAACCGCGAGCGGTAGTTAAATCTTTTTACATCTTTACCAAAATCTAATAACAGTTATGCAATTTTCAAATAGTTAACGTACACAACTATGCATCAATCTTTAACTCAAATACTTTAAAAACTCTTCTGTAGTACGCGACATCTCGCCTTTTACACGATGTGTAATAAAGACATTACGATGTACGGGAGTCTCCAGATGATGTACATCAATATCAAAATTTGTACCTTTTGTTGCCTCAAGTGGCAACAAACTTACACCAAGACCTGACTCTACCATGGACATAATGGTGAATGAATCCGATGACGCAAACGTCATGCGTGCGTTTTTGAGTTGCTTCTGAAGCAGAGGAGCCGTCTCAATATCAACGATAAAGGGCTCTTCAATAAGACGCTTAACAGGAATTGTCTCAAGGTCCTTCTCGTAATGTCCCTTTTGAGATACAACAATAACCTCATCATGATCAAATAAAGTTGAAGTAAATCCCTGCTCAGTTGCGCGGGTCATAGTAAAACTAATATCCACTTTACCCTTGCTAATAAGACGCAGGGCTTCGCCGTAGGTGCATTCGATAACTTCAACTTTGATGTTTGGATGGTCAGTCATGTACTTCTTCAGATGGCCAGGCAGTGCTCGTGAAAGAAAGCTCGAAGGCGCAGCAATAACAAGGTTGCCCATCTCAATGGCACTGACGCGATTAACTTGATTGCTCAACTTGCTGTATGCCTGGCACACCTCTTCTGCAACAGGCAAAAGCGTCTTTCCCTCAGGAGTCAGACTTACATAGCCACCATGCCTGTTAAACAAGCGGACATCCCACTCTTTTTCTAGACTTGCCACCATGCGACTAATAGACGACTGAGTGCATCCCAGCTCTTCTGCCGCCACCGTAAAGCTACTGTGATATGCTGCGGAAGTAAAAGCCTGGAATTTGTGCAGGTTGGTCTCCATACTTGGCCCCTATTCAAGTACGTGGCTAACAATTCACCCTTAAAAATATCATTCTACCTGCAAATTGGTAAATACCGTTTAACGCAAAAAGACCCCGTGAACGGTATTCACGAGGTCTTACCTTGCAATCTTTATGCAAAAAACTTTCTTAATTGATACTTCACTTTGACAATTGAAGTACCAGGTTGCTTAGTTACTATGCCTTCAGATAGCGGCCCATAGCAATAGCAGAGCCAAAGAGTCCCAGAAGCAAACCTAAGAGCAACAGAAGGCCACTCATACCCAGCATGACCGTTGTTGGAATAGCAAAGGTCAAGAAGGTCATGCTTTCTGCCATAACCGGGAGAAGCATGTGGGCTCCAACAACCAAAACGACAATGGCGAGAAGAGCGCCGATAAGAGCCTCAAGCACGCCTTCCATAAGGAATGGTCCGCGAATAAAGCTGTTAGATGCGCCGACCAGACGCATGATGGCAATCTCACGACGGCGAGCGTTAATAGCAAGGCGAATGGTGTTGTTAATAAAGACAAAGGCAACAAACACCAGAAGTCCAACAAGGCCAATAGCGCCAATACGAATGTATGCTGTTACGCTAAAGAGGCGCTCAACGGTCTCGCGACCATACTGAACATCACCGGATGGATTGCTCTTATTATCCGCAATGGCTGCAAAAGATGATGAAGAAGCAATGCGCTGGGCAACGTCTTGAACATCCTTAGGATCCTTGAGTTTGATCACAAGAGATGCAGGAATTGGATTCTGGCCATCAAGAGCAGAAACCGCATCGGAAGCATTGCGATAACTCATGGTTGTGCGGTACTCCTCAAGAGCCTGCTCTTTGCTCTTATAGGTTACAGACTCAACCGTATCCCAGCCTTGAACTTCTTGCTGGAAAGCAGTTACTGCAGCCTGATCTGCGTCATCCGAAAGAAACGCCTGGATAGTAACGCGGTTCTCGACACTTCCTACCATGTTCTCGATAAGAGCAGAGCCAAGAATAAACAGGCCGATGATGAACAGTGACAAGAAGATGGTTACGATTGCACCAAGAGCGGTAGACCAGTTCCTTTTAAAGTGGCTTCCGGCCTCATGCAGAGAATATCCAAAATTAGAGAGCCCCATAGTAACCATAGCCTCCCTTCTCCTGGTCGCGGACAATGTGACCAGCCTCAAGTGCAATAACGCGCTTGCGCATAGAGTCAACCATCTCGCGATCGTGTGTTGCCATTACAACCGTAGTACCCGCACGATTAATGCGGTCAAGAAGCTTCATAATGCCCAGAGAAATTGCTGGGTCCAAGTTACCCGTAGGCTCGTCGCAGATAAGCAGTGGTGGGCGGTTAACCATTGCACGAGCAACAGAAACACGCTGCTGCTCACCACCGGATAGCTGGTCTGGATAAGCGCTCATCTTTTGACCAAGGCCTACCAGACGCAGAACCTCTGGAACCTGAATATCAATAACAGGACGAGGCTTGCCAATGCACTCAAGTGCAAAGGAAACATTCTCATAGACGGTCTTATCGGGCAGAAGCTTAAAGTCCTGGAAGACGGTACCAATCTGACGACGCAGATAAGGAACCTTGGAGTTACGCATACGCGTAAGGTCCTGACCAGCAACAATAACTTGTCCGTGAGTTGCCTTCTGCTCACGCGTGATAAGACGCAAGAGAGAAGACTTGCCAGAACCAGAGTGTCCAACAACAAAGACAAACTCACCTGGATAGATGTCAGTGCTGATGTTATCTAGTGCTGGACGGTTTGGCTGTGATGGATACACCAGTGAAGCGTTCTTAAAAGAAATGGTTGGAGTACCAGTGCGCTCTACCTTAGGTGCATCTTGAGCTAGATCTGCAAAAAACTTTGCACGATCAAGAGGTGCCTGCTCAGGGTTATTTTGCTGCTCAGCGGTAACTACATGCACAGCTTCAGCGCCGGAAGCAAACGGATCAGATACAGGTGCTGCAGGATCAGCAGCCTGGGCCACTGGCACATCAGCAGAAAAGTCCTGGGTTTCAACTTGATCAGCTACAACATCTTGCTGGTCAAGCTGGTTAAAATCATCCTGAGAAATTACCTCAAAACGATCATCAAACGAGGACTCCTGTTGCTCATCAGTGCGAAAATGATTAGCCACAGTTGCTCCTTTTCTTACTCCGAAGAGACAGATACAAAGTTTATTTTACCAAAAGTGCAGGTATGTTACACGTCATGCAGGTCATCCACAGAAAAACCGCCTCTTCTTTACTGAAGAGACGGTCTAAAAATCGCGAGAAAAACGCTGTTGAGCGTTAGTTATACGCCACCTGTAAGTTAGTTCTGCACCTGTTATGCGGTCTGCATCTTTGCGCGTGTCTCGTCAATGATGGCACGAACCTTGGCTGCATTAGCTGCAATCTCCTCTTTTGAACCCTTAGTAAGCAGGCTTCCCATGCCGCAGCAATCAACGCCGCGCTCAAGCCACTCAGCAAGGTTGTCAAGATTAATGCCGCCAGAAGCCATCAAAGGCATCCAAGGAGTTGGTGTCTTGAAGAGGTTGACCAGCTCAGGGCCGTAGACATTAGAGATTGGGAAGCACTTAATAAAGGCAGCGCCCATCTCAAGGCTATGATTTGCCTCAGTCATAGTAGTGCAGCCAGGTGCATAAGGAATCTGATACAGGTTGCACATACGAGCAACCTCGTCAGAGCCGCAGTTAGCAACAATGAACTGTGCGCCAGCCATAATAGCAAGACGAGCAGTTGTAGGCTCCATTACAGTACCTGCACCAACAATCATCTTGTCACCAAGACGCTCTCTAATTGCAGCAATAACCTCGCCTGCATTTGGCAGGGTGTAGCTGATCTCCATTGCATGAACGCCGCCTTCAGCAAGACCCTCAGCAATTTCAATACCACGCTCAACCGTTGGGACGCGAACAACTGCAAACGCACAGGTATCTACCAGTGCCTGAGAAACAGCAGCTTTCTGCATCTTCATATACAACATCTCCTTGTAAACGTATCTCGCACTACCCTCTTGAGCTGGCGAGAAACCCGTCATTTGATACTTAGTTATGAGCAATTCCGTAATGGTCAAGCATTGCATAGATTTTCTCGTCAACACCCTCTGCAACCTCGGTAACCGGGAAACGAGCAGGGCCAACAGGATATCCAGCAAGCTCAAGAGAGCGCTTAAGCGTCTGAGGTGTGCTTCCAAGGTGCAGGATGTCGCGGATTGGCTCAATCTCTGCCTGCAGGCGAGCTGCCTCTTCTGCATTTCCTGCCTCAAGAGCCTTCCAAAGGTCAACAACAACCTTGGTGATAAGGTTTGCAGTACCCGCAATAGTGCCCTGAGCTCCAAGGGCGTGAGCCTCAGAAATCTTTCCGTCAGAGCCTACAAGCACATCAACGTCGTGACCAGCGGCAGCGTCCAGATAATCCTTAAGGTTATCAATGTTGCCGGAGCTGTCCTTAATACCCTTGATGTTTTCAATGGTTACCAGCTGCTCAACAGCCTCTTTAGAGATGTTTTTGCCGGTTCCCTTAGGAATGTTGTACAGAAGGACTGGAATCTTGACGCTTGCAGCAACCGTCTTGAAGTACTCAACCAGCTGCTGGTCAGAAATGCCCAGGAAGTAAGGGTTAATGACGGAAAGCGCATCGGCGCCAATTGCCTCTGCTTCACGGCTCATGTAGAGGGCTTCTTTTGTTGAGCACGCGCCGGTTCCCACGTAAACAGGAAGACGATCAGCGGTTTTCTCGATAATAAACTTGGAGAACTTGATCTTCTCGTCAGGGTTACAAACGTGGAACTCACCGTTGGAGCCAAACGTGAAGATGCCGTCTGCGTCCTCAGAGATGAGCTTTTCCAGAAGCTGCTCAGCGGCTTCATAGTTGATAGACTGCTCTTCATCGCGGTTAAACGGCGTAACCATAGGGACAATAACGCCCTTAAATGTTGACATTCAAACTCCTCTGTATACTTTACAGTGTTTATCTGGGGTTATTTGCCCTCGCGAATAGACGCGCCAAGAGCTCCACCGGGATGCCACTTAACGTACTGCTCTGGGTTAAGGCCGTACTCGTTTTGAAGCAGGATAGAGAGGCACTGGAGCTCCATAATCTCAGCCAGAATTGAGGCGCGTGGTGGCTTGTTCATGGAATCGCCCTCCTGCTCAACGCCTGCAATAAGGGCAACCTCTGCCTCGTTTGCCAGCCAAGAGTTAGGATTTCCGGTCAGCGCAATAATGTGCACGCCAACGTTCTTAAGGCAGGTGACGGTAGCCTTGAGCTCGCCAGTCTCGCCAGAGTTGGAAATAGCAATAACAACGTCGCCAGGACGAGTCTGACCAGCAGATCCGTGAACGCACTCGGTGCCGTGAAGCTCATACGTTGGAGTTCCGGTTGACGAGAAGAGCGATGCAGCATAACCAGAGACGTGACCTGGCTTACCAATACCGGTTACGTGCAGGCGGCCGCCCTTTGCCTCTGCGTCTAAAATAAGCTTTTTAGCTGCGGAGAGTGCGTCAAAATCGATGCTCTCTACATACTGATGGAGCGACTTTCCCACAATGGAGAGAAACTCCTGAACCTGCTCTTTTTCAGTTGCCATTACAACTCCTTATCTGTCTGTGAGTCCAAGCTCAAAGACACTTACTACGCAATGAATTAACGCGTCTCTTTGACCTTGTGTTGAGCCATAAGCTGCTCAATCTGCCCCTGAATTTCATCAAGAGTGGAGGCCATAAAAGGACGGTTGATGTCTACAAATTCAAATCCTGAAGGATGGCTTACCCAAGCGCCTTCAAAGTAGGCGCAGCGCCTTGCCCTGTCGGATGAGTTTGTAGCTTTTAATCTTGGTATAAGGAACGACAAGTGCTTTTCTCTTGTCGGATTTTGCAAAGATAAATACGTGTTTCTGACCAAAATCAATAACATGAATACCACTGGCAAAACGACTAAAACGCTTTCCCATGGCACGTGAAGCAAACCACGTAATGGTGAGTCCTGCAATAACGCCAACAAGACCCAAAATATTGCCACTTACATTAGCGTAAACCCAAAAGAAAAATGTCAGAGCAAGAGCGGCAAACGCCATAAGCAAGTACAGAATTTCCTGAACCATCAAACGAGTTCTGTCTTCAAGAACTTCTAGAACTAACTGATCTTCAGGAAGCTCTGGAGCAGGCTTTTTGTCAACGCTAAGGCCAAACATATCGCCAAGCACTGACTCAGTAACACTTTTGTTGTTCTTCTCGTCTGCCATGTTTTTCCTTGTTGTGAAGCTTTTAAAAGGGCGCCCGCGGGCTTTCCACGAGCGCCCTAAGAAACCGTAGAGCTGAGTAGGTACTACAGAAATCTAGGCTTAGGCAAGACCAAAGAGTGAGCCGATGCCGTAGATGATAGAACCAACGATGTTGTAGTCAACGTTAGGGAAGGATGCCTCTGCAATTCCCAGCTGAGCAAATGCAGGATAGAGAATCAGAGGACCAGCGGTCAGGAAGATACCAACCAGGAAGGAGCCAAGAAGAGCACCGCGCCATCCGCCGTAAGCGTAACCACAAACGCCACAAGTACCACCAGAGAAGAAGCAGATACCTGCTGCAGGAATCATGATGGTTGGGCTGTGGAATGCAACCATAAGTGCCATTGCAACAAGGCCGCCAAGGAAGGAGCCAATGAAGCCGATGATGACAGCGTTTGGTGCAAATGGGAAGATTGCAGGACAGTCGACTGCAGGACGTGCATCTGGAATGAGCTTCTCGGAGATGCCGACAAATGCAGCGGTGATCTCAGCGATGAACTGACGGACGCCGTAAACAAGAACGGACATACCAGCAGCAAACTGAAGACCAGCAAGGAATGGCCAAATCCACCACACATCGTTACCAAAGTAGCTGGTGAATGGCTTGTTGTTTGCAAGGGTATCGCCAAAGTGACCGGTGACAAGACATGCAATAGTAACAACGTAGAACAGAACAATCATGAAGAGAGCAACGGAGAAGACAAAGTCCTTGAAGAGCTTGAAGAACTCTGGGAGCTCCTTAGCTTCCTTCTCGCCGTCCTCCTCGTTCTTCTTAGCAAAGAGCTTTCCAACGTAACCGGAGAATGCATAACCGATGCAGTTGAAGTGGCCGATTGCAATGGAATCTCCACCAACAAGCTTGTTGACGAATGGCTGGCACAACGAAGGCAGTGCAGCACCGCAGAAGCCGAGGATGACACCACCAAGAACAATGGTGACCCACATTGGGAGACCAAGAGCAATGAAGACCAGTGCAAGTACGCAGGAGAAGTACAGGAAGTGCTGACCAGTCAAGAAGACGGACTTGAATGGGGTAATCTTGGCAAACACAAGGTTCATGATGAAGCCAAGAACCATTACAAGAGCAACCTCGGTACCGTAGGTGTTCAGTGCAAGAGCAGTTGCGACCTCAACCTGGGTAACAACGCCCTTAACAGCGAATGCACGACTAAACATGTCGCTGAAGATGTTGACCTGAGCGGACATAGCGCTAGAACCAATGTTGAAGATCATGAAGCCAATAATGGTCTTCACAGTTCCGGAGAAGACGTCCACAGCGGACTTCTTCTGCAGCAAGAGGCCGACAAGAGCAATGATGCCCATGATGACGGCGGTGTCTCTAAGCTGCATGAGAATTGCATTGAGCATGCGTAATCCCTTTCAGCAAATAAACCGACGAACCTACTCAGATAAGTTCTCTCAATCAAGTGACAAGTACCTCTTGTCAAAGGTTTGGCGAGAGCTTCTCGCCGAAGGCAACCAGCGTTGCGTATGACGAGAAACTCCCGCCAAAAAGATACAAAGGGGAGCTTATGCGTTGTGCTCTGCGAGCCAAGCGGTGAGCTTTTCCTTCATCTCTGCCTTGTCGACAATGTTGGTAATACCAACTGCAGAAGGAACACGATCGTCAGCGTTGAGCTCATCGGTGAGGTCAGACATGGTAATAACAAGATCGCCATTGAAACCAATCAGGGAATCCAGATTACCGTGCTCAGTCTCAATTGGAAGATCATTCTCTTTGATGACCTGGTCAATCTTGATCTTGAGCATCATGGAAGAACCCATGCCTGCACGGCAGCAAACCAGTGCGTGGAACTTCTTATCAGCCATTACAACCTACCTTCCTTTGTGTGGACAAGATCCACAACATCTTTTGGTGACTGAGCTTTCAAGCTGAGCAAAGAAATCTTGATCGCTCAGCAATTCAACAAGAGACTGAAGGGCACTAAGGTGGCCTTCACTATCTTTTGCAGCAAGTGGGAAAAGGAACTTAACTGGATCGTTGTCTTTGCTACCAAACTCAACGGAATCCTTGAGTACGGTAATGCCTACTGCAGGTTCAAGTGCGCCGGACTCAGGACGTGCGTGTGGAAGAGCAACATGCTCGGTAATAACAATATAAGGGCCAAGTTCATTGACACCTTTAATGATGTCATCAACATAGCCCTCAGTTACTTTGTTGTTATCGACGAGTGGTTGCGCAGACTTTCTAATTGCATCTTCCCAGTTAGAAGCTACAACATTGAGCTGCACCAGGTCTTCGGTAAGGAGATCACTTAACACAGCACCACCTTGCCTTTCTCTTAATGAGACACATTGGCCCAAAGCCGCCTCATGACAAGTCTTAATAACTTGATAATATGCCATGAAACGTTCTTAACTTCAATCAATTTTACTCAAACAGTAATCAAAGTTGTTCATATTTTTTCAGCGTATCTTTTGTCCAAGTAGCTATACAAATGTTCATGTTTTTATGAACGTAATTGAAGCGCCTTCTATTATCCCATGTAAAGTTTATATGTTAAATTTTTTATAATCTAAAAACATTCATATATATTCATACTATTATTTTCTGAAATATCTTGATATCCTTCTTCTAATGTTCTATTTTATTGATGAATGAACATTCAAAGAAAAAAATGTTGCTCATAAAGGGAGGGCATTTATGAAACGGAGTAAGGCTTACGTAGATTCACGTCGCGAGGCAATTACTGAGCTGCTAGAAAAAGAGGGACAAGCAAGTGTTTTAGAGCTTGCTGATCACTTTGAGGTCTCTTCTTTGACTATCAGACGTGACCTGGACTTTCTTGAGAAGCGCGGCATCCTGACTCGTCAGTATGGCATTGCTACCCTGCTTAATCCTTATGGTCGTCCTTCTGGCTCAAGGCAGATTCGCTCTAACAAAGCAATTGCCCGCGAGGCCGCTCGCTACGTTGAGGATGGCGATTGCATCTTCATCAACACCAGCTCTGTTGCTCTTGGGATGCTTGAGTGGATTGAAGCTCACGACGTAACTGTTGTTACAAACAACGGCAAGGCACTGTTGCTTGAAGACATCCATGACCTTTCTATCATCCTTACTGGCGGCGACATCCGTCCTCCTCGTGCTTCCATGACTGGCGATACCGCTCTTGAGTGCATCCAGCACATTACCGCTGCTAAATGCTTCTTGGGCTGCACGGGTTTCTCGGGAGAGTTTGGTCTTACTTCTGCAACATCACCTGAGCCAGCAATTAACGCTCAGATGCTCAAGCGCTCTAGAAAGCACTATGTTGTCGCAGATTCTTCTAAGCTGGGCACTACTTCTAACTTCCAGTTTGGTTCTGCAGAGGATATTGACCTTCTGATTACTGATACAGGTGCAACTGACGAGCAGATTCAAGAGCTCAAAGCCGCAGGACTTAAGGATGTTGTCTGCGTCACTCCTTCTATTCTTCCTGCTAAGTAAGACTTGCGCTTCATCATTTATTAAGCGAACACAAAATGGCGGCCTTTACAGGCCGCCATTTCTTAGACACAAGAAATAGGAGGCAGTTCAAAACACACCTAAGTCAGATAATCTGTCAAAAAGACGTATACATGACGCTGAAATTACCACAAACATGCAGATTATCTTCATTAGGTGTGTAAAATGCCCGCATCTGAGCAGATTATCTGACTTAGGTGTGTTCCGTAGATACAGAATTTATCGATAGTTAAATTTCTTATATAAGTCTATTCATTTTCTAGCATATTAGATGAAGTTTATGCACAGAGATGCATATCGGGTAGTGCGACCGCCTAGCTGCCTGGCTATCTTGATTAAGAACATGTCGTTTCTTTAGCAGAACCTACCAAAGCTGCGCTATTTTGTGCGCCAGGTCTAAAAACCGACGCTAACACGCTGCAGAATCATAATCACCCGCATATGAACTGCCTCCCATTTCTTATGTCCAAGAAATGGGAGGCAGTTCATCGTCGGGCGCCATTTTAATCGCAAATTTTACGTGCAATTGTGTTTAATCGGATCCAGCTACATGCACCCGTCGAAGCTCAACAGGCCCATTTATTAAGTAGCTTGCTGACCAAATAGCGATTAGCAGCGATTAGCTTTCCAAAGCTTCAAATGACTTAAAGCCCTCGCCGATTGCCTCGTGAACCTCTGAAATAAATACCAGTGCATCTGGGTCAATTTCAGAAACAATGGCTTTTAGCTGGACGAGCTCTGTACGGCCAAGAACACACATCAAAACAGGCTTGTGTGCGCCGCTCCACAGTCCTCGTGCCTGAAGCTCCGTGCAGCCACGATTAAGGTTATAAAGAATCTCGTGAGCAATTGCATCGTGCTCAGAGGAAATAATGTAAACGCAACGTTCGGACCTTGGTCCGTCGATAACAAAATCAATCATTTTTCCTGTGACAAAGATTGCTAAAGCAGAATACAGACCGTTTTCTAGCGAGAAGACCGGAATGGCCACAATAATGATGACGATATCAACAATAATAATTGCAGTGCCTGATGGAACAGAAAAATGCTTGGAAAACGCTTGAGCAATAATATCTGTACCACCGGTATTGCCACCTGCTCTAAATACAAGTCCAAGACCAAAACCGCAGATAATACTACCCCACAGTGCCGCAAGCATAAGATCATTAGCGCCAAGAGCTGGCAGGAATGGAGCAAAAAGGTCAACAAAAATACTTGAAATTAAGAAGCCCGCAACGCTCTTGAGCAAGTATTTTTTGTTTCCACTTTTTGCAACAAAAGCCATCAGAATAATATTCATGGCGATTGTCTGCATACCAACAGGTAGGTCAAATCCAAAAGGTAGCGCAACGGCCCTAATAACTGTTGCAAAACCGGTAATACCACCAGCAGCAAGTCCGTTAGGAACTTCAAATACATCAAGGCCAACTGCAAAAATTGCACAGCCAAGGACGATAAAGAACGAGTCTTTAAAGGTCTTTTGCCAAGTAGATTTTTGCACACTAATCCTTTCCGCCAACAACCCAGCGATGATACGCAATGATGAACTGGTCAAGATCGCCGTCTGAAAGAACGGACTCTACATTTCCTGTCTCCGCGCCTGTTCTTAAGTCCTTAATAAGCTGATAAGGATAAAGAACATAGCTCCTAATCTGATTTCCAAACGAGATTTCTCTCTTTGGACCACGAAGCTCATCAAGCTCAGCCTCGCGTTTCTCTTTTTCAATCTCATACAAACGGCTGCGCAAGATATTCATTGCTGCAGCTTTATTCTGCAATTGGCTGCGTTCGTTTTGGCAGGTGACTACTGTTCCTGTTGGAATGTGAGTAATACGAACTGCCGAATCTGTGGTATTGACTCCCTGGCCTCCTGGACCAGATGCGTGATATACATCAATGCGCAAGTCATTGGGGTCAATGTCAACCTCAATATCTTCTGGAAGAACAGGTAAAACTTCTACGCCAGCAAATGATGTCTGCCTGCGTTTTTTATCGTCAGTAGGAGAAATTCTTACCAGACGATGTACACCCTGCTCTGCACGAAGCATGCCATAAGCGTTCTTACCGCTTACGGTAAAGGTTGCACGGTCAAGACCGATAACCTCTGCAACGGGTGCGTCGTTAATGTCAACTTTCCAACCACGGCGATCACAATATTTGAGGTACATGCGAAAAAGCATCTCGCACCAGTCTTGAGACTCAAGACCGCCTTGACCTGGCTTAATGGTAACAATCGCATCGCCATGATCAAGCTCATCAGTAAACCAACTTGAAAGTTCAAGCTCAGATAAATCTTTTTCAAGGGATACCGCCAGCGCTTGAGATTCATCAAGTGACGCTTGATCTTCAAGTTCTGTTCCAAGCTCAAAGGCAGCCTCGGCATCACCGAGTTTCTCTTTAGCCCTATCAATGCCAGCAACATCATCGCGAAGCGATGCTAGTTGGGTCATTATTTTTTGCGCAGCTTCAGCGTCGTCCCAAAAATTGGGACGAGCAATTTCTGCCTCAAGTTCTGAAATTTGCTGACGCTTCTCAGTGAGGTGAAGATATCCTTCTACCTCAGAGAGACGCTCCGCTAAAGCTTGGAGCGAAACAGCCTCTGTATCAGCCATTCTTACCTATTTCGGCCGTGGCAGTTCTTAAACTTTTTGCCACTTCCACATGGGCAAGGGTCATTGCGACCAACGTTGACGTAAGGATTTGGATCGTCAGACTTACGGTAGGTTGATACAGAAGACTGGCTGACGCCGGTTCCCTGTGGACTCTTTCCAATAGCTGCGGCATTCTTAAGCATGCTCTTGCCTTGCTTAAGTGCCTTTGATCACCGTCGGTCTCTTCTCCACCAGAATAGTGAGCATTCTGGAAGGCCTCTGCCTCAGTATTCTGACGTGGACGATTAACCAACTCAAGGCGAAGAATAGTACGGAGGAAGTCCTCGTACATGGTGTTTACCAGCAGCGTAAATGCCTCGTATGCCTCGGTCTTATACTCAACCAGAGGATCGCGCTGACCAAAACCACGAAGACCAATACCGGTCTTTAGGTAATCCATCTCCTGGAGGTATGCCATCCAACGAGTATCAATGACGCGAAGCATTACCTGAGCAGCAAGCTCACGCATAACTTCTTCACCAAGCTTCTGGGTCTTCTCGTCAAAGGTCTTTTGGACAAATGCGGTGACATCTTCTTCAAGCTGCTCAAACTTGGTGTCCTCGGTAAACTCTGGAAGATCAGTCTTACCAGTAAGTTCAGTGAGCCACTTCTCAAGACCCTCAAGATCCCACTCGTCAGCATCTCCGTAACAGAACTCCTCGCAAATGCGCTGAGTAGTAGAAGCAGTGACTGTCTCGATGAGCTCCATAAGATCCTTACCGTCAAGAATCTTGTTTCTCTCTGCGTAAATGACCTGACGCTGTTTGTTCATAACATCGTCGTAATCGAGGACGTTCTTACGCATTGCAAAGTTGACTTCCTCAACCTTGCGCTGGGCGCCCTCGACAAGCTTGGTAACAATCTTTGCCTTAATTGGCATATCGTCTGGAAGCTCATAGCGCTGCATCATTGCTGCAACGCCATCCATGCGATCTCCACCAAAGCGGCGCATCAAATCATCTTCAAGAGAAAGGTAGAACTGGGTCTGACCAGGGTCTCCCTGACGACCAGAACGACCACGAAGCTGATTGTCAATACGACGGCTCTCATGACGCTCGGTACCAATAACGCACAAACCACCCGCAGCGGTTACTGCCTCACGCTCAGTAGCGCAGATTTCCTTTGCTTCTTTGCGCGCAGTTTCTTTGCTCCTGAGTAGCCTCAGCTGGCTCAATTCCCTGGTTACGAAGGATATCTTCAGCCATGACATCTGGGTTGCCACCCAAAAGAATATCGGTACCACGACCTGCCATGTTGGTTGCAATAGTAACTGCACCCTCACGACCAGCCTGAGCAATAATCTGTGCCTCACGCTCATGGAACTTAGCGTTCAAAACGTTATGTTTAATGCCACGTTTAGACAGAATGCGAGAAATGCGCTCGGAGTTGTCAATGGAAACGGTACCAACAAGTACTGGCTGACCATTCTGATGACGCTCTTCAACGTCTCTTACGACAGCTTCAAACTTAGCGTCAATAGTACGATAGACCAGGTCATCGAGGTCTTCACGCTTAACCGGACGGTTGGGTGGAATAACTTGAACAGGAACGTGATAAACTTCACGGAACTCCGCGTCCTCGGTCATTGCGGTACCGGTCATACCGGAGAGCTTGTCGTACATGAGGAAGTAGTTCTGGAGGGTGATAGTTGCCAAAGTCTGGTTTTCTTCACGTACCTGAACGTTCTCTTTGCCTCAATTGCCTGGTGAAGACCCTCAGAATAACGACGGCCTTCCATGATACGACCAGTAAACTCATCAACAATCTTTACTTCGCCATCAATGACAACGTACTGCTGGTCACGATGGAACATATACTCAGCCTTCAGCGCCTGCTGAAGATGATTGACTAGCTGGCCAGTCTCATCGTTGTAGATATCGTCAATGTTGAGAGCGCGCTCGACCTTCTCAAGACCAATCTCTGTTGTTGCAATGGTGTGCTTTGCCTCATCCATCTCAAAGTCAACATCTGGAGTTAATCCACGAACTGCCTTTGCAAAATCCTTATAGGTACCTGCGGATTTAGTGCCAGCACCAGAAATAATCAGAGGAGTACGAGCCTCATCGATAAGGATGGAGTCAACCTCGTCGACGATGGCGTAGTGGTGTCCACGCTGAACACGCATCTCTGGGCGAGTAACCATGTTGTCGCGCAGGTAGTCAAAGCCAAACTCTGAGTTTGTACCATAAGTAATATCTGCCTCATATGCAGGCTTTTTAAGGCTCAAGCGCATACCGTTCTGCAGAAGACCGACGCTAATACCCAAAAACTTATAGATGGTGCCCATCCACTCACTGTCTCGTTTAGCCAGGTAATCGTTGACAGTAACAATGTGAACACCTTCACCGCTCAGCGCGTTAAGGTAACCAGCAAGGGTGGAGACAAGCGTCTTACCTTCACCGGTCTTCATCTCTGCAATAGTGCCCTTGTGGAGCGCAATACCACCAATAAGCTGAACGTCAAAGTGACGCTGGCCAATAGTTCTTACCGAAGCCTCACGTACTGTTGCAAAAGCCTCTGGGAGAAGATCATCTAAGCTTTCTCCCTCGGCATAACGAGCCTTGAACTTCTCGGTCTGAGCCTGAAGCTCCTCATCGCTCATTTCCTGCATTGTTGGCTCAAGCGCATTGATCTTCTCGACAATACGCTTATATGCTTTGAGGTCCTTATCAGCACCAAAGGACAGAATCTTAGAGAGGAAATTAGGCATAGCTTTTTCCTTGACGTCGGGCATCTATCTTCGGTTGATAGACACAGTATTCAACTTATATATCATACCCCGTCTAACTGCTTGAATCACACTACATGGCGTCGTAAAATCCCAATTTCGTTATTTCTCCACCACTGGTTTCTATTGATTCTTTTCCCTTTTCTGCGCCTGCAATCATCCTAAGCTGTTTAGAGGGCATTTTTCTGCGCTTCGTAACGTATTTCTGCACGTACAAGTCATAGTACTGTTGTGCATCCTGTGCTCGACCGCATTTTCTAAGCGCCTGGATAAGTGCCATAAGTGTGTCTTCTCGCATATCATCAATAAGGTAGGCAAGCTCTGCAAAGTGCACCGCAAGCGTATAGTGAGTAATTCTCAAAGCTGCCGCCGAAGCCGTCACCATAGTGTCTATGTATTGATCTCTCAAGGCAATGCGGATGGGGTCTGCAAACCTAAAGCACTCATCCTCGGGAAGATACAAATCACCTTGATAAAGCTCTTCTGCCTGCTTAGCCAGGTGCACTATGTCTTCATCACTGTTTGATGATGCAACGCTCTTTGCTAATCGCGTAAATATCAATGTCTACGGTTACCTGCTGAGGATTAAAGCCAAGCGTTCTTTCAATCCGAGATGCTTCCAAAGGCTCACAGCCTTTCTTGATCTCCTGCACCTCTTTGCGAATAACACGAGTAGCTTGATACAGGCGCTCTTGCCAATGTGCCTGATCAGCCTCAGGCCAAATCTGCTGAGCAATCTGCGACCTAAAGCTCATGTGATTGTGGGCAAGCGCCAAATACACAAGCAGCGCCTTTGCCGAACGATAAGCAATTTTTCTTCCTGCAATCTCCTCCCCTTGAACCGACAAACTGAATCTGCCGAGAAGAGCGATATACACCCCAGGATGAGCATTCTGTTTCTTCTCTACACGCGAGCTCTTAACCACAGAGTTTTCAGTCCGAGAATCCCCCGCTCCTTGTCTAAATGCCCTCCATTTTGTTACATCTCGCTTACCCTCATTTGAACGTAAATAATGCAGCCATTCTTCTGGCATTTCTTGTTCTAGACACTGCTGAAATTCAGACTCGTCAGACAAAAGTGCCCTCATAAGCCACATGGCATTTTCAGGTACTCCATACTCAACCTCATCCAGCCAGACAGGAGAGTGTCCTTTTACACTTTTAAAGAGAGCTTTATATATTGTTCTACACGCTACTTTTAGTGATGGATGGGTAATTGCTTCAAGATTTTTCTCTGTGGGAATAACGCCCAAGAAAAATCTTGCAATATCTTCGAGTATCTTTCCAACCTGGGTGACATATATTGAGTCCCATTCCCTACTCAACAGCATCGCCCTTCTCGCCTGGAGCTGAGCTTTAGGGTATGCCCTACTTCTGAGACTGAGAAGCGCTCCAATAAGAAGTGCAGGTACTTGAATCATACGATTGCCGTGTGATTCAGCTTGGCTTATGAGCTGCTCAGTGTCGTATAAATTGCCCACAGAAAAGCTCTTTTCAAAAAGATAGCGAACACATTTAAGTAATCCCACAGACCCCTTTAAGGCGCTTGCCTCCCCTTCTTGTAAAAAGGAGAGCGCTTTGGAGCTGCGTGCATCAAAGTCCTTTTGATATACACCCAGCAATGCGTAAAGCAATTCAACATCAACTGTTTGAATTGACGAGGTTATAGAAGAAGCCTTTTCGTACTGTTGCTCAAGAAGCAGCAGTTGAAGGGCGTATTTAAAATTTCCCTGGATAGCCAAATCAATCGCACGTTTATGGAGTGCAATTTTCTTTTCAAGCGGACTTAACTCAAGGTCCTCTTTCAAGGCTGGCAGCGGTTTGCAGAAGCAGCTTTAGTAGTGTTATGTAAGCGGTCTGCTTGAGAAAACCATTAAATGAGGTAAGGTTCTCAAGTGTTTTACCAGCATCTTTACTGTTCATTGGACCTTTGGTATTAGACAGGGCATCTACCATTCTTTTTGCGGCTTTTTTACTTGAGTTTTCTAGCGTACAGTCAGAATGTGTAGCGGTAAGCGCATTATCTACCAGCTCAATATATCCAGCATCAACAAACTCTGTTGCATGAGAAAGCACAATTTCCCAGGTAATCTCTTCTCTAATCAACGAGCTTACAAATGCAGCCTTAGAAAAATCTTCCCTATCAATGAGCAGCGCTATAACTTTCAAAGCGAGTTTTTCATGTTTGCCTACTAGAGCGACAAGCTCCTGTTTATTAAAGTTCAACACATCAAATCTTGTAGTATGAAGGCACGAGAAACGCCTAGTTTCTACATGCACACCAAAGAAAGGCGCATCTTGTTCTATCTTGGCCAGATACTCAAGATCAGCTTGTCCGCATATACGACTCAGATCATCAAATGAACCAACGCCAAGCAACATCATGCCTAATCTAAGCCTAAGTTCCTCAATACCAAGAGTGCTCCTGAGCATATACGACGCAACACAAGCCAGACTAGTTAGATACGTAATAGGTACGTCGGCATCACCACGCTCACAGAACGTGACCGGCAAAGAATACACAAGCGTTGGAATACCACGTGTCAATCTCATACTATTCAAAACAGATTGTTCTGAATTATCAATGCCAGGCATAAAGGTAAGTAGCTCATTCTTGCCCAGAACATATACGCTCGGAACTTCATCAATTAACTGGCGCGCTTCAGGAGATAAGGAAAACGCAACAAGACAGCCAGCCATGCGAAGTCGTGCGATTGATTTAACCTGACGAGCAACAAAATACTCGTCAGACGGAGGAAAGTCGTCAATAAGAACGAGCCTTTTAAGTGCCTTTGAATTCTTTCCGTTGCAGATAGAAGAGCTTTTCTTAGTAAGAATCTGGGTTGCCTCTTGAGCCGAAAGGCTGGAAAGAGAAATCTCATACACATTCCACCCGTTCGACTGTGCATAGTCTGCCAGCTCTCTCAGAAACATGGTCTTACCCATGCAAGGTTCTGCACAAAGCGCAAGTGGCCTCTTCGTCTTTTCCATTGTTCTAAAGAAGTGTTGAGGCGGAACAATCCTGCTATAGTCACCCATCACATGGCGAAAAGACCCACCTAGCAGCGACTCTGTTCCAGCTTCTTCTCTGTTTTCCGACTTCATAAAGCTCTCCTTACTGTTTAAATACCTAAGCGCCACAAGCGCTCTAACATTTCTCATTTCAGAATTCGGTGTGCGATAAATAATCAAGCTAAATTTGTCAGAAAGTGAGAAGGTTTAGGTGAACGGTAGGTGAAATATGGTCAGATTCAAGACAGATTAGTGACAAAATGTATGCAGAAATGCACAAATGTTGAAATTAGATAACATCAAATAGTAAAAATTATCTTCCGCGAACGGTATTTAATTAAGATAATTATGTAAATATTGTGACACATAATTAAAACATAATACGTAATTAATATGTGTTTTTTTAATAAATATTTTTTTATGCTATTTTTCGAATATTTTTCCCACCAAAAAGAGGACCCCACAAACGTGAGATCCTCTCGACATAAAAATGCCCCTTGTTGGTCAGCGACGTCCTGCTCTCCCACGGACTTACTCCGCAGTACCATCGGCGCTCGGGGGCTTAACTTCTGGGTTCGGAATGGGACCAGGTGTGCCTCCCCTGCCATGGTCGCTGACCAACAAGGGGTATTCTTGTTTCACAAGGGTTTTTTTCTCACGTGCCCTGAGGGCCGCACAGTGTGACGTTAAATTCAAAGGCTTCAAAAAAATCACGCATCAGTTCAAAATATAATAAAGAAAAAGAAGAGCTCGACCGATTAGTAATGCTCGACTGAATGCCTTACAGCACTTACATCTGCATCCTATCAACCTCGTAGTCTACAAGGGGTCTTACCGAAAAGGAAAACTCATCTTGGGATGGGCTTCCCGCTTAGATGCTTTCAGCGGTTATCCCGACCGGACTCAGCTACCGGGCAATGCTATTGGTTAACAACCCGTACACCGGAGGTCCGTCCACCCCGGTCCTCTCGTACTAGGGGCAGCCTCCCTCAAGTTTCCTACGCCCACAGAGGATAGGGACCGAACTGTCTCACGACGTTCTGAACCCAGCTCGCGTACCGCTTTAAATGGCGAACAGCCATACCCTTGGGACCTGCTCCAGCCCCAGGATGCGATGAGCCGACATCGAGGTGCCAAACCTTCCCGTCGATGTGGACTCTTGGGGAAGATCAGCCTGTTATCCCCGGAGTACCTTTTGTCCGTTGAGCGACGGCCATACCACTCTGAGCCGCCGGATCACTAGAACCTGGTTTCCCATCTGCTCGGCTTGTAGGCCTCGCAGTCAAGCCTGCTTATGCTCTTGCACTCAAAAGGATGGTTGCCGACCATCCTGAGCAGACCTTACGTGCGCCTCCGTTACATTTTAGGAGGCGACCGCCCCAGTCAAACTACCCACCTGACACGGTCCTCACGCCGGATAACGGTCGCAAGTTAGGATGCCAGAACGTCGAGGGTGGTATTCCAAGGGTGACTCCCCAGAGACTGGCGTCCCTGGTTCAAAGTCTCCCACCTATCCTCTACACGACGAACCGGCAGCCAATGTCAAGCTGCAGTAAAGGTTCACGGGGTCTTTCCGTCCTTCTGCGGGTAAGTCGCATCTTCACGACTAGTGCAATTTCACCGGGTCTATGGTTGAGACAGCGTCCAAATCGTTACGCCTTTCGTGCAGGTCGGAACTTACCCGACAAGGAATTTCGCTACCTTAGGACCGTTATAGTTACGGCCGCCGTTTACCGGGGCTTAGATTCGCTGCTTCGCTAATGCTAACAACTCCTCGTGACCTTCCGGCACCGGGCAGGCGTCAGACCCTATACGTCGTCTTACGACTTCAGCAGAGTCCTGTGTTTTTGATAAACAGTCGCTTGGACCTATTTACTGTGACCGATCTTAGCTCGGGGAGTAAATCCCTTCACCGAAACCGGCACCCCTTCTCCCGAAGTTACGGGGCAATTTTGCCGAGTTCCTTAACCATAGTTCTCCCGATCGCCTTGGTATGCTCTACCCACCCACCTGTGTCGGTTTGCGGTACGGGCTCCTCAGAGCTCCCTAGAGGTTTTTCTTGGAAGTATGGGCTTACTAGCTTCACTCAATTGCTTCGTCCGACACCTCAGCCACACGAGAAGCGCATTTCACTACTTCTCAGCCTACGTGCCATCACGGGGACGTCCAGAACCCCGCCTAGCTACCCTTCTCCGTCACCCCATTGGTGATAACGCTCTTTTGGAGGGACAGGAATTTCTACCTGTTGTGCATCGACTACGCCTTCCGGCCTTGCCTTAGCTCCCGCCTAACCCTGGGAGGATTAGCCTTGCCCAGGAAACCTTGGGTTTACGGCGGACATGTTTTTTACATGTCTCTCGTTACTCATGCCAGCATTCTCACTTCTGGACAGTCCACAGTTGGTTATCCAACTGCTTCAACCCGTACAGAAAGCTCTCCTACCACCAGTACAAAGTACTGATCCGCCGCTTTCGGTACAATGCTTAGCCCCGTATATTGTCGGCGCATGTCCACTCGACCAGTGAGCTATTACGCACTCTTTAAATGAATGGCTGCTTCTAAGCCAACATCCTGGTTGTCTGAGCAAACGCACATCCTTTGCCACTTAGCATTGATTTTGGGACCTTAGCGGGCGGTCTGGGCTGTTTCCCTTTCGAATACACAGCTTAGCCCACATATTCTGACTCCCGGATTCTAGACCAATGGTATTCGGAGTTTGATTAATCTTGGTAGGCGGTGAAGCCCCCGCAACTATTCAGTGCTCTACCCCCATTGGTAAACATCCGAGGCTAGCCCTAAAGCTATTTCGGAGAGAACGAGATATCTCCAGGTTTGATAGGCCTTTCACTCCTATCCACAAGTCATCCCCTCAGTTTTCAACCTAAGTGGGTTCGGCCCTCCACGGGGTCTTACCCCCGCTTCAGCCTGCTCATGGATAGCTCACCTGGCTTCGCGTCTACGGTATGCGACTCACTCGCCCTATTCAGACTCGCTTTCGCTGCGGCTCGCTTTTTAGCTTAACCTTGCCACATGCCGTAACTCGCTGGCTCATTCTACAAAAGGCACGCCGTCACAGACAAAAGTCTGCTCCGACTGCTTGTAGGCAAACGGTTTCAGGTACTATTTCACTCCCCGCTAGGGGTGCTTTTCACCTTTCCCTCACGGTACTGGTTCACTATCGGTCACAAGAGAGTATTTAGGATTGGAGGGTGGACCCCCCAGGTTCCCACCGGGTTTCACGTGTCCGGCAGTACTCAGGTGCCACTCGGGAGTCTTCGCAGATTCGCGTACGGGGCTTTTACCCTGTCTCGCCAGCTTTTCCAAGCTATTCTGCTTCCACGAAGTTTTGTAACTCCACAATGAATGGTCCTACAACCCCGCCAGCGCTTGCGCAACTGACGGTTTGTCCTATATCCCCGTTCGCTCGCCACTACTAGGGGAATCTCGTTTGATTTCTCTTCCTCGGGGTACTTAGATGTTTCAGTTCCCCCGGTTACCTCTATCCTGCCTATATATTCAGCAGGAAGTACCAAGAAATGACTCTTGGTGGGTTTACCCATTCGGAAATCCACGGGTCACAGGATATGTGCTCCTTACCGTGGCTTATCGCAGCTTATCACGTCCTTCATCGGCTTCTTGTGCCAAGGCATCCACCGTTTGCCCTTACCATCTTCTTTTCGATGGTTTGAACATACTTTTTGCACTTTGATAATTACTTATCAAATGCGATCAGATGCGATCTTCTTGAAGAAAATCGAATTTTTGTTTGTCACACTATGCAGCTCTCAAGGTACGCGAGGGCGAACCCTCGAGACCGAATACTGCGCACTTTCGTGCAACAAAGACATCAACGGGAAAGACGGGAACTACTCGTCAAAAAAAGTTAGTGTTATCTCTTCTAAAGAGGGTATCTCCCTAGAAAGGAGGTGATCCAGCCGCACCTTCCGGTACGGCTACCTTGTTACGACTTCACCCCCCTTACCAACCACACCTTCGGCGTCTCCCTCCTAAAAGGTTAGGCCGACGACTTCGGGTGCAATCGACTCGGGTGGTGTGACGGGCGGTGTGTACAAGGCCCGGGAACGCATTCACCGCGGCGTGCTGATCCGCGATTACTAGCAACTCCGACTTCATGGAGGCGGGTTGCAGCCTCCAATCCGAACTGGGACCGGCTTTAGGGATTCGCTCACCCTCGCGGGTTGGCAGCCCATTGTGCCGGCCATTGTAGCACGTGTGTAGCCCAGGACATAAGGGGCATGATGACTTGACGTCGTCCCCACCTTCCTCCGGCTTGACGCCGGCGGTCTCGTATGGGTGCCCGGCCTAACCGCTGGCAACATACGACGAGGGTTGCGCTCGTTGCAGGACTTAACCTAACATCTCACGACACGAGCTGACGACAGCCATGCACCACCTGTTTAGGCTCCTTTCGGCCACGACGTTTCCGCCGCTTCACCTAAATGTCAAGCCCTGGTAAGGTTCTTCGCGTTGCTTCGAATTAAACCACATGCTCCGCTGCTTGTGCGGGCCCCCGTCAATTCCTTTGAGTTTTAGCCTTGCGGCCGTACTCCCCAGGCGGGACACTTAATGCGTTAGCTGCGGCACGGAAGAAATATTCCCCCACACCTAGTGTCCATCGTTTACGGCTAGGACTACCAGGGTATCTAATCCTGTTTGCTCCCCTAGCTTTCGCTCCTCAGCGTCAGTTATGGCCCAGAAGGCCGCCTTCGCCACTGGTGTTCTTCCTAATATCTGCGCATTCCACCGCTACACTAGGAATTCCACCTTCCCCTACCAAACTCAAGTCTGCCGGTATCGGGAGCGAACGGGGGTTGAGCCCCCGGATTTAACTCCCGACCTAACAGACCGCCTACGAGCGCT